>Ga0224534_1000234_pt1 | contig 37142 bp, 34 predicted proteins | sample 714E12024metaG_FD_172012 | JGI IMG/M metagenome (GOLD analysis project Ga0224534, IMG submission 172012) | Peat soil microbial communities from Stordalen Mire, Sweden - 717 E1 20-24 | ecosystem: Environmental > Terrestrial > Soil > Wetlands > Peat | place: Sweden: Norrbotten County, Stordalen... | reverse complement strand
CAGGGATTCATGCTTGGCGAAGGTGGAGATCATTGCATCGCGAATGTGTTTTCGCGCCTTGTTGAAGTCGATGCCCGCGGCGATGGCCGCTGGCGTATAGGGCCACTCCGCTTTGAGCGCTGTGCCGAAGAGGCGGTCGGTGGTCTCGGCCAGCGTGGTGAGAGCGTCCTTGATGTAGCCGGTAAAGGCGGAGTTGGACGTCTTGAGCACGGTGAGGTGGTCGAGGCCGGCCGTGATGGTGAAGGGTCCGGGCTTGCCGCCGTTTTGCGTGCGCGCGATGGTGGCGTTCTGGCGTTCTTCGGAGCCGCGCATGAAGGCGGTTGGGAAGGGCTTGCCGTCGATGGCGATGCGCTTCCAGAGCGTGGATTCGATGGTTACCTCGGCGGAGGTGACCTGGGGGCTGCGCGTGAGGATGTAGTCGATGAGCTCCTTGGCGTAGTCCTCCATGCTTTCAGCCTTGGACTCACGCGCGACGAAGTAGACGGTGTTCTTCATCGTGTCGGTGGGGAGGATATTGGAGTTGTCGCCCAGGGTATGCGCGCTTTCGAAGTCGCCGGCGAGGAGGATCTGCACGGTCCACTCGTCGAGATCGTGGAGATTGAGGTGTTTGGTAAGGCGCATGAGGCGGATGCGCGATTTGCCGTAGCGGTTGGAGCGGAGTTTTGCGGGCATGGTCAGATCCTTTTCAGCTTCTTCAGCTTCCGCGATCGGTGTGCACTTCAGCTTCCGCGATAGGTGGTGTACCCGTTGGCGGTGAGCAGCAGTGGGATGTGATAGTGCTGGCCCGGGTCGGCGACGGTGAAGGCGACGTCGACGTATGGATAGATGCTGGTAATGCGCATGTCGTGAAAGTACTCGGCGGTGTTGAACCGGATCTTGTAGGTGGAGGGCTGTAGGAGGTGGTCGCCGAGGAGGGTCTTGCAGCGACCGTCGGCGTCAGTGCGAGCGCTGCCGATCTCCTGCCACGTAGCGCCGACGAGCTGCGAGAGCGTCAACGATACATTGGCTGCGGGGCGGCCGAGGGCGGTGTCGAGGATGTGTGTGGAGAGGCTCATAAGGCAGAGTGTAGAGGATAGAGCGTAGAGAAAGACTATGAGGCGGCTAGCCACTTGCGCAGTCGGAGTTGGGTGATTTGGCGCTGCTGTTCTGCGGACTCGTGGAGCTCGGTGCGTGGGTCGTTGGTCAGGCGGCGTTGCAGGATGGTGAGCATCCCGGCGGCGGATTTGCCCGAGGCGCAGACGAGAAAGATGTGGTCAAAGCGGTTTTCGTATTCGCGATTGGCGGCGGCGAGCGCGGTCTGCGCGCCGGCCGTGAGTTGTGCGGCGGACTGCTCGGCGGAGGACCATTGCAGGCTTTGGGCTACTGCTTCCGGGCTCAGGGCTTTGGCTTCGGGGCTCAAGGCTGTTTCGGCTTTGATCTGGTGCTCGCCGATGCGAGGGTGGGAGTCGAAGGCCTGCTGCCAGTCGCTCTCGGGAAGCGCGAGCCACACGCTGTCGGCGGCGGCGAAGAGCGCTTCAGGCGTTTCAAAGGGACGCAGCGCGACGACGCCAGCAGCCCACGCACGTGATCCGTTGCAGGGGAGAATGGTCTCGGCGGCGATACGCGCGTCGAGATGGTTCCAATTCTGGAGGGCTGCGAGGGTCGAATTGGGTGTGTGCGTCTCGGTCATCATGATGAGTGACTAGTGACGTGTGAGGGGACAGAATAGCGCGTACTCGCGACCGCGGGCTGTGACGGGGAATACGTCGCCAGCGGCAGAGCGGGAAAAGATACGCTGGCCGCGCAGCCATGTGGAGCGCACAACACCGCGGAGGGTTTCGCCCATGTAGGGCGAGATCTGGTGGCGGTAGTGCAGCATATCGGGGGTGAGGGTGAAGGTGGCATCGGAGTCGAAGGCGACCAGGTTGGCGTGCTTTCCAGGCTCGATGGAGCCGACGTGGGTGTCGATTCCGGCGAGGCGCGCGGGAGCCGCTGAGATCCACTCGGCGAGCTGGTTGAGGGAGAGCTCGCGGCGCATGCACTCGGTCCAGACCACGGACAGCGCGGTTGAGAGCGACGCAATGCCGCCCCAGGCGAGGTCGAAGCGGCCAGTGGCCTGGCCATGATCCGGGCCAGACTGTGCGGTTTTGAGGCGCTTCATGCGCGGTGGGCAGGGAGAGTGGTCGGTGGCGATAAGGTCGATGACGCCGTCGCACAGGGCCTGCCACAGCTCTTCACGATTCGCCGCGCTGCGGATCGGCGGTGCGGACTTGAAGAGCGTTGCTCCGTCGGGGATCTCTTCGGCCGCGCAGTGCAGGAAGTGTGGGCAGGTCTCGACGGTGACGGGAAGACCTTCGCGCCTGGCCGCTGCCAGCAGCGGCAACGCCCTGGATGTAGACAGGTGCACGATGTGCAAGCGAAAGCGGTGTTCCCGGCAGAGATCGAGGAGCATCTCGATGGCTTCCAGCTCGGCTTCGTCGGGGCGCGATGCGAGATAGGTGGCGTACTTGCGCCAGTCCGCGCCGGTGGCGTTGAGGCGCGCGACGGCCGCGCTGATGGAGGGTTCGAGCTCGGCGTGTACGAGCAGCGGCAGGCCAGTGCGCACGATGTGCGGAAGCGCGCGCTCGAGGTTGGCGCGATCGATGGAGGTGAAGCCATCACAGCCGGGATAGATGAGGAAGCTCTTGAAGCCTGCGACGCCGGCGAGCGCAAGCGGCTCGAGCGCATGCTGATTGCCGTCAACGCAGCCACCCCAGAAGGCGTAGTCGACCAGACACTGGGACGTTCCCATGGGGCCGCCGGCGCTTGCGGCCTCGCGTTTGAGCTCCAGCGCGGCGACGTCGGTGGTCTCCGGCAGGCAGTTCAGCGGCATGTCGATGAGCGTGGTGAAGCCGCCGGCCGCTGCGGCGCGTGTGGCAGTGGCGAAGCCCTCCCACTCGGTGCGGCCAGGCTCGTTGATGTGGGTGTGGACGTCGACGAGGCCGGGCAGCAGCACAAGATTGCCGAGATCTTCGACCGGAATATCATCCGCGAGCTCGGACAGGGGCTTGACCGCAGTGATGCAGTCGGCATCGATGACAACCACAGCGTCCTGTTCGCCGTGGGGCGTGATGACGCGGCGTGAGCGGAGAGCGTGTACCATGTTGCTGATTATCGCCTTTTTGCGCGATAGGCAAAGACAGGAAGCGCGTTCATGCAGGCAAATAGCGAGTTCACGCAGCAGGCGAGCCAATACATGATGCAGGCTATCGCGCTTGCAACCGAAAATGTGACCAGTGGCCGCGGTGGCCCGTTCGGCACCGTTGTTGTGAAGGATGGCAAGGTGATTGCGACGGGTGTCAACCTGGTGACGGCCTCGAACGATCCGACGGCGCACGCGGAGGTGATGGCGATTCGCAATGCGTGTCAGTCGCTTGCAACATTTCAACTCGAAGGCTGCGATGTGTACACGAGCTGCGAGCCTTGTCCGATGTGTCTCGCGGCGATCTACTGGTCGCGCTGCAGGGCGATCTATTACGGGAACACGGCGGCGGATGCGGCCAAGGTGGGCTTCGATGATTCGTTTCTTTATGACGAGGTGAAAAAGCCACTGAGCGAGCGCAGGATTCCTATCGTGCAGATGCTGCCGGATGAGGCATGGGTCAGCTTTGCCGCATGGCGCGATGCGGCCACGAAGGTGGTGTACTAGATGACAGACGAGCGAAGGAGAGACCTATTGCGTATTGGATTGCTGGGATTTGGAACGGTGGGGAGTGCGTTTGCCGAAGTGCTCGCGGCCTGTGGCAATGAGGATGTGCGGATTACGCACGTCTTCAATCGCGGGGTGGAGCGCAAGCGTTTGCACGGGCACGCAAAGTTTGTGGTCGACGGCGCGGTGTGGACCGAGCGCGTCGAAGACGTTCTTGAGGCTCTGGACGTGGATGTGATCGTCGAGCTGATGGGGGGACTCGACCCTGCGGATGGCTGGCTGCGTGCGGCGTTAGGCTCGGGCAAGCACGTGGTGACGGCGAATAAACAATTGATCGCTTACAGAGGCGCGGAGTTGTTTGCGCTGGCCGCGAGCAAGGGCGTGCAGCTGCTCTATGGCGCGGCGGTTGCGGGTGGAGTGCCGGTGATTCCGGGAGTGGCGCAGGGACTGAGCGGCGACCAGATTACGCGCATCAGCGGCATTTTGAATGGGACATGCAACTTCATCCTGAGCTCGATGGAGGGTGGAGCGGACTACCGCGAGGCGCTGACCAGGGCGCAGATGGCGGGGTATGCGGAGGCGAATCCTTCGGCCGATGTTGATGGCTTCGATGCGCGGGCAAAGCTGTGCATCCTGTCGCGGCTGGCGCTGCATGCGGAGATCAATCCAGATGAGGTTCCGGCGCAGACGATCTCGAATGTGTCGGCGGTGGATTTTGCCTACGCGAGGGAGTTGAACTGCACGATCCGCCAGGTGTCGCGCGCGCAGCTTACCCCGAAGGGCTCAGGGCTGTTAGGCGATGCGGTGAGCGCGAGCGTGGGTCCGATGCTGGTGCCGAAGAGTTCGCCGATCGCGTGGTCGCGAGGGACGCAGAACATGGTGGTGACCAGCGGCAGGTTCGGCGGCGATGTGGTGTTCAGCGGTCATGGTGCGGGCGGCCATCCGACGGCGGTTGCGGTGATGAGCGATGTGCGCGCGATCGCTGAGAATAGCGTGCAGGTGCGGCTGCCGGCGAAGAAGATGGCGGTTGTGGGGGATGTGATTGCGCCGTATTATCTGCGGTTTGTCGTCGACGACAAGCCGGGGATCGTTGCGGCTATTGCCAGCGAGCTGGCGAAGGTCGGGGCGAACATCGATTCGATCCTGCAGCATCGTGGCTTTGGCACGGAGAGGCTGCCGTTTGTGGTGACGACCGAGCCGTGTTTGAGTTCGAAGCTCGGGGAGGCGATCGCGGAGATGGCGAAGTTCGATTTCATGCTGGAGCCGCCGCTGTGTCTACAGATTCTGGTGGTCGACGATCCGGAGACGGATTAGCGGCGGCTCCGACGAGAAACAGATTCGCTCTATTGCAAGAACAAAGGCCCTCGCGCGGTGCGAGGGCCTTTGTGTGTTGTTACCGCGGAGTTAGTACTTCGGCAGCGACTTGTCGATCCTGTCCGCCCAGGCGAGGATGCCGCCGGCGAGGTTCGAGACGTTGGTGTAGCCGTTCTCCTTGAGGATGAGGGCGGCGCGTTGGGAGCGGGCTCCGGACTTGCAATGGACGACGATCTCGGTCGTCTTGGGGAAGGTGAGCCGGTGGAGGTTGAGGGCGAGTTCGCCGACGGGGATGAGTGGGGCGCCGATGTCGACGATGGCGTACTCGTTGGCCTCACGGACGTCGAGGATGAAGGGCGCGGTGCCGGCGTCGATGCGGGATTTGAGCTGCTCGACCGACATCTGCGGGATGCCATCGACGACGGGGAGATCGGCGGTTTGGCCGTGGGAGCTGACTTCGAGGGGGCCGGTTTCGGTTGGCTTGGGGATGCCGCAGAACTGGTCGTAGTCGATGAGTTCCTTGATCTCGTGCGTGCCGCAGGCGGGGCAATCGGGATTCTTGCGCAGCTTGAGTGTCTTGAAGCTCATGGCGAGCGCGTCGACCAGAAGCAGGCGGCCGATGAGCGGTTCTCCAATTCCCAAGATGAGCTTGATGACTTCGGTGGCCTGGATAACGCCGACGAGGCCGGGCAGGATGCCGAGAACGCCGCCCTCAGCGCACGAGGGGACGAGACCCGGCGGCGGTGGTTCGGGATAGAGGCAGCGGTAGCAGGGGCCCTCTTTGGTGGCGAAGACGGAGGCCTGGCCTTCGAAGCGGAAGATGCTGCCGTAGGCGTTGGGCTTGCCGGTAAGAACGCAGGCGTCGTTCACCAGGTAGCGCGTCTGGAAGTTGTCGGTGCCGTCGGCGATGACGTCGTAGTCCTTGAATATCTCGAGCGCGTTGGCGCTGGTCAACATCGTGTTGTGCTTGACGATGTTGGTGTTCTTGTTCAGGCCCTTGAGCATGATCTCGGCGGAGTCCACCTTGAGCTTGCCGACGGTGGCCTGCGAGTGAATGATCTGGCGCTGGAGGTTGGACTCGTCGACGACGTCGAAGTCCACCAGGCCGATGGTGCCGACGCCGGCTGCGGCGAGATAGAGCGCGAGTGGCGCGCCGAGGCCGCCGGTGCCGACGCAGAGCACCTTCGCGGCTTTGAGCTTCTGCTGGCCTTCCATGCCGACTTCGGGCAGGATCAGGTGGCGTGAGTAGCGGGCAATCTCCTCGTTGGTGAGCTTGGGGAGGGCGACGGTTTCGGGTTCGAGAGCGGTGGGCATGGTGTCCTTTAAGTGTAGCTGCGGAGCGCGGTCAAATGCGACCCAGCGCGCCTCCATAGAACAGATGCTCCGTGGGGCGAGTGCGATTCGATTGTGGAGTGGGGTGGGGTGTTCTCGCGGCTAGCGACAACAACCGCCGGCAATGGACGGGATGATCGTCAGTTCGTCGGTCGCGGAGACAGGGCTGTCTTCCTTGTTGGGGAGGTAACGAACATCGTCGTCGTTGAGGTAGACGTTGACGAAGGAGCGCAGCTTGCCCTCGGCGGTGAAGAGGTGCTGCTGCATGGCCGGGTGCACGGCGACCAGCGCGGCGAGCCCTTCGGCCACGGTGGCTCCCTCAACCGACACGGTTTCCTGCTTGCCGGTGTAGGTGCGCAGCGGGGTTGGGATGTGGATTTCCATTGATCTAATTATCGCCTATTCAGCTATTCGACTGCGATAAATTGCGGCACGAAAGCCTTCTCGTCCTCGCTGATGCCGTTGAGCAGGAAGGAGTTGGTGATCTGCGCGGCGCCCTTTTCGACGGCGGTGATGACGTAGGCGCAGTCAAACCAGTGGGCCTCGGCCAGGTCAGTAGACGACCACTGCGCAGGGTGGTCGGGGTGCGAGTGATAGAAGCCGACGATGTCGAGCCCCTGCCTGCGGCCCTCGCGCTGGGCCTGGACGAGCGACTGCGGCGCGATGTTGTAGCGGTTGTGGGGGGAGTCGGTGCGGGTGTTGCCGGCTCGGGTGAGCGCGGTTACGCGGAGATCGTCGCCGGACGCTTTGCCGAGCAGGATGCCGCAGCACTCGTGCGGGTAGGTCTCTTCGCCGTGGGCGCGGAGTTCCTGGTAGAGCTGTTTCGAGAGGATCAGGCTCATGGTTGTTGTCCTTCCCCGGCGTCTTCGCCCTCGGTTTTTTCGGTCCAGAAGCGTTCGCTGAGATATTTATCCGCCGAATCGCAGAGGATGGTGACGATGACCGCCTCGCGACCAGCGCGGGCTTCTTCCTCGGCGATGTCGAGTGACGCCGCGACCGCTCCGGCTGCGGAGACGCCGACGAGCAAACCCTGCCTCTTGCCCAGGCGTTTGGCCATGATGTAGGCGCGCTCGGTGGGCATGTCGATGTTGCGGTCGGCGAGGGTGGGGTCGTAGATCGGCGGAACGATGGCGGTGGCCATGTGCTTGAGGCCTTCGAAACCGTTGAAGGGAGAGTCGGGCTGCATGGAGATGCACTGGATGGCGGGGTTCAACTCGCGCAGGCGGCGCGTGGTGCCCATGAATGTGCCCGAGGTGCCGAGGCCCGTGATGAAGTGGGTAACGCGGCCTTCGGTCTGCTGCCAGATCTCGTTGGCGGTGCCGTGGTAGTGGGCGAGCCAGTTGTTGTCGTTGCCGTACTGGTCGGCGTAGAAGAATTTTTCGGGCTGTTCGGCGGCCAGCTTGCGAGCCATGCGGATGGCGCCGTCGGAGCCGTCGGCGGGGTCGGTCCAGACGATCTTCGCGCCATAGGCGGCGAGGATGTTCTTGCGCTCAGGGGAGACGTTCGATGGCATGCAGAGTACGACGGGAAAGGCCTGCGCTGCACCCAGCATGGCGTAGGCGATGCCGGTGTTGCCGCTGGTGGCGTCGAGGAGAGCTTTGCCGGGGATCAGCTGGCCTTTGCGCTGCGCGTCCAGGACGATGGCGGACGCTGCACGGTCTTTTACGCTGCCGCCGGGGTTTGCCCACTCGGCTTTGCCCAGAAGCTGGATGCCGGGCAGGTGCGCAGTAAGCCGGTCGAGACGGATCAGCGGCGTGTTCCCGATGCGATCGAGAAGGCTGACGCCGAGTAACTTTATGGGAGCGGTGGTCATGGTTTGCGTCGAAGGCCCTCGGTAACTTTGTAGTGTATCGCGGGGGCTGGAGTTGCCCGGCGTTGAATCGTCGCCAGCGGATGTGCGACAGTTAGTGGAGTTTAGCCGAACAGTCTGGATGCGAGAGATAGGGCGCGAAGCCGCTTGCTGGATCGACGACTGGGGCAGAGAGAGTTTGAGACCAACCATGGCAAAGACGAAAAAGATCCCTACTTTTGATGATGTTATGGCCACGCTAGGTGGCGAGAAGTTTGATGTCTCTCCGGCGACGGAGGGTTCAAATCGGGCCTCTGGTGCCTACCGGGTGAGCAAGGATGGCTGCGCGGCGGAGATTGCGCCCAGCCCCGAGAAAGACGCTCCAGTACGATTGCTGACCAAGGGCGGCTGGGTGTTGAATGGCGAGATTGCGAGACTGCTCGACCGTGGCTACCAAAAGTTTCTGAAGACCAGCAAGCTCGAAATTCCTGCTACGGCCGATCATCTGCACGCGATTCACCACTTCAATGAGCAGTTGAAGGAGGCTGTCGGCGCGATGACCCTCTATAACGAGGCGCTCGGGACGACGAGCGACCGGTATGACTACGATCGCGTCAAAGGCCGCGAGTAGCTGCCAGCGCAGGAAAATGCGCTAGCACTTGCGGGATTGGGATCGCTGGAGCTCTCGATAGGCTTCGCTCTTGCCGATGCCGCGGGCTTTGGCAACTCGCTTCAGCGCATCTTTTTCCGATAGGTTCTCGGTTTTAATCAGTCCTGCGACCTCGTCCGCAAGACTGGATGTCTGCGTGCGGGGCATTGCCCCGGATGCGGCTGCAGCGGGGGGGCCATCGATCAGCAGGACCATCTCACCGCGTACGGAGGGCCGGGCGCTGAGCGTTGCCAGCAGCTCGGCGGCGGTGCCGCGCAGGAACTCCTCGTGCAGCTTGGTGAGTTCGCGGGCCAGGGCGATGCGCTGGCCCGGCCCGAAGATGGCGACGATGTCGGCGAGCGCAGAGACGATGCGGTGCGGCGTCTCGTAGAAGATTGCGGTTGTGGCTTCGTCCGTCGCGTGGGCTCGAAGCGATTCGAGGACGGAGCGGCGCTGGCCTTCGCGGGAAGGCAGAAAGCCGTGGAAGGCGAAGCGTTCGGCGGTCAGGCCGCTGGCGATCAAGGCGCTGAGCGCGGCGTTCGCGCCGGGGATCGGGAAGACCGGAACGCCGGCTGCGATGGCTTCGGAGGCGATGGTCGCGCCGGGGTCGGCGATGCCGGGCATTCCCGCATCGCTGACGACGGCGATGCGACCGCCCGCTTTGAGCGCCTCGATCAACTCGCTGGCGCGCGAGCTCTCGTTGTGGGCGTGGTAGCTGACGGTGGGCGTGCGGATGCCGAAGTGGCCGAGCAGCTTGGCCGTCTGGCGGGTGTCCTCACAGGCAATGCGGTCGACCGAACGCAGCACACGCAGCGCGCGGAGGGTGATGTCTTCGAGATTGCCGATGGGCGTGGCCACAAGATAGAGGCCGGGTGCGAGCGGTTTGTCGACACGCTCAGAACTTGGGGGGTGGCTGTCTTCGACTGCTCCGTGCATGGTGGCATCGTGCTCAATCACGGCTATTCTCGCGAGACTGTGACGGCGCAGGACGCATGAGTTTGACCTGCTGCACGGCGCGGGACAGGCTCTGCGGGGTGAGGATGCCGATCATTGCTCCATCTTCGACGACGGGGATGAATTCGCTGGCGCCCAGCGACGCGGCGCGGCGCAGCGCCTCAACGAGCTTGTCGGTGGGGCTGGCCAGTTGCAGGCTGCGCGTCATGATGCCTTGCAGATAGCTATCGCCCTCGGAGAGCAGGCGTTCGGCGATGGTCTGGCGCGCGATGGAGCCGACGAGGCGGTCGCCACGTACGACGGGGAAGACGTCCTGCGAGCTGTGGATCGAGCGGTCGAGTGCGCCCTGCAGGGTGTCCGAGCTGGAGAGCAGGGTGTACTCGGTGAGCATGACTTCGCGGACGAGGATGGTTTCGGCGTCGGTGCTCGAGACGGTATGGGCGCTCGACAGCTGCGCCCCGAGCATCATGAAGCCGCCAAGAATGACGAGCCAAAGATTCATCAGGACGAAGCCTGCAACGATCATGGCGAGAGCCAGCCCGGTTCCGAGGCCAAACGAAGGGAACGGCAGGAGACCGGAGAGTCCCGATTTTTCCGGCTTGGCGTCGGCTGCGGCGTCGGACTTCGTCGTCCGCGAGGGCACGACCGGCATCGGCAGCAGGTTGACCATGCCGAGAATGAGCTGCATCCATACAAGGCTGCGGAGAATGTGGCTGGTGGATATCCAGGGCTGCGCAAGGAGCGAGACATGGGGCTCCAGCCCATAACTGGTGCCGAGCAGCAGCAGGCCGACGCCGAAGTTCGCGATCGGCCCAGTCAGCATCAGCAACCGGGTGTTTGCTTCGGGAGTGCTGGCGTCGTGCGTCGAGGTGGAGAAGGCCATCAGGCCGCCGATCGGCAGCAGAAAGAGTGCGCGCAGGCGAAGTCCGACGTAGGTTGCAGCGATGGAGCGTGCGATCTCGCGCACAAGAACAGCGGAGCACATCGCCAACCATAACGCCACACCGCGCGAAGCTCCGCCATTGGTGACGATAGAGAAACCCACCGCGATTACGAGCAGAAGCAGGAACGAGATATGTACCCGCAGGTCGACATTCATAAACCTGCCGATGGCGATGGACGAACGCAGCATGAGTCTATTGTAGGCGCGCGATATACCCGTGTAGGCGCGATATGCTCGAACGATGCGAGTGATTGCAGGCAAGTTCCGGTCGAGACTTCTACAGGCGCCCCGCGGCGTAGCCACCCGGCCTACCAGCGACCGGCTGCGCGAGACGCTGTTCAGTGTTCTCGGGCCGCGCGTAGAGGGCTCGCGCTTCGTCGATTTGTATGCTGGCTCAGGGGCGGTCGGCATCGAGGCGATCAGCCGTGGTGCGGACTTTGTCTGGTTCGCCGAAGATGCCCGGCCGGCCGTGGCGGCGATGCGCGCAAACCTTTCCGCGCTGAAGATTGCGGGCGGCTTCGCACTCGAGGATCGCGGAGTGGGGAAGCTGCTGCAATCGCTGGTGGCGAAAGAACGAGCGGCGGACATCGTGTTTCTCGACCCGCCCTATGAGGACGCGGAGGAGTACGAATCGACGCTGAAGTTCCTGGCGCGGAATCATGCGGCGGCGCTTGCCGATGGAGCGGTGGTCGTCGCGGAACATGCGCGCAAGCAGCCGCTGGAGGCGAGGTATTCGGTATTGGAAAGAACGCGCGTGCTGGAGCAGGGCGATGCGGCGCTGAGCTTTTATAGCGTCAGCCTGTGAAACCGCCGCCTTCGTGCGCGCCCGTGGCAAGGTCGATCGAGAAGGGCACCTCGCGATCGGTGTGCAGGTTCCAGCCGGTGCCGTGAAGATGGCCGTCGCGAATCTCTGTCATGGTGACGCCCTCCCAACTGATGCGCGCGCTCTGCCAGCGCAACCCGCTGGCATCGACAGCGATGATGTTGTGGAAGCCAGCCAGCAGGATGAGACCGGCCTGGCTGCCGAAGGTGGGTGCGGGCAGGATTTGCGTCACCGGGCGTAGCGGCAGGTGCAGGCAGTGTTCGGGCGCGAGTGTGTCGATGAGATAGGCGTAGCCTCCTGCGACGGCGAGAAGATCATCGGCGCGTGGGCAGGCGAAGACACCGCTGGGCAGCGATGGGTCGCGGAAGCCCAGGGCGCACGTGGCAAGGAAGTTTGCGCCAGCAGCCGGCTTCACATCCAGCAGAAGAGCACCGCGTCCCATCGCGTCCTCCTCCCCGGGGACGCGCAGAGGGTAGACGAACTGGCGCACGGGAGCGATCAGCGGCGGCGCGGTGAGGGTACGAGCGCTCCAGGTTTTCGGAAAGGCGGTCTGGGCGAAGGGGACGGAGCTCATGTGAAGTACTCCCAGCCGTGCGGAGCGAGTGCGGAGCGATGGCCCTGGCGGTCGATCAGGGTGATCTGCGGGCGGGGCTTTCGCGCGGTCAGGATGCGGCCAATCTTCGTGATGCGCACACCGCCCAGTGCGCGTGGGAGCTTCGCGGTTGGACGGGCGGTGAAGAGCAACTCGTAGTCTTCGCCGCCGTGCAGAGCCGCGTGGAGTGCATGGTCAGGGCCGAGGAGCTGCGCCAGCGGATGGATTGGGAGGGCGACTGCATCGATTTCGGCGGCGACCTTCGATTCCTTGCAGATGTGCGTGAGGTCTGTAGAGAGGCCGTCGCTCAGGTCAATGCAGGAGCTCGCGAGACGGCGGCGCAGAAGGGCTGCGCCGGCTGCAAGACGCGGCTGCGGGAAGAGGTGTGGGTGGTCACCCGAAGAATCCGCGCTGCGAAACCTGCGCGGAGATGCAGCGAGCGCGGCGAGTTCGGCTGCGGCTCCGCCGAGCGAGCCGGTGCAGTACAGCAGGTCTCCTGCTCGTGCGGTGGAGCGGCGGAGCGCGCGGCCGGCGGGCGCAGAGCCGATGAGGACGATGTCAGCGAGGATTTGGTCGGAGGGCGATTCGGAGGTGTCGCCGCCGGCGAGAGGGACGCTGTGCGTGTTGGCAAGCGAGAGCAAGCCGTCGAGAAAGCCGTCGAGCCAGCGCGTATTGCGCGCGGCGGACCTGGGCAGAGCGAGCGAGAGAAATGCCGCTAAAGGCTTCGCTCCCATGGCGGCCAAATCGCTGAGGCCTCGGGCGATCGTGCGGTGCCCTGCGGAGGCGGCTGAATGCCAGTCACGGCGAAAGTGGCGGCCTTCGAGCGAGAAGTCGGTCGTAACGAGAAGCTCGTGGCCAGGTATCGGTTTCAGGATGGCGCAATCGTCACCGATGCCCAGGCGAACGGCGCTTGAGAACGAGGCTGAGGCGCGGGTACGGATGCGCTCGATGAAGAGGAGCTCGCCGATGGTTTTTTTCGGCGGCCGAGAGTGCGCGTCGTAAGTCATGGATTCCAGAGTAAATCCCAGCTGCAGCGAGTTGGTATAAGAGGGTGAGGAGGCTTGGAAAGGTTGCCTGGGGGCGCGCAGTCCGTTAAGATGAAAGGACGTTCATCGGGCAATGGCGCAGAGCTCCTCCCAGAGTTTCGTCAACCGATGTTTATCGCGGCAGACCGCGGAGAGCGGCTGTAGATGCAGCCTGGTATTGAGGACGGGCATATAGTTCTCAGCGGGCAAGGACAGCACGCAATGGCAAATCCAGATCTGAAGCAGGAGTAGCAGTGCGAAGGCGTCATATCGTTTATGTATCTCAAGGTGAGGATGGCGCGGTGGATCGCGTCAGCATTCCGATGCGTTACGTCTATTTGTTCGTAGCGGCTGCGGTTACGGGGATGTTTACCTTCGCGGGGATGGCGGGGTCGTACTCTCGGATGCTGGTGAAGGCTGAGTCAATCAACCACATGCGCGATGAGCTTGCGATGACGCGTAAAGACTACGCCGGGCTCGAAAAGAAGACGCACGAAAAGGATGTGCAGGCGGCGAGCCTCGGCTCTCTGGCAATAGAGGTATCGGCGATCTACGGGCTTACGGCGGGCAGGTTGACGCATGGCCACAGCCTCCATGAGGCGAAGTCGGCTGCGACCGCGGCTGCGAAGGCCCCCCTGAAGGATGATTCGGCGACCTTCACGGACGATAGTTACTACAAGTCGCTGGACACTTTCTATGCGCTCAAAACTACCGCAAGTGAAGGACTTACGCTCCAGCAACCGCTGAATCCCAACCTGGGCGTACGCGGCGCACTGAGCGATTTTGCAGCGCTCGATTCGGATGCAGGCGGCAACGTACCGGATATGTGGCCGATCATGGGGCGGATCAATAGCGGCTTCGGTGAGCGCGAAGATCCCATTTTAGGCAATGGCGACGGGGAATTTCATAAGGGTGTTGACATCGGGAGTCCGGATGGGACGCCGGTGCATGCGCCGGCAGGTGGGCGTGTGGTCAAGGCGGCGATGGGATCCGGGTATGGACGCGAGATACAGATCGACCACGGCAACGGAATTGTGACGATTTATGGCCATCTGCAGGGCTACAACGTGGTTGCGGGGCAGACGGTGGTGAAGGGCGAAGTCATTGGTTATGTGGGGCATAGCGGCCGCACGACGGGCTCGCATCTGCACTACGAGGTACAGGTGCGCGGGATCGCCGTGAACCCGCATAAGTATCTGCGGACGACGATGGCGCAGCTGGGCAGCGGTCCTGGCGGCCGGTAAAGCGCGTCTTATACCGCAGGTCTAAACCCCAACTCGCCCAGCTCAGCCTTGTTTTTCGAGCGAATACAACCTAGTTTCGTGTTGCGCGACGACCGGTTCAGCCTGGTTTCGTGTTGCGGTTTCGTGTTGCGGTTTCGTGTTGCGCGGTTGCGCCTGCTCGCGCCTCCGGACTCCGGCGCCCTGACTCCCTGGTCGATGACCCGGGCCTGCGTAGGAGTGCTACGAATTTATTTTTGTTGCGGCGTTTTACTTTGAGGCCGAAAGGGCGGTTGGAGTCGCAGACGGTGTGGGGGAGTGTCTGGGACATCCGTTGGCGAGGCGGCTGGATTGTTGGCTGAGGTGAGAGCCTTGAGTTGGTCGGGGCTGGCGCTGGCGTTGAGGATGGCGCGGTCGTCGTGGTGGGTGAGGGTAATGGAGCCGAGCATGGAGCGCATGGCCTCGCTGGCCGGGGTTCGCGGCTGCTGCTCGCTGCGGATGATTCCACGCAGGAGGTTGAGAAGCGTTGTGAGGGTGTCGACGGTGCGCTGGGCTGCGGTGGGATCGGGGGCGATCTCCTCGATTCTCAGGCTGATGGCTCCGCCGGAGAGAACATGGGCCGCACCGGTGTAGCCCAGACTGGCGACGAAGTCGGTGTCTTCAGAGAGCGGAAGTTGCAGGCCGAGGACCGAGATGAAGCCGTCTGCGGAGAAGGGAAGGCCGATGTGGCCGATGCCCCAGGCCTCGGAGAGCAGGGGGACGTCGTGGAAGCGCGCGGCTAGCAGGGAGGAGCCGGGAGTGCTGAGGGCGGAGGTGCGGGAGCGGTCGAGCATGGAGTGGATCTGCTCGGCGGTGGGCATGTTGGAGGCGGCGATGGTGTCGTAGCCGAGCTGCGCGATGCGCAGCTGACGGCCTTCGATGGGGATGGTGTAGATGGTGCGGCCGGTGTAGGCCTCTTCGGAGGTGGCGATGCTGGCGAGGTAGTGGGCGAGCTTGACGCCGTCGAAGCGGCCGACGAAGACCTCGGAGTAGGCGACGGTGCCGTTGGGGCCGTTGGGGTCGGGCATGCGATGGAGGGCGAAGGCGACGGAGTCGAGGTCGCGCTCGGGGACGATGCCGGTGGCGTCGATGAACTGCTGGAAGTCGGGGCTGCGCTGCACCGGGGTCTGGTCGAAGTGCGTGGCGGAGCGGATGGCCTTGAGATGGATGTAGATGATGGCGTCGGATTCGGGCAGAAGGCGCGCGGCTTCGGGTGGTGCCTTGGAGCGCAGATAGAGCATGCTGCCGAGTGCGGCGAGGACGATGACGACGATCAGCAGTGGAATGTAGGTGCGCTTGCGCATGAGCCTCTGGAGTTGCCGGGGAGTTACATGGAATTATTCGCGGAGAGACACGGGAGGGTCTGGGCGGTGAGCGGACGTGCCGCTGCGGCGAGACAGAGAAGCATCAGCCACAGACAGCACAGGGACGAACCGCGATGCGGCGAAACCATTGCGTTATCTTAACATCGGTCCGTTGAAACTACTCCACAACTACTCCACCAAGGTGAAGGTTTTGTAGTTCACGTTCTCGCTGACGACGTCCATCCATTGCCCATTCTTGTCTTTGTAGTAGAGGCCGACGTCGGTGACGCCGGGCGGCGGCGGCGGGGTTCGCCGCTGGGCAAAGAAAAACTGGCTGTATCGATCCGCTGCACTATTGGTCAGCGGATCGATACAGCCAGATGGGGTCGAAGTGCACCGGCGGCCGTGGAGCTAGGCGTTCGTGTTGGTGGTGGTGGCCTCCAGATTGATCGCGCGGGGGAAGAGGATGTTGTTCTCCAGGTGGATGTGCTGGTGAAGGTCCTGCTCGAATTCTTTCAGGCCGTCATAAAACGCGTGATACGTGGGGCACGCGCCTATGGGCGGGGTGAAGTGATGGCTGAGCTGGCGAATCTCCGCGAGCAGCGCGCCCGCTGCGTCATGCTCCTCAGTCATCATGGCGATGGGATTGGAGACCGTGCCAAAGCAGCTGTGCGGCTTCGCGCTGCCGGCGACGATGGAGCGCTCCAACTCGGCGATGTAGGGAAACAGGACTGCCTCTTCCTTCGCAAAGTGATGGGTCAGTTCGTCGTCCAGTTGCGCCAGCGTGGTTTGAATTACTGGCACCTCGGCGTGCGTGTCGCCGTGACGGTTGACGACCTTCTGTGCGAGTAGAGTGAGGCGCGGCAACTCTCTGCGCACATAGGCGTGATGCGTGGCGACGATATGTCCGCTCAGCGCTTCCAGTGAAGATTGCGACCAGTCTGCTGCGGCTGGGGCTGGACCGTTGGCTGCGAGTTCGAGTGCGGCAAGCACTGCGTCCACTTCCAGGTTGCTGGCGGCGCAGGCTTCGGCGAGCGGCTTGCGCCCACCGCAGCAGTAGTCGATTCCGTATTGCTCGAAGACCCGGATCGAGGTCGGTTGTTGCAGTGCAATATCGCGAACGGTCTGTGTTGTGGATGTCGATGTCATGGTGTACTCCCTTGCCATCAGCCTAGAGAGAGCGCGGTTGAGTGGCAGCGACTTAGGTCACAGGTTGCTGCGAAAAAGTGCGATCGGTGGCTTCTTTTCCGCGCGTGACCTGGCGAGTGACTTAAGTCGCTGCGACTGCGGCGCGGCGCACCTATCTTCAGATTGCAAGCTGAATGAGAGAGGAAATTCATACGATGTTTTGCTACCAGTGCGAACAGACTTCACAGGGCGTAGGCTGCCAGACACTTGGCGTCTGCGGCAAGGACGATACCACCGCTTCACTGCAGGACCTGCTTATCCATGCAGTCAAAGGCATGTCGATTTATGCGCATCATGCGCGGCAGTTGGGTGCGTCCGATCCGGAGGTCGATGCGTTCACTATCCAGGCGGTATTCTCCACGTTGACCAATGTGAACTTCGATCCGGAGCGGCTGGTGGTGTTGATCCATGAGGCCGTCGCGATGCGTGAGGTTGCGCGCAATCTTTATGAGAGCGCTGCGGTTAAGTCGGGCGCTGTGCCCGCGGAGTTCGGTGGCGCTGCCGCGTGGACACCAGCGGCCACACTGGAGGGCCTGCTCGCGCAGGGCCAGCAGGTGATTTTGCCGGTCCGCTTTCTCTCTGAAAGCAAGGAGGTCGCCGACCTGCAGGAGCTGATCCTGTACGGCATCAAGGGCGTCGCCGCGTACGCCGTGCATGCGCTGGCTCTGGGTGCGGGAGATCCGCAGTCCTTTGGCAAGATTCACGAGATTCTCGACTTCCTGACCCACCCCGCACCCACGGCCGATGAGTTGCTGGCTACGGCGCTGGCGGTTGGCGAACTCAACTACCGGGTGATGGAGATTCTGGACAAGGCGCACACGGAGACGTTCGGGCATCCGCAGCCGGCGAAGGTGCGGCTGCATGCGCGCAAGGGGAAGGCGATTCTGGTTTCCGGGCATGATCTGCACGATCTGTATGCGTTGCTCGAACAGACCAAGGGGCTCGGCATCCAGATCTATACGCACGGCGAGATGCTTCCGGCGCATGGGTACCCGACGCTCAAGGCGTATGAACACCTCGCGGGCAACTACGGTGGCGCGTGGATGGACCAGGCCGGTGAGTTCGACGATTTTCCCGGCGCAATTCTGATGACGTCCAACTGCATTCAGCAGCCAAAGGTTTCGTACAAGCAGCGCATCTTTACCTCGGGCGCGGTGGCGTGGCCGGGGGTGCAGCATATTGCGGATCAGGACTATGCTCCGGTGATTGCCGCGGCGCTGCTCGCGCCGGGCTATGCGGAAGACGGCACAGGGGAGGAGATCACCGTCGGGTTTGGGCATAATGCGGTGTTGAGCGTTGCGGACAAGGTTATCGATGCGGTGAAGGCTGGGGCGATCCGGCACTTCTTCCTGATCGGCGGCTGCGATGGCGCGCGCTCGGGGCGCAGCTACTACACGGAGCTTGCGGAGTCGATTCCGAAGGACTGCCTGATCATGACGCTGGCGTGCGGCAAGTTCCGGTTCAACAAGCTGGAGTTTGGCGAGATTGGCGGGCTGCCGCGGCTGCTGGATATCGGGCAGTGCAATGATACGTACTCGGCGCTGCAGATTGCGCTGGCGCTGGCCAAGGCGTTCGATTGCGGCGTCAATGATCTGCCGCTGTCGCTGGTGCTGTCGTGGTATGAGCAGAAGGCCGTCGCCGTGTTGCTGACGCTGCTGCATCTCGGCGTGAAGAACATGCGCATCGGGCCGACGCTGCCTGCGTTCCTGTCGCCGGGCGTGCTCGCGCTGCTGAAGGAGAAGTACAACCTGATGGCGATCACCACGGCGGATGCAGATTTGGCGGCGATGCTGGCGTAGAAGCGATGATTGTCTGATGGTCGATGCCCGGAGAGATGTGCTTCTCCGGGCATCTTCTATTGCGTGGTTTCAATGGCGCGGCAGGGAGCGCTGCTAAACTTTTCCCAATGAGCAATTCCTCAACGAGCAACTCCTCAATAAGCAGGGAACGCACGGATCTGGCTGCTGTTCTTCAAAAGACTGCGCTGCTGTCTACGTTGACGCCGGCGGAGATACAACTGCTGGCGGCGCGCACGGTGCGCAAGATGTTTCGGACGGGCGAGTTGCTGTTCTCCGAGGGCGAGCCGTGCCATGGGCTGCACATCATCGCGCGGGGCAAGGTGAGGATCTTCAAGACGTCGCTGGGTGGGCGGGAACAGGTGCTCGCGATGAACCAGCCAGGGGAGTCGGTGGCCGAGCTGCCGGTTTTCGATGGCGGGCCGTATCCGGCGTCCGCTGTGGCGATCGAAGATGCAGAGATTGCGTTCATCTCGCGGCGTGATTTTCAGGCCTTCTGCATGGAACATCCGGAGGTTGCGCTCAAGATGCTGGCCGTAGTGGGCGCTCGGCTGCGGCGGCTGGTCGGCATCATCGAGGAGCTTTCGTTTACGACCATCCGCCAGCGGCTTATCTCTGCATTGCTGCGGCTGGCGGAGAGCCAAGGCAAACAGACCGAGCGCGGCATCGAGTTCCAGTTGCCCGCCAGCCACCAGGAGCTGGCCAGCCAGCTTGGCACCGTGCGCGAACTGATCTCGCGCAACCTGATGCGGCTGCAGGCTGAAGGTCTGCTGGATGTGGACGCCCGCCAGATTGTGGTGAAGGATATGAAGGGTCTGAGTGCGCTTCTGGTTGCGACGCCTTAGAGCATTTGTCCTGTGGGGATAGGCCGAAACCACGGCTCTCAGCGGGCTGTTTTTCCCCAGGAAAAACAGCGCTCTCATGCATCGTCCAGCTCGCAGTACATCGGCCAGCTCGCAGTACGAGGAGCAAATGCTCTGGACCGATGGGCTAGTGGTTGTAGTCGTCGGCGTGCGGTACGAGCTGCATGTAGATGTCGCGTGAGATGTGGGTCTGCCAGTGGCCGGTGGCGCGCGCCAGGCCGATCAGGCCGAAGAAGACGATTGCCAGCACGACCACAACCATGCGTGGCTGCACGGTGCGATGGCTCCAGCGAGCGGCGGATAAAGCTGGCCCGGACACTTCGAGACCGGAGACTTCGCCAGCGCTGAGGCGGTGCGGCGGTAGAGCGAACTGCAGCGCGTTCTCTGCCGGGCAGACGGCGACGCACGTCATGCAACCGGTGCATTCGAGGGAGCGCACCTGAACGAGTTGATCGACCGGGAGGTTGGAGGGGCAGGCCTTGTTGCACTTGCCGCAGTCGATGCAGGCGTCGGCATCGCGACGGATCTTCACCGGGCTGAACGTGGAGACGATACCCATCAGGGCGCCGTAGGGACAGAGAAAGCGGCACCAGAAGTTCTTGATGAAGACGGAGAGCACGACGAAGGTCGCAAGGACTGCGATTCCAATCGTGCCGATGTGGCGGAAGAAGTTGAGCATCTTGACGTCGGCGATGATGCCAAAGGGAGCGAGCAGGAAGTCGTTCAGGCCATCCGCCGACATGGAGATCACGATGTAGAGGAAGAAGCCCAGGAGCAGATATTTCAGGCTGCGCAGGGGGATATCGAGCCAGCGGGGCAGGGTGAGGTTGCGGCCAAAGAGTTTGTGGCCGAGCTTCCAGAGATACTCGGAGACCGTGCCCACGGGGCAGAGCCAGGAGCAGAAGGTCTTTTTCAGCAGCAGGCTCGATAGCAGAAATACGGCGACCAGCACCATGGCTGCAGGGTGGACCGCTGCGACATGATGGGTGACAAGAAAGTACTTCAGGTTCATGAGGCCCGCGATGGGAAGCCAGCCCTCGACGCCGGCGGGACGCTCAAAGTAGCGAGTCTGTCCGTTGCTCTCGAAGTAGCGCACCCACAGGAGGAACTCGATGGCGAGCCATGCATTCAGCGCAAGGAACGCAAGCTGCACCGCGTGGCGAACCTGCTGGGAACGGTCCTGCAACAGCCTGCGCACCAGCGGCTTCTTCGGCTTCGAGGGGAGTTTGTCCGGTGGTGTCGCTGCGACGGGAGACGCGGTGGTGGTGGGCATTGGATCCTTCCACTGCCCACAATAGCCAGAAGCGGGAGGTGTCGATAGGACTTTAGTCACAGTGGATTGCAGGCGGGGATGATAGAGGCGATGGGTGTAGCTGAAAGTGGATTCCGGTGTATGGAGGGCTGCCGGTGGGAGATTTTGGAGATTTGGCGGTTGCGCGCCTGGGGGATGCCTGCCTATTATGCTTTCTTAACGATGGCGTGGAGGTGTGCTGTGATGAACGCGTTGATGGTGAAATCCGGAGTGGTTATGGGAGTACTGCTGGCTGGTTTTCCCCAGCCACCTGCGGCGCCGCCGATGAAGCTGGGATTGTGGGAGATCACAACCACCATGACAATGGTGATGCCCGGAATGCCGGCGCAGCCGCCACGCAGTGTCAAAGTCCGCAACTGCGTAACGGCAGAGACGTGGACCAAGTCATTTGGCAGATCGCAACGGGCGTCGGACTGTACGGTCAGCCATGAGAGCGTTACCCCTGGGCACGACAGCTTCGACATGAGCTGCCCTAGTATGAATGCCACGGGGCACGGCGAGATGGACTTCTCGGGTGGGAGTACTGGCCATGGCAGGATGCATATGGACATCAACTCCGGTGGGCAGCACATGATCACCGATACGGTTTGGGATAGCCACTTTATCAGCGCGGACTGCGGTGCAGTGGCTCCAGGCAAGCCTGAAATGCTCCAGTAAGGCGAGGGCGTTGCCGCCCTGCCTGCGGGTGACCGAGGGATGGGGTTTCGCGGGTGTGCGGCCTATGATAAAGTGAAATCTGCGCTCGGGCGATTCGACGAGCGCGGTTTGCTGTCAGGGCTGGCGTAGCTCAGCTGGTAGAGCACCTGATTTGTAATCAGGCGGTCGGGGGTTCAAATCCCTTCGCCAGCTCCAGATTTCTGGGGCAGCAGTGAGAGATTGTTGCAAATGAAGTTGGTTGTACCTGCTTGATGTTCCAACCTGCAGCGTTCGCCATCCACATCCTGAGCTGAATTTCTCGTGTGAGAGGCATCGCGCGGGTGTCTGCATGGAATCTGGATGGGCTTGCACGATGGACATCCGGCAATCCAGGGCACAGGTGGCCGAGTGGTTAATGGCAGCAGACTGTAAATCTGCCACTCTACGAGTTACGGAGGTTCGAATCCTCCCCTGTGCACCATTTTTTTCCGCGGAGGATGATCTCTGCGGGTGAGGAAAGCTCGATGGAGATGCACCCTTCGGGCGACGGACGGATGATCGTCGCGCTGGTTATCCTGGCACTGCTGGCAGTGCTGGTGTGGCGGACGATGGAGCCGGGTAGGTTCCAGCAGCTGAGCTGGTTGCTGCTGGGTTTTTTCGCGTTCCGCGTCGTGCTGACACGGCTGCGATCGCGGTAGACGCGGTAGAGTAGATGTTGCAGTAGAACGCTGATGTAGCTCAGTGGTAGAGCACTCCCTTGGTAAGGGAGAGGTCATGGGTTCAAGCCCCATCATCAGCTCCATATTTTTGGTGTACGGCAGGACCCCGGGCGGGAGTAACTCAGTGGTAGAGTCACAGCCTTCCAAGCTGTTGGTCGCGGGTTCGATTCCCGTCTCCCGCTCCAGATTTTGAAGCTCCGAAGGACGGAAGTTAGACAATGGCGCAACCGCAATTTCAAGTAGACCGCACGACCGCTCTGTATGAGCGCCCGGCGATGGATATCGTCGACGCAGTGACGTTCGCCGAGGTGAAGCAGGCGATCGAGAGCTCGTACGCTCCCGCCAACGTGGCGAAGTTTTTGAAGTCGGTGGCCAGCTCGAGCTTGCGGATTCGTGACTTTGAGAGGGTGCTGAACGCTGGCAAGCTGGGCGCGGGGATGGCGGCGCAGTATGCGAAGTTGCCTCACGGCGATCAGGGCCAGATTCGCGAGTTGTATCTGGCGTTGCTGGAGCAGGTGGAACTCGCGCTTCGTGACAAGTTTTTCAAGGTTTACGCGTACTACTAAGAACCGCAGGCGCGCATAACGGCTGGGGCTGACCCGGCGATGGATTTTGCAGCATAGTCTGGTTTTCGATATCGAGAAGAAAGAGAGCAGTCATGGGCAAGGAAAAATTTGATCGGTCAAAGCCGCACGTAAACATCGGAACGATCGGGCACATCGATCACGGCAAGACGACGCTGACGGCGGCGATCACGAAGGTGCTGTCGAAGCATAATCCGAAGAACAGCTACCGCTCGTTCGACACGATCGATAACGCGCCGGAAGAGCGGGAGCGCGGGATTACGATCGCGACCTCGCACGTGGAGTATGAGACGGCGAACCGTCACTATGCGCACGTCGATTGCCCGGGCCACGCGGATTACATCAAGAACATGATCACCGGAGCGGCGCAGATGGACGGGGCTATTCTCGTTGTGGCTGCCACCGACGGCCCGATGCCGCAGACCAAGGAGCACGTGTTGCTGGCGCGCCAGGTGGGCGTTCCGTACATCGTGGTGTTCCTGAACAAGTGCGATGCGGTGGAAGACGAAGAGCTGATCGAGCTGGTCGAGATGGAGGTTCGGGAGCTGCTGTCGAAGTACGACTACCCTGGCGACGATACCCCGATCATTCGTGGCTCGGCACTGGGCGCGCTGAATGGCGAGCCGCAGTGGGAGGCCAAGATCGACGAGTTGATGGCGGCGGTGGACAAGTATATTCCGCAGCCGGAGCGCGCGGTGAACCTGCCGTTCCTGATGCCGATCGAGGATATCTTCTCGATCTCGGGTCGTGGAACGGTGGTCACGGGCCGCATCGAACGCGGCAAGGTGAAGGTTGGCGAGGCGGCAGAGATCGTCGGCTTCCGCGAGACGCGGCAGACGGTGGTGACGGGCGTGGAGATGTTCAAGAAGCAGCTGGATGAAGGTCTGGCGGGCGATAATGCGGGACTTCTGCTCAGAGGCATAGCGAAGGAAGACGTGGAGCGCGGGATGGTGCTGGCCAAGCCGGGATCGATCACGCCGCACACCGTGTTCAAGGGCGAGGTATACGTTCTGAGCAAGGAAGAAGGCGGACGTCATACGCCGTTCTTCAACGGCTACCGCCCGCAGTTTTACTTCCGGACAACGGACGTGACGGGTTCGGCGAAGCTGCCGGAGGGCACCGAGATGGTGATGCCGGGCGATAACATCCAGCTCGAGATCACGCTGCATACACCGGTGGCCATGGAGAAGGGCCTGCGCTTCGCCATCCGCGAGGGCGGCCGGACCGTTGGCGCTGGAACCATCTCCGAGATCATCAAGTAAAGGCAGCGACTAGAGAGTAAGTAGTAAGGAAAGAGGGCTGCCGGTTTCAGGGGCAGCCCTCTTTCCTCTTTCGCTTCCAGCGATTTTCGTGGATAATAGACGTGGAAGAGCGTGTGCCTGACCGTTCTGCTATCCCGTAACAACAATTCAGGAATAGGGCAGCAGGGGCCCATAAGCCCTGCGTTGCGGCGTGTCGCTTGAACCTGAGCGGCTGCTGCTTGCCAACCGAGGTGGTTGGCCAAACTTAGGAGAGAAGTCAAATGCGCGAGATCATCACTTTGCAGTGCCCGGTGTGTAAGAACCGGAACTATTCGACGACCAAGAACAAGAAGACAACGACGGCTCGCCTGGAGTTCTCGAAGTTTTGCAATACGTGCCGTAAGCACACGGACCATAAAGAGACGAAGTAAGACTAGCCGTCCATGCGGTGGCGCTGTGCGCCCTGCCTGGATAGACGGTCGTGGCAGGTTGCCGCAAGCAATGTGCCGAACGTGATTGCCGAATACAGGGGCGTAAGCTCAACGGTTAAACTGTCGGTCTCCAAAACCGAACTTCTCGGTTCGAATCCGAGCGCCCCTGCCATTACCACCGCGAATGAAGTGCCGGACGCAGGCTAAAACTCAGCAACAGCTTCAGGAGTAACCCATGGCGAAAGCCGCCGTAGTCGAAACCAACGAACAGGGCACGGCCCTACAGCGTGCAACCGCCGGCCCGGCGCGATTTGTGCAGTTCATCAAGGAAACGCGGCAGGAGATGAGCAAGGTCCACGCGCCGTCGCGGGCCGAGGTGCAGGCGACGACCATTGTCGTCATCGTCGCGGTCTTTCTGTTCGCCGCATACTTCGAGCTGGTAGACCTGGTACTCGGCAGAGGCATCGACCAGATGTTCCTGCATCTGACGAAGCACTAAAAGAGACGCTGCTGGCCACTAACGGCAACAGCGCTGGCACGAAGAGCAGGATTGAACGCAATACCCCGCAGCATCGAGTACGCATCACGGATGCGGGAAGAAGGCAAAACGATGGCAAATGAGTTGGAACAAACTGAGCAGCAGGCCGCAGAAACCGAGACCCCGACGGTGGGTGAGGCCGAGACGGTGACGGATGACGCACTGGCGATTGAGGCCGCTGCTGACCCCGAGGTTGCAGTTGCAGCCGAGGCCGTTGGCGGCGCCGAGACCGCTGCTGGCGCCGAGACCGCTGCTGGCGCCGAGACCGCTGCTGGTGTCGAGACCGCTGCTGGGGTGGCTGATGACGCACTGGCTATGGCGGCCGCTGTAGACCCCGAGATTGTAGTTGCAGGCGAGGCTGTTGGCGGAGATGCACCCGCTGCTGAGGCCGAGGCTGCGGCGCCGGTCAATGAAAATTTCAAGTGGTACATCATTCATGCGTACTCAGGTTTTGAGCGCAAGGTGAAGGAGTCGCTGCAGAGCCGCGTGGCTGCGTATCACCTGGAAGACAAGGTGGGCCGCATCGAGATCCCGACGGAGCCGACCACCGAGATGCGCAACGGCAAGAAGTACACGATCGATCGCGTCTTCCTGCCCGGGTATGTGTTTGTGGAGATGGCGCTGGACAACGATATGTGGCATGTGGTGAAGAACACACCGCGGGTCACGGGATTTTTGCAGACGGGCGACCAGCCGAATGCGCTCTCTGAGGCTGAGGTCAATGCGATGTTGAATCGCGCCGACGTCACCAAGGAGAAGCCCAAGCTCAAGCTCAAGTTCACCAAGGGCGAGCAGGTTCGCATCACCGATGGGCCGTTCAACAACTTCAACGGCGCGGTCGATGATGTCAACGAAGACAAGCAGACGCTCAAGGTCATGGTGTCGATCTTCGGACGTCCGACGCCGACCGAGGTTTCGTTCGCGAACGTCGAAAAGGTCGAGGATTAAGCGGCACAAGTTTTGCCTGGGCAGCAGCATCCAGTAAAAGGGCCCGGCAAGTTTTTTTGAGAGAGCCACAGCCCGGCCGCTTCACCGGACCTTCTAGCTCTCTCGCGGTACAAAATCATGCGAGGCCCTGCGCTATGCAGACCAGCCCGCAACATCTAGAAGGACTACGAATATGGCACCGAAGAAGGTTCAGGGATACGTCAAGCTCCAGATCATTGCCGCGAAGGCGACGCCGGCACCGCCGGTTGGTCCCGCGCTCGGTCAGGCGCAGGTCAACATCATGGAGTTCTGCAAGCAGTTCAACGAGCGCACCAAGGATCCGTCGCAGACGGGTCTGACGATTCCGGTCGTCATCACGGTGTACGCGGACCGCACGTTTACATTTATTACGAAGACGCCGCCGGCGCCGGTGCTGCTGCTGAAGGCGGCGGGCATTGCGAAGGGCTCGGGCACTCCGAATAAGGAGAAGCTGGGCAAGGTGACGGAGAAGCAGATTCTCGAGATCGCCGCGCAGAAGATGCCGGACATGAATTCGAACTCGGTGGCGGCGGCAGCGAAGAGCATCCGCGGAACCGCACGCTCGATGGGTATCGAAATCGTCGGGTAAGAGCGGCGATTGTTAGCCAAATAAAAGGGCACAGAGGGGCGCGGATGGTTCGCCATCGCGATCCGTCTGCGCCCTTTTTGTTTGAGCTGTATGCGCTGCCGGGCTTGCGCTGGATTGCGGTGAAGTTGGCCTCGCGCAAGGGATTTGTCGTCGTACACTCGGCGTATGCAGTTTGCCTTGTCGAATCTCGAACTCCCGGTGCGTATCCGGCTCGAACGTCCGATGACGGATGAGGAGTTGAGGTGCTTGAGGGGACAAGCGTGGTGGAGGGGGATGGGCCGGTGGCGGGGTTTGTGCTGGAGTTGGGGAGAGTTTGGGGGTAGTTGCGTCAATGGATACAGCCATAGTCAAGAGCAGCAAATTCCATCAAATTGTGATTTTACGAGAGAGCCTGAGGCGAGTCAGTTCAGGAGGCTCAGGGCTTGTTTCCATGGCAGATAAGCATGTCATGGAGCGAGCGTTCTTCCCGGGTGGAAACGGGCTGATGTTGGGCGAGGATGCGCCGAGGTTTCCGGTCGACGGAACACTGGTACTAGGGTCAAACTTTGGTGCGGATGAAAAATTCTGCACGCCGGACGGTGAACTGCTCTGCGTGGATGAAACCAACAATCCTGGTACATGGGTGGGCCTCCGCAAACGATTCACTACAGAACAATTGGAGGATTGCTTCTTTACCAATGCGTGGCCCTTTCTTCATACCGGTGCAAGCAACAATCCAGACGGCAGTGTGAAACAGGGATGGTTGCGAGATAGTGTCCTAATGGGCTCTTGTTTGGAGTTCTTTCGAACTCTGTTGCGCGAGTTGCGCCCGTCGCTTATCGTCGCACTCGGAACTGCGCCAGCCGCTTTCATTAGCTATGCTTTTCCCGAGGCATTGGCCGGATGGAGCGGCAACGCTTGGCGCTGCATAGATCAACAACCCACTGGAATTGTGCAGAACGGCATCTTTACTAGCGCCTGTGTGGCTATAACTCATCCCTCTATGAGCAATGCGCATCTCCGAATTGAGGACTTCGGAACTGCAGCAAAAGAACGAGAACTTTTGCAGAGAGCCATTCAGAGCGGAGAGAAGATAAGACGGGATCGAAGCGGCCACTAATCGCATTGCGCTTGACCCTCGATCACTTTTCCAGCATACTTAGAAGGTTGTCTGCACTCCTATGCAGACGAGTCGAGACCACGCCCTTGCGGAGCAACGCATGATGGGGTGGGAGACGAGGAAATAATGGCAAAGAAGCTATCCAAGAATATTACGAAGGCGCGCGCGCTTGTGGAGCAGCGTCCTTATACGATCGGCGATGCGATCCCCCTACTGCAGAAGGCCAAGTACGCCAAGTTCGACGAGACTGTCGACCTGACGATGCGGTTGGGTGTCGATACGCGTCATGCTGACCAGATGGTCCGCGGGACGGTGATCCTTCCCCATGGGCTGGGCGGCAAGAGCAAGGTTGTCGCGGTTATCGCTTCGGGCGATAAGGTGAAAGAGGCTGAGGCTGCCGGCGCTGAGTTCTTCGGCGGCGAGGAGCTCGTCGAGAAGATCCAGAAAGAGAACTGGACGGACTTCGACGCCCTGATCGCGACGCCGGACATGATGCGTTCGGTTGGACGTCTGGGTAAGGTTCTCGGACCACGCGGCCTGATGCCGAACCCGAAGACCGGCACCGTGACAACGGATGTGGCTGCGGCGATTCGCGAGATCAAGGCCGGTAAGGTTGAGTTCCGCGCCGACAAGACGGCCCTGGTGCATGTTCCGGTGGGCAAGCTTTCGTTTAGCGCTGAGAAGCTCCAGGCGAATGCGCTGACGGTGATTTCGTCGATTGTGAAGGCGAAGCCTTCGGCGGCGAAGGGCAAGTACATCAAGCGCATCATCCTCAGCTCTACGATGGGCCCGGGCATTGAGCTCGAAGCCGCCGTCGCGGATGTTGCAACCAAGGCGTAAGCCTGGCTGTTTGGAACGATTTTCGCGCGAGCTGCTAAGGTCTTGCGCACGACTTGAGCCGGGCTGAGATGGCCGGCAAGTAAAGGTTAGGTTTCCCCATGGCATTGACCAAGGCGAAGAAGAACGAGAAGGTAAAACTGCTGGCGGACGAGCTTGTGAGCTCGACTTCGGCCATCATTGGCACGTTCAAGGGGCTGACGGCCTCGAAGGACTTTGAACTGCGCAGGGTGATTCGCGCGGCGGGCGGCAGCTATCACGTCGTCAAGAACAAGCTGGCGGCGAAGTCGGCGGAGGGCACGAAGGTTGAGGCCGCGCTGCTGGGTCTGAAGGGCGTGAACTCGGTTGCGTATACCTCGGGCGACCCGGTGGCGCTGGCCAAGGCGCTGTCGACCTGGGTGAAGGACAATGCGGAGTATACGTTCAAGCTCGGCATCGTCGACGGCAAGGTCATCACCGTCGCCGAGATCGATTCGCTGGCGAAGCTGCCGGGCAAGGAAGAGCTGTTCTCGAAGCTGCTGTTCCTGATTCAGTCGCCCGCACAGCGCCTGGCGACGGTCATCAACGCCACGGGCCGCGACCTCGCGATCGTCATCAACCAGGGCGTCGAGAAGGGCAAGTTCGGCGCACCGGCTGTAGCAGAGGCTGCTCCGGCGGCTGAGGCGGTTGCGGAAGCGCCGGTTGCGGAAGCGCCGGTCGCGGAAGCGGCTGCGGCACAGGTCGAGGAGTCGGCGGCTGGTGAGCAGCCTTCGGGCGCTGCGGAGCCGGAGAATAGCACGGCCTCGCAGGCGGGCGCAGCGGCTTCGAGCGATCCGGTCGAAGGATAACAAGTTTCGTCGCAATCGTCGGCGGGTGCGCAGTCTGGGCGCAACGGAAACCCTTCGAAGGTGCGGCAGCCTGAGGCAGAAGACGGCCCTGGGAGAACCAAATCAGCGATAGCACAACAACAGAGTCAAGTTTTTGAAATTCAAGCAACAGAATCAAGTTTTGAAATTTAGCAGTACACGGAGAGAGAAACATGGCGGACATTCAGCAGTTGGAAGATCAGATCGTAAGCCTCAGCCTGCTTGAGGCGTCGGAGTTGGTGAAGAAGCTTGAGGAGCGCCTGGGCGTTTCGGCTGCGGCTGCGGTTGCAGCGGCTCCTGCGGGCGGCGCTGTTGCTGCTGCTCCGGTCGAGGAGAAGACCGAGTTTACCGTCATCCTGAAGGATGCCGGCGCGAACAAGATCAACACCATCAAGGCTGTGCGCGAAGTCACCGCCCTTGGCCTGAAGGAAGCCAAGGACCTGGTCGACGGAGCTCCCAAGGCGTTGAAGGAGAACATTTCGAAGGAAGATGCGGCTGCCATCGCGAAGAAGTTCGATGGCGTTGCGACTGTCGAAATCAAGTAATCGGAACGACTCGAAGCAGTTTGCGGGGGAATCGCAGGTTTTTTGCCTGTGGAAATCATCCCAGTTGCAGCCGAGGCAGATCTGCGGTATTCTCTCCAATGGGAGACTACCGCAGCTGCCTCGGCGCAACGTTTGTCTGCGATTCTCGAAAATCTTAGAAGTCAATCTGTACTATCCGGTTCATCCTGGCATTGCGAAGCAGGTTATGGAGCCGGCCACCTTGTGGTTCGAGCGGCGGGTCCGCAGGGTGCAAACGTGCGACAAGCGGCAAACGTTGAGCCCCCGTCCAGGTATGCGGGGGAATCAAAGGGCGGCGACTATCCACCGTTTCTGCATTAACTCACTTACGAATAGCGTGTGCGCGCTCTCCGGGCAGGCTGTCCCGCAGGGCGCTTTCGCCGTCCTTGGCGAACAATAGCACTTTTTCCGCTTTGATGGCTACTGAAGCTTAGCGGAGTACAGCCTATGTCGTACAGCCGTACATGGTGTACGGCCTTTGTAGCAGAGTCTGCCTTGTGCAAATGAGGCGGCGGCAAGATCCAGGTTTCCTCCCCGCAGAATGCTTCGCTGGGGTTTGTAGTACGCGCTTCAGGTGCTGTCTCTGCGAGGAGTGGCGGCACCGGAACAGGCGCACAGAGAGTCCAACGAGGAGCGCCGCAGAACGCGGTTTCTTCTCCCTTCCGAGGCTGGTTGCCCCAAGCGGGCGCACTTTGGAGGGCCTCGAGCCAAGCAACAGGCTAGCCAAGCAACAGGAGAGAGCATGTCGAATCCAAACAATCGCGATAGCAACATCGCAATGCGGCCTATCCGCAGCCGTCTCGACTTTTCAAAGATCCCCACGAGCATTCAGATCCCAAACCTGATCGAGGTACAGCGCCGCAGCTATGAGCGCTTCCTCCAAATGGATAAGCTCCCCCAGGAGCGCGAGGACAATGGCCTGCAGTCGGTCTTCACCTCGGTCTTCCCGATTACTGACTTTCGCAATGTCTCAGAGCTCGATTTTGTCGATTATTCGATCGGCAACTGGGAGTGCAAGTGCGGATATTTGAAGGGCCTGAACCACCTGCGCAGCGCTTGCACGAGCTGCGGTCACATGGTCATCACCGACCCGTTCCACCCGGGCGATGTACTGTGCAAGTTCTGCGGCACGTACAACAAGAACACACCTGATTTCTGCACCAAGTGCGGCGACCCTGTGGGTCTGCAGCTGAAGTACGACCAGGCTGAGTGCGAAGAGCGTGGCATGACGTACTCCGCGCCGCTGAAGGTCACGATCCGCCTGAAGATATACGACAAGGACCCGGAGACGGGCGTGAAGAGCCTCCGCGACATGAAGGAGCAGGAGGTCTTCTTCGGCGACATTCCGCTGATGTCGGCCAACGGCACGTTCATCGTCAATGGGACCGAACGCGTCATCGTTTCGCAGTTGCACCGTTCGCCCGGCGTCTTCTTTGAGACGGCGAACAACCGCACCTACTTCCTGGGCAAGATTATTCCGTACCGCGGCAGCTGGGTTGAGTTTGAGTACGACCAGAAGAACACGCTGTATGTCCGCATCGATCGCAAGCGCAAGTTCCTGGGAACGATCTTCCTGCGCGCGCTTGGTTTGCGCACGGATGAAGATATTCTCAAGACGTTCTATACGGTGGACACCGTCACAGTGAAGGACGGCAAGCTCTCGTGGGCGGTGACTCCGGGCGAGACACCGACGAACCTGCTGGGCACGCGCTCGGCGGTGGCGATCCACAATGCGAAGAAGGAAGAGATTGTCGCGGCTGGCCGCAAGGTCTCGCCTTCGGTGCTGAAGGCGCTGCGCGCTGCCGGTACCGCCGCGGTTGAGGTCGAGCCGAGTGAGTTCGACGGCGCGATGATTGCTGCCGACGTGATCGACATGGGCACGGGCGAGCTGCTGTACGAGGCCAACGGCGAGCTTACCGCTGATAAGCTGCACAAGATTCTGCAGTCCGGCGTCCTGACGCTGCAGGTCTTCTTCCCGGAGCGCGACGATGTGGGCAACATCATCTCGAACACGCTGCGCCGCGATTCGGTGCGCAAGCCGGAAGAGGCGTTGATCGAGATCTACCGCAAGCTGCGCCCGGGCGATCCGCCGACGCTGGACACCGCGACCGCGCTGTTTGAAGGCATGTTCTTCGATCCGCGCAAGTACGATTTCTCGCGCGTTGGCCGGTTGAAGTTCAACATCAAGCTGTATGAGAACCAGGACCCCAGCGGGCTGGACAAGCGCACGCTGACGTCGGAGGACTTCTACGGGACGATTCGTTACCTGCTGAAGCTGCGCAAGAACATCGGCAACGTCGACGATATCGATCACCTTGGCAATCGCCGCGTGCGCGCGGTCGGTGAGCTCATGGAGAACCAGTTCCGCATCGGACTGGTGCGCATGGAGCGGGCGATCAAGGAGAAGATGAGCGTGTATCAGGAGATGTCGACGGCGATGCCGCACGACCTGATCAACGCCAAGCCGGTGATGGCCGCGATCCGCGAGTTCTTTGGATCGTCGCAGCTCTCGCAGTTCATGGATCAGACGAACCCACTGTCGGAGATCACGCACAAGCGGCGGTTGTCCGCCCTCGGGCCTGGTGGTCTTTCGCGTGAGCGCGCGGGCTTCGAGGTTCGCGACGTTCACCCGACGCACTATGGCCGCATCTGCCCGATCGAGACGCCGGAAGGTCCGAACATTGGACTGATCTCGTCCCTGTCGTGCTTTGCGCGCATCAACGAGTACGGCTTCATTGAGAGCCCGTATCGCAAGGTGAAGGACGGCGTCGTTCTCGACTACGTTGCAGTGACGAACGCCGGCGAGTCCGGTCTGCGTCAGGGCGATTTCCTCGAGATCCGCGAGGCAGCCAAGCAGAACAAGGAGCTGAAGAAGAACGGCAAGCGCACCATGGACCTCGAGCCCTTCTCGTTCTATCTGTCCGCGTGGGAAGAGGACCGTCACACGATTGCACAGGCGAACATCGGTCTCGATGAGAACCTGCACATTGTGGATGACCTGGTCAATGCGCGGAAGGCCGGCAACTTCGTCCTGGTGCCCAAGGGTGAGGTCGATTATGTCGACGTCAGCCCGAAGCAGCTGGTCTCGGTAGCTGCGTCGCTGGTTCCGTTCCTCGAGCATGACGATGCGAATCGCGCGCTGATGGGAGCGAACATGCAGCGCCAGTCGGTGCCATTGCTGGTGGCTGAGGCTCCGTTCGTCGGTACCGGAATGGAGGGCGTTACGGCGCGCGACTCCGGGGCTGTGATCCTGGCCAAGCGCAACGGCATCATCGATTCGGTCGACTCCGAGCGCATTATCGTGCGCGTCGAAGGCGAGCATCATCCCACGCAGTTGTCGCGTGAGGTTGGTTCGGATATCTATCAGCTCACGAAGTTCAAGCGCTCCAACCAGAACACCTGCATCAACCAGAAGCCGATCGTTCGCAGGGGCGATCGCGTGATCAAGGGACAGGTGATTGCGGATGGGCCGTGCACGGAGCAGGGCGAGCTCGGGCTCGGCCGCAACGTGCTGGTGGCCTTCATGCCGTGGCGCGGGTACAACTTCGAGGACGCGATTTTAATCTCGGAGAAGCTGGTCCGCGAGGACTACTACACCTCGATCCACATCGAGGAGTTCGAGATCGAATCGCGCGACACGAAGCTTGGGCCGGAAGAGATTACGCGTGATATTCCCAACGTCTCGGAGCACGCGCTGCGTGATCTGGACGAGTCGGGCATCATCCGCATCGGCGCCAAGATCGGGCACAACGACATCCTCGTCGGCAAGGTGACGCCGAAGGGCGAGACGCAGCTCACTCCAGAAGAGAAGCTGCTGCGCGCCATCTTCGGTGAGAAGGCCGGTGACGTTCGCGATGCCAGCCTGACGTGCCCTCCGGGCATCGAAGGAACGGTCGTCGATGTTCGTATCTTCAGCCGCAAGGGTCAGGAGAAGGACCAGCGCGCGCTGCAGATTGAGCAGGAGATGATTGAGAAGCTCGAGCGTAACCTCGCCGATGAGATTCGTATTCTCACCGATGAGCGGCTGAAGCGCCTGGAGAATATCCTCGGCGCCAAGGAGGTCCTTGCGGACCTGCACGACGAGCGCACCAACAAGAAGCTGCTGACCAAGGGCGACATTCTTACTCGCGACATCATCGAACTGATATCGACGCGCAATTTGAAGCGTATTCGCTACGCCGACAAGGATCCGCGCGTCAACGAGCAGATCGACGAGATCGAGGAGATGACCTCGCGCCAGATCGATGTACTGCGCAAGATCACCAACGAGAAGATCGGCAAGATGCAGAAGGGCGATGAGCTTTCGCCTGGCGTCATCAAGATGGTGAAGGTGTACATCGCGATGAAGCGCAAGCTGTCGGTCGGCGACAAGATGGCCGGACGCCACGGCAACAAGGGCGTCATTGCGCGCATCCTTCCCGAGGAAGACATGCCGTATCTGCCCGATGGAACGCCGGTGGAGATCGTTCTGAATCCGCTCGGTGTGCCTTCACGTATGAACGTCGGTCAGATTCTCGAGACGCATCTTGGCTGGGCTGCACATGAGCTCGGAGCGAAGGTCGCTGCACTTGCTGCCAACCACGAGAAGGCCAGCGAAGTGAAGGAGATCTTCAAGGAGGCGTTCAAGAATACTGCGGCGCTCAACCAGCTGCTTTTGCTGGATGACGAGCAGACGATGCGCGTTGCCGCCGGCATGAGGCGCGGAATCTGGTTCGGAACGGCGGTGTTCGATGGTGCGAAGGAGAGCGAGATCAAGGCGCTGCTTGCAGCGGCTGGACTCCCGAGCTCGGGCAAGACCGAGATGTTCGACGGCATGACAGGCGAGGCGTTTGAGCAGCCGGTTACGGTCGGCTACATCTACATGCTCAAGCTGTCGCATCTGGTCGACGACAAGATCCACGCCCGCTCGATCGGACCGTACTCGTTGATCACGCAGCAGCCGCTGGGTGGTAAGGCGCAGTTCGGCGGACAGCGCTTCGGTGAGATGGAAGTGTGGGCGCTTGAAGCGTATGGCGCCGCTTACATCCTGCAGGAGCTGTTGACCGCGAAGTCCGATGACGTCTATGGCCGCACGAAGATCTACGAGGCCATCGTCAAGGGCGAGGCAGCGATCGAACCGGGCGTGCCCGAGTCGTTCAACGTTCTCATCCGCGAGCTGCAGTCGCTCTGCCTCGACGTCGAGCTGGTCAAGAAGACGGCAGAGGCGGAAGAGGTTGTGCCGCTGCCGGAGCTTGCGGTCGCCGACTAGCGCTTGATTTGTTCTTCTGATTTGTTCGCCACTGTTGTCAGCTCCGAGCTTGTGTAACGGCAGGAGCTGGCAGCAGAGGCGAAGTAGAGATTGACGTGGTGAGGCCGGAAGATCGGCAGCATCGCGAAAGAAAAAGCAGCCGCTTTCAGGCTGCACAGCTAGCAGCGAAGCTCGCAACACAGGCTCTTCGAAGTACAAGAGCGAAGCACAAAGTTGGCATCGAGCTAAGCACTGCACACGGAGAGAAAAATATGTTCCGCTCCAGCCCCTTTGAAACAACCGGTCCGATCACGGACTTCGACTCCATCAAGATTCAGCTCGCCTCGCCCGAGAAGATCCGCTCGTGGTCGCATGGTGAGGTCACCAAGCCTGAGACGATCAACTACCGCACGTTCAAGCCGGAGCGTGACGGCCTGTTCTGCGCGCGCATCTTTGGACCGATCACCGATTGGGAGTGCCTGTGCGGCAAGTACAAGCGCATGAAGCACCGCGGCGTGATCTGCGACAAGTGCGGCGTCGAAGTGACGCTATCGAAGGTCCGTCGCGAGCGCCTTGGCCACATCGAACTTGCTTCGCCCTGCTCGCATGTATGGTTCTTCAAGGGCCTGCCATCGCGCATTGGACACCTGCTCGATATCTCGCTGCGCGAGCTCGAGGCCGTGCTGTACTTCGAGAGCTATGTCGTGGTCGATCCAGGTGACGCGCCCGTGAAGGAGCGCGAGGTCATCAAGGACGAGAACCGCTTCCGCGAGCTCGACCAGCAGTACCGTCCGTCGGGCTTCAAGGCCATGATGGGCGCCGAGGCGATCAAGGAACTGCTCAAGCGCGTTGAAGTCAACGAGCTCGCCATCGAGATGCGCGAGCGCATGAAGACCGAGACCTCGCTGCAGAAGAAGCTCAAGTACGCCAAGCGCCTGAAGGTCGTTGAGGCCTTCCGCCGCTCGGACAACAAGCCGCAGTGGATGATCCTCGACGTGATCCCCGTGATTCCGCCGGAGCTGCGCCCGTTGGTGCCACTGGACGGCGGCCGCTTTGCGACGTCGGATCTGAACGATTTGTATCGCCGCGTGATCAACCGCAACAACCGCTTGAAGAAGCTGATGGACCTGCATGCACCGGAGGTCATCGTGCGCAACGAGAAGCGCATGCTGCAGGAGGCCGTCGATGCGCTGTTCGATAACGGCCGCCGTGGCCGCGTGCTGCGCGGTGCGAACAACCGGCCCCTAAAGAGCCTCTCCGATACGTTGAAGGGCAAGCAGGGCCGCTTCCGCCAGAATTTGCTCGGCAAGCGCGTGGACTACTCGGGACGTTCGGTGATCGTGGTTGGACCCGAACTGAAGCTGCACCAGTGCGGCCTGCCCAAGAAGATGGCGCTCGAGCTGTTCAAGCCGTTCATCTATCACCGTCTCGAGCAGACCGGCCACTGCACCACCATCAAGCAGGCCAAGGAGATGGTCGAGCAGCAGGATCCGATCGTCTGGGACATCCTGGAAGAGGTCATCAAGGACCATCCGGTGCTATTGAACCGCGCTCCGACGCTGCATCGCCTGGGCATTCAGGCGTTTGAGCCGGTGCTCGTCGAAGGCAAGGCCATCAAGATTCATCCGCTGGTCTGCACCGCCTTCAACGCCGACTTCGATGGCGACCAGATGGCCGTGCATGTTCCGCTTTCGCCCGAGGCCCAGATTGAGGCGTCGGTGCTGATGCTGGCGTCGCACAACATTCTCTCGCCCGCGAGCGGACATCCGATCACGGTGCCGACGCAGGATCTGGTGCTGGGTATGTATTACCTGACCAAGGCCAAGGTTGGCGCCAAGGGTGAAGGCCGCGTGTTCGCCAACATCGAAGAAGTGCTGATGGCGCTCGAGGCCAAGCAGGTGGAGACGCTCTCCCCGATCCGTCTGCGCTATACGGGGCACGTGCTCGACATGACCGTTGCGTATGACGATCAGGATCTCCTGCACACCGAGAGTATTGAGCTCAAAAAGCAGTTCATCAACACCACTGTCGGGCGCGCGATTCTGAACGATGCGCTA
>Ga0224534_1000233_pt1 | contig 37233 bp, 30 predicted proteins | sample 714E12024metaG_FD_172012 | JGI IMG/M metagenome (GOLD analysis project Ga0224534, IMG submission 172012) | Peat soil microbial communities from Stordalen Mire, Sweden - 717 E1 20-24 | ecosystem: Environmental > Terrestrial > Soil > Wetlands > Peat | place: Sweden: Norrbotten County, Stordalen... | reverse complement strand
AGTACACTGTCAGACCTGGCGATACCCTGGAACAAATCGCCCAGCAGTGTGACACCGATGCCGCTGCCATCGTCGCCAACAACCACCTGACGGTTACGGTGCTCTCTCCAGGGCAGCAACTGCTGCTGCCGGACGGGTCTTCCAGCCCCCGGGCCTCCCGGGGAGGAATCACCGCCGACGACACCTACCTGCTGGCCCAGTTAATCAATGCGGAGGCCAGAGGAGAGCCCTTCGAGGGACAGGTGGCAGTAGGGGCGGTAGTGCTTAACCGCCTGTTCGACCCGGATTTTCCCAAAACCATCAAGGACGTCATCTTCCAGTACGATAGTGATATCGGTACGTACCAGTTCGAACCAGCGCAGAACGGCACCATCAACGAACAACCCTGTCCTTCGGCCATACGTGCGGCCTACGCCGCCTTGAGCGGATGGGATCCCACTGGCGGAGCGCTGTTCTTTTACAACCCCCCGAAAGCCGTGAGCAGCTTTTTTGACAGCACCCTGACCTATCTCAAGCAGATCGGCAACCATCTCTTCTACAAATGAACCTATTCATCCCTGCCCCCCGAGTTTCCCCAACGAGGGTTAATGACAAAGATATTTAATAAATGAAGGATTTTCAACCTCCTTAGTCGAAGATAAGCACTGCTTATGATCTGTCCCCCGGTAAAAAGAGGTGAGCGCCGAGCTTAGCCTGACAAGACCCGAAAGGGTGGGCAGACAATGATCACACGGAACACCCGGGTCGAGGAGATTGTGAAGATTCCCGGCATAATGTCCTATTTTATTGAGCGCGGGGTATCTCCTATCACCCGAGACGGCGCCTTTCCCCGGAATCTCGGCAGGTTGCTGGAGATTAAAAAGGTGCCCGATCCAGATGGCTTTATCGAGGGGGTGAACACTTATCTGAAAGAACTAGCGCTCGCCGTGGAAGGTACCACCGATTGACTATTAATCTTAGATCCGTACTTCTTAAAAGCACCTGCCCCGACCCACCTCTGGCGGGTACCCGGGAATCAGTTTTACGTAGTGGCCATTTGGCCTGCAACCACATAGTGATTTTGTAAACATACTAATCTTTTTTGAAGATCGCCCCTCTTATCCTACCCCACCGCGCCATGTCCGCCGGACCCGGCACCGCCGCCGGGTACCGGACCCGCTAAAGCGGGTACCCCGGTGCCCGCATAGCGGGCGCGGTGGGACGCGGTAGGTTTTCAGGGACAAGGTTATTTGAAATGGCCTGAGGTAGGGGCGGGAGGTGTATGGGGTGAATGTGCTGATTGTTTACAAGAACAATCCCCAGGCGCACCAGTTGGCCAATGAGCTATCGGATGAATTGCTTACCCGTGGGATCCGGGTGATCGCCGAGCGCTGTGATGACATGACAGAAGCAGATCAGGCTCCGGCGGACCTGGTCTTCGTCCTCGGAGGAGACGGCACCTTGCTGCAAGCCGCCCGGTGCTTCGCCGGCGCCGGAACTCCGATCATCGGGGTCAACCTAGGCACGGTAGGGTTTCTGAGCAGCATCGAACCGGAGAGCCTGCAATTCTATCTCGATGCCATAATGCGTCAGGAATACGACCTGGAGGCCAGGATCATGATCGATGCCGCTGTCACTAGGGACGATCAGGTGTTGTACCAGGGTACGGCGCTCAACGATGTGGTGCTGAGGTCGCGTGCCTCCCACACCATTCTGGTCGAGCTGATGATTGACGGCAAGCCCCATACGACCTACCGGGGAGACGGCATCATCTGCGCCACACCCACCGGCTCTACGGCCTATTCCTTCTCAGCGGGGGGCCCGGTCATCGACACCGGCCTGGAAGCCCTGGTGATCACCCCGATCTGCTCCCACCTGTCATCCTCCAGGTCGCTGGTAGTAAGCGCCTCGTCCCGGTTGACCCTGGAACTGTATTCCGACTACAGCACCGACCTAGTCGTGGACGGCCAGGAAGAACTGCCCCTCCTGAAGGGCGACCTGGTGCAGATCGAGCGTTCGTCGCTGGTGACCAACCTGTTGCGCCTGCAACAGGTAAGTAGCCTGGAGCGGATCAATCATCTCCGGGGAAGTTCGAAGCTCGATGTTCGACCCTATCGGTGTTGAAAGTTCGAAATTCGACGCTCGATTTTTTTAGTAAACTTGGCTTGTGACGAGGGACAACAGCGCCGGGGCACTTGCTCCGGGTACCCGCGTAGCGGGTGGGGGTCGGGCACCCGGTGCATATCCCTGATGCGCAGGCGGAAACCTTTTCGAATCTTGAACCTCGAGAAGAGGCGGCATTACGAAAGAACAGGAGGCAGAGTCCATCATGTACCGGATCATTGAAAAGCAAGACCTGACGCCGGCGATCACTCTGATGAAGGTAGATGCCCCCGCCATCGCCAGAAAAGCGCAGGCCGGCCAGTTCATCATCCTGCGCCTGCACGACCATGCGGAACGGATCCCTCTGACTATCGCCGATTATAACCGGGACGAGGGTACGATCACCATCGTCTTCCAGATCGTCGGCAAATCTACAGAAGAACTGGCCACCCTGAAACAGGGAGACAGCATCCTGAACTTTGCGGGGCCCCTGGGCGTGCCCTCGGAGATCGAAGACTACGGAACGGTGGCTTGCATCGGGGGAGGGGTCGGTGTCGCCCCCATCTACCCGATCACCCGCGCCTTGCACCAGGCGGGCAACCGGATCATCTCCGTCGTCGGAGCCAGGTGCGTCGATCTGTGCTTCTTCGAATCCGAGATGCGCTCGGTCAGCGACGAATTGCATGTGGTGACTGACGACGGTACCAAGGGCAGGAAGGGCCTAGTGACCGACCCCCTCGAAGATATCCTGAAGTCAGGGAGTAAGATCGACCTAGTCATCGCCGTCGGCCCCGTGCCCATGATGCGCGCGGTGGCCAAACTCACCAAAACATATGGGGTTAAAACGATCGTCAGCCTGAACCCGATCATGGTGGACGGGACGGGCATGTGCGGATGCTGCCGGGTGTCGGTGGGGGGAACCACCAAATTTGCCTGCGTCGATGGCCCGGACTTCGACGCCCACCAGGTAGACTTCGAAGAGCTAACGAAGAGACAGCGGACATACAAAAAAGAAGAGCAGGTCGCCAACGAGCACTATCATCAATGCGCCTGCGGCAAGGAGTGAGCGAGATGGCTGAGGAAAGCACAGAGAACGAGATGGCTGAGGAAAGCACAGGGAAAGAGCGTAAAGGGCGTAAGGAAGTGGTAGCACGTAACGCCATGCCAACCCAGGAGCCGCAGGTGCGGGTCTGCAACTTCAACGAGGTCGCCACTGGATACACTTGGGAGCAGGCTCTCTCCGAGGCCGGGCGCTGCCTGCAGTGCAAGAAAAAGCCGTGCAGCAACGGCTGTCCGGTGGGAGTGGACATCCCCGGTTTTATCGAGTTCATGCAGAAAGGCGATTTCCTGGGCGCCGCCAAAAAGATCAAAGAATCCAATAACCTGCCGGCCATCTGCGGCCGTGTCTGCCCGCAGGAGGGACAGTGCGAGAAGCTCTGCACCCTGGGGAAAAAGCACGAACCGGTGGCCGTCGGCCGCCTGGAGCGCTTCGCGGCCGACTTCGAGCGCCGGGCAGGCACAGAAATACCGGCCCTGCCGGAGTCGTTAAACAAGAAAGTGGCGGTGGTCGGCTCGGGTCCGTCCGGCCTCACGGTGGCGGCAGACCTGACCAGGATGGGCTACCGGGTCACGGTGTTCGAGGCCCTGCACATGCCGGGAGGCGTGCTGGTCTACGGCATCCCCGAATTCCGGCTCCCGAAGGAGATAGTCCGGGCGGAGATCGACTACATCAAACAGCTCGGGGCGGAGGTCCTGGTGGACTCGGTGATCGGGAAGATCCAGTCGGTGGACGAGCTGCTGGCGGACGGTTTTGAGGCGGTGTACATCGGCAGCGGGGCCGGGCTTCCGACCTTCATGAACATCCCCGGCGAGAACCTGAGCGGGGTGTACTCCGCCAACGAGTTCCTCACCCGCACCAATTTAATGAAGGCCTACCTGTTCCCCGACTACGACACCCCCATCAAGGTGGGCAACAGGGTGGCCGTGATGGGCGGCGGCAACGTGGCGATGGACAGCGCCCGGTGTTCCCTGCGCCTGGGCGCCGCAGAGGTCCACATCGTCTACCGGCGCTCCGAGCATGAGATGCCCGCCCGCCGGGAAGAGGTAGAGCACGCCATCGAAGAGGGCGTTCAACTGGACCTCCTCTGCAGCCCGATCAGGATCATCGGGGATAAGGACGGTTGGGTCGAGGCCATGGAGTGCGTCAGGTATGAGCTGGGCGAGCCTGACGCATCAGGCCGCCGCTCCCCCATTCAGATCAAGGGGTCGGAATTTATCATGCCCATGGACACGGTGATCATGGCCATCGGCAACAGCCCCAACCCCCTGATCGCCCAGACCACCCCGGACCTCAAGACCGGGCGCCACGGTGTGCTGGTGGCAGACCCGGAGACCGGGGCGACCACCAAGAAGGGCGTCTATGCCGGCGGCGACATCGTCACCGGGGCGGCCACCGTCATCTCCGCCATGGGCGCCGGCAAGATTGCGGCCGCCTCTATCGACCGTTACCTGCGGGGCACCGAACAGCAGGCTTGATGGTCTGGAGCCGGATGAACAGGCCCGTCTACGGCCTTCGGCCAGACCTCCGGAGTCAGTTTGTCTTGAAGGATGATACGCAATCGGTGTGCAGATAATGTCTGTTATAAGCCTCCGGGACAAGCCCGGAGGCTTTTCATTTGTCAGATTCTCTGTTCTCATGGCCCTGAACGGGCTCGATCTTTTTTGAAACCAGTTTTTGTTGGTACGATCTCTCCATCTGAAGTAAATATTCTTTTATTTCTAAGTGCCCGGTCCCGCAGTATCCCGTCAGATCTCCATGCTTACCGATCACGCGGTGGCAAGGGATAATGATCGGGATGGGGTTTTTCCTGTTCGCTTGCCCGACAGCCCTGCAGGCTTTGGGCTTACCGATTGCAAGAGCAATGTCGGCATAGCTGCGAGTTTCCCCGAAAGGAATGGACTGCAACTCCTGCCAGACCTTTTTACAAAAGTCAGTTCCTTCGATTGACAAAGGCACGGTGAACTCAAGCCTTTTTCCTAAAAAATATTCGTCTAGCTCCTTTACGGCGTTCCGGCACAATGCCAGATCCCGCTTCATCTCTCCGTGCCCGGCAACGTAATCATCCCATTGCCCGGAAGTGAGGATCAATTCTCTGACTCCCATTTCGTCCATCACCACGTGGATCTGGCCAAAAGGGTACTCATAGGTATCAAACGCTAATTCCATACGTCCTCCGTGAACTTTTTTACAGATTAAGTTCATGGCTGGACGGAGTAATTCCTGCTTGTGCTGGCATCTGGCGAGCCACAAATTACTCACTCTGAATATCCCCCGGAATATGGCCACAGGTGCAATTGGTGATGTCGGTGACCTGGGTGGCTCCAACGCCATACAGGTCCTGGCTCTTGCCCAAAGCGCTGAAAGGAGTCGGCTTCGGTTTCAATCCCCTGGTAAGCACCCGCCATACGTCTTCAAACGATCCTGACGTCCGCCTTCGTCAGAGCGCCAAGGTGGGTGTATGGCCTGCCCAGCAGGTCGCGCCCCCGGCTGTCGAAGGCGACACCGGGCAACAGCAGCAGATCGTAATCCTGTCCGCGCCGGGTGCCCTCTGGGCGCGGCACCCGGTTCTTGATGTTTTTGATGGCAGTTGCAAAGTCGAAGGTGGTCAGCAACCCGGCAGCAGCGATGGAACCGCCGAAGAAACGGTTGGGAACAGCTTCCAGGCGCACTTCGCCGCAGGCCCTTTCCCACTCGGGCAGGGCCAACTGAAGCCAGGGGAGACCCCAGGCCGAGGTCAGGACCAGCACCCGCCTCGCCCGGTGATGACGGATCGCTCCGGCCACCCGGCCCACCATCTCCCAGTCGAGGTCATAGTTCATAACCAGGCCGGAGGCCTCACCCCTCTTTTTGACGATGCGCCCGGGCTCGGTCCCGGCACCGGTCAGGCAGGGCCTCTCCACATCGAGGACCGGGCGCCCAAGCTGTTCCACCATGTGGAAGGCCTCCACGCGGCAGCGCACCTGCCTGCCGCCCACTGCCCTGATCACATCTCCCCCCTGCAGATCAGCTAGCTCGGCGGGTGAGCCGGCCAGCACCCCGGCGACCTCAGCCTGCAGTTGCTCCCCGGTACCGGCCAGAAACGGCTCCAGCAGCAGCGGGATCTGCATCCGCTCCTGCTGACGGTGCACAAAAAGGCTCAGCTTCCGGTGCATGGCCAGGGGATCGAAACGCAGCCAGGAGGCGGCCAGTTTGGTGAACCCCGGCAGGAAAACCCGGACCGTGGCCGCCCCCTGATCCTGCAGGAAACTGCAGGTTGCCTCCAGGTCAGGCCACCCGACCAGGTGCGGCATGGCCACCAGACTGCCGTGACAGGTGACGCCGGCATCGCCGAGGAGACGGGCAGCGTCCAGCGCCCACCCGGGATTGCAGTCGCCCATCAGCAGGCGGCGTCCCTCCGGAGTAGCGCTGTTCAGGGACAGGTTGACCTCTAGCGGTTGCATGACAGCCAGCCGTTTCACCGCCACACGATCCAAAAGGGTGCCGTTGGTGGTAATCTGCAGCATGGCCTGCGGATAGCGCTCCCTGATCGCCTCCAGCGCCTGCCAGATGTGGGGGTGGGTGAAGGGTTCGCCCTCGTTGATGCGGGTGGCCGCCTCGCCGATGATGATCTTGCGCCCGGGATCGAGGCAGGGGATCAGGCTTTTGACGAGAGGCAGAGACAGGTGGGGGACGGCAGACACCCTGACGCCGCGGGGATTCTGGCGGTTGCTGCAAAAGACGCACCTGAGGTTGCAGGTGGATGTCAGCGGCAGGACGTTCTCCTTGCTTGCACTTTCCCATAACATGAACGGAATCATTGAGCCAACAAGCCTTCCTTAATAGTAGACAAGGGAGCCGTTAACGGCCTCCTGCCTCAGGCATCCGAATTGTCCGGATGCAGATCGGACGACGCAGGATCGATGTTCTTGCGTGCCAGGTAAAAGTAGAATACGCCTCCCGCCAGGGCAACGCAAAGGGCGGCCAGGGAGGCCACCCCACCCCCCCAGAAAGTGGAGTTTTCCCGGAACAACTCGATCACGGAGCGGGTCAGTCCGTAAAGGATAAACAATAGCGCCACCACCTGGCCCCGGAAGCGGATGCGGGAGGAGACCCCCTCCAGGATGGCAAAGATCAGCAGTCCGGCCGCCATTGAAAACAACTGGGTCGGGTAGCGGGGCAGGTCGTCGACCACCGGGAAAACCATGCCTATGGGCAGGTTGGTCGGTATCCCATAGCAACAGCCGTTTAAGAAGCAGCCGATGCGCGCGATGGCATAGCCCAGCATCAGGCAGGGGGCTGCCAGGTCCAAGAAGGCCAACACGGGGATCCTGGTCGTATGCAGATAGATGACGGCAGCGACAAGGCAGAACAGAACCGCGCCGTAAAAAGCCAGGCCTCCTTGTTGCAGCATGAAGATTTGCAGGGGATGGCTCAGGTAATAACCGGGGTCGTACAGCAGGATGTAGGCCAGGCGGGCCCCGACGATTCCCGCCACCGTTACCAGCAGCACGAAGTCGATCACGAACTGCACTGCAACCCCTTTTCTTTTAACCTTATGCATCAGCCACAGCGTCCCGGCCAAGATGGCCAGTGCCATAAAAAAGCCGTAGCTGTAGACTTTCAGGAAGCCAAACTGGAATAAAATTGGATGCACCAGAATACCGCCTTTTTTATAAAATTTCAGACAATCCACATATCCACAGGGTTATCCACATTTACCAGGGCACTATTGTTAAGATAATGTAAACTTTATCCCCATAATCAACAGGTCCCAACCCAGTATCCATGATCTGTATTTTTTTTAATAGGCTAAAATGTCCTGAATAATGACAGCCTGAGGTCCCATTTAAAAGCATCGCGGTCTCATTTTCAACTGGGTCATGGCCTATCCGCAGGGGACACCAGGGGATAGTTGGCAAAGGCCTCCTGCTCAAGGGGGGCAAAGCGCCGGGCTAAATAATAGTAGTAGCCGGCGCAGGCAACCATGGCGGCATTATCAGTGCAGAGGCCTTTCGGAGGAATGAAACAGGTCAGTCCCTTCTCCTCGGCCCTGGACAGCAGCAAGCTGCGTATCGCTGAATTGGCGGCCACGCCTCCGGCCAGGGCAATCTGCCCAACCCCGGCAACCCGGGCTGCGGCCAGGGCCTTCTCTACCAGGACCTCGGCAACCGCGGCCTGAAAACTGGCGGCCACGTCCTCCGGCCGGGCTGTATTGTTGCGCTTCAGGTAATTCTGGACTGCGGTCTTGAGGCCGCTGAAGCTGAAATCAAGGCTTTTTTCGCCCAGCCAGGCCCTGGGAAAGGCAATCGCCCGGGGATCGCCCCCGCTGGCCAGGGCCTCCAGGTTGGGCCCGCCGGGGTAGGGCAGCCCCAGCAGGCGGGCTACCTTGTCAAAGGCCTCGCCCGCGGCGTCGTCCCGGGTGGCGCCCAGCGTTTCATATACCAGGTGTTCCCGTACCAGCACCAGAGAGGTATGGCCTCCGGAGGCGATGAGAGTGATCAGCGGGGGCTCGAGTTCGTGATAGGACAGAAAATTGGCGCACAGGTGGGCTTCCAGATGGTGCACCGCCAACAGCGGAATCTGGAGGGCATAGGCATAGGCCTTGGCAGCCGCCACGCCGACCAGCAACGCCCCGATCAGCCCGGGACCCGCGGTGACGGCAATTCCGCCGAGATCGGCAAAACTCAGCCCTGCTCCGGTAAGCGCAGCCTCCACGACATCAGTGATCTTTTCCAGGTGCTGGCGGGAGGCGACCTCCGGCACCACGCCTCCGTACTGGCGGTGGATGTTGATCTGGGAGGCAACGACGTTTGAAGCCACGGTCTTTCCGTCTCCGACCACAGCCGCAGCGGTTTCATCACAGCTTGTCTCAATGCCAAGGATATAAACAGGCCCCAATTCCTTCTCCTTCCCGAAAAACGGTAGCCGGACGCCCAAACTCAACTGTGTTTGCAGTAGCTTCAACTGGGTCTTGGCTTCAGAGGGGGATTGTAACCCCCACTGAAGCCTTAGAGCCAGTTAATACAGCGATTACCCGCTCTTGTCCCGCCGCCTTGAAGAGGCGGGGGCATTAGAGCGGGTTAGTCATCTGTGGCCAAGACCAACCGCCCACGACCAACAGCTATTTTGACCTTCTGGGCTCCATAAATTAGCGCTGCCAGACCAGGCGTTCCAGCAGGGACATCGGAGACATTTTTTTGACTTCGGAGCCGGGAAGTTCCAGCTTGAAATCGAAACAGATCAGGTCGCTCTCCTTCGCCTCCGGCAATAGAGCCAGCGGCCAGCGAGCTGCCAATCCCTCTTCCCCCAGCAGCACCACCACCGTATCTTCCTCGATCCGGTCGACGACTCCCCTGATAATCAATTATCTAAATCCTCCCTTCAGAATTCTGTCTTGTGGATCCGGGACGTACAGCCCTCCGGTAAGAGATTGAGCATCATCACCAGGGCGTCCTCGCGGGTCTCCAGGTAGTAGTTGCGGCGACAGCCGATCTGGCGGAACCCGAGGCTCTTGTATAGAATGCGGGCCGAGCTGTTCGAAGGGCGGACTTCCAGGATCATGGTGGTTGCTCCATGGCACCGGGCGTTGTTGATCAGGGTGTTCATGAAGATCTTCCCCAGGCCCTGGCCGCGCCAATCCGGGTGAACGGCAATGGTGGTGATATGCGCCTCCCCGGAGAAAAGCCACAAGCCACAGTATCCCACCACCTTGCCATCGTGAATGGCTACGGTATAGAACGCAAACTTGTTCCTCAGTTCACTGAGAAAGGCGTGGTCAGCCCAGGGGGTTGGAAAGGAAGCATTCTCAATCACCAGGATCTCCGGAATATCGCCTTTTTCCATGTTACGGAGTTCGATCTCCACCGAATCATCACCTTCAATTGACCACAGGGGACGGAGGAGTGTGCCCCCATCCCATCACTTGCACCTGATGGCCGGCGGTTTCACATATAGCGCCCGGATCGCGGGCAGCCGGGTGTCCCCTTGCCGCTGCTCCAGGGCATTCTGCCCCACGGTGGCGACCAGCGCCGCCCGCGGCCACAACTGGGCCGGCTCCGCCAGAGCAGCCCGGTCGCCCAGGGCCTCCCGCAACACATCCCACCAGGCCAGCGCACCCTCACCGGTAAAAGTCACCCTGGCGCGCAGGTCATTCTGCAGGCGGTCGGCGATACGCCGGGGATCGACAGCCAGGTAGCCGCTTAGTCGCTTCATCCCCTCGGGCGCCCAAACGGGTGCGCCCGGCACGCTCACATAAAAAGAGGCGTAAACCTCCTGCGCCCTGGCTGTCAGAACCGGGCAGATCAATCCAGGAGTTCCGTGCAGGCCTTCGGCCAGAGCGTCCAGAGTGGGTACCCCGATCAGGGGCTTCCTGAGAGTGTGCGCAAAGGCCTTGGCAGTGGCTATACCGACCCGCAACGACGTAAACGAGCCGGGACCGACAGACACGGCAAAAACATCGATATCCTGAAGGGCCATTCCCAGGCCCGACAGCACCTGGTCGACCACTGGAAGCAGGTGTTCCATATGGCCCTGCCTGATGTTCAAACCGGCTTCCCCTAAAATACGCCGGTCTTCCACGACCGCTGCCGAAACCATTGGTGTTGAAGTCTCTATTCCGAGAACCCGAATCTCTGTGACAACTCCTTAACCAGCATTTGATAGCGTCCACCCGTGGGAATAAACTGCAGGCGCCGATCGCAATCTGAATGGTCCACGGGATCGATCCGCACCTCCAGAAACTCTGCCGGCAATGCCTCAGGGATCAGGTTGCCCCACTCGATCAGGGCTATTCCCATGTCCCCCAGGTACTCCTCCCAGCCGATATCTTCCAAGTCCCGCATCGTCCGCAAGCGGTAAAAATCGCAGTGGAATACCGGACACTTGCCCCGGTATTCCTGGACAATCAGAAAGCTGGGGCTGGAAACGCCGTCGCAGCCCAGCCCCCTGGCCACCCCGCGCACAAAGACGGTCTTGCCGGCGCCCAATTCCCCCACCAGCGAAACTACATCGCCGGGAGCCAACCGTTCGCCCAGTTCCTCGCCGATCGTCTCCGTGTACTCGGGGTTCGGGGAGGCTATCTTCCACACCTGGACATCACCGCCTACCGTCATCCAGTCTATTATATCCGTTGTTTCCGCCGCTAACAAGAATTAGAAGTACAGGCTCGCCATTCACGAATTCCATCCGGTCCGGGGCCGATATGAAACTGACCCACGAGGAGTTAGGGGTTTGCCGGATCAGGGCGGTCGCACCGGGCTGTTTAAAACAGAGCAGGAGAAGAACCGCCCGGCGTTTAATTATAAGGAATACCGCCTCCTCCCCACCCGGCGGTCAATGCTGAGCAAAAACGCCAGCACGCTTGGCCAATTTTATTGTGAGCACGTCAGGGCACGGTGGAACTATTCTCCGGCAGCCCGTCACGAACGAGACAACAGGAGTGAGATCACATGACAGAAGATGTTTTATCGTTGGAATCCCTGGCGCTGAAAAACGCCGGGCTGGCCCTGGATTCCCTGACCGTATACAGGAGCCTGCTTGACGGGGACCGGGTGATCGGCCGCCTGCGGGCGCTGATCGACTTTTGCCGGCAGGGTCGGGTGGAACTGGGGGTTTTTCTCAACCATTACGGCGATTTCTTCGAGGCCCTAGCCGACAGCGCCGCCGACTCTCTGGATGATTACCTGATCGAAGTGATCCTCTTCCACGACAATTCATTTACCCGTAGCCTGGAGAACGGGTGCCGCCTCCCTAACCCCCTGGCGCCGGCGGCGGCCCACGACCTGGACTGTCTCCAGCAACTGGCAGGCCTTGCCCCGGCGGTGTTCAAGGCTCAGGCAACGAAACACTGCTGCAGTTCCGAAGCGGAGCTGGCGCTGTTGAAGCGCCTTCCGGAATGGCAGCATCGCCGGGGGAAGAACCAGGAACACCACACCTGCCGGCACGAAGAACTGAGGAACGGCATCATGGCCAGCAGCCGCTGGAGCGACCGGCTGGATGATCTGATCGCCTTTCACCGCCGGTACGGGGCCGGAATCCTGGCCAAGTACCAGGCGTTTTACTGGGACCATACGGCCGGCTGCCTGAGAGGCATCGACGACCCGGACCCCGTGACCCTGTCGGATCTCATCGGTTACGAGGCCGAGCGCGCCGACGTCATCGAGAACACGCTGCAGTTCCTGGACGGCTGGCCCGCCAACAACGTGCTCCTCTATGGAGACCGGGGCACCGGCAAGTCATCCACCGTCAAGGCCCTGCTGAACGAGTATCACGAGCGCGGCCTGCGCTTGGTGGAAGTACCCAAAACCCAACTGTTCGACTTTCCCGACATCATCAGGCACCTCAAGGTACGGGGCAAGAAATTCATCGTCTTCGTGGACGACCTGTCCTTCGAAGACAGCGAGAGCAGTTACATCGCCCTGAAGGCGGTGCTGGAGGGAGGCCTGGAGCACAGGCCGGGCAACGTGTTGATCTACGCCACCTCCAACCGGAGGCACCTGATCATGGAGCGCTTCGGCGACCGGGAGGGCCCCGCCATGTCCACTGGACATGGCACCGCCGCTCGCGTCAAGGATGAGGTGCATGCCGGGGACACCGTGCAGGAAAGGCTCTCGCTGGCGGACCGGTTCGGGATCACGGTGATCTTCCCGACCCCGGACCAGGACCGGTACCTGGAGATCGCGGAAGGGATTGCAGCTAAGAGAGGACTCCCGATTGACCGGGAGCAGTTGCAGCGAGCCGCCCTGAGATGGGAACGCTGGCACAACGGCATCTCCCCCAGGAGCGCCCGGCAGTTCGTGGACTGGCTGGAGGGAAAGATCAAAGGCAAGCGCTGACCAGTGCCCGAAACAGGGAGGCCGCCGCCTGGTCGTGTTCCCACATTACTTCCGGATGCCACTGCACCCCCAACAGCCAGGGTTGGCCGGACGCCTCCACCCCCTCGATCACGCCGTCATCTGCCAGGGCAGTCGCCTGCAGCCCGGGGGCAACGTCCTTGATCGCCTGGTGGTGGAGGCTGTTAACCTGCAGTCTGGTTGCGCCCAGGATATCGGACAGCCTGCTGCCCTGGCACAGCGTCACCGAATGGGCGGGATACCGGCGGGGAGCATCCTGCATGTGCTGCAGCGACTGGGGCTGCTGGGACGCCAGGTCCTGGTAGAGGGTGCCGTCCAAAGCGACGTTGATCACCTGGAGCCCGCGGCAGATACCCAGCACCGGCTTTCCCAGGTCGACCATCAACCGAAGCATCCCGATCTCAAAATCGTCCCGCTCCGGGTCAAACTTCCCCAATTTCCAGTGGGGCTGCTCACCGAACAGAGCGGGGCACACGTCCCCACCGCCGGAGAGCAAGAGGGCGTCGATCCTTCCGGCACAGATCAGCAGTTCATCCTGATCCGCCAGCGGCGGCAGCAGCAGGGGAACGCCCCCCGCCTGCCGGATACCCCCGATGTAGTTGTGCCGGCAGTAGTAGTTCCCCTGCTCGGCGTTGTGGGCGGTGGTGATTCCGATACAAGGCCTGGCCATGTCGTCTAACCATCCTGTCTCCAAATTTTTAGAACAAATCCCGGGGGGGGATTGCGAAACGCTGGCTGCTCCAAAACCCCCGTGTCTTCAAATGACAATATAAGTCAATGAATAGTATATTCCCTGTATCTTAGAAAAAGCAACCTGCACATCGGAGATGATCATTCTCTGTTCTAGCTGGAACTTGGCCATCGTCCGCCAGCAAGCCTCAAACAATTGCACAATGAACTCCTAAGAGCGGTGAGCGGAAAGACATTCCCTGCTTATGAATTGGGCTGATTTGGCATGATGCCGTGGCGGAGTTGCACAAGAAGGAATCTGCCGTTATTTAACGAAAAAATATCAAAGTCATTTTGGTTTTTGTATTCCTGGGGATCATCGGTAAATCGGTTTGGAGTGGCTTATTTGTCACAGAGCGCAGAGCAGTTACTGAAGCAATACTACGGATTCCTTTCCTTCAAGGAAGGACAGCAGCAGATCATCGACAGCATTATCGGGGGACGCGACACTCTCGGGATCATGCCCACCGGTGGCGGAAAATCGGTCTGCTACCAGATTCCGGCCCTGCTGCTTCCGGGAACCACGATCATCATCTCGCCGCTGATCTCCCTGATGAAAGATCAGGTAGATGCCCTCAATAAACTGGGGATACCGGCAGCCTTCATCAATAGCTCCCTTGATTACTTCGAAGTGGAAGAACGATTCTTCAAGGCGAGGCGGGGGCAATACAAGCTGCTGTATGTGGCGCCGGAGCGGCTGGAATCCCAACGCTTCCTGGCATTGCTGGGGTCATTGAACGTATCCCTGGTCGCCGTTGACGAGGCCCACTGCGTATCGCACTGGGGGCACGATTTCCGCCCCAGCTACCTTTCCATCGCCTCCATGCTCCAGGAATTGAACAGCAGGCCGGTGGTCGCTGCCTTTACAGCAACCGCCACACCAGAAGTGAGGCAGGATATCGTCGGCCTGCTGCGCTTGAGCGACCCTGATGTTTATATTACAGGGTTCGACAGGCCCAACCTTTCCTTCGCCATCATCCGGGGAGAAAACAAGCGGGATTACCTGCAGCACTATATCCAGGCCCACCGGCGCCAGGCGGGGATCATCTACGCTGCCACGAGAAAAGAAGTGGACAACCTGTGCGCCTTATTGCAGAAGAAAGGCATCTCCGCCGGGAGATACCATGCCGGGCTGAGCGACCAGGAAAGAATGGACAACCAGGAGCAGTTCCTCTACGACGACATCCAGGTCATGACTGCTACAAACGCCTTCGGGATGGGGATAGACAAATCCAACGTCAGGTACGTGGTCCACTACAACATGCCGAAGAACATCGAGGCCTACTACCAGGAAGCCGGTCGCGCCGGAAGGGATGGAGAGCCCGGGGAGTGCATCCTGCTGTTCAGCCCTCAGGATATTCAGATCCAGAGGTTCTTCATCGAGCAATCAACGGTGGCGCCCGAAAGACAGGCGAACGAGTATCACAAACTGCAGATCATGATCGACTACTGCTATACCTCAGGCTGCCTGCGCAACTACATCCTCAACTACTTTGGAGAGCAGACTTTCGGGGATTGCCACCGGTGCAGTTCCTGCAACGATGACCGGGAACTCGCGGATATCACGGTGGTGGCCCAGAAGATCTTTTCCTGCATCATCCGCATGAGGGAGAACTTCGGGAGGATCATGGTGGCCGAAGTCCTGAAAGGCTCAAAGAGCAAGAAAGTGCTGCAGTTCGGGTTTGACCGGCTGTCGACGTACGGATTATTGCAGGAGATGACGGAAAAGGAGATCGTCGATCTCATCAATGTCCTGATTGCGGAAGGCTATCTCTCGTTGACGGAGGGACAGTACCCATTGCTGAGGTTGACCGGAAACGCCGCCCCCGTTTTAAACGGGCAGGCCAACGTCTTTCAGAAAGTACAGCCAAGAAAACAGGCTGTCGTCGTCGATGACTTGCTGTTCGAGCGGCTGCGACTGCTGCGCAAAGAATTATCCGCCCGGGAGAACGTTCCGCCATATATCATCTTCTCTGACAGCACCCTGCACGAGATGGCCCGCCTGTGCCCGACCGACAAGGAGTCCCTGCTCTCTGTCAAGGGAGTGGGGGCTGCCAAACTTGAGCATTATGGCGCCCTGTTCCTGGAAGCAATTCGTAACTACCTGCAGGAGCATGGACAGAATATCGGGATCGAGGAAAAGAAACCGGCTACGGAGCCACTTTTAAAAGAAGAAGATGGGCAGATCGAGGATGCTCAACTGTTCGAGCGCTTGCGAACACTGCGCAAAGAATTATCTGCTCAGGCTAACGTACCCCCGTATGTCATCTTTCATGACAGCACTCTGCACGAGATGGCCCGCCTGTGCCCTACCGATCGGGAGCCCCTGCTCTCCATCAAAGGGGTTGGGAACGCCAGGCTTGAGCATTATGGCGCTCAATTCCTGAAGTTGATCGGCGACTACTTGCAGGCAAATAGGCCAAAATAAATTGCCAGTGTCATGCAAAATAAGAGAGGAAATGGCGAAATAAGGGGAGAAGAATCGATGCAGAACAGGTGGAAACTCTGGCTGGCGGCGGTGACGGCGATTGCCATTCTCTTGGTACTGGCCAGATTCCTCAGCAGCCCCAAAACGCAGGCTGCCGCACCGACGCCGCCCAAGACCGTCGTTGCCCAAACCGTTGCCGAGCTGGCAACGGAGCCGGCACTGGCCCTGACGGGCAGCATCGAAGCCGTTCAAGAGGCGGCGATCAACCCCCAGGTATCCGGGATGGTAGCCGGCGTGCAGGTTAAAAACGGGGATGCTGTAACGCCCGGGCAGCCATTGATCCTGCTGGATGCCAGCAGTTTCCGGGACGCCCTCGCCGTCGGCCAGGCCAACCTGGAATCGGCGCAGGCCGGTCTGGAATCGGCGAGCCAGACCTACCAGCGGGATCAGGTCCTATCTGAAAACAACGCTTTATCAACCGCTGCTCTGGAGAATGCCAAGGTGGCCATGGAAACCGCCCAGGCCGCTGTCGACTCTGCTGCAGCCACAGTGAGCAGCGCCCAGGATTCCCTGAAAGACACCACCATCTGCTCCCTGATCTCCGGCGTGGCAGCCAACTGCAATGTCGAGGTCGGTCAATATCTCTCTCCCGGCGTCTCTTCCTCAACGCCTCTCCTGGTAGTCGAGGACATCTCCAGCGTCTATGCGGTGGTCGATATCGAGCAGGACGACCTTCCTGCGGTCAGGCCGGGCCTGGCGGCCAAGGTCACCGCCGATGCTTTCGGCGACCGCGTCTTCGCCGGAACGGTAGAGCAGATCAACCCGGTAGGCGACGCCACCTCGCGGGTCTTTGAAACCAAGATCAGGGTGGCCAACGGACTTCACCTGTTGCAGCCCGGGATGTTTGTCAAGGTGGAGATCACCACGGGGACGCCCATCGAGGTGATCGCCGTGCCCCAGAACGCGGTGGTCAGCAGTGCCGGCCTCGATTACGTCTTCGTGGTCGACGGCGGCAGGGTGCAACGCCAGCAGGTGCAGACCGGTCAGGTGCTGGGGCAGATGGTGGAAATAACCTCCGGCCTGGCGGAGGGGCAAAAGGTTGTCCTGACCGATGTCGATACTCTCCAGGACCAGGACCGAGTGACAGTAACGAGTTATGATTCAACTGGCTCTTAGCCATCTGTTCTAAACTGAGTTCATTGCTCATCACCCATCACTCATCATTCATCTTTGGGCCGGGAGGAAGCATTAGTGAACCTGAGCGATCTGAGCCTCAAAAAGCCGGTTTTTGCCACAGTTATCATTTTGGCCCTGGTGTCGCTGGGTATCGTCAGCTATATCAGCCTGAACATCAACGACCTGCCAGATATTGATATACCTTACGTGACGGTGGCTATTGCCGATCCCGGGGTGGCCCCGGCGCAAATGGAGACCGATGTCACCAAGAAGGTGGAGGATGCCGTCGGCCAGATCTCCGGCGTCCAGCACATCACCAGCTACAGCGATGAGGGACTTTCCCAGGTGCTGATCGAGTTCACGCTGGAAACGCCTCCTGATCAGGCAACCCAGAATGTGAGGGACAAGGTGGGCGCCATCAGGGGTGATCTTCCACAGCAGATCCAGGAACCGGTCATCTCCAAGTTCGACCTCAACTCTCAACCGATCATCTCCCTGGCTGTGAGCGGCCGCTTGCCGCTCCAGGAGATGACCACCCTGGTAGAGGATGTGGTCAAACCGCGCCTGGAGAAAATCGACGGGGTCGGCCAGATCACCACCTATGGCGAAGAAACCAGGGAGATCCAGATCAATCTCGACAAGGATAAGCTGGCAGCTTACGGGATCACCACCACTGATGTGCTGAACAACCTGGAAAACCAGAACATGGATGTCTCCGGCGGCCAGTTGAGCAGCGGCAGGAATGAGGTGACCATACGCACCGCGGGCAAGATCGACAATGTCGAGCAGTTCAGGGACCTGCCGGTGGCGCGACAGAACGGAACACAGCTTTACGTCAAGGACATCGCTGACGTCGAGGATGGCATCAAGGACCAGGACAGCCTGGCGCGTTTTGATGGCCAGCCGGCGATCGGCATCGACTTGGCCAAGCAGTCGGACAGCAACACCGTATCCGTGGCCGATGAGGCCAAGCAGGCAGTAGCGGAACTGAAGCAGCAACTACCGCCAGGTACCGCCATTGACGTGGTGCGCGACAACTCCGTCGATATCAGGGATTCGGTCAACGATGTGATTCGGACGATCTTCGAGGGAAGCCTGCTGGCAATCCTGGTGGTGTTCCTGTTCCTGAAAGACTGGCGCAGCACCCTGATCAGCGCGGTGGCGCTGCCCACCTCCATCATCTCTACTTTTTTTATCTTCAAGCTTCTGAACTATACCCTGAACACGATGACCCTGCTGGCCCTGTCACTGGCGGTCGGCCTGCTGATCGACGACGCCATCGTGGTGATCGAGAACATCTCCCGGCATCTAAAAATGGGCAAGCGCCCTCTGGAAGCCGCCCGGGATGGCACCGCAGAGATCAGCACGGCCGTCCTGGCCACCACGCTGACGATCGTGGCCGTCTTCCTGCCGATGAGCATGATGACGGGGATCATCGGCAGGCTGTTCATCCCTTTTGCGATCACGGTGGTCTTTGCCGTGCTGGTCTCCCTGCTGGTCTCATTTACCCTGGTGCCCGTACTCTCGTCGCGCTACCTCAATGGGGAGCGGGGGTCAGGCGAAGGGTGGCTGAATCGCTTCCTCTCCTGGTTCAACGGGCTGTTTGAACGCCTGGCCGGCTTCTATGCCAGGTTGCTGGCGCTAATGTTAAAGAATCGCCTGTTGACCGTTGTCATTGTCGTCGCCCTGCTGGTCGTAAGCTTTATGCTGGTTCCCAGGCTCGGTGTCACCTTCATTCCGGATCAGGATACAGGAGACCTCAGCATTGTCGCCAATGTTGATTCCGGGTTGAATCTCAGTACAGTTGACGGCCTGGACAACCAGATTCTGAGCCTGCTTAAAACATACCCTGAAGTCACAGAAACCTATTCCACCATTCAGACCAACCAGATCAACGTCTATGTGAAACTGGTCGACCTCAGCAAACGCAGCAGAACAGACAAGCAGATCGCCTCCGCCCTCAGGCAGGACTTGAACACTCTGCCAGGGATGCAGGCCGCTGTCGACACCGCTTCCAGCATGGGCGGCACTTCCAAAGCGGTCACCTATGAACTGCTGGGGTCTGACTATGACACGCTGCAGGCCTACGCCGTCAAGGCGCAGCAGATTATGGCGAGCATACCCGGAGCGGTGGATGTGGGCAGCAGTTTCAAGCCGGGACAGCCGGAGGTGCAGGTACAGATCAAGCAGGATGCCGCAGCCGATCTCGGGGTATCGACAGCGCAGGTCGGCGATGTTCTGAACACGCTGTTCAGCGGCGTGGTAGTAGGACAGTACGATGACGGGGGGGACAGCTACGACGTCAGAGTGCGGCTTGGCGAAGGGCAGCGCCAGAATGTCGAGGACCTCGACAACATCTACCTCCAGAGTGAGTACGGCAGCTCCGGAGGCAGCCCCAACCTGATTCCGCTGAGCCAGGTCAGCGAGCGCACTTTCTCCACCAGCCCCAGCGAATTGATGCGGTATGACAAGCAGGGGGATATTGAACTCACAGCCAATCTTGAAGGCATCTCTTCGGGAGACTTCAGCAGCATCTTCGCCGGCAGGGTGGCCCAGGAATTGCGCCTGCCGCCCGGCTATCAGTTGTTCGCCGCCGGCACGTCCGAGATGCAGGGCGAGAGCTTCTCCTCCATCGGAATCGCCCTGGTGCTGGGCGTCCTGTTCATGTTTTTCGTCCTTGCGGCCCAGTTCGAAAGCTTTATCGATCCCTTCGCCATCATCCTGTCTCTGCCGCTGGCGATCATCGGCGCCATCCTGGGGCTCCTGATCGGGGGCAGCCAGATCAGCATCATGTCGCTGATCGGTATTATCATGCTGATGGGGTTAGTCGCCAAGAATGCCATCTTGCTGATCGACTTTGCCAAAGCCGAACGAAAGCGAGGAACGGAGCGGAGCGAGTCCTTGATCATGGCCGCCCGGATCCGGTTTCGTCCGATCATGATGACGTCGCTGGCCATGATCCTGGGAATGACTCCACTCGCCCTGAAGCTCGGTTCCGGTTCCGAACTCCGGGCGCCAATGGCCCACGTCATCATCGGCGGATTGATCACCTCCACCCTGTTGACGCTGGTGGTGGTGCCGGTGATCTACACCCTGCTGGACGACATTCAGGGCCGCCTGTTCAGGAGGCCTGCCGGCAATCTGGATCAGCCCGGCGTGGCGCCTTCCGGCCCGGCGCCATTCTCCAGCAGTCAGTGACAGGATCATGCATGCTCCGCCTGGACACCGTGCTCATACTTCTTCTTGAGCGCCATTAGCGACAGGGTGGACATGGGACAAGTTTGCTAGTATAATTTCATTAAGTAGTACCCCGCCTTTTATCACAGATGACTACCCGCTCTAATACCCTCGCTTCCTCCGCATCCAGGCCTTTGGCTTGGCCTGAAGAATGCGGAGTACATCCGAAGCGGTGGGATAAGAGCAGCTACATCACTGTATTAACTGGGTCTTGGCTTCAGTGGGGAAAGCAATCCCCCCACTGAAGCCAAGACCCAGTTGAACACTACTTTTACCTTCTTTCCTTTGTTTCAAAATTCATACAATTGGTATCCATGTGGGCTAAACCTCTCAGTCGGGCCTATGACCAAGAACTCGGTCGATCTCCTGTCCGGCATCTATAAGGTAACACCGAATAAGGTATACATCATCCACCACGGATTGCCCGCCTGCACGGCGAGATTTCGGAGCAGAAAAGTTACATTGGCCTGGCTCTTTGCAGTTGCATTAGCATACGATGTGAGGGGTTATTCATGGATCGATCTTTGAGGGTTCTGATGGTAGAGGATTCAGATGACGATGCCAAGCTGGTGTTATACGAACTGCGACGGCGGGGTTACGATCCCCTCTGCGAACGGGTCGATACCCGCGAAGCGATGGCAAGCGCCCTGGACCGCCGGAAATGGGATCTGATCATCGCCGATTACGTCATGCCGCGTTTTAATGGCCTGGATGCCCTAGAGTTAGTAAAAGAAAGGAGTCTGGATTTGCCCTTCATTATTGTGTCCGGCAGGATCGGCGAGGATGTGGCAGTGACAGCCATGAAGGCGGGCGCCGATGACTACATTTTCAAAGATAACCTGACCAGGCTCAATTTTACCATCGAACGGGAACTGCAAGAAGCGGTAGTGCGTCGGGAACGCAAACAGGCAGAAGAAGCGTTGCGCCGGACGTCTGCCGAACTCCAGGCGGTCTTTCAGGCTTTGCCGGATCTCTATTTCAGGCTCGGCGCAGATGGCACATTTCAGGAATTACTGGCAGGCGACCCTTCTGACCTGTACCAGCCTATAGAGGATTTGCTCGGAAAGCGGATACAGGACGTTTCCAAAAAATTGGCCGGGCAATTTCAACAGGTAATCGATCGGGTTCAAGATACCAGATCGCTGGTGATGATCGAATACAACCTGAGCATCCGCGGAGAAAGGAAATTTTTCGAAGCGCGCTTTCTCCCGTTGCTTGAAGATCAGATTGTCGTTGTGATACGCAACATTACCGAGCGCAAGCAAGCAGAAGAGCGTCTCAGGTATCTGTGCTTCCATGACATCCTGACCGGGATCTTCAACCGCTCTTTCTTCGAGGAAGAGCTCAAGCGCCTGAATACGAAAAGGCAGTTGCCTTTAAGCGTGATCATGGGCGATGTCAACGGGCTCAAACTGGTCAACGACACCCTTGGCCATCAGGCGGGGGACGCTCTGTTGATCATGACCGCCGAGATTTTTAAGAATATGTGCCGCAAGGAAGACATCATCTGCCGCTGGGGTGGTGACGAATTTGCCGTTCTGCTGCCGAACACAGATAGAGACACTGCCGGGAGGATATGCAACCAGCTCCGGGCGGCCGGTGAGAAAACAGAAAGAGAATCGATGCCCGTCAGTTTTGCCCTTGGTGTTGCCACCAGAGAGGATATCGATCAACCCTTCGAACTCGTGCTGCAGAAAGCTGAAGACCTGATGTACCAGGACAAGAAGGGAGTCACTGTTGCAAGGAAAATTTCATTTTTTCGATGAGTTTACAGGGATGTTGGGGAGACATTCTGTTGCTGCATTATTATTGCATATTTAACCCTCTGGCAGAAAAAAATAGCGACAGGCGTTATTCAAGCAGAATCATTACGCAACCTTAAACGGTTAAAAACGAGGAGGAGAAAAAATAACAATGGATGCGATGGTTTCGTTCCTGATTTACGTAATTGTGGCGATTATTGTAATAGCCCTGCTCGCAAGTGCACGGATGATCGTCATCATCGGCGGCCGACAGGTGGGGATCGTAGAACGAAAACTTTTCGGAGCAAGGCTTCCTTCGGATAGGGTCGTCGCACTCCCCGGGCAGATCGGAATTCAGGCAAGAATATTGGGGCCGGGTCTTCATCTGTTTTTTCCGTTCTTATTCATGGTACGGGTAGATAGTCTGGTAACGATCGGGGTAGACCAGGTGGGAATAGTCGAGTCGATAGACGGGAGACCCCTCGACCCGGGAGAAATATTCGGCAGGGGCGTAGCCGGTCATAATCACTTTCAGGATGCCGAGTCTTTTTTGAAAAGCGAGGGGCAGAAAGGCATCCAGACAGAAACACTGCCGCCAGGTCTCTACAGAATCAACAGCTATCTCTTCAAGGTCACAGTTATGGATGCGATAACGATCCCCGCAGGCTCGATTGGCATCGTGAACTCAGCAGCCGGCCAACCGCTGGATCCGGGGAGACTCTACGCTAAATCAGTTCCCGGCCATAACAACTTCCAGGACGGAGAGGCTTTCCTCGAACAGAACGGGCAGAAGGGGCCACAACTGGATATCTTGAGACCGGGCCGGTACAGAGTAAATCTCCGGATGTTCGATGTGAAAATCTCTCCAGCTATCGATGTTGCGTCCGGCAAGGTTGGCATTGTCACCGCAAATGATGGAGAAGAACTGCCGGAAAACGAGCTAATTGCCAAGACAATTCAGGGTCACGGTATGTTCCAGAATGCCGCAGCGTTTCTCACGAACGGTGGGCAACGCGGCCCACAATTAGATGTCCTCACCCCAGGCAAATTCTACATAAATCCCCTGATGTTTTCAGTGCAAACATCTGATGCCTTAACTGTAAATCAGGGTCAGGTGGCAGTGATCATCTCCAACGTCGGCAAACAACCGGCAGTAACGGTGTCTTCCGGGGAGCTTCAAGCGGAGACAGACGCAGCGGCCGACTTTAATGCAGAAAAATATGTAGTTACGGAAGGATACCGAGGCATACAACGTTCAGTGCTCGGACCGGGAAATTTTTATTTGAACCTATTGGCATACAGGCCGATAATCATTAATACCACTAATACTACTATTGATTGGGATGATGCTGCGGATACCAAGTTCGACTCGCTGAACGTGAACAGCAAGGATGGCTTTGCGCTTAAGGTAGGCGTGAAAGTGGTCATCAGGATACTGCCCGATCAATCGCCCTATCTCGTAAGTCGTATTGGTAGCATAGAAAACCTGATCACCAACGTCATTCACCCGCTGATCGACTCATCATTCCGCAATCAGGCATCCACGGCTTCAGCGATGCAATTCCTGCAGGATCGCCACGAGCAGCAGGATCAGGCACAGAAGCGTGCCATCAACGAACTGAGCAAGTACCATGTCGAGGTATTATCGGTGCTCATCAGTAATATTGTTCTGCCACCGGAACTGATGGAGACCCAAACCAACAAGGTGCTCGCCCTGCAGCGACAGTCAATGTTCGATGAGCAGAGAAATTCGGAACAAAAGCGTATCGCCATGGAAAAGACCAGGGCCGAGGCTGACAAGCAGGCAACCCTGGTGGCAGCGCAGATTGATGTGCAGGTTGCAGAACAGATCAAGCAAAAGACCATCGCCATTGCCCAGGGCGAGGGCGAGAGAATCAGGCTTGAAGGTCAGGGAGAGGCTGATAAAATTCTGTCGATCGGCAAGAACACGGCGCAGGCATACGAACTGACCAAGCAAGCAGTAACAGCGGAAGGACTCGTCAGTATCGAGTTGATGAAATTGATCTCGGAGAATCAAATCAAGATCACACCAGAGATCATGATCAACAGCGGAGAAAACAATCAGGGCGCCTTGGTTCAGGCGGTGCTGGCCAGACTGTTAAAAAACAATGGGATCAATCTCACCGAAACAGTAATCCGTGAACCTGAGCAGAAATAGATTCAACTGGGCCTTGGCTTCAGTGGGGTTTAACTAGGGGCGTAGCCGCTCTTATCCCACCGCTTCATAGAAGCGGGGGCATTAGAGCGGGTAGCCATCAGGTAAGTAGCGCACCTGCTCCTTACCCGGGATGACGCGAAGGCATTGGCGGAGCCAATGCCTTCTAACGCTCCATTCTCACAACATCTTGAAAGTAGACGATCTGGCTTAAGCTTTCTTGAGGCTTAAATTCAGGCTCCTCTCCCCATCGTGGGCGTGGATGAGAGTCTGGTGACCGTGGGGATGCAGATGGAACTCTTCATCGACCAGGTTGGCCTTGATCAGGAGGTCGATGTTGCTCAGGATTTCCTCGCAGGGCCCATCGGCCACCAGGTGATGGTCCTCGCTGAAGATCAGGGCGCGGTCGGCGATCTCCTCCACGGTTTCCAGGTTGTGAGTGGCCACGATGATTGTCTTTCCTGCCTTGTTCAGTTGTTGGAACAGGTGGATCAGTTTGCGCTGCGTCCGCGGGTCCAGCCCGCTCGTAGGCTCATCCAGCAGCAGCACATCCGGGTTCAGGGAGAGCACCGAGGCCAGCGCCACCAGCCTCTTCTCCCCGCCGGAGAGTTTGAACGGCGGCCGCTCACGAAAGCGTTCCAGGCCCAGCAAGGCGATCACTTCATCCACCAGCCGGTGGACTTCGGCTTCCGGCAAGCCCAACTGTATTGGCCCAAAGGCAATCTCTTCCCAGACGTTGGAATTGAACAGTTGAGCGTCGGAATTCTGAAAGACGAATCCTACCCGGCGTCGGAAAGCGAAGGAAAATTCCTCGTTTGCCATGCTCTCCTCACTGAGGATTTGCCCGAAAGCCTTGAGCGTTCCCTCCCTGGTAAACAACAGGCCGTTCAACAGCTTGAGCAGGGTGGACTTCCCGCTCCCGTTGGCGCCCAGCAGGGCAACCTTCTCGCCCCTGTTGATCGTCAGATCGACGCCTTCCAGCGCTTTTTCCCCGCTCGGGTAGTTAAAGCCGACGTCTTTTAACTCGAAGATAGCTTCATCGTCAACTGACAAGCCGATCACCCCCAAGCAGAATTATCGTGACCAGAAGCGCAAAAGCGATCCAAAACCAGTCCAATCCCCGGATCTTGGCGTTTTTCAGGGTGCGCGGGGTGCCGGTATAACCCCGGGAGAGCATCGCCGCATGGACCTCGTCGCTCAGGATGAACGCCTTTGACCAGAGGGCGCCCATGGCGTTGCCCACGAACCGCTGCTGCTCCCCGGTTCCCGTCCGGCCTACCGTCCGGCTCATCCGGGCCTGGAACATGTCGCTGGCGCTCTGCAGCAGAACATAGATATAGCGATAGGTCATCTCCAAGATATTGATAAACAGCGTCGGGATCCGGATCATGCTGAATCCTCTCAGCAAATACGCCCAGCGGGTGGTCAGGGTCAACAACACGCTCAGGGAAACGCAGGCACCCACCCGCAGGATGAAGATGACTGCCCCACGAACCCCCTGGCTGGTGATCGTCAACTCGCCCGGCAGCACCCACGGCCCTAGGCGGTGCTGGCCGCTGAAGTGAAGCAGCACCAGCAGCGGGTCTCCGGGACGAATCACGTTGAAGAGCGTCGGCAGCACGATGATCCCGGTAAATATCGGCACCACCAACCAGACCCGCTTCAAGAAGGTGGACAGCGGCACGGCTGACATATAGGCCAGCATCAGGATCCAAAGATTGAACAGGAGCAGCAGTTCCCAGCTACGCAGACTCACGGCCACAAAGATCAGCAACAGGGTGGTGATCACCTTGATGCCGGGATGCAAGCCCTGCATCAGGCCATTGGCGCTGGCGATCCGTTCGGAGTAAAAGTCGTCCATCAGGAAGCCTGAGAAGGCGTCGATGGTTTTTTCCACAAAACTGCGCCGCGTCTTTTTAGTGCTTTTTGAGGGGGGGAGCGGCCCCTGAGACTTCAGGAGCCACTCCGGTATCTGATAGTCAACCATGGTAAATCAAGTTCCTTCCCAATTTGACTTCTCTGACAATGAGCAGCCTCAAGTTGACGACTTTTTGGCTTCTCTGGCAGCGATCAGCCTGGTGATCAGAAAGGTAATACCGGCGATGATGACGATCCCCACCACAGCCGCCAGGTAATAGCCCACGGTCTGGTGCCAGAGGTCCGGGTTGGCGCCGCCATAGCCGGGGATACCGTAATCCTGCAGCAAGCCTGAATAGTGGTCGCGCAGGGACGCCAAACCCGCTGGAACAAATCCGAAAACCTGCTTGATATCAGAAATTTCGCCCTCTCCAAAGGCGCCTCCCGGGGCCAGCAGCCCGAGCGGAACGAGCACGATCAGGGCTATGATAACATACCACAACTTGTTGAATGCCGCCTTGGCCGGCGCCAGCCTCGCCGCGATCTGATCTGAGATCACCGACGGGTTGGTTAACTGAAAGTAGCGCGTGACCCCGCCTGTAACAATGGCTTCGACGGGGCCTGCCATCAAGAGATGAGCAAGCAGCATGGCCGGCACTGAGACGGAGATGGGAAAGGGGGAATACAGCGGCACACCCTGTGCGGTGTGGAACAATACCGGCTGCAGGCCCAACTCGATACCGACACAAGTAGCGGCCAGGTTGATACCAATGTAGCTGCCAATGGCGCCCCAGATCCAGCGCTTGTTAGACATGACATCCGATTTGCCGGCAAACCATTGGTAGATAAAAAAGGAAACAAAGGGGATCACCAGGGCCATGTTGAAGCAGTTGAAACCGAAGGAGAAGATCCCGCCATCGCCAAACAGCAGCGCCTGGATGGCTAGGGCGATGGAGACACAGATGGTGGCCGCCCAGGGCCCCAGGAGGACAGCTAGGATGCCGGCGCCCACTGCATGAGCAGTGGTGCCACCCGGTATGGGCACGTTGAACATCATCAGGACGAAGGAGAAGGCCGCCCCGATCACCATCAGCGGGATCAATTTTGTATTGAGGGCCGCCTTAACTTTTTTGACCGCTGTCGCCCAGAACGGAATCATGATCGCATACCCTACCACGCATGTCGCCGGGCTGAGATATCCGTCAGGAATATGCACGAATAATCATCCTTTCTTTTCTTTATAGATCTTTGACCCTGAAAACCTACAGGCTCGTCCTGCAGGATGAAGGGGGCACCGCCCGCAGGGCGATAATCTTTACAAACACTTGTACTCTATGGTACAATATACTTGTTAAAGCTCTTTGACAATCAGTATGGCGTTGCATCGGGTTAATGGGCCGCTGCGTAAAACTGATTCCCGATTGAGCAGGTGCTTCCAAAGAAGCACGTATCTACGTAGCCGTGAGGCGAAGTAGTAGATGCCCATGGACCGGGCCGGCGCTATTAGCGCTGTAGCTCACGAGGGAGCGTAAGACCCTGCTTGCAGGGCGGCTCTCTATGAAATGAGAAGCCCCTACGCTCGTCGTGGGGGAGGTTCACCCTCAGCATCTCCATGACGCCATTCACTTTTTAGGATTAAACCTGATCGGGATAATACCTGATCCCGAAACACTCAAATTAACAAAAGTTATTTTATGATGTTATAACCTGTCACATCCTGTTGTTCAAGTAGTTACCCAGCCGGGAAGGGCTTCATGCTGCGGCCCGGCCAAGCCGAAAGCGGGAAGGATAGGGATTGGTGTCCTGCTGTGGTCTCTTCCTAAACGTTAAAATACGCAACAACCGCGGTTGGGGTCGGTTTCATGCCGGCCGTGTCAACCACCGCGATCCTAGTTGCCTTTAAAACTGAATTAGGCCTGCTCCAGGATGATCTTGTGGTCCACCAGGGCAAGCTTCTTGATCCGGGCCTTTAAGATCTTGCGCTGCCCGAAGATATTCTCGAGCAACAGCCCGTCTTCCGTAGGCTCAACCCGGTCCACACTCTGCAATACAAGCTCTTCTACTTCGCCTTTGCATAGATAGGCACTGGCCTCGCACATTCCCGATCAACTCCCATCAGTTCTTTTAGTCTGTTAATCAGCTTTTCCACCAGATGGGGCAAGGGATCTGCCTCCACCCCCACCACTTCCACCTTGGAAAGAGTCAGAGGCAGGAGCAACTTCTGCGCCCTGCTCTTGGCCACGACCTCAGCCATCTTCGGCGTCAGTTCACCGCTCATGGAGTGAGCCAGCACGATTCCCAGCGGCCCGATAATGACGTCAACATCCTCCACGTTGATGGCGATGGCGTTTTCTCCGCTGGCCCCCTCGTTGGCGCCGGCCTTGAGCATCAGGGAGGTGGCAATCGCATTCGTGCCCAGGGCAATTATCTCCAGGTCGACAGGAAGCGCTTTACGGATCTGGTCGATGACATACCGGCCAATCCCGCCTCCCTGACCATCGATAACAGCAATTCTCACCGTATCACCCCTCAGTTGAAAAACAAAAAACCACGATACCGTCAACCCCGTTTCTACAGGGCATTGAGAACCTTCGTGGTCCGAGTGCGCTAATATTCCGTTGTCCTAGTTATCTTATACTACTTTTTTTTTATAATTCCTTCAAGAAAAAAAATATTTTATTGGCTGAGTTATAGCCAGCATGTATAAGGGAGGCAGATAAAGCACAGGATGCTTCACTTCGCTTAACACGAAAATTGACTTCGAGCTTTTTAACCGGACAAATGTCCTCAGTGTAAAACACCGCAGCCGCTTTCATCCCACGGCTAAAGCGGTGGGCCTTCAGCTACGTTGCTGTAATCTTTGAAAATCAGGCGGATGGTTTTCTCGTCCAAGCCGATCTCCCTAGCGAGGCTGGCGAAGGTATCGGTGAGCGATTTGGCCTGGATGTAGCGTAGCAGGCGTTTGGTAATGTTTCGCCGGCCATCCATGTCCACCAGGCGCTCCAGGAAGGTGCGGCAGCACTCCCGGCAGGTATAGCGGCGCCGGTCGATCAGGATGTTCACCCGCTTCCCACGAATCGGGGTGTCCTGAAAGATCTGCTGCTTGCGACCGTGACCAGTCAAACGAGGGTTAAAGACATGACAGTGCGGGCACTGGGACGGCCTGGCAACCGTTTCGGCAGTGATATAGCAGTCGGTAGCAGTCTCCTTGACCTGGAGCACTTTTAGAGCTGCAAGATCGAACGTAGTCATAATACATCTCCATGATACATCGCCCAGATTTTTGTCCGTTGTCCAAACCCAGCCCTATCAACATCCTCTCCCAGCCTTAATGACGCTTGGCGCCAGTCGCGTCCCTGACGGTACCGGTAGTGGACGTCTGGCTAACGGGAATGGCAGAAGTGAGTGTTAAAAAACAAGATCCTGGTCTCACCGACCAGGATCTTGATAAAGTTCGATTAACGCTCAAGATGATCCTCTGGATGGGAGGCACACTGTCTTGAAGTTCCGGGCAGGTCTACTGGCTCATGGATCATCACCGCCTTCCACCTTCCCAGATGTAACCATCCAGTGGTCTTTGGAAACGCTTCCCATTTACAGCGGCCCCACCGCTCAGGACTTGCACCTGAATTCCCTATTCTCCCCGGTTATCAGCCGGGGCACCCGGAGCCTTGTTAAACTATATTCAGTTGTTTGAACCTGACATTAAACCCTCCTGGGACAACTGGTCAATCAATCAACACAATATTCCGGTTGTTGCATCAAATGCCGGTTGCAAGCATGCCATAACTCATACTTATTGCATATATTCATGTCGATGGCGTCAGGAGTGCAATTTTTCCGAGACTCAGGTTGCAAGTCATCGGCACAACTGGAACGGATTATGATACCATGGCAGCATCTTGTGATGCCATGGCAGCATCTTGTTTATCGAGGCGGGCCGCTTTCCAGATAACAATAGCCACAGCCCAAACCACTACGAACATTCCAACGAGCATAAAACCCATTATATTAAAGTCCAGGTTTTGCAACCAGATCCAAAAACTGGCGGTCCAGCCAAGCTCTTGGCTCAAGACCTGGAAGACTTCAATGACGCCGATCACTCCTGCTGCCAGGATGGAAAGGGCGGTGATCGTCAGGTTAAAGTAAACCTTCCTGAAGGGTGAAGAGAAGGCCCACTTGTATGCCGAGCTCATGAAAAAGCCGTCCAACGAATCCATCGTGCACATACCGGCAGTAAAAAGAATCGGGAAGGACATGATGGTGAACGTCGGTATGCCCTTTGCTGCGGCAGCCGCCGAGGTGGCCAGAACCGCTATTTGAGTTGCCGTATCAAACCCGAGCCCGAACAAGAATCCTACGCAAACAACATGCCAGTCTTTCTCCACGATGCCAAATAGACGTTGTATCATGCGGTTGACAGTTCCATTTTTTGATTCTGCCGTTTCCGCACAATAGGTGCCATTTTGCATGCTTTTGTAAGTTACAACGATATCTCTTAAGATTACATAATTTATTACCGCTAGGATGAGCAGAAAAATGCCGGCAATAAGTGTGGCGAGACCGCCTCCAAAAGCATTAAATGTAGGAAGCGCATGCGTCGCCCATTTAACAAAAAAGATAGTTGCCACAGCCATTAAAATTACTACCAATGAATGACCAACGGAAAAGAAAAACCCTACGCTTCTAATGTTGGGCTTACCCTCTTGGATTAACTTACGAGTCATATTATCGATAGCGGCAATGTGATCGCAGTCAAAAGCATGACGAAGCCCAAAAGACAGGGACAATATGGCCATGCCTAGCAACATGGGATATTTGAAGACGCCGGTCAATAACAAGAACACTCCGCCTGCAAGTAAAAACAATACTGCTGATCCACATTTGGTTGCGTCTACCCAAATTGGTCTGGTATGGTCTTTATGCAAAGAAGCAACACTCATGATGTTTTCTACCTCACTCATGATGTTTTATGCCTCCTCAAAGAATAGTTGATTAGTAAAATCTGCTACTGCCTCGAAACTTGTTCATAAACATCGCTCCTCCCCTTTGCTTCCATGCGACCCCGCCTGGCACCATTCCTGTGCAAGACTAGAACGGCAAACAGGGAAGGGAAGAAGAATGCTTGAACATAATTAATCCATGCCTTCGCATGTTTACAAAAAATTAATCCCGGCCTCCATGGGCCGGGATTGCACATCATCAAATGTAACAATCAACACGGTCCTCTGGATGGGAGGCACTCTTTGTTGAAACTCCAGGCAGGTCTGCTGGCTGATAGATCATCGCTGGTTTCCACCTTCCCGGATGTTCCCATCCAGTGGTTTTTGGAAACAGCTCCCCATTTACAGCGGCCCCACCGCTCAGGATTGTGTACCTGATTCCCTATTCTCCCCGGTTATCCCAGGGCACCTGGAGCTCTTGTTCAATATTTACTTGTCTCAAACTAACTTTATACCCATCTAATACAAATTGTCAATCGATCAACACGATATTCCGAAAGTTGCCCAAGTGCAGATCTAGGTCAAGAGCGCCATCTTCCGAATAATTAAAATCATATTGAATCGGCCGCTATGGGTTCGGCAGCCTTTCCCGTGTACAGGCGGGGCACCCGCTCGCTGATCCGGGTGAACACCTCGTAGCTGATGGTGCCTATGTGATCCGCCATCTCGTCGGCGGTGATTTCCTCCGATCCTTGACGGCCGATCAGAACCGCCTCGTCCCCTGCCTCCACGCCCGGGATCCGCCCCACGTCCACCATCACCTGGTCCATGCAGACCCTTCCAGCCACCGGGGCGCGCCGGCCCCTGATCAGGACATCGGCTTTGTTGGAGAGCAGCCGGGAATAGCCGTCCGCATAACCAATGGGGATGGTGGCGATCCTGGTCGGGTATTCAGCCCTGTAGGTACGCCCGTAACCGATGCTGGACCCCGCCGCCACGTCCTTAACGAAGGAGACCCGGGCCTTCAGGCTCAGCACCGGCCTCAGGGAGATCAGGTCGTGGCGCACCCCGGCTGAAGGGTAGCGCCCATAAAGGATGATCCCCGGCCGCACCAGGTCCAGGTGGGTGTAAGGCAAATCGATGACCGAAGGGGAATTGGCGCAATGGCGCCATCGGATAAAGACTCCTTCGGCCGCCAGGCGCTTGATCACCTGCTGCAGCTTCATGAACTGCTGCTCCGTGTAGCTCTGATCGGCATCCGAGGTGGCAAAATGGGTGTAGATCCCTTCGACATCCAGGTCTGACAGCCGGGCCAGGTGGGCGATCAGATCTACCGTCTCCCCGTTCGCTGGAAAACCGATCCGGCCCATTCCGGTCTCGATCTTGACATGAACCCGGGCTTTCAAGCCGAGCTTGTGGGCGGCCGCGGCCAGGGCCAGAGCCGACTCCCGGGTAAAGACGGTCTGGCTGACGCCGTTGGCCACCACCTCTTCCATATCCTCATCCGGGGTATAGCCGAAGATCAGGATGGGCGCCCCGATCCCCTGCTGACGAAGTTCCAGGGCCTCCTGGAGCATGGCCACCCCCAGCCAGTCGGCCCCGCTGCTCAGGGCCACCCTGCTTACCTGGATGGCGCCATGGCCGTAGGCATTGGCTTTGACGGTGGCCATCACCTGCGCCCTGTCGTTGGTGATGCGGCGGATCTCCCGAACGTTGTTGCCTAAGGCATCCAGGTCTATCTCCGCCCATACCGGTCTATGCATCTGCTAAGCCTCCAAATTTTGTCAGTGGGGACGGATACAATACGCGCCAGCCCGAGCGGGCAAGCTTTTCTAAGATCCGCAGATCTCCTTCAGCACCAGGGGCAGTTCCTCCAGGAGGTCACCGGCGATCAGGCCGGCCATGCCCCGGGCCGCTGCCAGGCGGTCTGCAGCCCAACCGTGGGCATACACACCGGCAGCCGCAGCCTGAACCGGTGTCAGCCCCTGCGCCAGCAACCCGGCGATCAGACCGGACAGCACATCCCCGGTCCCGCCGGTGGCCAGACCGGGGTTGCCGGTGGGGTTGATCAGGACTGATCCGTCCGGATCGGCTACCACCGTGTGGGAGCCCTTCAGCACTACCGTCGCCCCCCAGGCCTGGCTGGCCTTCATGGCAACCCCGACCCGGTCGGCCTGCACCTCTCCGATGCTCGTATCCAGCAGCCGGGACATCTCTCCGGGGTGGGGTGTCAGCACCCAGCGTTTTCTTCTTTCCGCCAGCAGGGGGTCCTTCAGCAGGCTCTGGTCGCGGGCCAGGAGGTTCAGGGCATCGGCGTCGATTACCGTCGGCAGTCCGGCTCCATACAGGAGGTCATGCAGGAAGATGGCGGTCTCCGGGTCTTGTCCCAGGCCGGGCCCGACCGCCAAGACAGTGGCCCTGCCGAACAGGTCACGCAAGACGCCATAGGCAGTCCGGGAGAAGCCCCCGCCGGAGGACTCCGGCGCCGGCCGGGTCATGACCTCGGTCAGCTTGACAGCCAATACCGGGTAGAGAGAGGCCGGGACCATGGCTGTCACCAGGCCGGCCCCGCTCCTCAGGGCGGCGTTGCCGGCCAGGGCGATCGCCCCGGTATAGCCCGTGGCGCCCCCTACCACCACCACGTGCCCGTAGCTTCCCTTGTGATCGGTGGACTTGCGTGGCGGCAGAAAACCGGCCACCAACGGAAGGTCGATCAGATAAAACGCCGCCGCGCCCGGAGAACGTCCAGCGTCCAGGGCATCACCGCCGGTAAGGCCGGGCGGAAAAGAGATATCGCCGACGACTACCTCCCCAGCATAGCCAGCGCCAGGATCCAGGTACAACCCCAATTTGGGCAGGCCAAGGGTGACCGTGAGGTCAGCCCTGATACAGGCGCCGGCCACAACACCGGTGTCCGCCTCCATCCCCGAGGGCAGATCGACCGCCAGGACCGACTTTCCAGATGCGTTGACCATCCTGATCAACGACGCCAGGGGCTCCTCCGGCGTGCCCCGGAACCCGGTGCCAAACAGGGCGTCCACGATCAGGTCGGCCCGGTCGAGAGCGCCCGCCAGACGGTCAAGGCCATCTGCATCAAACACCCATTGGGGGATGCCGGCAGCCGAGACGATTTTCAAGTTGACGGCGGCATCGCCGAGATAAGAGTCCGGCGCCGCAGTCAACAAGATCTCCACCCCGGCGCCCCGGTTATACAGGTGGCGCCCCACCACCAGCCCATCTCCCCCGTTGTTGCCCGGTCCCGCCAGGATCAGCACTTTCCGGCCTGCCGGACGGCGCTCCCAGAAGTGCTCCAGGAGGTGCTGCACAACGCTGAGGCCGGCGTTCTCCATCAGAACTACACCCGGTATACCGTAGCGCTGCCATGCCTCCTGGTCCAGTGAGCGCATCACCGCTGCCTTCACAAGCCTCATCAACTGCACCTGCCTAACATATGAGATGTGCGAGGTGAGATGTGTGAGGTGAGATTCTTGTTGGCATTGGCTCCACCAATGCCTTTACGCCTTTAAGCAGGCGCCAGCCCACATCTCACTGCCCGCTTTTCGCATCACAGACGGCCACCACCACGGCGCAGGCATGATCCCGGCTGTGGGAGAGGCTGACCTCCAGTCCGGCAATCCCCGCCCCGGCAGCAAGAGCAGCCGTCTGACCGGCCAGGCGGATCTCCGGCCTGCCCGACTCCAGTGAGACCTCGATCTCCCGCCACTCCATGACCACCCCGGTCAGGGCCCGGCTGCAGGCCTTGCGCACCGCCTCTTTAGCCGCAAACCTGGCCGCAAAGGAGGCCGCCGGGCAACTACGCCCCGTGCAATAGGCGATCTCCCGGCCGGTGAACAGGCGTCCCACCAGCCGGGGACGCCTGGCCAGCGCCCTCTCCATGCGTTCAATATCGACGATGTCGATGCCAACACCGATGATCACGATACCTCCACCACGGCAGTTCCGTTTTAAGCCATTATAGCACAAAAACCCCTGATCCTTCATGCTCCGGATTTTCTCGGCCACATCTCAGGCCGTCATCCTGGTTTCAGCAGGCCTCAATATATCGATTGACATGCCTGGCGTGAATGATTTATAAATTGATAAGAACTGTTCAGCTTTTTTCAGGACTTCATGCCCGCTCGACGCCGTCGTGTCACGACACCATAAAAGCGGGAGCCACCAGGCGGGTGGCAAGCTCCTGTATCTAAGCACAGCAAAAGCAGCAGCAGTTGAATGAGCTGCATAGCGCCATAATGGGGGAGAAGCAAGTGGGGGAGAAGCAAGTGGAGGATAAGCAAGCAACCGGTTGGGACCAGAACGCCACTAACGGACCCCGGAAAAAAATCGGCCTGGCGATCGGCGCCCTGGTCCTGTTTGCAGCCATTGCGGGGGGGATCTGGTACTGGCATTATCTGCGGGTCATCGTCAGCACCGATGACGCCCAGGTAACAGGCGACATTGCCGACATTAGCCCAAAAATAGCCGGGCAACTGGATGAGATTGATGTTTCTGAGGGAGATGTGGTCGCGGTCGGCCAGAAATTGGCCGAACTGGACAACGCTACACTGTTGGTGGCTATGAACCAGGCGGAAGGCGCCCTGGAACTGGCCAGGGCCAACTACGACAAACTTCCGGATGACATCAAGTCCGCCCAGGCAACGGCTGACAAGGCCGATCAGGGATCGTTGGCGGCCCAGGCCCAGGTCAAAGTAGATGAATTCTCTCTCAGCGACGCCAAAAGGAACCTGGGTGAGACACAGACCCTCTATTCGTCAGGCGCCGCCTCCCAGGAGGCGCTCGATGACGCCCAGTCCACTTACGGATCGGCACAGGCGAAATTGGACGCCGACACGGCCAACGTCCAGTCGGCCCAGTCAGCCCTGCAGGGTGCCCAGGCCAACCTGGAGTCGGTCGACAACACCAGCGCCGATAGTTACCTGGCCCAGTTGAAGCAGGCCCAGGCCGCCTACGATAACGCCAAGTTGACCTATGACGAATCCTTTATCTATGCCACCATCAGCGGCACCGTCGTCCGCCTGCCGGGCGTGGTAGGGGAATACCTGTCGCCGGGCACCCCCATCCTGTCGATTTCCAATCTCCAGGCAACCTGGGTGGTGGCCGACGTCGAGGAGACCGATTACGGCCGTATCCGCCTCGGACAGAAGGTCGACGTCCACGTCGACGCCTATCCGGGCCAGATTTTTTCCGGGCAGGTGATCGAGTTGGGCGGAGCGACGCAATCTACTTTTGACTTGCTCCCGGTCGAGGAAGACACCGGCAACTACACCAAGATCACGCAACGGATGCCGGTGAAGATCGCAGTCACCGACAAGGGGAATTATGGCTTGAAGCCGGGAATGTCGGTGGAGGTCAAGATCCACACGCCATGACCGCTCGCACCGCCTCCAGGGCAATCTCAATATCAGCGGCGCTCACCATGCGGTTGGCCACCATCCTGATCCGCTGCGGCGCAGAAGAGCCCGCCAGCACGCCCCGGTCTAGCAAGCGCATCAGGAATTCCCCGTCGGTGATCCGGGACGTCAGCTCATAACTGACAATGTTCGTCTGCACCCGCCTGGGATCGATGATCATGCCCGGGATAACGGCCAGGCCCCCGGCCAGGTGTCTGGCGTTGGCATGGTCTTCCGCCAGCCGGTCGACCATCTTCTCCAGGGCCACAATCCCGGCAGCCGCGAGCACACCGGCCTGTCTCATGCCGCCTCCCACCAGTTTCCGGGCCTTTCTGGCACGAGTCACGAAATCCCTGGTTCCGGTCAGCAGCGACCCCACCGGAGCGCTCAAGCCCTTGGACAGGCATACCGTCACCGAATCGGCGTAACGGGTGAAGTCGGTCACCGGACATCCGGTAGCTACGGCAGCGTTGAAGATCCGGGCGCCGTCAAGGTGCACCGACAGGCCGTGCTCCCGGGCCAGGTCGTAGATCTCCCGCATGTTCTCCACCGGAGTGATGGC
>Ga0224534_1000231_pt1 | contig 37458 bp, 34 predicted proteins | sample 714E12024metaG_FD_172012 | JGI IMG/M metagenome (GOLD analysis project Ga0224534, IMG submission 172012) | Peat soil microbial communities from Stordalen Mire, Sweden - 717 E1 20-24 | ecosystem: Environmental > Terrestrial > Soil > Wetlands > Peat | place: Sweden: Norrbotten County, Stordalen... | reverse complement strand
TCATCGTCCGCTCCATCGCGGCCTGCGTGTAAGAAAACATGCCTTCCATGCTCTCCTACAACCGCCGCCTGCCAAGCGGACACTTCACTTGCTATCTCAACCGGACATATCATGTGCTAACGACACAGGGTCACTTTTTGCTTGACAGCCTATCCCGCTTTCACTAACCTTGCGTCGTTGTAGCAAGGTTCTGCCTTCGTGTAAGCGACAGGCACACCAAAACTGCGATCAGGCTGAGGAGCGCTAGACGAAATGCCCTAAGCCTCTGGCCTTCGCCCGAGTTGCTTTCTGCGCTTAACCTTAACAAGGAGCTCAGCGATGAAAATTTGGATGGGTCGGGTGGGATTTCTCTTGGTTGTGGTTTTGCTATGTTGCACAACAGGCGCTTTTGGGCAAGCGACATCTTCGTTGCGCGGCAAGATTACAGATCCGTCGGGGGCCGTGGTTTCAGGCGCCTCGGTGCTTCTGTCAAACGTGGCAACGGGTTTCACCCGCACGGCGCTTTCGGCCGCCGACGGCATCTATCAGTTTCTGGAGGTTCCGCCGGGGACCTACTCGCTCACCGTCAACATGCTGGGTTTTAAGTCCGCCAAGCTCAACGGCGTTCAACTGCTGGTTGACACATCTGCGACCACTGATGTTGCCCTGTCAGTCGGGTCTGCTACCCAGACGGTCACCGTCAGCACGGAGATTGCAACGCTAAACACCGAAGATGCGACCGTTGGCAATGCCTTTGAGCAGAACCAGGTGGAGCAATTGCCCATCGAGTCGAGAAACGTAGTTGACTTGCTGAGTGTGCAGCCGGGCGTTGTCTATCTTGGCAATCGGCCGGACATCAACCTGACTGAAGATACGCGAAGCGGATCGGTAGATGGGGCGCGTAGTGATCAAACCTCGGTGGCAATGGATGGAGTGGATGTCACAGACCAGGCCAACGGCCTCCCTTTTACATCGGTCTTACGGACCACCCCGGATTCCTTGCAGGAATTCCGTGTAACGACATCGAACCCAACAGCTACGGAGGGTAACTCATCGGGAGCCCAGGTATCGCTCGTCACCAAGAGCGGCACGAACGCCTTCCACGGAGCTTTGTATGAATATCTGCGCAACACCGCCACAAGTGCAAATGACTACTTTGTTAAGGCGGCGCAGCTCAGGAGTGGATTGCCGAATAAAGCTCTGCAGCTGAATCGGAACCTTTTCGGCTCCGCGATTGGTGGACCGATTAAGAAGGATCGAATCTTCTTTTTCGCCAATTATGAGGGACGCCGTGATCGGGAACAACAGAGTGAAGTGACCGTGGTACCGACCGCGACACTTCGAGCTGGCGAAGTTCTTTATCCCAGTACGAGCGGATCGATCACGACGGTAACGCCTCAGAACTTCACAACGTGGGATCCTCTCCACATCGGCCCCAATGCTGCAGTGCTCCAATACTTCAACACATTTCCTCAAGCCAACGACCTGTCGGCAGGCGATGGCGGTCTGAACTTTTCAGGATACCGGTGGGCCGCGCCAAGCCCAGCCTGCTATGACGTGTATATTGCCCGCTTGGACTTGAAGCTAGATTCGAAGGGGAATCACAACCTGTTTTGGCGGGGGAGCACGCAGAACGATTATGTAAATGGGGCTCCGTATCTTCCTGGTTCACCACCGGAAACGGTGACCGAAGATCGCAGTAAGGGGTTCGCGCTTGGCTACACGGCGATTATCAGACCAACCCTGGTAAATGAATTCCGATGGGGATACACGCGAGCGAGTGTCGGCAATGTCGGGGACAGCGAGCAGCCCTTTCTTGGGTTGAACGTAATCACCGGAGGCATTACCCGCTCGACTTACATTGTTCTGCCGGTCCACGATCTTATCGACAAGGTCTCGTGGATTAGAGGACGGCACACGATTCAGTTTGGTACAGACATCGAATTCATCCACGATGCGGTTGGAAGCCTGAACAATTCGTTCAGTCAAGCCGGCCTGGAGACCACCTATATAAATACCGGTGGTTTTGCCGGCACAGGCAGTCCATTCGATCCAGATGCGGAAAACTTTCCCACTGTGAGTCCGAATTTCACGCTTGGCTACGACCAGGCGGCTTTCGATGCGCTCGGCATTATCACCAACGTTTCGGCTGACTACAACTACAACAAAAATGGGAATCTGTTGCCTCAAGGCATTCCGATTCGTCGCCATTACGCGCTGAACCAATACAATTTCTTCGTTCAGGATTCATTCCGGCTCAAGCCCAACTTAACGGTTAACTTGGGTTTGCGCTATCAGCTCGAGTCGCCACCGACAGAGACCAACGGACTGCAGGTATCGTCAACTTTTCCGCTCGGGAACTGGCTGCAACTCCGGGAATCGAACATGCTCAAAGGCATTCCATCAAACCAGGATCCTACCCTTAAGTATGTCTTGGGAGGGTCGGCAAATAACGGACCCTCTTTCTATAATTGGGACTACCATGACCTTGCTCCTCGTGTATCCATTGCATACTCTCCCAGCCCCGCCTCTGGTTTGCTGAAGTCTATGTTAGGAGAAGGCAAGACCTCCATCCGTGCTGGATTTGCGCTCACTTACGACCACTTTGGTACCGAGCTGATAAACACCTTCGCGCAAAACGGCTCGTTCGGACTTTCAACAAACATTGTCACCCCGCTCGGGTCTCAGAGTGCGGATTGTGCCCCTCGCGTCACAAGTCTCACTTCAATTCCTGTGTCCGGTTGCCCCAGTCAGAACAACGGATTCATTATGATTCCTGCTCCGCCTGGCGGTTTCCCACAGATTCCTCCTGCCGGCGCGGCTAATGGTGGTCTCGCGGATGGGTTTAGTATGGATGAAGGCCTTAAGACCCCATACATCTACATGCTAAACCTCTCCGTTGCGCGCCAGCTCACGACTACCTCGTTGCTAGAAGTGTCCTATATTGGACGCCTCTCACATAGGTTGCTTGCCCAGGAAGACGCTGCGCCACCTATGGACCTTGTCGATCCTTCGTCACACATTGATTATTTCAGCGCGATGGATCGCCTCTCGACCCTCGCGCGCCAAGGCGTCCCATTATCGCAAATTACGCCAAGTCTGGTGGGACCCACGGCGCCGTACTGGAATCTTTTTGAGCCAATCACGCAGGCTAATGTTCCCAATACCCCGTGCTCTGCGGGGACATGTACGCCTCTGCAGGCTATCTACGCTATGGAACAGCTTTACCTCTACAACGAAACCTTCATCCCGTACTTCCTGGACATACCTGGTTTCATTTGTCCAAATGGGTGCAGCACTCTTGGCCCTTACACGTTCTATGACCCCCAATTCTTTTCTCTATACATGTGGCGGTCCGTGGCCAACGCGAACTATAACGCCTTGCAAGTGTCGTTCCGAAAGCGGCTGTCGCGCGGTGTGCAATTCGATCTCAATTATGCCTTTTCAAAGTCCCTCGACCTAGTCTCCACGGCGGCTCGAGTCGCTCCGGTAAATTTGTCGACGAGTTCGGGCAATAGGAACGACTTTGGCATTATCAATACTTTTAATCCTCGCCAAATGTATGGGGTTTCTGGCTTCGACATGACGCACCAGTTGAATGCCAATTGGGTGGTGGAACTCCCATTTGGACGTGGCGAACTGTTCGGAAGCAACTCGTCTGGCTGGCTCAACGCCTTGATTGGCGGCTGGCAGTTTTCCGGCCTTTTCCGCATAACCAGTGGGCTACCATTCTCAACCAGCAATGGCGTCAATTTGCCGACAAGCGGTGCGATCGCTGGCCTCGCGACGCAGGTCGCGCCGATAAAGACAGGGGGAGCCACGAAGACCAGCAATGGTGAGGTGCTAATGTTCCCGGACACAACGGCTGCATTTAACGCCTACGAGTTCACGTTTCCAGGACAATCGGGGAGCCGCAACACGGTGCGCGGTGATGGATTCTTGAGCTGGGATTCTTCTTTGAGTAAACGCTGGAAGATGCCCTACAACGAGAATCATTCGGTTCAGTTCCGCTGGGAGGTTTTCAACGTCGGCAACTTTACCCGCTTTGACGTGAACTCCAATCCGCCTTCGCTGTCGAACTCGACCAATTTCGGTACCTACACGGGTCTGCTGACGAACCCACGAGTGATGCAGTTTGCGCTTCGGTATGAGTTTTAATGGCTGTACTTAGGAGTTTGCACGAAGCCATGGTTGCTCGGGCAGTCTAAGCATCTAGAGAGGGGAGGGAACTATGAGGAAGTTTGTCTTGGCACTCGTACTGTTTCTGGGCCTCGCACAAGTATCGAAAGCTCAAACGGTCGTTCTCACCGGTGCGACGATCATTGACGGCAACGGCGGCGCGCCGATTCGTGATGGCGTCATCGTCATCAAGGATAAGCGGATCGTCGCGGTGGGGCCGAAGTCTTCCGTTTCGGCTCCAGCCGACGCCCGAGAGGTCAAGCTAAGCGGCAAGTACATCGTCCCTGGATTGATGGACGCTAATGTGCATTTGATCCCATGGCCAAGCTGGTCGTACATCGAGTTCTTGGCGCGCTATGAAAACAACTTCGACGGCATAATCGAAGAAGCGGCGCAAGTTGCATTGAAGCACGGCTTCACCACGGTCTTTGATTCCATGGGGCCGCTGGACCCGCTGATGCGCGTACGCGATAGGATCAATAGGGGGGAAATTGAGGGCAGTCGAATGTTTGTCGCAGGAGACATTGTCGGCTTTCGTGCAGTGTTTACAACGTCTGAGTCCATGCGCGCGGCCAGCCAAACGTTTCAGAAACGCATCAATGCCATGTTTGAGAAAAACGTCGGTCCTGGTCTCTGTTGGAAGACACCTGCGCAAGTTGGAGAAGAGATGCGCAAGTACGTTGCTCTAGGTGTCGATTTTGTGAAGTACGGCGCGACGGGCGATGGAGCTCCGACCAACAGTGAGGTCGGACAGGATGCCGTGTTGCGATTCACCCCGGAACAACAGCGAGCCATGGTTGAAGCGGTTCATCAAGCCAATAAGATCATCCAAGCGCATCAGACGTCCGCCGAAGCACTGCGCTCCGTCTTGGACGCGGGCGTGGATATGACACAGCACTGTTCGTTTACGGGGCCCTCACGAATTCCGGACGCCACCATCGAGCTGATGCTCGAACGAAAATTCTATTGTGGGACGCAGTGGCAAACGCTTTCGACGGTAGAGGAACAGCAGGTGCGCGATCAGAAGTTTATCGGGTCGGACGCAGACAACGGGAAAGACAATGTGGACTATAGCCTGGAAAACGAAATCCGAATGATCAAGGCAGGCGTGCCCATGCTAGTGTCCACCGATGCTGGCTTGATCGATCCAGATGTTGCCAGAGGGCCGGTCCCTCAAATCTCTCAGGAGGCTGGCGCTGCTCCCGATCCATCGGTGTTCATTGGTTCGGAGATCGGTGTAGCCGAGTTCACTTTGATGCATGCGATGAGGCAGAGGGGCATGACGCCGATGGCGATTATTCAGACTGCGACCAAGAACATTGCGTCGGCCTATCACAAGCTGGATCAGTTCGGCACGCTGGAGCCGGGCAAGTTTGCCGACCTCGTCGTGTTGGATGCAGATCCACTGCAAGACATAGAGAATATGCGCAAGATTTCGATGGTCATGAAGGAGGGGAGAACGGTTGAGGTGGATAAGTTACCCCGCAATCCAGTTCTAACCTCTCCCGAGGCCATGAATCCAGGGCGGATACGCGCGAAATAGCGCGAATGCGATGTTCTATCGGAGAGAGTTAGGAGGCGCATGAAGAGATTACTGGTGGCAATGATGATTGCCTTTTGCCTAGTTGGCGCCACAAAGGCTCAGACCGTTGTTGTTACTGGAGCCACAATTATTGATGGCAATGGTGGCACACCTATTCGTGACGGCGTAATCGTCATCAACGATAAGCTTATAGCTGCCGTTGGCCCCCGATCGGCCGTCAGCGTCCCAGCAGGTGCGCATGAGATTCGAGTAAACGGCAAGTACGTGCTGCCCGGTCTGATGGACGCCAACGTGCACCTCATTCATTGGATGAACTGGGACCATATTGAGTTTCTTGCCCGTTACGAAAATCAGCTCGAGCCATTAATCGAGGAGGCTGCGCAAACCTCCTTGAAGTACGGAGTCACCACCGTTTTCGACTCGATGGGCCCGCTCCGATCGCTGATGCGAGTCCGCGACCGGATCAATAGAGGCGAAGTTATCGGGAGCCGAATGTATGTCGCTGGGAATATCGTGGGCTTCCGAGCCGTGTTTGACATAGATTCAATCCGGTCGGCTTCCGTTCCATTTCAAGAGCGCTACAACAAAATGTTTGAAGAGAATATGGGGCCCGATCTCGCCTGGATGACACCGGAACAAGTAAGAGAAGAGACCCGCAAATACATCGCTCTGGGCATCGATTTCTTGAAATACGGTGCTACTGGAGATGGGTTTCCCATCAATAGTGAGATCGGTCAGGCTGCCGTACTGCGCTTTTCTCCCGAACAGCAGAGGGCGATGATCGAGGAATGTCATAGAGCCGGAATCATTGTCCAGACACATCAAAGCTCAATCGAAAGCCTACGTGAAGTTCTGGAGGCCGGTGTGGACATGGTGCAACACGGCTCTCACACGGGACCAACGCCTATGTTGGAATCCACGCTGCAAATGTTCCTGTCAAAAAAAATCTATTCTGGCATTCAGACCAATACGCAGCGCAAGACAAAATTGCAACTTGAGCACGCCCAATACGAGTTCCCGCCGGATCCGCTGCGTGCACAGTCGATTCGCGCACAACACGAGAATGAAGTACGCATGATCAAGGCAGGCGTTCCGATGCTTCTTGCGACGGATGCAGGGGTGAACGATCCGGACATCTACGCGTCACGATCGGACTACCAAAAGCTGGATTGGATGCTGGTCCTCGGCGAAGGACACTACTTGTGGATGCGCGCCATGGTGGAGCAAGGAATGACGCCCATGACCGTGATTCAGTGCGCGACGAAGAACATCGCGGCCGCATACAACAAACTGGATCAGATGGGGACGCTCGAACCCGGAAAGTTTGCGGATCTGATTGTTGTGGATGCCGACCCCCTGCAAGATATCGAGAACATGCGCAAACTCTCTTTGGTAATGAAGGAAGGGAAAGTGATTGACACCAAGGCATTGCCGTTAAATCCGATCTTGACTTCCGAAGCCGCGAAACATCCCGGCTTGGTGAGAATGAAATAGTAGTTTCAAAAAGACTCGGTTCATCTGTTCTAAAGTAGAGTCGTTCGCGAGGCGACCCTGCTTTGCGAATGCAAGGAGCGCCACAAGAATGTCTACGTCACCCGTGAAACGAATACAGTCCAAGCAACTTCCAGAGCCACACCCGACGCCAGTGAATGCCCTCGATTATCCACGGTTCGCCGGAATTCCCACATTCATGCGGCTCCCGCATATTCCGGACGCAAAGCGTCTAGACGTCGCTCTGATGGGCGTACCCTATGACGGCGGGACAAGCTACCGGCCCGGTGCCCGGTTCGGACCTCGCCGCATTCGCGAACAGTCGGCCCTGATACGACCTTACAATCCCGTTTTGAATGTCAACCCATTCGAGTGTCTGCGCGTCGCCGATTATGGCGATTTGTCGGTCAACCCGCTCTCCATTGAGGACACGTTCCGGAGGATAACAATGGAGTTGAACGTCGTCCTGCAGGAGAGCGCAATTCCGATGTGTGTCGGTGGCGACCACTCCATTCTTCTGCCAATTCTGAGGTCGATTCACAAGTTTCACGGACCCGTGGCCCTGATTCAGTTGGACGCACACTCGGACACCTGGGACGAGTACTGGGGGATCAAGTACTCTCACGGGACTCCAGTCCGGCGTGCGATCGAAGAAGGGTTACTGGCGGAGCCGTACATTCTTCAAGTTGGTTTGCGCGGACAGGCCTACAACGCCCAGGACCTCGACTACGCGCGTGAACACAAAATCGACATGGTCACCGCTGAGGAATTTCACCAACATGGGCTTCCACTGGTGGACAAGAAATTGAAGGCGTTCGAGGGCCTCAAGACTTATCTCAGTCTTGACATTGACGTTGTGGATCCCGCGTTTGCGCCGGGAACGGGTACGCCTCAAGTCGGAGGCCTTTCCAGCGTGCAAATTCTCGGCCTGGTGCGGGCATTGCAAGGGTTGAACTTCGTCGGCTGCGATCTTGTGGAAGTATCACCGCAATTCGACAGTGCTGAGATCACATCTTTACTTGCGGCAAATCTGTTGTTCGAGCAGCTCTGCTTATTCTGTTGATGTTTCAAGTTACAGGCTCCGGAAGACCATCGGGCCAGGCGTTTCGAAAGTGCTGGGCGTTCGGTCAGATTGTGAATCTTTTTGCAGGTAAAAAGGATGAATGACATTTCGGCTTCTATCCAAACTACTGACACGAGTTTTGAACCTGCTCTGGAGCAGAAGCTTCAGGAGCGGATCCGCACTGTCATGGAGGACGCCGTCCTTCAACAGTCATCTGCGTTGACGCCCTGGGACTACGTGAGTCTGGTTCTGGTCGCGTTGGTTCTCCCGATCATCATTTTGATTTGGGGATGGTACTAACACGCCGGCGTCACATGGAGGTGGTGCAGTGGGAAATGAACTAGAGGCTCGTGTCGAGCGGGAGCAATTGGAAGGAATACTTCCCATTCTGCGCGGAGAGCGCATTTGGGGATTCTTCGCCCTTACGGAGATCACGATCGGTCTCGCGATCGCCACTTGGTGTTTCCTCATTGGCGGGACAACTGCAACGTTCGTGAATTTGAGGATGGGCGCTGCTGCCGCGCTGGGGGGTAACCTTATTGCAGTGGCGATCGTGGCTTTTTCCGCGACCACGCCGTCCTACCGCTATGGAGTGGAACAATTTCTGCTGCTCCGGAGCACTTTTGGTCATCGCGGTACATTCCTCCCGATGGGCTTGGCGCAATTCATCTGGATTGCGTGGAGCGCAGTGCTGATGATCATGCTCGGCAAAGTATTTCTGAGAATTACTGGTGCCCTCACACCGGTGGCTGGCTCAGATAGCTTGATTACCACCGGTGCAGCCTGCGCGGGACTGGCGCTGTGTTGGTTGGTGCTGACTCGGGGTGTTACTGGGGTCGAACGATTGAACCGCTTTGTCGCTCCTGGGCTGGCGGTGATCATGGTTGCGATACTTGTAATCATTTGGCGTGAGATTGGTTTTCGGCAGATGTTTGACATGCGGCCACGGGGTGCCAGCCAAGACCGCTGGTTTAACTACGTTGTTGCTATCGAGCTGAACTTGGGTGCGGGCTTCGGATGGTGGCCCTTTCTGGGGAATCTGGCTCGTTTGGCCAAGACTAGACGGGCCGCGTTTTGGCCGAGCCTGATTGGGCTCGCGCTTTTCGCATCCTTAGGTACTATCTCGGGTTTGATCGCCGGCCTTAGGTTCGGGAGCAGTGACCCGACAACTTGGATGATACCGCTCGCTGGCACCGCACTTGGCGTTGTGATCCTTGTGTTCATCGGACTCGGCAACGTCACCGCCACCGTGCTCACCGGCTATGTGGCCTGTATGTCATTGAAGCAGACGTCTGCAATGAATCGCTGGAAATGGCGAACCGTGACGACAGTGTTCATGATCCCTTGCTTCATCCTGCTCGCCGGTTTCGCACAACCGCTGTACAATAATTTTGGTTCGCTGCTGTCTCTTACGGGACTGTTCATGGCACCACTCGCCGCCGTTTACGCGGCCGATTATTTCATACTGAAACGGGAGCACTTCGATCTTTGGCGGCTTTACGGAATTTCCGACGGGAAAAAGACGACGCGTAATCCTTCCATTAATATGTCCGCCATAGTTGCCGTTCTTGTGGGGGTCGTACTGTCCTTTTTCATCTTTAACCCGCTCTCTTTCCACGCAGCGAAGCTCTTCCGGTATACGACTGCATCGATTCCGTCGGCCGGTATTGTCGCGATCGTTTACTTACTGCTGGAGAAGAGGCGTGGAAGCTGAGATGGAGATGCAATCAATGCACGTCGATGCGAGCGAGCAGAATTTCAAGTGTGAGAACAATGTTTTGCTGTTTAGTGATATCCGCGAAGTAAATGGATACGCGGAGCGGGTGACATTCCATCTGATAAGGAAACGGAGCATAGCATGCGAATTGATCTGATCAATCCACCGAATCTTCACGAGCCGTTTGACAATTTGTACGCACAGATTGTCCGTGCTGAGGGGCGCTATCTGTATCGAATTTCTGGGCAGGTGGCCATCGGACTGAAGCGTGAAAACCTTGGCAAGGGCAATATGCAGGAGCAATTGAAGGTAGTCTACGACATGGTCACACGAGCGTTGAAGGCTGTAAATCTTACTTGGGCCAACGTGATTCACATCTATACATTCACGACCGACATGGACGAATACATGAAGTACGAGAAGCCTATCGCCAAAGCTGCGTTCGGCGAAAAGCCGCCTGCATCTACGCTCGTTGAAGTGAGTAGGCTGGTGGAGCCCGACTGGCTGGTTGAAGTCCAAGTTGATGCGGTCGGAGACTGACGTTGGAGTGCCAGCGGACAGGCTAGCGCGTATGCGCGCCTCCTCCGACCCGACTGGGAGGTGGGGACAGGAATACTGCCGTGACCTGCCCCCCCAGAAATTAGTCCATTGAAAATATGACTTCTCCATTTTAGGATGACCCGCCCAGGGTCAGAGGAGGAGTCGTGCGCAAGAGTCGATTCAGTGAAGAACAGATCATCGCCGTGCTGAAGGAGTCAGAAGCCGGCGTGGAAACCGGGGAACTGTGCCGGAGGCACGGGATCACGCGGGCGTGTTTTTATCGATGGAAGAGTAAGTACGGAGGGATGGAAGTGAGTGAGGCGAAGCGGCTGCGGGCGTTGGAGGAAGAGAATCGCCAGCTGAAGCAAATCGTGGCCGAACAGGCGGTGGACATCCGGGCGTTGAAGGCGGTGGTCGCAAAAAAGTGGTGAGCCCGCAGATGCGACGGGAGGCAGTGCTGGTGATGCAGGTAGAAATCGACCTGAGCCAGCGACGTGCCTGCGGGCTGATGGAGCTGAATCGTGCGACATTCCGGTATCGCAGACAGCAAGGTGAGGATCAGCGACTGCGAGTGCGGCTACGTGAGTTGGCCGAAGTCAGGCGTCGGTTCGGCTAGCGGCGTTTGCAGGTTCTGCTGTAGCGGGAAGGGTGGCAGGTGAATCACAAACGCATCTACCGGCTGTATGTCGAGGAGAAGCTGTCGCTGCGGCGCAAACGTGGGCGAAAGCGTGGCAGGGTGCGCCAGCCGCTGCCCGAGGCAGTGGCAGCCAACCAGGTGTGGTCGGTAGACTTCATGAGCGATGCGCTCAGCTCGGGGCGGAGGTTCCGAACCTTGAACATCGTGGATGACTACACGCGAGAGTGCCTGGCGATCGAGGTCGACACCTCGCTGGGTGGAGTACGTGTGGTGCGCGTACTGGAGGAACTGAAGCAGAGGCGCGGACTGCCGCGGCAGATCCGCAGTGACAACGGACCCGAGTTTGTGAGCCGCGCGGTCGATCAGTGGGCCTACGAACAAGGTCTGCAGTGGCATACGATCCAACCCGGACGACCGATGGAGAATGACTACGTGGAAAGTTTCAACGGGCGGTTTCGTGACGAGTTGTGCCTCTCGAAAACCCGGAAAGATCTGAGCGCATGCGAATTATACTTCTTTCCGAATTCTGTCCTCCGATGCTTATTTCTCTGGCCGCACTTCTCGACACCCTGCGTTCGATCATCCGCTCACGCCTTGACGTCCAACTCGAAAATCTGGCGCTGCGCCACCAAATCGGCGTGCTTCACCGCTCGGCGAGGGAACGCTCGAAATTGACCTCAGCGGATCGCCCCCTCTGGGTCTGTCTATCCCGCCTTTGGCGCGATTGGCGCTCGACGTTGGTCATCGTCAAGCCCGAAACGGTCGTGGCCTGGCATCGCAAGGGCTTTCGCCTGTTTTGGACTTGGAAGGTTCGACGCGGGCAGCCAGGACGACCCGTCATTGCCCGCGAGACCCGAGATCTGATCCGCAAGATGTGCCGGGAGAATCCCGGTTGGGGTGCACCACGCATTCACGGCGAGCTGCTCAAACTCGGCATCGACATCGGCGAGAGCCGTGTCAGCAAATACATGGTGCGCTGCCATAAACCGCCGTCTCAGACTTGGCGCACCTTCCTGGAGAACCACGTCTCGCAGCTCGTCTCCATCGATTTCTTCACTGTTCCCACAATCCGTTTCCACGTCCTTTACGTGTTTCTGGTATTGGCCCATGATCGTCGCCGCATTATTCACTTCAATGTGACCCGCCACCCGACCGCCGAGTGGACTGGACAGCAACTGCGAGGAGCATTCCCCTTTGACCAATGCCCGCGTTACCTACTGCGGGACCGAGACGCGATCTTCGGCAATGACTTCAGAGAACAGGTGCGAGACCTGGGCATACGGGAGGTGTTGTCTACGCCGCGGTCGCCATGGCAGAGAGCGTACGTGGAGCGGGTGATTGGTTCCATTCGGCGCGAGTGTCTTGACCATCTGATCGTGTTCCATGAAAGCTCGCTACGCCGAACCCTCGCTTCCTATTTTGACTACTATCACCAATCCAGAACGCATTTGTCCCTGGGGAAAGACTCGCCCGAGCCACGCGCGATTCAGCCGCTCGGAATCGGGCCGGTCGTGGCGGTGCCTCAGGTCGGTGGGCTGCACCACCGCTACGAGCGACGAGCCGCCTGAAACAGCCAGGGTCCGAGTGCGACTTCTGCTCCCTCTCTTGAAGTCTGTGTCTGAACTGCGCTCACTTGCTCATATATGCCTCAGCGATTTCGTTCAGCAGCCCTCGATCAGTTCCCTCGAACCGCTTGCGAGATTCGATTCGCTCGAAGAACGCCGTCCACCAATGGACTGCACAGGATTTTCGTTAGGGACAATCTGCTGGCGCAGACGTTCGTACGATAAGGGATCCAGCCGCAAACGAGCGGCTTTGCTGCAGATCATTCTCACGACGCCTTCTCCCGCAGGTTTTCGAGGAAAGCCTGCCGTTGTTCGCCGGGCAAGAACTTGTAGTAGTGTGAGATCGAGTGGAGCAGGATCTCCGGGTTGCCATTGTCCAGGTGCGCTCCTGCAAGGAAGTCGGCGCAGATCATCTCCAGGCAGTACCCGCGCGATTTGTCCGTGCCCAACATGAGAGCTGCCGTCTCGATTGCCTGCTCGATGACCGGAATCTGGCTCTTGTACACCTTGAAATAGATCAGCTCTGACGGCTCCGTTTCCTTCCCCGTCAGTTCCTTTTCCACCTCCCGCATGAACTCTTCTCTTGGCATGAAGCGGGCTTTGTGCATCCAGGGTGCACAATCGAAGTGCTGCCCGTCCCGGCGAGGATGTCAAATCAGGGCTGAGGCAAGCTCCTTTTGCGGCCGGGCCGGAAACGGTTTGATTTTGGGCTGCCTGCTTTTCTGAGCCTTCGAAAGATCGTAATTGAGCTGCATCTTCAGCCAAAACTCGGGAGACGTGTACGGCATCGCCTTGGCAAGCCGCACGCTCATCACCGCTGAAATGCCGGCGTGGCCGTTGAGTATCCGGGAGAGATTCGGCCGCGTCACCCCGAGGCGCCTGGCCGCCTCCTTCACAGTCATGTCGCCCAGGTAATCCTTCAGGACCTCGCCGGGATGGGATGGATTGAAAAGCATGCTTCGCTCCTAGTGGTAATCCTGGTAATCGACGAGAATCGCGTCCTCGCCCTCGAACGCAAACGTGAGCCGCCAGTTCCCACTCACCCGCACGGCCCAGTGCCCCTCCAGGTCGCCCTTGAGTGGGTGCAGGGCGTACCCTGGCGCATTCATGTTGGCCGGGCAGGTGGCCGCATCCAGAACGGAGAGTAGCCTTCTCAGTCGGTTTGCGTGTTCTGGCTGAATGCCAGTCTTCGAGCCGGTTTCGGCAAACTGCTTGACGCCTTTGTGCCGATAGCTCTTAAGCATATGTGTAGTGTACCAATACACGATACGCATTGTCAATGGGGGCGGCTACGAGCGGGCCAGAAATCTGCTGACCTACCACCGCCTGGACAGGCGCATCTCCTAAATAAGGAGGTAAGTTATCCTCTCCATTACAACCTTTACTGTAGCATGGTATAGGTGCTATAGTGAGTGACGTGAGGGAGTTCGGTGTCGACAAGGAGTCAGGAAGTATGACCGCAAAGCCAGCTCGTGCAAAGCTATCCACCACGGTTGCGCCCGAGAATTATCAATACTTGACGGCAATGGTGAGTTCCGGCCAGGCAAGCAGTGTGGCCGAAGCCGTGGATCGAGTTGTCACAAGAGTGCGGCGGATCGAGAACCGCCGTCGTTTGGAACAAGCCACAGCCGCGTATTTTGAGAGTCTCTCTCCCGAGGCACGTGCCGAGGAGAACGAGATGGCCACTAATCTGGCTGCGGCGGTTAAGGGTATGGAGTTTGACCGTGAACCCTAACGCCCAACGTGGCGAAATCTGGAAGGCCGATACCGGTGGGAAGAAGCACACGGTTGTGATCATCTCGCTGGACAGCAGGAACCGCTCTGACAAAGTTGACTCTGTCCTGGTGGTGCCCTTCGGCAGTTTCGGTGGGGAAGGCCCAACCGTCATCCGGATGGAACCAGGAGAAACCGGTCTACCCGAAGCATCATTTTTGAAGGCGCACTACATTCAAGTGCTCCCAAAGAAACTGCTACTTGAACGTTTGCCCCGCCGCCTCTCGAACGCGCAATTGAGAAAGTTAGTCACTCTGGTAAATCGGGCTATTGATCCCGATGCACCGTTTGACGATCCCCAAACAAGATGATCCCCAAACAAAAGGATGAACTTCGTGGTTGACGTCGGCGGACGTCTGGAACTGTTCGAAACGAAGTGGACCGAAGTCCGGGCCGCCGCCGACGCAGTGGACCTCGATTTCGTGCGCAACGTGGTGGGCAAGTCGCGGACTAGCGACGGCGCTATTATCTTCGGCATCTCGAACAGTTTTGCAATCGCTGACGGACTCCGGGCTTTGCCCGTGACGGAACTGGTATCGACCACTCTGAACGGCGAACAGGTTGCGGCCGCCTGCCGAATCGCTGCCCTCATTTGGTTGTAGACGGACACTCCTTGCGTCTGGCTCCTGCCCGATCAGTTTCGTTTTACGGTCGCGGACCGTGCGACCACCGTAGTTCCCGTTGCCATTTGCAGGCTGGGGCAGCTTCTTGGACTCTGGACCCGAATCGGGTTGACCAGCGAAGGAACCGACCTCCTCGACCGAGCAGATGCCGATGCCGTAGGCCTTGCGGAGGGCGCGATTGACTGCCCGGGTCTCGGCCACGCGCATCTCGGCCCCGCGGACGAGCGGGGAGACATTGGAAGGGTCGGCGTCGCCGTATCCGACGAAACCCCGGCACGTTTTGGATTTGTAGACCGTGGCCTCAAATGCCCAGCGCTGTGCCGACGGCTCGCAGAAGGACTGAACCGGTTGAACCTTGATGCCCGCGCACCGATTACGGCGGGCCAGGAAGATGCAACTGCGGGTAGCGCGACCACTGAGCCAAGAAGAGTGGCAAGGAACACCAACAACAGAAACAGCGAATGTCGTCGGCCCAGTCAACAGGGTTCCGGATCCCGTAACCAATTCACCACGGGCCGATCGAACCCGGCAGGTCGTCCCGCCGAATCGTTCACTTTATCTGGCCGCGCAGGACCACGACGGATGCTTTCGGGATCTCATACTTCGTTTGCGCGTCCGCTGCGATCTCGGACTTAACTGGTGGACCATCCGGATTCGCATAGCTGTTTTCTTCGTGGTTATTCCACTGATACTGTGCCGCGCCAAAAATCACCTGCGTGACCGGTCCGGCGAAGCGATGCTCGCTGCCAGGGCCAGTGCCGTCCCGGAAGTTGATGGCCAGCGAATGAGCATGATCGTGGTCTCTGTTGACTACGAGAAGTGACCACTGTCGGTCGGGACGCAGGACCGCATATGCCGTCACCGGTGTCGACCCATTCTGATCCGGGAGGCTGCTGGACACCCGGAAGAGCCGGTGCGGTTCGTCCACCGGTTGCACCCATTCGCGTGTGATAAGCTGAGTCGCGAAATATTGCGAAAGGTACTCTTTCATCTTGTAGTCGCGGTCCACATGGATGGAGCTAAAGCTTCCTCCACCCGCATCGCAACCTCGCCACATCGGCTCCGGTATGTAATGGTAGTAGTAACTGGCGGTCCCACCGGATGTCAGGAATGTGCCCTCAAAATCCGCCAGCCAGATAGCACCCATGATGTCGGGGAACATTCCACCGCTGGCCGCCGACATGTTGCCTTCTGTCATCATGAGGGGAACGCCAGCGGGCACGCCATCGTTCCTCCATACTTCCATGATGTGACTGATTAGTTCTGGTTCCCGATAGAGTTCGTTCCACTTGGAGCGGCAGTCATAAGGGTAGTGTTCGAAGGACATAAAGGCCAAATCTGCCATGCGCCCATGAGCTTTGAGATAGTCGATAAATCGACCCAGCCAGGAGACGCGTCCATCGGCCGTCGGCCAGACTTCGATGTCCTCGTTTGCTCCCTCGAACGAGGGCCCCCCCAGCTTCAGACTTGGGTCTACTTTATGCAAGGCAGCCGCGAATTGCAGATACAAAGCCGCATAATCCTCAGGCTGCATATGCTGTCCGTCAGGTTCCTCGCCCATCTCAACGTAGGAGATCGGATAGTGACGCTTCTCCAGATAGGCGATCTGGGCCGCCGCATCTTCTGGAGTGTTGTAGATCATCGCGATGGGCACCATCGCGGGAAGGCCACGCGTTATGCCGCTGTTGAAGAAGCGATCAAAGCCCACATGCTCACGGCCATTCTGGACAATATCCGATGACTCATGCCACGGATCGACGGACGAGCAAATCGTTTTGCTCTGTCCCGGACCCGCGGCATGCACGACCCAGTCGCTAAAACTCCCGCTCTCTGAAACGATTCCAGCATAGAGCTCGCGGATGGCATAACCCACGCAGTTGCGAACATCAGCCGGACCGTGGGAATCACAGGTGTTGGAGGAGTCGGTCATCCAGACGCGAAGGTATCGCGCGGAAACGGCCACAGCGGTCAAGGGCAGCATTACCGTCCCTCCGTGACCGTCAATCACGATGCCATTCTGAAATGTTTGCCAGATGCCGTGAGTGGCAGATTTTCGGGGGTCATCTTCGCCGGCGGTCCAGAATTGAACCCGGTAGCGTGAAGCATAGGGCTCGCCCCATTCGATTCGAATCGCGTTCACCTTCTGGATCCGGCCGAGGTCGAGAATGATCCACTGCGGCAGAAGCGCATCATCCTCTCCGGTAAAGTGGCGAGTCAAATAAGGGTTGCTTTTCCAATAGCTTTCGCTGTCACCATCGGTGATGCGGGAGTAGTGAAAGCCTTGCTCTTGGCTGTCCATGGTGAAGCCCCGATGCGGTAGCGCGTATCCAAAAGAATGGTCGATACTCTCGGTAGATGGTGTTGACTGGCCTACGAAGTAGCCCTTTCCGGACGGGTCGCTCCATCTTCCTGCAGGGTTCCAGTGCCAGGCTTCCGCCTCGAGTTCCGTATTCTGCCGGTAAGATACCATCTGCCAGCCGGCATTCAGAATCTCGTTGAGCATGGGCTGCTGCAGCGCGTTGTCCGCGGCTTTCATTTCGATGCGGTCAACCGCGCCCCCGAAGGTACGCGGGGGGCTGAAGACGTTCACCACGTGCGACGGAGCAGAATCGACAACGAGCTCCTGCCCGGCGGCGGTTGGTCGTGTAAAGCCGATAGCGCACGCTACCATAAACGCAGCAATTCTAGGTGCGGTCATAGTGGGTTCGGCCAGACCGGAACCAAAAGCCTGTTCTCGGTATGAGCGTAATATCTGCTGAGGATCGCAATCCAGCTCGTGTCGGTCGCAAAAAGCTCATATTTCACTGTGCGGAATTCGAACGGGTTTTTCTGGAGCAGGCAATCGGTCGCTCACTTTTTCTATCAGTATTACGAATATATGTCAATTATTTTGTTTTGTTTCGACTGAGGGCACTCATATGATGGCAAGAGGCGTTTTATGACCACAGGCGCAAGAGAAAAGGAACTCATGGATGTCCAATATTCCGTGGCGCGGCGCAGTGTCGAAAGCAGTTCTCCGAAAGCGGAGTGCGGTTTGTCGCCCCGCAGATCGAAATCCGGGCGGCTTCCGGTCCTCTACTCAATGCTTCTGACTATTGGCGTGCTGCTCTGCAGCGGGCCCTTTGCCCTGGCGCAAAACGGCTTCTCGATAGAAGACCTGTATCGGATAGACCATTTACCCCGCCTGCGCACGTTCGTGAAGGTGGGTTCTTTTTCGAGTTATGACCGCACGGGCGGAAACGATGACGGTTTCTCGGGCAAGTATTCGTTTATTCGTAAGGAGGGAGATGCGCTAGTTATCGCGGAGTTGCAGGGCCCTGGCGTCATCACTCGCATCTGGACGGCAACACCGAATGATTCTCCTTTGGAATTCTTCTTTGATAATGAGAAGGTTCCGCGCTTGGTCCTGCCATTTCGCGATATCTTCCGGGGTAATCACATGCCCTTTCTTGCGCCGCTGGCCGGTTCGGGCGGCGGCGGATTTTACAGCTACGTGCCGCTGCCGTTCCAGCGTTCATGCAAAATACGGTTGCGCGGACCGAAGATGCAGTTCTTCCAAATCAACTACGGGCTTTACGAACCGGGCGAGAGGGTTGCCACTTTCGATCCCGCTGATGGTGCCCTGCGCGATGAGATCGCCAAGGTTCAGCGGGTTTGGAGTTCAGCTGCGGGGTACACTGCGCCTCAGGGCAGCCAGATACACCGCCAGGAGCAGATATTAGTGGCAGGGAAAAGCGCAACCTTGTTTGAATCCGCACAAGGAGGGCGCGTGGTAGCGATCCGGCTCACTCCTGCGTCGGCATTTGCCGGACCGGACCGGCGTTTGGTACTCAGAGCAACTTGGGACGGCGATTCTAAACCGGCCATCCTGGCTCCGGTCGGCGACTTCTTCGGCTACAGTTTCGGGAATCCCAGTGCGCGCTCTCTGCTCGTCGGTACGGAAGGCGACACTGCTTATGCATACTTTCCCATGCCTTTCGATCGCTCGGCGCGGATTGAGATCGTGTCGGAGCGGGAATCCGGGCCGCCTGTCCACTTTGCATCAGAAGTGATCTCGACCTCAGAAGCGCGCACAGAAGATGAATGCCGCTTTTATGCTCGTTGGAGTCGCGAGAACCCCGTGGCGCTGGGTCAACCATTTACGTTCGTGGATGTGGAAGGAAAAGGTCACTTGGTTGGCGTTGCTTTACAAGCACAGGGTGTCGAGCCGGGCCAGACTTATTTCTTTGAAGGCAACGATGAAGCGACGATCGACGGAGAACTCAGTATCCACGGTACCGGCTCCGAGGATTTTTTCAATGGCGGGTGGTATGACATACCAGGGCGCTGGAACGGACGATTGTCTCTGCCACTGAGTGGTGCGTTGGATTATCAAAAGGCAATGGGACGCACGGGTGGTTACCGCCTCATGCTCGCGGATGCTTACGCATTCCGCAAGAGTCTCAAACTCACAATTGAGCATGGACCCGAAGGAAATCGAGTGCCGGCGGATTACACCGCGATGTCGTTCTTTTATCTCCAGCGCCCTCCGTTGAGTTCTCCTGGCCTTGCAAACGCCAGTAGCCGCGCTGTTACCGATCCTGAATGTTTGGTGTTTGTACCCGGGTGGAATGAGCCAATCTATGCTTTTTCGTTCGAGAACATGTCGCTGCGTAAACAAGAAATGAAAATGGAAGGCGGTGACGTGCGGGTTCTCTCGATCGAAGCTCAGGGCGAGGAGAAGTTCGGGCCGCACTACATCGCTTTCACTGTGCAAATTCCGAAGGCAGGCGATTACAGTGTATCGGTCGAAGCGCTTCGCGGCCCCTTGCAGGGGACTGTGCAGTTAATGTTCAACAATGAACTTATCGGCAATGCAGCCAGCTTCGCAGCCTCTTCCGTGACAAGAGCCGACGCAGTGGAATTGGGAAATGTGCCCCTTGAAACCGGGGAGAATCAACTATTTTTCCGGCTCGGGAGCGAAGAAGGAAAGTCAGGTTCCTTCCATGTAGACCTGATTCGGATTGTCTGCAGGCGCCGATAAGAAGCCCGGCCAGGCTCCCAGGTGCCCGACTAGTGGCCTGTCGCAGAGTAACCATTACTAGACGATTAGCATCAAAGCTGTCATGGCCTCTGGCAGCGAAATCTTGCTTACCCCGCAACAGCATTCCGACCTAAGCAGCATCGCCCAATCCCGGTCTCTGCCCGCCGGGTACGTGTTTCGCGCCAAGTTGATCTTGATGCTGGCGGAAGGCGCGTCCTTCAATACCATCAAGCAACGGCTGCAAACCACGGCGGACGATCATTCGCTGGAAGCAGCGCTTCCGGCAACACGGACTCGAGGGACTGGACACCTATCATCCCGGCCAAAAGCCCAGAGTGCTGACTCCGGCTCTGCGCGCCCGCATTCTGTCCGCCACGCGGAGAAAGCCCAGCGACGGATCCACCCACTGGAGTTGCCGCAAGCTGGCCTCCGCGCTGGGCGTCAGCAAAGACGCCGTGCATCGCGTTTGGCAAGAAGCGGGTCTGAAGCCGCATCGTTTGGAACGCTATATGGCCAGCGACGATCCCGATTTCGAAAGCAAAGCCGCCGACATCCTCGGTCTCTACTTGCACCCGCCGCAGCACGCGGCCGTGTTCTGCATCGATGAGAAGACCGCCATTCAAGCCTTGGATCGTCTCGATCCCGTCCTGCCGCTCTCGCCGGGACGCGCCGAACGCCACGGCTTCGAGTACTACCGCCACGGCACGCTCTCCTTGTATGCGGCCCTCAATACCGCCACCGGCCGCGTTCACGGCAAAACCGCCGCCCGCCACACCAGCCGCGAGTTCGTCTCTTTTCTAAACGAGGTGCTCGCCCTGTGTCCGCCCCGGCAACAGGTTCACATCATCCTGGACAACCTCTCCGCGCACAAGACCCAGGCGGTGCACGACTTCCTGCGGCAGCATCCGCGAGTCCGCTTTCACTTCACCCCCACCTACTCGTCCTGGCTCAACCAAGTCGAGATCTGGTTCGCCAAAATCGAACGCGACGTGATCGCGCGCGGCATCTTCACCTCGGTTTCCGACTTAGCTCGCAAACTCCGCCGCTACATCAACGCCTACTCCGCTCACGCGCAGCCGATCCAGTGGAAATACTCCGACCCCACCCGCCGCATCCGTAGTAACGAACTCACTGCGACAGGCCACTAGCGTGGCGATGCGTTTATTGGCCCAGATCAGTTCGTCTCTTAATGCAGTTTTACACCATGCAGTTTTACACCGTTCACCACTCTGCTGATGGCGCCGTTTGGACTAGGACCGTAAACAGTGGAGGTAAAAGAGGGGGTATACTCGCCAAGCGTCGCATCCGCAAGATTGCAATCCAACTCCGTTCATGCTGGCAAACAAACGTGGGACAAAAAGCCCCGCAAGCCCCTGAATGTTCGAATCGTAAGATCACAGACAACTGCCGACACTTTTCCGGGATGTTGCGTTTGTTGTCAACTTGTTTCTTTTTGCGTTGAGTGGGCCAGAAGTGACTTTTTGTTTTCCCGCGGAACGAGTATAGAATGATTTTTGCCGGGGGGTCGGCTGGGGTTTATGTCGTAACGTTCCGATGGAAATCGATGTTTCGGGGGATGATGTTCGGATGAAAGAGCATGTGATCACTTTTTTGCAACTGATTCTGCTTTCAGTACTCATGATTCCTGCTTACGCCGCTCCGTTCAATGCCAATGCACCTGACCTCAAAGTTTCCCGCTTCTTGGAAACTTCTTTGGTCGAGGTAACTTCCGGCCAGCAGAGAGTCACGCTTCACGTCGGCGAGCGCGTGGGCCAGTGGACCCTGGTTGAGGTCATCAATGATCCGGCGAGCAGGACTCCGCCCTACGCGGTTCTGGAAGATTTCGCTCATCAGGACGGCCATCTAGTGTTCGTCGATTCGCAGGGGGTTCAGATTGATTTGCCAAAATCGTCCGAACCAACGTCGGCGGACCCGTCGACTCTGTATGGTGGACACACCCCCGACGAGATAAACAACAGCGCACCGGATCTCTTAGGCAATCAAATTCTGGCCAAACCTGGTGATCCCGACTATGAAGAAGTAGCGCGGGTTTTCCCGCCTATACAGAAGATCAAGACCTACAGCTTCGTGGGCACTCCTGACACCGTCGATAAGGTTGGATTCGTTTACGGCGGTCGAACTCCCGATTTTGACCCCGCCCCGTACTACCCCCCGATCAATAAAATTCGCGAGCAAGGGAAGGTGTGGGACGGCTTGGTGGGTGGGTATCTGCCGATTCTCCGCTTTGTATATCCGCAATCAGAAGGTGACTGGACCGAGATGATTGCCTTCGCGCCGTTGCGTATCTCGAACGGAAACGATCGAATTCAGCCGGTGTGGTATCGGGTCGTGAGAATTGAGGGCGGTTTGCTGAAGTGGGTGCGCTACATCGATTCCTACCATCCCTTCCCACCACGCACGGACTACGATCCCAAAGCCTTCTACAGAGACCTGGCAAACCTGAACGACGGTTGGAAGCAGATGTTGCAGCCGAGCATGAAAATTGACGTTCCCGACGAAAGGATCGCCAATATGGCGCGCTTCTCGCTGGTGTGCGACCTGATGACGCGAGTGAAGGACTATCCGCACTATGGAGCTTTCGACAAGGACTATGCCGGCAGCGAACACGACGGATTCCCGGACACTTTCACAGTTGATACGGCAGCCATGTTGGCCTGGGGCTTGGTCGATACTGCGGGACGTTATATCGATAACTATTTCGGGAAGTTTGTCAGAGATGATGGATCGATTCTCTATCGGGGACCTGAAACTGGGCAGTATGGGCGCATGCTCACGCTGGTGGCAGAGTACGTAGATTTTGGAGGCGACCCGGCAGTTCTTCTCAACCGCCGCAGCCGTATTGACGGTGTAACCAACCTGTTACTGACGCTTCGCGAGAAGGCCAAAACACTGCCCATAAGCGACGCTGCCTACGGGATGATCGCTGGCTGGAGTGAAGCCGATGCTTGTCTCGATCCCGATCCGCCGCGCTACATGCAGCCCTATTTTTCCAATAGCACGGAAGCGGCCCGCGGCTTCCGTGACCTGGGGCGGGTGTGGCAGAAGATCGGAAAGCAAACCGGCAACACCGAATTGATCACCTGGGGGCAACGCCTATTTCGTGAATCCGAGGAGCTGCAGAAAGATATTCAAACTGCGATCTCGCGATCGGTCATTCAATCCGAGGGCAAACCACTGCTGCCTTCGATCGCCGGAGTAAAAGAACCTTTCCACATTGTTGTGCCGCGGGATGAGACGGATCCGCAATTTCGCTCATACCGGGCTTACATGGAGATGCTCTACTCCGGAAGCCTGACCAAAGAGCAGGCAAAAATGGTTATAGATTATCGTAACAATCATCATGACGTAATTCTTGGTGTACCCACTGCCTACGGATATAAGACCACTGAATTGGCCGGATTTCTTTCCTACGGTCATGGGTACGGTCTGATTCAGCACGACATGATCCGTGAGGCCTTACTCATGATGTACGGAGTAATGGCGCACCAATACACGCGAGGCACGTGGACCGCTCCCGAAACTCGAAATGTTCTGATCGACCGCCCCGCTGCTCCCTACTGCACGCCTGCACAGTTGGTGGTTGCCCTGATGACGCGCTGGCTGCTTGTGTTCGAAGACCCGCAATCGGAAACACTCTGGTTGGGGAAAGCTGTCCCCAGAAAATGGCTGGAAGACGGCAAAACCACGGCGGTTTCCGAGGCGCCAACTCGATGGGGACGAGTGGGATTTTCCATCACCTCTCATTTAAAAGAGAATACGATCATTGCTAAAGTCGAGCTGCCATCTTCGTTTCCCGCAGTCACGAATCTACGTTTGCGTACCCCAGGTGAGGCGAAACTGAAGTCGGTAAGCTTGAACGGTAAGACTTGGACGCAGTTCAGCGTCGCGGATGAAACAATCACCATTCCTGCCGGTATGTCGGGGACGGTGAATCTGGTTGCCAAATACTGAGGCAAACATGCTGAGCTTGATGGGTGATGAGATTGTTGCCGTAAGAGAATTGCCCGTGCGTAAAGTTCGCCGCTATGCGACGGCTGCCTTCGTACTCCTCGCACTGATGACGGCTACGAAATGCTCTTTCGCTTCGTCTCCGTATTCCTGGGCCACCTACTATGCTCCCAGGCGAACCGCCACGATCACCATTGACGGAGATCTTTCCGAGTGGGACTCCGTCAAGGGCTTTACCATGGACCAGGAAAAATTCTTCTTCGTTGGCCAGGGTATGTCTTCCAAGAAGTGGACTGGTCCGAAAGATCTTTCAGCTACCTTCAAAGTCGTTTGGGACGACCAATACATTTATGTTGCGGTCCATGTTGTGGACGACAAAGTCAACGAGCCTTTCGGCTCATTAGTGAGTGGGATGGACACCGGTTCATGGGACGACGACGGAGTCGAACTAATGTTCGATAACGATGGCTCAAACATGGCGCGTTACTACATCGGCGATCCGTTACATCACGAGTTTCACTTCGTCTACAGTGCTACACATCCTCTTGTTTTCGACAATTTCTGGAAGTACCAGGCTGGAGCACCGCAGCCAATGTTTACTCTTCCGGATGGCAAGAAAGAGCCTTTGGCCTATCCAGATGAAGTGATGGCCAAGAACGAAATTACGCAGTCGTTTGCTGGCCCGCCTTATTACGGAAAATTCGCGTTCAAGCGGACCCCTGACGGCTACAACCTGGAAGTACGGATGGCCCTCCCGGGTGCGCAAATGAAACCGATTTATGATGGCGGCCATGCTATCGGTTTTGATGTGGCAATCAATGACAACGATGAAGGGAAGGGGCCTCTGAAACAACAGTTGCACTGGTCTGGAATGAATGACCTGTACTGGCGTGATTGCAAGTTCTTCGGAACCTTAATTCTCTATGACTCTGTTTCCGGTGCTAGCACGACATCGAGCACTGCGAAGTGATCGGCACGTCCCCTATTTCTGCAACAACTGGAAGCAGCGAAGGGTCTGTGGTTGAGCATCGAGCGGTGGTGGCTGGCCTTGCGGCAGGTGGGGCTGAGGCTTAGAAAAAATCCCTCTACGCCCAAGAACAAGCGAACAAGACATGCCCGAAGCGCAGCAGCGTCGGCAAGCGTGGCAGGAACTGGACCCGGCACGGCTAGTATTTCTGGATGAGAGCGAGGCTCCGACCCAGATGACCCGAAAACTGTGGTCGGGCTCCGCGTGGAGAACGGGTGCGGGAAGGGATGCCCCAGGGTCACTGCCGCACGCTCACCATGTTGCCGGTGCTGACCGCCAAAGGCTTACAGATGCCGATGACCATCGAATCCGCCACCGACGGCGAGGTGTTCCGGGCTTATCTGGAACAGGTGTTGTGTCTGGGGCTGCAACCCGGATAACTGGTGGTTGTGGACAATCTCTCGGCCCACAAAGTGGAAGGCGTGCGCCGCTTGATCGAAGCTCGGGCGCGCGGTTGCTCTATCCGCACATCCTGCCACAAGAAAAATGCCAGCTAAATATTCTGGCAAGTTTTAGAGATGAGTTCTAGGAGTGGTTTGACCTGCTCTATGGGACGACTCTGGGAGACTTTACTCAAACGCTGACCAAGCCGCGAGTAATGCAATTTGGATTGCGCTACAGCTTTTAAGGCGGAGGACGATTGAAGGGTAAATTGCGATTTCTTGTTGTCGGCGTTTTGTCTCTTGCCTTGGCGGCCCCATCCTCCTGGGCACAGCTCAAGACTCGAAACGTGGTTCTGATCGTGAGCGATGGACTGCGCTGGCAGGAAGTATTTGTCGGCGCCGATCCCACTTTGCTGAATGAGGAACACGGCGGCATCTGGGCCAGCCCTGAAGAATTGCGCCGCAAGTTTTGGAATGACGATCCCACAGAACGCAGAAAGATGCTGTTTCCGTTTCTCTGGGGCGTCGTAGCCAAGCAGGGCCAGATTTTCGGCAACCAGAACAAGGGCAGCATCGCGCGCGTCACCAACGGACTGGCATTTTCGTATCCGGGATACAACGAGATGCTGACCGGCCATCCCGATGCGCGCGTCAACAGCAACGAATTTGGGCCCAATCCAAACACGACCGTCTTTGAGTGGATGAATCATTTCCCCGAGTTCCACGGGCAAGTTGCCGTGTACGCTACCTGGGATACTTTCAAGAATATATTCAATGAACCTCGCAGTCAGCTCGTGATGCAGGCGGGATGGGATCTGCCTGAAAAAGGCAATCTCACACCCCGGCAAGAACTGCTGAACGAGTTATATCGGACTACGACAAAACTCGACAACGAAGACGTTTGGGATTCCTTTCTACAGGTACCACTGCTTGACTATGTGAAGTCCGCGCATCCACGCTTGCTTTTTGTTGGTTATGGAGAAACCGACAACTGGGCTCATTCCGGACGCTATGACCTGGTGCTGGAGAGCGCCCACAACGTCGACAAGTTCGTACAACAACTATGGGAAACCATGCAGGCGATGCCGGAATACCGCGATCAAACAACGTTCATCATCACCACCGATCATGGCCGAGGCAACGGGCTCGAAGAGTGGAAAGAGCACGGAGTTGACCAGAAGGGTTCTGAGAACATCTGGATCGCCGTCATGGGCCCGGATACGGAGGCGCTGGGCGAACGCGCGAACGCGAGCGCGGTTACCCAAGCTGAGATAGCCGCGACGGTAGCGGAGTTTCTCGGTAAAGATTTTCGCCAAGCTGCGCCCGATGCTGCGCCACCGCTGCCACGTGTCGTCTCCAAAATCGCGACCGCTGTCAAGTAAGAATCCACAGAAATCGAGGTATAGGGAAGAAGGAAGCGTTTCCACAACGTTCGCTAGCGATTCTGTGCGGTTCTGGGCCACTCGGAAGCTATGAACGGCTTCGACTCGACTGCGGACTTGCCAGCATGGTGAACCTGGTAATCTGCGACTAGCACGCGAACTATACGCGAACATCGAGCAACCGAAAACAGCCCAAACCATCCTATGCCATCCTAAATCACCGATGGCGTAAGCTCTTCATTGTCAGTTACATCTGCTGATTCCAAACCACTTCGCCGATTCGGTAAGAGGCTGAAAAGGCTGGCGTCGGCGGTTCAACTCCGTCCCTGGCCACCATATCTTTCAGTGACTTGGCAGTTCGGTCCGAAATTTCACACCTGTGATTCTTCACCTGTGCCTCTCAATTTACCGCTTCTAGCGGTGGTTTCATCATTGGCCGTTTGCACAAAAGAATTGACACACCTGTCAGTTAATTTATGATCTCAATCGCGGCGTTTTCCTTCTGCATGTCGCGTCGAGTGGCAGGTGAGGTCGTGGAGTCTCTAACTCTTAGTTCAGCTTTAAGTTTCACTACTGTTACTCGACTTCCTTCGCTGAGGCCGTCGTTCTTTGTCGACTGCAATTTCCGTAACAAGATCTGCATCGCCTGCCTGCCCATTTCATACGTGGGTTGCGCGATCGTGGTCAGGCGAGGGGTGAAGTACGCAGACCACTCGAAATCATCGAAACCGAGAATGCTGACCGCTTCCGGACAATGCACGTGAAGCTCTCCCAGAGCCCGCATTAGCCCCAGGGTCATCTTGTTGTTGCATGAAAAAATCGCGGTAGGAGGTATGGGAAGCTGCATGAGCTTCAGGCCGCATCGGTATCCACTTTCCAGCTGGAAGTCACCCTGCTGAAGATACTTGTCGGGAAGAGCAACATTTTCCTCCTGCAATGCTTTCCGAAATCCCTCCAAACGATCCAGGCCATTCGAAAGGTTCAAATGTCCGGTGATGATCCCGATCTGGCGATGGCCAAGGTCAATCAAATGACGCGTCCCATCATAGGCCGCGCTGAAGTTGTCCGTCATTATAGCATCCCCGGTAAATCCAAGCGGCACACGATCAATCAGAACAATCGGGAAACGTTTATGAATGCGTGACTCCTGAGCAGAGGTAGAACTGGTTGGCACCAACAAGACACCGTCCACCCGTCGAGAAAAGAGCATGCTCAGATAATTCCGTTCTAAAGTAGGGTCTTCGTTCGAATCGCACAGGATGACGGAATACCCATTGCTTTGCGCCTCTTTCTCGACGCCGCGTATGACATCCGTGAAAAAGGGATTCGTAACATCTGCAATCACCATGCCCACCGTACAGGTGCGGCGCACTCGCAAGCTACGAGCCACTTGGTCCGGGTGGTAATCCAATGCGTCCATTGCCTTCTTCACCCGGTCAACCAAGGCAGGTTTCACCGTGGGCTTATTGTTGAGAACGCCGGACACGGTAGCGACGGAAACTGCGGCGAGTCGGGCAATGTCACGGATGGTGTACAAGGTTCGCCCTCCGACCGAATTTCATCCTTCGATCGAGCTGTGGATTCGAGTGTCGCGGCCCAAGCTAGATTACAGTATAGCAGATTCGAATCTTCGCAAATGAATCGATTCTATCGTGCAAGCAACTGTGCCGGCTATGAGCCGGAAGCCTCTGGAATTACGTCCGTAATCGCCGGAATCAAGAAGGTAGAGCACGGGCTAAGACTTTAGTAGTTACGAAAATCGCCCTCAACTTGGGGTATAAAAGCACCAGATCCGGGTTCGCAGGGAATTGAAAAACGGTCAGAGCAGGTCCCTTCATCAAAATGATTGATAATCACTGGGGCAACTGAGCTGTAGACAGAGGAAAATTCATATCCAAAACCATAGTCTAATGGAATTGGGTACGCCGCAGCTTGGCCGCCACCCGCAGACGATGCACCGTGAGCGTTTCTTCCATGCCTAACGCCCCGTAGTTGCGCGTCGACAGGCCGCGCATCATCTTGTCCCAGCCCGATTGCTCCAGCGGCGCGCTGCGCTGGAACAGCTCGTAACTGTCCAGCCGTTGCTCGCGATTTTCCGGGCTGCGCAAACGGGTTAAGCGAATGGGCACCTTCTGCCCGTCCACCACACAGTAGCCGTCTTCTTTTCCCCAGCGGGGGGCGCGGCGCTCCGGGTGCTGTTGATGACGTTCTCCGGCCCGATGCCGCACTTCTTCCTCCATCACCAGGTTCATCAAGGCCAACGTCGCCTCGCGTAGCAGGTGGCCAACTCCTTCTTGCAGCAGACCCACGACCTCGGCCATGGGAAAGATCATCTGGATGTTGGGATTCTGTTCGCAGGCCAGCTGCCGGAACCGCTGCACCGCGCGTTGTTGATAGATCTAGTATCGTTTCTACATAGCGGCTCTCTCCTTTTTCTTCGCAGAAAATTACCCTTGGCCCATTATGACGGAGGTGCGAGAGTCGGAATACATACTGCGAGGAATTCTGTGAACGACCAACTCATCGCAGTTCTCGCTTACGACTCACAATCGCCGCACAAGTTCACCTTAATCCCAAGTTCCGCCATCATCGCCGCTTTGACAGCTAGCGCCAACCGCGCATGCTCCGGGTCCGGGGCGTATCCTACCTGGATGTGGTTCGATTTGTGACGAGCCATGAATTGATTGCGGCTTATGCCGTAGAGGACTGCGTTCATCATCGGCCACTGGGGCGTGGTAAGCGCCCAGCGACGCTCGGTTTCCGAGGCCGGAAGAGCAACGGACCTGGCTCGTCCCATATCGGCGTTCAGTTTCCCGTTCTCGACGAACACCCTGCTCCAGACGATTTCGCCCGATTTGCTGAGGCCCTTGATCGTGCCCCCGCCAAGCGGGAAGTACATGGGGGGCTGGCGTTCGCTGACTGCGTCCGCATATCCATTGGCGAAGTGATTCGGAGGCACCGAACCTGAGATTTCAAACAGCCAGACAAATTCGTCCCGACCATCTACGGGAAAGCACTCGCCGTAACGAACGTCGTGAAGCGTCGTTTCAGGTGCAATGCCCAATGTCCGCCACGCTCGGTTCGTGATCAAGGCATCAAGCCCGGCGCATTCGTCCACTTCGTTGAAATGAGGAAGTGCGAGATTTTCGAATAGGATGCGTTTCCCGGCCACGTCCTTCACCGGAGGACGATCCACGTTATTCAACAGTCCTTCCGCCAAGTCGGAAGCAGGGCATATATCCTTCAGCCCCTGCTGATATTGAATTCCGATCGCATCACAACCGAATTCGTCCGCCATGCGCAGCGCGGCAATGTACATCCGGCATTGTTCGAGAATCTGGGCATCAGTAAGATCGTTCGCAGGATCAGGGCCTGTTTGGAACTGCATGCCCTTTCGGTCCAGCCAGGCTCGAACCTCGCGCGCATCATGGTCGGAGACGCGTCGCATCTCGGCATAGAGAGCCGATTGACTCAACCGCTCCTTGTACACGCCACACGCATGGAGCAACTCATCGGGGATGATGGCGTTGTACATACCCATGCAACCTTCGTCGAACACACCCATGATCGCTTTCTCACGTTTGAGCTGGCGACCAAGATCACGGCCGAGGGCTTCCTCAGAAGGAGGAAGCTGGGACGATGCCAGCGGCCGGACGTGGCTGGTATCGTGGGTTACTGGTTCGCCATTCAACCAGCGGGAAAGCCCTTGGAGGAAGTAGTCATCGTTAAAATCCACACTCCAAAGAGTGCTGTACTTGACTCCGGCCTTAGCCATCGATGCATTGAGATTGAGCATACCAACCAGCCCAGGCCATTGTCCCGACCAGTTCGCGATCGTAAGTATTGGACCTCGATGAGTTATGAGGCCCGGAAGGACGTGATGACTGTATTGCCAGACGGCCTCAACTACGACCAGCGGAGCCTCCGGCGGAATTTGGTGAAACACTTCGATGCCATGACGCTGACTATGAATAAAACCGTGCTTCTGGACGGGATCGTAGGCATGGCCTCGACGGACGGAGTGTCCATAGCCGCGAATTGCCGCCGTCACCGCCTCCTCCACCTGCGCCTGCGCGGGCCAACACGTTTGGTTGGCTGAGATGCGCAAGTCGCCACTCGCGATCAGGATGATTTCTTTTTGCTGCATGGCTTACCTCCTCATGAAATATAAAACTGGTTCACATATCTTTGCGGTTTGGCCGAAAGCGGACCACATATGCCAAACCAAGCAGGAACATTCCGGCACCCCACCAAATTCCGATGTGTAGGTGGGACATCGTAACTGGATTACTCGGGGGCACAAACAATCCGTAAATTCCAGATCCGAGAATCAAGACACCGTAAATCGTAAGTAGTGATCCGATGAAAAACCAGATCGGTATAAAGTGCTTTCCCACCGCGCACCTCTCACCAGAACAAGACGTTCAGCAGAACAAATCCAACGGCCACCGCGGCCGCCCACGTGATCGGCCGCCGAAACACTGGAAAATGACCTTCGGGAGCCAATTCGGTCAATCCATAGACCAACCCCTTGAGTTCGTGCTCGGGCTTCGGTTTTGTGAACAAGCTAACCGCCACAGTGACGACAACATTGACAATCAGGGACCACATAGCTCGATAAACGTTTTCAGCCATATCCTTTGCGTGTTCCGAGAAGGCGACATGACGCAATGCGTTCGGATCCATCCTTACCCAGGCCCACAACGCGAAGGACGTCAGGATGCCAGCCAGGAGCCCCCAAAATCCGGCAGCGGGCGTGGTTCGTTTCCAGAGCATACCCAAGATCACCGTGCCGAACATTGGAACAATGAAGAACACGAAGACTGCTTGCGCATAGACGATGATGCTGGAGAAATTCATGACCAGGTATGCCGTCCCGATGCTCACGAATACTCCAAGAAGCGAACACCACCGACCCATCGACACATAATGTGAGTCTGCCGCGTCTTTTCGAATGAAAGGCTTGTAGATGTCATAAGTCCACACGGTCGTGAAAGCCGTTACATTGCCGGCCATTCCCGACATGAAGCCCGCAACTAGGGCCGTCACTCCCAGTCCCAGTAGTCCGGGGCTGCAGTAGCGCGCCAGCATCAGAGGAAGAGCTTCGTTGTATGTGTGAGCGTTCGGCAGGCCGCCCTGGTTTTCCGGAACCAGGTGAAAGGGCAACACGGCGAGTGCCAGCAAGCCGGGCAGAATGACGATAAGGGGAACCATCATTTTGAAGAACGCACCAATTACCGTGCCCAATTGGGCCGAGCGCAGATCCTTTGCCGCCATCACGCGCTGCACCACCAAAAAGTCCGTGGTCCAGTACCCGAATGAGATTGCCAAGCCCCAGCCAAATACGATCCCGGTCCAATGCACTCCCATCGGATTGCCTGTAAACGACCCGGTCGTGCTCCACATGTGAATGAAATCCTGGCCGGGGAAGTTCGTCTGGATGCGATGGACCATTCCTGTCCATCCGCCAGTTTCTATGAGTCCGACGACCGGAACGACAAGGCAGCCGATCCAGATCAGGAAGAATTGCAGCACCTCGTTGAAGATTGCCGAGAGCAGACCACCTGCCATTACGTAGAGGGCGACGGTCAGAGATGAAACCCATATGCTGAAATGAATGTCCCACCCCAAGATGACCTTCATGATGACCGCCATCGAATACATGTTAATGCCGCTCATCAGGATGGTCATGACCGCAAAGGAAATGGCTGAAAGCGACCGTGCGCCTTCGCCGTATCTGAGCTTCAAATAACCCGGGACCGAGTGCGTCTTGCAGATGTAATAAAACGGCATCATCACCAGGGAGAGGAACAAGATGGCAGGGATAGCGCCAATCCAATAGGCGTGCCCCACCAGAATGCCGTATTGGTAGGTGGCGGCGGCGTATCCCATCATCTCCAGTGAACCTAGGTTCGCTGAGATGAAGCTGAGGCCGGCAATCCAGGCAGTCATTTCGCGCCCGGCCATGAAGAATTCTTCGCCGGTGTTGGTGAACCGTCGCAAGTAGAAGCCAAGGCCCAGAACCAACACGAAGTACAACACGATGATGATTAGGTCGACGGGGCTAAGCGAAAGGCGGGCGTTAGTACCACCCAAGAACCACGCTGCGAGCATTACGGGGTACTCCCGACGGACCTAACCAGCGGGAGGAGGACGCGATCCAATTCGTCGTCAGTCCAGTAGCTCAGCATCACGTTGTGGTAAAGGCCCCAGTGCTCCACTTGCTCAACTGTGTGCCCGGGCAGCACCTTCGTCAGAGGGCCGAGGGTTTCCATCTCGAGAAAATCGTTATTCGTAAAGGTCTCGAATGAGCAGCCAAAATCGGGATAGGTCTTGCTTGGATCCGAGCTACTCCTCTTCACGAATACTTCATTATTCAAGATGTAGGCGGCCCAAGTGTCCGGATTGAACAGCCCTAACTTCTGGGCTTCGCTGTTCTTGGAATCCTGACGGAGCATCATGTACTTTTTTGTAAATTTCCAGCGGGAATCTGCAAGGTCGGTGTAAGCCCACATCACCAGAGGATTGGTGGCCTCAAGATTAATAGGGTGCTTCCCTCGTGGTGGGAATCCCGTGACCGCGGTTCCGCCTTGCGCCATCATGGTCAAGGCCCAAGGTGCAAATTCGAGCGCAAACAAAGAACGGTTGGTGATCCGGTGGGACACAGTCACCCCCGTACCCGACGGAGCCATGCTGATCTCAATTTCTTTCTGTAGATTGGTGAGCGGTTCGATCGGCTCACGAGCTACCAAGCCCGTCGGTGTCACCTGGATTACGACCGGAACGTTGTCCGGCGCCCAAGTGGCCACGGGATCCTCCGGAGCCTTCCAAACGCGGTCTCCACCACGCAGCTGAAACTTCTCTTCCCCACTGCGTCCGAGTTGGTCGGGAAACTCCTTAAATAGGTTTTGCCTGCCTACAAACCCGAACCGAATTACTCTCGGCCCCACGTCACCGGTGACGATGAGTTCGATCTCGCCATTGCTGACGCGATAGCAGTTCGGCCAACCCTTGTATTCCGTTTTTTCGACTTTGACGACAGCTGCCATGTTCATGGCATGAAGTCCAATAAAAAGAAGCAACAGCGCTGTTCGCAACATGTAGACATCCTTATTAAGTCCCCTTGAAACAGTTCGTGCGCCGGAGCACGATCCATCTCGACTTGCACTTCGTTTAAGGTACAGAAAAACAAAGCGTGGCCGACGCGCTGATGAGGGGCTTCCTCGTGCAAAACGAAAAGAGCATCGTTCCTGCTTCACTCGTCTGGCAGGTGGCTCACGCTCGACGGCGCTATTATTAACACCGCGTGGATACAGTTGTCAATCAAGAATAGAATCGTTGCTATAAACGCGATTTCACTTGACAAGATCTAATAAAATGGTTAAAAATTTGCGTGGCCGAACGCGGAAGGGTCAAAGATCGGCCCGGCTGGAAAGCCTGGGAACGGCAGTTTGGTTCTCTTCCTGTTTAGAAACGCCCCTTTTCCTTCGGAAAAAGGAGGAAAGGGCTATGCTTAGACGGAAGTCTGGGATCGCTTTCGCGTTGGCCTGCGTGGTGCTTTCATTAGTAGTTTTAGTCGGAACTATTGCTAGGGGATAAGGAGGTTGATTTGCGGAAAGCATACCGGTCGGGGTGCTCAACGGTGCCAAAGCGAAACGCCTGGAAATATTTTTCCTTGACTTTTCTTACTATTTTTAGGGATTAAGATAACCAAATACTGCATACTAGTGGCCTGTCGCAGTGAGTTCGTTACTGCGGATGCGGCAGGGCGATGCTGTTGATGCCAGAATGCTGCTATTGAGTGAGCAAGGGTTCGCTTCGGTGGCCGTAACGAAAGATGCGTAGTCTGGTAATGGTTGCTCTGCGACAGGCCACTAGTACCGTGACCGCCTGGTTCTTACTGCTTGGTGCCCGATGAGTGAGCGATGAACCGTGATCGTAACGGCGCCGTCTCGGTGGCCGTCCGGCGGGCGTCCCCGCCCGCTGTGTCGAGGGCGAGACGCTTTCGGGACAGCCGGCAAGATGCCGGCGCTACAACTCATCCATTGTGGTAATGATCTCCTGGTCACGGTACTAGATGTTCGAAATATAGTGGTCGCGCGGTGAGGATCAAGGTTTTAAGAAAGAGGATTTCGATGAGAGTCAATCGAATAGGGAGCGCATATACCTGCCTGGCATTGTTCTGGGTTCTTTCGCCTTTAGCAATCTTTGCTCAGGTAGAAAACTCAAGCATAAATGGCGTGGCCAAGGACTCAAGTGGCGCAGTAATTCCTGGGGTAAAAATTACGGCGCTAAATAGCGAAACAAAGCTCACGCAAATCGCGGAGACTAGCGCTTCCGGAGATTATTTGATCTCGTCGTTACCACCGGGGGATTACCGTATAACAGCTGAACACATTGGCTTTCAAACATACATAGAAAACGTCACGTTAACTGTAAGTCAGGAAGCCACAATCAATTTTCAACTACAGGTAGGCCAACAAACGAGTACAGTGACCGTGAATGCCGGACAAATCTTGCTAAATGCCACAAGTGCGGAGATAAGCAATGTTGTCGATGAGCACAGCATTAAGGAGTTACCCCTCAATGGACGCGATCCATCAAGTCTGGTTTTACTTTCGCCTGGAGTAATGAATCTGATGAATACTTCAATTGCGATGTATCCCGGTTCCGACAATTTCCTGAACGAACAGGGTGCCTCAGCGGGTGGGGGACAGCAAGGTAGCGACTATGCTCTGCTGGACGGCGTTCAAAATATGGATCTTTATTATAACCTGACAGCACCATTTCCTAATGCGGATGCCACCCAGCAGTTCCGCGCAATCACGAGTAATTTTGGCGCCGAGTATGGATTTTCGTCAAACGCCGTCATCAGTGTGGACACTAAATCTGGCACGAATGCATTTCATGGAGGGCTATTCGAGTTTTTTAGAAATGGAGATCTTAACGCTGAGAACTGGTTCACCGGCCTAGGGAACCCACTCAAGCGCAATCAGTTTGGCGCTTTCATCGGCGGGCCTATCAGAAAAGATAAGCTGTTCTTCTTTGCAAACTACCAGGGAACTAGACAAAGCATTGTGCAGGGAACAATTACCGAGTTTACGCCGACTGCAGCGATGCTAACGGGCGATTTTAGTGCTGTGCCGATCACGCTTGGGGCGCCATTCACTACGGTGAACGGTAAGCCTAACCAAGTTGACCCGTCCCTACTTAGCTCTGCTGCGATTCAGATTGCAAAGGATATGCTCCCCGTAGGACAGGTTCCCTCCACTGGACAGGTAAACTTCAGCGGCCCTCCTGTCATTACCGATACCGACGAAGCCACAGCTCGCATTGATTACACGATATCGAATAGCCAACGCCTCTTCGTGCGCAGCTTCATACAAGATTTCAATATGCCGGCTGCCGCCGTCAACGGCAATGGTCTCTCGGCATCGGATGCTCAGTCTGGGCAATACTACAACGAAATCGTAAGCCATACTTGGCTGCCAACTTCAAGCTTCGTCAACGTGATGACGGCGGCCTGGATTCGCTTGGCAGTAGCCAATGGAAACATACTTTACACCAAGTCAGGGAAGCCATTCTGCCTCTCGGAGTATATAAATATTGCGACCGCAGGCTGCTACATGCAAGGTCCTACTGTAAACAACGGCTTCTACATGGTCACGGACGAGCCAAACGATAATGCGAGAGTTACATGGGAGTTATTAGATCATATAACCAAGGCATCGGGAAAGAATGTAATTACCGCTGGCGGCAATGTTATGCATCATTGGCTCAATACTACGACCAACTATCCTGCGCCGGGAGTTATAAACTTTAGTGGATATGCAACGGGATTCGGATTGGCAGACTATGTTTTGGGAGATGTAGGGAGTTTTTATCAAGGGGCGTTAGAGAACTCCCCGTCGAAGCAATGGCAGTTAGCTGTTTACGCTCAGGATCAATATAAGGCCGCGCCGAGTCTAACCTTGACTGCCGGCCTACGATGGGAGCCAGATCTTGCCGCAATCTCCTTGGAATCGGGTGCCGCATTTGTCCCCGGACAACAAAGTCGGCGATATCCGCAAGCACCAACAGGAATGATCTTCCCAGGTGATCCAGGTTTAAATTTGGCTCTCAGGCCGTCGCATCTCAATTATTATGCACCGCGGGTAGGAATCGCTTGGCAAGTCGATCCCAAGACTGTACTTCGTGCAGGTTTTGGTATATTCATGGCACCTTTAGAATCTGCACAAATCAACGAAGCTGTTGGCGTTGCTCCCTTCAGTCCTTTTTTCAATTTTGTCGCTTCTCCCTCCAATCCTATTTCCTTTCAGAATCCGTGGGCTGGGTTTGCTGTTACTGGCGGGAAAAGTCCTTTTCCGCCTTTTACTCAGAACATAAACGTTCCAGCAAGTGAAGCTATCTTTCTAACGCCTGTTAGTATATTCGACTCCACTACTGTCCGGCTAAAGGTCGAAGAGAATCAACTGGTTGACGTTTTCGGCGAAATCGGCACCCACCTCGAGGGGCTGAAGGGCGTATAGAATGGGCGTTTTCTCGAAAAGCGTTACGCTTAGAA
>Ga0224534_1000230_pt1 | contig 37562 bp, 37 predicted proteins | sample 714E12024metaG_FD_172012 | JGI IMG/M metagenome (GOLD analysis project Ga0224534, IMG submission 172012) | Peat soil microbial communities from Stordalen Mire, Sweden - 717 E1 20-24 | ecosystem: Environmental > Terrestrial > Soil > Wetlands > Peat | place: Sweden: Norrbotten County, Stordalen... | reverse complement strand
ATTCCCACATTCCCACCGGCACGACTATGGGTTTATACTCGTTCAGGCGATCAACTACACCCCACTAAACTGTCACCCATGTTGTCGGGCTAAAGTGTTACCCATGTCCCCGGCCGCACCATCGCGAGAAAGGTTTGGGCTTCAGCCCCTGCGCACCCAGCGAGTCCCAGCGGCTAAAGCCTTTGGCTACAGATGTGTAGCGGCACGGCTGAAGCCGGCTGAAGCCGTGCCCTGATACAAAGCCGGCCGCCCACGTTCCACTTCCATGTCGCACACTCGTTGACCCTTCACTTTCAGAAGGTTAGAATCGAAGTAGGGGCATTGTAGCAGCGCAGCATGAGTCAAACCGAGCCGCTCAAATCCCGGCACCGCGAAATTCTGAATGCGATCGTGCGGAATTACATCGAAACCGGCGAGCCGGTCGGTTCGCACAGCATTTCGAGGAGCCGCAACCAGAATCTGAGCCCGGCTTCGATTCGCAACGTGATGGCGGACCTGGCCGAAGAGGGTTACCTTTCGCAGCCCCACACCTCGGCCGGACGCGTGCCCACCGAAAAGGCCTTCCGCTTTTACGTGGGTTCGCTGGTAGCGGCGCGGCCGGCGCCGGCCGAAGCGGAGCGGCTGCACCACGAATTCAGCGCGCTGCCCACGGTGGCGGCCGGCGTGGAGCGGTCCAGCCAGATTCTGACCGAGTTGACGCGCAATGTGGGCATCGTGGCCGCCCTTCCGGCGCTGGCGCAGGAGCTGGATCAGATCGAGCTGCTGCCGCTGGCCGACCGGCGCGTGCTGATGATTCTGGTAACACGCGACCAGATGGTGCGCAACCGGGTGGTGACGCTGGAAGAACCAATCCGATCCGACGAGTTGCTTTCCATCCGCAATTACGTCAACCGCAATTTCAGCGGCTGGCGGTTGGGAGACGCGCGCCGCGAGCTGTTGCGCCGGTTGCTGGAAGAGAAGGCGCTGTATAGCGAAGCGATGGGCAAGTTGCAGGTGCTGTGCAGCAAGGGACTGCTGGATGTGGACACCTCGCCCGAAGTGCACATGGAGGGCGCCTCCAACCTGCTCGGCCTGGACCTGCACCTGACGCGGGAGAAGCTGCGCGAGCTGCTGCGGGCGCTCGAGGAGAAGCAGCGGCTGATCGACCTGCTGGACCGTTTCCTGGAGCTGCCGCCGGGCGAGCTGGAGGTGCGGGTGGGCCTGGAACAGGCGCATCCGGCGATGAAGGACCTTGCACTAATCGGCATGACCGTGCGGCTGGCCAGCGGTTTGCCGGCCAAAGTCGCCGTGCTGGGCCCCATGCGCATGCGATACGCACGCGTGATGGCGGCCGTGATCCAGACCAGCCGGGCCCTCGAGAGCGCGCAGTTCTAGGGACTCGTGCACAGCGCAAGAGTGGACCTTGCGTTCCAACGTCGCGTGCGAGTTAAGCTTCGGAGGATCGCCGGAGACCTCCTCAGAATCCAAGGCCGTGCGACTTTCATGTCCGGCACCCAAGACGCAATTCGCAGGTCGAGAGGACGGCGGTTTGGTTTATACTAAATGAAACCTGGAAGTCCAAAATTGGAGATTCCGGCTTGGACAAGGGTGATTCCAGGTAGCGGCTGGGAAGACACAAGAAAGAAATCCCGGCCATGAGGAGGACAGAATGAACATGTTCAGAACATCAACGGGTTTCCGAACAATCTTGACACTAGCCGTTGCCGCCGCCGCGATTTGTCTCGCCGGCCTGCCGGCCTTCGGCGCCGCCGGGGTCCAGGTGAGCCTCGCGTCGTCCTTTAATGCGGATGACGTGCTGCGCTATAGCGGCGCCGCCTTCACCGCGCCAGGCATCTCATGGGACAATCCCACGTCAGGCGGCTCCGTAGACAATTGGATGGTCACGCAGAGCGCCGCGAACCAGCTCGCGGGCGGCGGCAGCGCGGTAGGCATCAATGACAATGGCTATTACCCGGCAAGCGGAGCGCGGCTCTACGATGTGCAACTGGGATTCACGAACGCGACGCCGACAGGCACGAACGTGGCGATCCGGTCAACCGCGGTTGGCAACTTCACCTTCAACGTACCGAACAACCAGTATTCGCAGTTTGCGATTTTCGGTTCGGGCGGGAGCGGGAGCTCGACCCTTACGATTACGCTGACTTACACCACCGGCTCACCCACGGTGCTGACGGGCGTGACGCTTCCGGATTGGTATAGCGGCGCCGGCACATCGGCGGCAGGCGCAGCCGGAACGTATTTCGCGCTGACACCCGCGCTGTCGCGGCAAGCGGCCTACAGCTTCCCGAGCGGCGGTTATCAGGTTCCGGGCTCCGCGGGAGCCTACATTTATGGAATCAACCTGGCGCCGGATTCCACCCGAGTGCTCACCAGCGTCGCAGTGTCCTACACGCCATCGAGCCCAGGATATACGGTCGCGAATTTCCTGGCCGCGGCAGGAGCGATTGCGGCAGGCTCCACTGGGACGGCAACACCGGCACCGGGCACCTTCGTTCTACTCCTGATGGGACTGAGCTTGGTTTGCTGGTTCTTCCTGCGCCGCCAGCGTAAGGCGTTCTGAACGGCCGCTCGCCGGGCGCGGACGGGTCCCCAAGCCACGGCCAGACGCCTTAGGCTGATTCGCTGGCGTCGAACCGCTCCACGAGGCGCTTCGGCGCGGTATTGTGCCAAGCCGCCGCCAGGGCCCGGCGCACGACTCCTTTATGAGCGGCCTTCAGGCGCACGGTGGTCGCACCGCGGCGGCCCCACGCGCCCGCCGCCGGTACGAAGACGGCCCGGTGGGCCTCCACGAAATTGTGCTGCTGCTCCGGCGCGAGCTTCACCATGGCCCAGCCATGCTCCGGATAGCCGAGCGTGGCAAAGATCTTGCCGCCGACCCGGAAATCCGGGTGGTGCATGTGGGCGCGCTCCTCGGCTTCCGGAAAATCGAGTGCGAGACGGCGAAAATCGTCAGGGGTCATGGCGAAGCCTCGGTTGCGACGGGCACCGTATCGCGACCGGCGTGGGACGGCATCAAGAACTCCAAGAAAGACCTCGCCTCTACAAGAGTGTTTCCAGCAGCATCTCCCCAGCCGCCTCTAGCACCTCTCCGGCCGCCTCACCGAGGAGCGACAGCAACTCGGGGAGATCCGACCACTCAAAGTCCGCGAGAGACTGGCGGAGCCCACCCCCGTCTTCATTGAGCAGCTTGAACTGCGGGCTTCCCACACAAACAGATACGCCAAGGCGGCATGTCACGTTCCCCAGGCCGCCTTACGCCCGCCTTCGCATCTCGGCGCGGGCTTCGGCTTCGGCGGTGCGGGTGCGCTCGGTCTCGCGCTTATCGTGTAGCTTCTTGCCTTTCGCCACCGCCAGCTCGCACTTGATGCGGCCTTGCTTGAGGTAGATCTTGGTGGGAATGAGGGCCAGTCCTTTTTCCCGCGTGATGCCTAGCAGCTTGTCGATTTCGCGCCGGTGCAGCAGCAGCTTCCGGTTGCGAACGGGGGGATGGTTTTCGCGGTTGCCGTGCGAATACTGGCTGATGTGCGCGTTCAACAGCCACGCTTCGTTGGCGATCACCGCGCCGTAGGCATCCTTAAGCTGAACTTTGCCGTCTTTGGCGGCCTTCACTTCGGTCCCGGTGAGCACCATGCCGGCCTCGAATCGGTCCATCAAAAAGTAGTTGTGATGGGCCTGCCGGTTATCGCTGAGGATCTTGAAGCGCGCGTCTTTCTCGTCCGCCAATTTTGTTCTCCACGCCCGGAAGGCCAAGCGCGTCAATGCTTTTAGATGTGCCCGGATCGCGAAGTGCGACTTCATCTTAGCATAGGGTTCGCAAGAGGCCTGGCGGAAACAGGAACATGCGTTTTTTCAATCGTTTAACCGCAGTCTGGCTGGCCGCCGCGATGCTCGCGCCGCTGGCTCCTTTGGAAGCCAAAACCCGCAAGGGCGACAAGTACCTGGCCGAGGGCCGGATCGCCGAGGGCAAGAAAGACTGGGACACGGCGCTGGCTTCCTACGAGAAAGCGCTTTCCGAAGACCCCGCCGAACTAACCTATCAGATGGCCGCCGAAAAGGCCCGCTTCCAGTGCGCGCAGGTGCACGTCGACAAGGGGCTGCGTCTGCGCGGCCAGGGGCAACTGGACGAGAGCCTGGCGGAGTTCCAGAAGGCGTACGGCATTAACCCGGGCTCGGCCATCGCCGCTCAGGAAGTCGATCTCACGCGGCAGATGCTGGAACGCGAACGCAAGCGCCAGGCGGTCACCGGCAAAGAAGCGCCCCCGGCGGAGCGCGCCCTGACTCCGGTGCAGGAATACCATCAGCAGGAACAGGAGCGGCTGGGCCGGCTGATGGGTGTACCCGAGCTGAAGCCGCTCAATCCCGCGCCCATCAACCTGAAGATGAACAACAAGACCAAGGTCTTGTTCGACACCGTGGCCAAGTACGCGGGCATTAATCTTCTTTTCGATCCCGAATATCAGCCCCCGGCGAAGGACGGGTTCAACGTGGAACTGAACGATTCCACCGTCGAGCAGGCACTGGATTATCTCGCCGTGCTCACGAAATCGTTCTGGAAGCCGATCTCGACCAACACTATTTTCGTCGCCAATGACAGCCAACAAAAGCGGCAGGCTTACGAAGAGCAGGTGCTCAAGGTCTTCTACTTGCAGAATATTCAAAGCGATACAGAGCTGAACGAATTGGTGACCGCACTCCGCACCGTGGCCGAACTGCAAAAGGTCATGGCGTATAAAGGGCAAAATGCCATCATCGTGCGCGGCGAAGCGGACAGAGTGGAACTGGCGGAGAAGATCATCAACGACATCGATAAACCCAAGGCCGAAGTGGTCATCGACCTGATGGTGATCGAAGCCAGCACCACCTTCAGCAAACAGGTCACCGCGGCAATCGCCTCCACCGGGTTGAACCTGCCGGTGTCATTCAACCCGCGCTCCAGCATCCAGGTGCAAAGCAGCAACACCAGCAACAACTCGACCAACAATTCCAACACGACCAACACGTCCGGCCTCACCAACACCACCGCGACCACCAGTAGCAGCACCACCGGTACTTTGATTCCACTCAACGAGCTGGGACACATCAGTAGCGCGGACTTTGCGACCACCCTGCCTAGCGCGCTGTTGCAGGCCGCATTGAGCGATGCGGGATCGAAGATTCTGCAAGCGCCGCAACTGCGCAGCGTGGACAATGTCAAAGCGACGCTGAAGATCGGCGAGAAGGAACCGATCGCCACCGGCAGCTTCCAGCCGGGCGTGGCCGGAGTGGGTGTCAATCCGCTGGTGAACACCCAGTTCACATATCAGGACGTGGGCGTCAACGTGGAAATCACGCCGCGGGTGCATGAGAACGGCGACGTGACCATGCACATCGACCTGGATATCTCGACGGTTGCCAGTTACGTCAACGTGGGCGGCATCAGCCAGCCGGTGATCGGCCAGCGCAAAGTGCAGCACGACATCCGCATGCGAGAGGGTGAAGTGGGTCTGCTGGGCGGACTGATCAATACCGAGGATGACAAAACGGTGACCGGGATTCCGGGCCTCGCGAGCATTCCGATTCTGGGCAACCTGTTCAAGGGCTCCAGCGTCAACCACAACCGCGATGAGCTGATGATCGTGGTGATCCCGCACGTGATCCGGCAGCCCGAGATCACCGCGCAGAATCTGCGCACCATCGCCGTGGGCACGAATGTCGTTCATCTGAGCCGCGCGCCGAGACTGCCGGAGAGCCCCGCGGCACAGGCGCCGTCCGTGGCCGATATGCAGCCTCCGCCGCCCCCGGGTACAGTGACGCCAGCCACCACTCCGCCGCCCACCAACCCGGCTTCGGCGCCGCCGGTAACCGCGCCGGCAGTCAACAACCCGTTACCGGTTCCGCCTGCCGCCGGCCTGCCGCCGGCGACTGCGCCACCGTTCCCACCGGGAGCCGAGCCTCCGCCCACCGGCGGCGCTCCGGTGGCGGACGTCAGTGGCCCGGCCCGGGCCTACTTCAAGCCTGGGCATGTGGATGCGGCGGCCGGCGGCGCCTTCACGGTGGCCGTCGAGTTCGATAACGGACTGGACGTGGCTTCCGCGCCGATGAGCATCGAATTCGACCCGAAGCTCCTCCACCTGAACGACATCACGCTGGGAGGCCTGCTATCTTCCGCGGCCCAGAAACCGGTATTCGATAAGAACATTCAGAACGAGCGCGGAGCGGCCACCGTGACTCTCAACGTGATCCCGAACAACCCGGGTGTAACGGCGGCCTCGGGCACGCTGGTCACGCTTAACTTTCAGGCGCTAGCCGCGGGCAGCGGCACCGTCACCATACAATCGCTGGTGGTGAAGAATTCGCGCGGCAGCGTCCTTCATACCGGCAGCCCGCAGCTTACCGTCACCGTAAAGTGAGAAGCGTCATGCGGCGGCGGAAACAGAGCGGATTGACCTTGGTGGAGTTGATCGTGGCGTTCACCATCATGCTCATCCTCACCAGCATGGCGGTGCCGTTGGCGCGCGCCAAGGTGCGGGCGCAGCGCGAACGCGCCCTGCGCTATGCGCTCGACGACATGCGCCTGGCCATCGACAAGTACAAAGACTACTGCGACATGGGCGTGTTCGGCCCGGTCAAGCAGGGCACCAACTGCTGGCCGGAGACGCTCGAGTCGCTGGTCGAGGGAGTCAAAATTGGCAGCTCCGCCGACGACAAGAAGATCAAACTGCTGCGCCGCATTCCGCGCGACCCGTTCACCAACTCAAACGAGTGGGGCATGCGCAGCGATCAGGACGATCCCACGGCGAACAGTTGGGGCGGACAAAACGTGTTCGATGTGTACAGCAAGACCGACCAGAAGGCACCCGATGGAACGGCATATTCGGAGTGGTGAGCGCGTTGTCTCGAAATAGCCGGGCCAAATTCGGGCGATGGACGTGGCGCACGCACTCCTGCGTGCCGTGTCGAGACTCTTCTCGACACCTCCTTGCGGATGGGAAGCCGGGCGCCGGCGCGAGTGCCGGCGCGGCACGCAGGAGTGCGTGCGCCACGTCGAGGCGCGGCTTCACCTTCGTCGAACTGATGGTGGTGATCTCGATCATCGTGATCCTGATCAGCATGGCCATCCCGATCTACCAGAAGTCGATCATCCGCGCCAAGGAGAGCGTGCTGGCTAACAACTTGTTCACGCTGCGCACGGTGATCGACAATTACACCTACGACAAGGAAAAGGCGCCGCAGGCTCTACAGGACCTGGTGACCGAAGGCTACCTCAAGGATGTGCCCGTCGACCCGATGACCGGCGACAACTCGAGCTGGAAGATCGTGATGGAAGACGCCAGCCAGGCGCTCAACCAGGCCGAACCCGGCATTTTCGACGTGCACAGCGGCTCGGATAAGAAGGCGCTGGACGGAACCGCGTACGCGGACTGGTAGAGCCGCCCGATGGCCGCGTTACCGAAGCGCTGCTTCAATGGCATCGATCAGTTCGGGGGATTCGGGAGCCGCCTTGGATCCGAAGCGAGCTATCACCTTTCCGTTTCGGTCCGCCAGGAACTTGGTGAAGTTCCAGCGAATCTCACCGCCGGTGGATGGGTTGGCCTTCTTGTCAGTCAGGAATTGGTACAGCGGAGTCTTGTCCGCTCCTTTAACCGACACCTTAGCGAACATGGGGAAGGTGACGTGGTACTTGGTGGAGCAGAATGCCTGGATCGCTAAGTTAGTCCCCGGCTCCTGCCATAAGAAATTGTTGGCGGGAAAACCCAGGACGACGAGACCCTTGTCCTTGTACTTGTTGTACAGAGCTTCCAAACCTGCGTATTGAGGCGTAAAACCGCAGCGGCTGGCCACGTTGACGATCAGCGCCACCTTGCCTTTGAATTGAGCCAGAGGAACCGGCTGGCCGTCTATGGAATTCAAGGTGAATTCGTGGATGCTGGAAGCCGCGGAGTGCGGTTTCGAAGGAAACAGAAATCCGGGGAGCAAAGTCGATAGCGTCACACTTATAGAGATGCCCGCGCGCGCGGCGCGATGCAGATTGTCTCGGAGGAACCGGAGACTTCTGCCCCGGCCTCTTCCTATCTCCGGCTCGCGATCCAGGCGTCTATCTTGACTTCCAGCATGTCGAGCGGCAGCGGACCCTGGTCGAGCACCGCGTCATGAAAGGCGCGCAGATCGAACTTAGCTCCTAACTCCCGCTGCGCGCGTTCGCGGAGCGCGAGAATCTTCATCTGTCCCATTTTGTAGGAAAGCGCCTGCGCCGGCCATGCAATGTAGCGATCCACTTCGGTCTCGATGTTCTGATCGTCCATCGCCGTGTGTTGATGAAAGAAGTCGATCATCTGCTGGCGCGTCCAGTGCTTTGCGTGGACGCCGGTGTCCACCACCCAGCGCACGGAACGCCACATCTCATTCTGCAAACGCCCGTATTCGCTGTACGGATCTTGATAGAACCCCGCTTCTTTTCCCAGGCGCTCGGCGTAAAACGCCCACCCTTCGGTATATGCATTCAGATCCAGGTCATACCTGCGGAACGGCGCCAGGCCGGTGAGTTCCTGCGCAATCGAAAACTGCAAGTGATGTCCGGGGACTCCTTCGTGATAAGCGATGGCTTCCACGTTGAGCAGCAGCCGCTTCTCCGGCGCATACTCGTTGACGTTGATCCTTCCGGGGCGCGAGCCATCTCCGGCGCCCGGCGAATAATCGGCGGGAACGTTGTCGGCGCTCAGGAACGCCTCCATCGACACCACCGCCAGCTTGGTCTTTGGCAGCCGTCCGAATAGCTCAGGCAGCTTCCCGTACATCTGGTCGCGATACTGCGTGTACAGGTCCAGCAGTTGCTGGCCGCTCCTGGCGTGCAGTTTCGGGTCCTGCCGTATGTGATCGTTGAACGATTTCAGGTCGCTGAATCCCTGCGCCTTGGCGATGACCAGCATCTCGGTTTCGATCTCCGCCACGCTCCGCAGGCCAAGCTGATGAATCTGTTCGGCGGTGAAATCGCTGGTGGTCTCGTGACGCACGGCGAAGCGATACCGCGCCTCGCCATCGGGCAAGGCCCACACGCCGGGATCGATCCGCCCGTGCGGTGCGTAGTCTTCTCTCACGAACCTGGCGAATTTCGCGTACGCCGGCGCGACCGCGTCCCTGACTGCGCTTTCGATCCCTTCGCGCAGCGGTTTCCGCTCTGCCTCGGAGATCGAATCGGGAAACTTGCGCAGCGGCGCGGTAAACGGACTCTTGTCGAGCGCGTAGCCGGCGATCTCCTGCGCCTGTCCGGACACCTTCTCGAGCAGATACCGCGGCGGTATGCGATGGTCGCGCAGACCGTCGCGCATATGTTCCATCGCCTGATCCAGTACGCGTGGAATCTGTCGAAGGCGGCCCGTGTAATCCCGGTAGTCTTTCGCGTTGCGGAAGGGCGTATCGAGGGCTAGCGTTGCGTAACCCAGGTGAATGCCGCCAAACTGCGTCGCCGGCATCTCCCAATCCTTGAATGGCGCGCTCTCGAGCGCTTCCCGCAAGCTGCGCAGCATGAGTGCGCGGTTGAGCTTCTCCTGCTCCGGAAAGCCTGTGACATCGACCGCTTCGAAGCGCGCGAGCGACTGGCGAGCGTGTTCGAGATCCGCGGCAATCGCCTGGCCGGAGAAATCGCTCAGCCGGTCGTTGTACCGGTCGTCCCCAACGTGGGTGGCCAGTTCCGGCTGAGTGCGCAGCGTGTATTCCCACTCATCGTTCAGCAGACGATTCAGTTCCGCCCGCCGGTCTTTCAGGGTCTGCCCGCCAGTCTGGGCGAAGAGCGGGACGAGTTGAGCCACGGCGAAACAGACAATCATAAGCGATGCGCGCACGATCGAGTCCTCCGCAACTTATTATTCTATACTTCAGCGCATAAATAACCACGGCGGTAGGACCGGCGAGGGCGCGCGACACAGGAATGGCCAAACTCTCCATTGCTAAAGAACCCCCGCGAATCTGAGCGTAGGGGTACGCAAGAAGGCTTTGTATCAGGGCACGGCTTGAGCCGTGCCGAAGGATCGCGAGAAAGGTCTGGGCTTCAGCCCCTGCGCCCGCAGGAAAGCTTCAGCGGCTAAAGCCTTTGGCTACCGATGTGTTGTGGCACGGCTGAAGCCGGTGCCCTGATACAAGGCCAGCCGCCGAGTTCCAACTTCCATGTCGCCACCCGGACCGGCGATCGGTTTTTGTCGCCGGTCTTCCGCTCTCGAGCGACAGGCCACAAAAACCGATGGCCTATCCTACCTTGCGCAGCGCCGATGCGGAGCGACAATAGTGGCATGCGCCTGTCCAATCGTTGCTACGCGGTTACCGGTCTTGGATACTCGGCGCCATGGTGCGTGAATGCGGGCTTTGCGGTTGGCGACAATCTGACGCTGGTGGTAGATACGGGCGGGAACGCGCTGGCGGCGCAAACTGTCCACGGATACGCGTCCGCCGCGAGGCCGGGAAACCATCTGCAAGTCGTCAACACGGAGAAGCATTTCGATCACATTGGCGGGAACGGCTTCTTTCGCGAGCGGGGGATCGACGTGTGGGGCCACGTTGGGACTGTGCGAACGGAGGAGGACTTTCAAGCCGAAATCGCGGAGTTCAACGATTCGATCCCCAACCAGGCTCGCCGGGAACGCGGTGAGGCGCGGGCGTTCTTTCATGGAACGCACCTGGTAAATCCGAACCGCCAGATTGATAGCGACACCCGATTCGACCTGGGCGGCTGCACGGTGGAAATCCTGCTTACGCCGGGGCACACGGCAACCAATCTTTCGGTTTGGGTGCCCGATGACGAAGTCTTATTCACTGGCGATTGCCTGATTAACGAGTATCTTCCGAACCTGGACGCAGGAACGCCCGTCGATTGGCAGATATGGCTGGAATCACTCAAGCGAATCGAGTCGCTCAAGCCCACTATCGTCGTCGCCGGCCACGGCCCGGTTGCCCGGGGCAATGAGGTCCAGGTGATCGTGGATACGGTAAGGCGCGTGCTTCAGGAATCCATTGCACGCGGTTACTCACCAACGGCCAATCGGGCATCGGATCCGCTTTCTCCGCCGAATTCCGGCGCTGCATAAAGCAGCGCGGCATCCGCGACGAAAAATAGAATGAGATTCTTGGGACGCGCGTGGACTACCTTGCAGACGACCCAGCTCTCTGGGTGATCCCAGGAGAAGGAAGCGCAAGGTGGGTATTCTGCATGCCGGGTATCGGGCGGGTTTGTGCTCCGCCGTGCTGTTTCTCTTATCCGCCGCCGGCCTCAAGGCCGACTCCATCTGTTATGAGTTCAGTTCCACTTGGGGCGTATTCGGCACCGTCGACCTGACCACCGGCGCGGTCTCCTCGCTTGCCTCCTACCGGTACTTCGAAGCAAGTCTGGGTGTGTATGACGGATCGTTATACACAGCCACTACCGCTGAGCTCTACACGGTGAGCACGGCGACTGGATCGATTGCGCCAGTTGATAACGATTTTGGCGTACACTTAGCCGACCTGGGCTCCACTCTGAGCGGGCTCTATGGCGTGGGCTGGGGGACCGGCGATGGATCTAGCTCGTCTGACCTTGGAGTGTATTCCATAGACCCTTCCACGGGGCTAGCCGCATTGGTGGGGCTAACCGGGCTCGGCTACAACGCCGGCGATTATATTGGTCTCTCCACCAACTCGAGTACGCTTTATTTTGGCGACAACAACGACCTTTATACGATAGCCACCACAACCGGAGCTGTCACGCTGGTTGGATCGTTTGGCGCCGGCGCTCTCCCCTACGAAATGGGAGCGATGACCACCATAAATGGCGTCCTGTACGGAGCGGATGTCAACAACGGCACGATCGATACGATCAACACCAGCAATGGAACCGCCGCGCCGGGCGCCGCGAGTAAGGAGATCTTCGGGCTTGCACCCGACCCGCTGCCAAGCGGTGGATTGGCGGCACCGGAGCCGGGGTCCTGGAGCTTGCTGGCGGCCGCCCTCGGTGTACTGATGGTGGCAAAGAGGAAGATGAAGAATCGCCGGACTTCCTCCGCGCCGCCCGCCGGTAGCCCACCCACGGTTCGGTCAAAATGATCTTCGGCTTGGCGCCTCAATCGGGAGCTGAACCCGAAAGAGTAAGCCTACCGGGCTACCAGCGGATTACGAACCGCAATCCCCGGCAAGCGGCCGAAGTCGCGATCCGCCGACCACAGCTCCCGCACCCCATGTTCCAGGCAAATCGCGGCCACACGCGCGTCGTGAATCGCGCCGCCCGAAACGCGTCCGGCCATGGCCAGCCCCTTGAGCTCTTTCCAGTGCCCCTTCAATTCGCCGATCGTACGCAGCGAAGGAGAGCCCAGCCAGATCTCCACCTGATCGAGCGCCTTGGCCAGTGGCGTGGGCGGACGGTAGATGCGCGAGTGCGTCACCACGGCCAGAAACTCATGGAGGCAAGGCCACGGGATTGCCCACGGTGCGGACCCTTCCGCCAGCGACTGGATCAGGCGATAGGCCTTCTCATGCCACTCGGAGTCGCGACGGTGCGCGTACACCAGGATATTGGTATCGACCGCGATCATTCGCCGCGGCCTTCGTAGATCCGGCCGCGAACCGCCGGCCAGGAGAGCGGATCCCGCAAACCCTTGCCGCCGACCGATCCGTTGCGCAAGCGGAATTTCCGCGGTCCGCGCTCCTGGCTGATGGCGGCTCGCAATCCCTCTTCCACCAATTGCCGCAGCGGCACCCCCCGCGATGCGGCGAAGCCCTTGGCCTCCTCGAACAGCGAATCCGCAATCTCGACAGTGGTCTTCATTTGACCCCATATTACCATCCTGGCTAATATGGGTGTATGGGAGAAAGTGGAAGCGCGTAGCCTGTCACCAGTTGTTAAGTTTTTATGACTCGGCTATCTCTTCTTCGGAAGCGGAAGAATCCAGACTTGAGCAGAGGCGAACTTCGTTGAATCGGCAACGCTGGTTGCCGTCACAGTTACCTTCTGCCGCGATGCGATCGATGCCGGCGCGGTGTAGAGGCCGCTTTGGTCGATCCCGCCTACTCGCGGGCTAATTGACCAGGTGACGGATTCATCGAGTTCCGGCCTCAGGGCCAAGGTGACCGCAAATGGCACCGACTGCGATACATACAGAGAACTGCTCGCGGGTAGAACCACGATTGGCACTGGCACAGTAACGGAAACTCTGGCCGAGGTACTGGCTCCGGAAGGAGTAGTGTACGTGATCGTGAGGTTCGCATCACCTGGAGCGATGGCAGTTACCATACCCCGTGAGTCCACTGTGGCTACAGCTGGCCGATCAGACCTGTACGTCGTATAGGTGGAGTTTTCGAGGCCAGTTTGTGAGCCGACGTGGCCCTACTCCTGCGACACGACCTCACTCGATAACGGCAACCCGCTGGCGGTGACCACGATCAATATGCCCACGGGCAATTTCGTGGACGAGGCCCTCGTGATCGCGGGCTTCACCGTTGACGTGAACGGCAACGAATCGCCCGACGGCGATGCGCCGATCCGCGAGGACTGGGTGTTCGGCGCGGAAGGACTCTCTAAAGTCGCCGGCCTTGTCTTCCAGATGCAGGGCACGCTTGGTGTGGAATCCAACGCCGCGCAGCCTCTCTATTTGAACCGCCCCGTCACTGTCGGCGATGTGAAGGCTTACGTCCAGGCCGCGCCCACCGGCGCGGCGATCACGTTCACGATTTACGTCGGAGGCGCGGCCTGGCTGACATTGACCATTCCTGCCGGCCAGACGGCAGTGGTTGCCACTCCGTCGCAGATCGGCGCTCTTATCGAGATCCCGGCGGACACGGCAGTCTCTATCGGCATTACGGCGGTCGGGACAACGTTCCCCGGTTCGAACCTCTCGGTCTTCATCTACTCGTGATTCCGGACTCCCAGCCGTGATTTCCCGCCGAACACCTATTTCAGAAGGCGAAGGTCTCTTCCGTCACAACTCCGCACGACCACCTGCACGAGTTGGCCGTCCTTGAATTGAAACCTTACATCGGGGCGTTTAGCATCGAACCACTCACGCACATTAGTGACGCTCTCAGAGCAGTAATGGATTCCCAGCCAGTGGTGCGGGCCCAGAGAATGCGTCTTTCGCTCGACTATTCTTCCTTGTGAGTCCCTAATCCAGAATGCGTTTTCGGACCCACGATTCGACAACCCGACAATATATCGCCCATCGTCGGATGCGGCGACGTAGTCGGCAAAATCACTCACGGTGAAGAGCGTTTCTGTGCCTCGGCTGCAACTCAAAATCATGTTCCGACATTGACGCACTTCCTGACGACAGGCTATTTGACCTGCGCGAAGAACTTGCGGGTCTCCGTATCCACATCCCCAAAAGACTCGATCGGCAAGAGCTGACATTGGTGATAAGGCTATGCAGCAAACTGCAAACGTACGTTTGTAGCGGTTGAATGCCATTTGCAAATCAGCCTCCGAATCAGAGTTAAACCCTCCCTTATGATAGGCCACATCGGTTCGCCATCAAAGCTGAACCGCCACCAGTTCAACGCCGTGTGGAGCGTCGTGCCGACCGGCTGATGTACTTATGGGGGGAGAATCCGGGGACGACGGGAGAATCCGGGGACGGGAGAATCCGGGGACGGGAGAATCCGGGGACGGACGGGACGTATTCGCCACTGGCCGCGCCGGCTCTCACTCTGCGACTCCGTGGGGCTTGAGTAACTCCACGCCGCGCGGGGGGAGAATCCGGGGACGTATGAGACGTATTCGCCACTGAGAATCCGGGACGGACGGAACGCATTCGCCACTGGCCGAGATGGATCTCACTCCGCCACCCCGTGCCGCCTGAGCAACTCCACGCCGCGCGGACTGCCGTGCTGCTCGGCCAGGCGCGCGTGGCGCCAGGCGGCGGGGTAGTCGGCTCTAACGGCGTATAGCTCGGTGAGCGCGGTGTGGGCATCCGCGAACGCGGCGTCCAGGCGCACGGCTTCTAACAACAAACCCAATGATTGCTCGGTACGGTTTTCCATGCGGTAGAACTGCGCCAGGTGATAGTAGGGCCGCGGATTGCCAGGCTCGCGCTCGATCCACTTACGGAGCCCGTCTATCTGCCGCACTGTCTCGTGACTCAGTGCGAACTCGACTACCTCTTTCCGCCAGAAGCTCATGCGCGACTCCCAATTAAGAGGATCCTCACATCGGCCACGTTGGTGTTGGTCGGCCCTGTGATTACCAGGTCGCCCAGTGCTTCGAAGTAATGATAGGAATCGTTGGCGTCCAGATAGCGGCGGGCGTCCGGCTTGCGGCCGAGCGTATCTCCGTCGGCGATGGCACCGGCCGCGTCGGTGGGTCCATCGGTGCCATCGGTACCGGCGCTGAACACCACCACGTTGTCGAGTCCCGCGATATCGAGCGCCGCCGCCAGCGCGAATTCCTGGTTGCGCCCGCCGAGCCCGTCGCCGCGCAGCGTGACGGTGGTTTCGCCGCCGGTGATGATGCAGGCGGGCGGCTTCGCCGGCCGGCCTGATTCCGCCACTTCGCGCGCGATGGCTGCGTGCATGCGTGCGATCTCCCGCGTCTCGCCCGCGATCGAGCTCGAAAGCACCAGTGTGCGAAACCCAAGTTGGCGCGCGTGGCGCGCCGCGGCAGCGAGCGCCAGGCGGTTGCCGCCGATTACCGTGTTGCGGATGCGCGCGAAGAGCCTGTCGCCCGGCTTGGGAGTTTCGTCGATCGCGGCGGCTACGCCCTGCTCGATCCGCACCCGCACCGCCGCCGGAACCTTGTCGCGAATGCCGTACCGGTCCAGCACGGCGGCTGCTTCGAGGAAGGTCGATGGATCGGGCGCGGCCGGGCCGGAGCCGATCACGTCCGGATTGTCGCCGATCACGTCGGAAACCAGCAGCGCTTCCACCTTCGCCGGCCATGCCAGGCGCGCCAGTCGCCCGCCCTTGATTGCCGACAAATGTTTGCGAACGGCGTTGATTTCATGGATGTCTGCGCCGCACGCCAGCAGCAGCCGCGTGACTTCCTGCTTTTCCGCCAGCGTGATCGGCGGCGCCGGCAGCGGCAGCAGCGCCGAGGCGCCGCCCGAAATCAGGCACAGCACCAGGTCGCCAACACCAGCCGCGGAGGCGATCTCCGCGATGCGCTCCGCGCCGGCTGCGCCGCGCTGGTCCGGCACCGGGTGTCCGCATTCGTTCAGCTCGATGCGGCGCAGCTTGGCGACGTGGCCGTACTTGACGTTCACCAGGCCGCCGGTGACAATCCGCCCCAACGCGCGCTCGGCGGCGCGCGCCATGGAAGCGCCCGCCTTGCCCGCGCCGATCACGTAAACGTGGCGGAAGCGGGAATAATCGCGCCGCGCCAGGTAGCGCATCACCGCCTCGTGCGGGTCGGCCGCCCGCAGCGCGGCGCGAAAAATGGCGGCAGCCTGATGTCTCAGCAAGCGGTGAGTCATCGGAAAAATGGGTGCGCCAGAATGGCGTCGGCGACGGCTTCCGCATCGTCCGTTTCGATGGGAATGTGGACGTCGGCCAGCCGGTAGATGTCGCGGCGCTCATCGAACAGAGCCGCCAATTTCTCGGGATCGCGCGCCAGCGGCCGGTGGGTGGCCTGCGCCACGCGGCGCGCGATGCGGTCGAAATCGCAATCCAACCAGACGCTCACGCCGTTGCCGGCCGCCAGGTCGCGATTGGCCGGGCTGAGGAACGCACCGCCGCCCAGCGCCACCACGGCCGCGCGCCCGTGCTCAATCGAACGTACGTGCTGCGCCAGCATTTCGCTCTCGATGCGGCGGAACTCGGCTTCGCCGCGCGTATCGAAAATGTGCGCGATAGTCGTCTTCTCGGCTGCCTCGATTTCGTCGTCGAGATCGAAGAAACTCCAGCCCAGCCGGTGCGCCAGGTGGCGTCCCACGGTGGATTTGCCGGTGGCCATGAAGCCTAACAGGTAGATGCCCGGAGTCTGCTTGAGCCGCAGATTCATGCCGTTCCATTCATGCGCGCCATGCGCGCCTCCACGGCGCGCGGCAGCAGCCGCGCTAGCGCCACCAGCAGCCATCCCACGCGCGGCGTCATTACCGTGCGCGCGTCGCGCTCCACGCCGCGCCGGATACTCGCGGCGCATTCGGTGGCGGTGATGGCGAACCGCCGGCCCTTCACCATTTGCGGCGGAACTTCGCCCACGCTGCGCTGCTGAAATTCGGTGAGCACGTAACCGGGGCACACCAGCATGGTGCGTATGCCGTCGCGGCGCAGCTCCATGCGCAGCCCCTCGGTGAGCGCGCCGACGGCGTATTTGGACGCGCTGTACACCGTCAGCCAGGGCAGCACGATCTTGCCGCCGATCGATCCCACGTTGACGATGGTTCCGCCCCGCCGCGCGCGCATGTGCGGCGTCACCAGCCGGATCATGCCGAGCACGGCGAAGAAGTTCAGTTCCATCAGGCGGCGCACTTCCGCTTCCGGCGCTTCCCAGGACGGAATATAGAGGCCGATGCCGGCGTTGTTGATCAAAATGTCGATCGCGCCAAACCGCTCCAGCGTCCGCTCCACCACCCGCCGCCGCACGCTTTCCTCGGTCAGATCGCCGGCCGTAATCAACGCCTGATCGCCCGCGGCGCGGCGCAATCCTTCTTCCGAGCGGGCGCACAAGGAGAGCTTCGCGCCGGCGCGCGCGAACTCCGCGGCGCATGCCGCTCCAATGCCCGCCGAAGCGCCGGTGACGATCACGACTTTGCCGTCTATTTTCATACCATTGGTCTGGGCAAGCTAAAGCATGCCCTACCTCAGAAACGCCATAATAGTACCATGCCTTCGCGGCTGCTTCCGTTGTTCCCGTTGCAGGTCGTGGTGTTTCCGCGAACGCGTTTGCCGCTGCATATTTTCGAAGAGCGCTACAAGCTCATGGTGGGGGAAGCGATCCGCGATGGATGCGAGTTTGGCATCGTGCTCGCCGGGGAACAGGGCATTGCGAACGCCGGTTGCAGCGTAGCCGTGGAAAAGGTGCTCGATCGTTATCCCGACGGGCGCATGGATATTCTGACGCGCGGCCTCAGGCGATTCGAAATCGTATCACTCGATGAAGAGCTGGATTATCTGCGGGCCGAGGTCCACTACTTCGACGATGAGGATCAAGCGCAGCCGGAACCCGAAATCCGCAAGCAGGTGCTGCGCCATTTCCGCTCGCTGAAAGAACTGGGCAGCGCACGCCCCCGCGGCGAGCCCGACCTGGCGGACCCGCAGCTCAGTTTTCAACTGGCGCAGATCCTGCCCGACCTCGATTTTCTCAGTGCGCTGCTGCGGCAGCGGTCGGAGGCTTCCCGGCTCAAACAGCTCAACCAATATCTGGCGGATTATATTCCGCGGCAGCGCGCCATTGAGCGCGTGCAGGGGGTCGCGCCGACCAACGGGTTCGGCGGCAAACGCAGGGAGTTGTAGGGTGAGGATGCTGATCCGCCGCGACGGGGCACGTCGCCGCTCACCGGCGTTCGCGGCTTCGGGGCTATTGCACCTGGCGGCGTTGCTGGCGGTGGTGCTCAGCCCGCTTGCGCCGCGCGCAGACCCGCGCCCCGTGTACAATCACGAGATCCGCCCCTACGAGTCGCACATCATCTGGTACAACCTGCGCAAGAAACTGCCCGAGGTAAGGCCGGCCGAAGCGATGGACCCGAAACCGCCCCGCGCGATTCGCCGGTTCCAGCAGCAGATTGTGGCGGGGCAAATCGAACTGCCGCGCCCGCCGCAACTGATCCGCGTTCCCGCCCCGGAGATTCCGCTGGCCCAGCCTCGCGAGCTGCCCAATCTGCTCGCCGTCGCACCGCCTAAGCCCGTCCGTCCATTCGCGCCGCCGCCGGACCGTGCGCGCCAGCCCGAGAGTGGCCCGTTGCCGGCCGCACCGCTAATCCCTGACCCCGTCTCGCCGCGCGAGTTGGCGCTTCGCCTGGCGGCGCCGCGCCCGCGCCCGCTGCCCTTCATCCCACCGGTCGAGCGCAAATCCCAGCCGGCCCTGACTGCGCTGCCGGCCGCGCCGGTAGTAGCGGTGCCCGCGCCAACGGCGGACATGCCGCGCATTGCGCGCGGCTTTAGCGCGCCGCCGGAGAAAAAGGCGAAGCCCGCCGCCGAGCCGGCGCTGGCTGCCGATACCTCCGCGGTCGTGATGCCACCATCGCCGCAGTCCACGCTGGCCATTGTGGGTCTCAATCCGATCGACACTCCCGAGATTCCCAAACCGCCTGGCTCGCATGAGGCCGCCTTCTCCGCCGGCCCACGCCCGAAGCCGGAAGGCGGCGCCGCGGCTCCGGCCGGTGCGGCAGTTGTGGTGCCCAATCTGATCGCGCATGGGGGCGCTGCGGACGCCAACGCGGCTATCCTCGCCGTGCTTCGCCCCTTAACCCGCGAAAGAATCGTGGCGGAGATGCTGGCCGGACAGGCCAGCGCCCAGCCGCCCGCCGCCACCGGATCCGCCCGCATCGTCAAGGCGCCCGATCCGCGTCTCGAAGGCCGCGCCGTCTATGCCATCTCCATCCAGATGCCCAACGTCACCAGCTTCTCGGGAAGCTGGCTGGTGTGGTTCGCCGAACGCCGCCCGCTGACGGGAGCGCCGCCGGCCGATATGCAATCGCCCGTTCCGCTGCGCAAGGTCGACCCCAAGTACTATCGCGATACCGTCTCTGACCGCGTGGAAGGAACCGTGCGCCTGTTCGCGGTGATCCGCAAAGACGGACAGGTGGATGCGATCGAGATTATCCGCGGGATCGATCAGCGCCTCGACCGCAGCGCCGCCGAGGCGTTGGCCAAGTGGCAATTCCAGCCAGCCAAACGCGCCGGCATACCGGTGGACGTGGACGCGGTTTTCGAAGTCCCTTTCCGCCTGGCGCCGCGATCCGAACAAAAATGACGCCCCAATTTCTCATCATCGACGCCGACGATACGCTGTGGGAGAACAACATCTATTTCGAGCGCGCCTTCGACGAGTTCGTCGAGTTCCTCGATCACTCGACGCTCGCGGCGCCCGAAATTCGCGCCGTGCTCGACGCCATCGAAGAAGCCAACGCCCGCGTTCACGGCTACGGTACGCTCAATTTCGGCCGCAATCTGCGCCAGACCTACGAGCGGCTGGCCGAGCGCGACGTGCGGCCGGAGGATCTCGAGACCGTAATGGGCTTCGCCGAGCGCATCCTCGAATGCCCGATGGAGACCATCGCCGGAGTTCCCGAAACGCTCGCCTACCTGGCGGCCCGGCACGACCTGACGCTATTCACCAAGGGTCATCCCGACGAACAGACGCTGAAGATCGGCCGCTCCGGCCTGGGAGAGTACTTTCGGCACACCGCCATCGTCAAGGAAAAGGACGCCGCCGCATACCGCCGCCTGGTGGCTGAGCGTGGCATGGACCCGGCGCGCACCTGGATGATCGGCAACAGCCCTAAGTCCGACATCAACCCGGCCCTGGCCGCTGGCTTGCATGCGGTCTTCGTTCCTCACGCTCACACCTGGGTTCTGGAGAAGCAGGAGATCGCCGAAGCTGACGGCCGGCTCTTGGTGGTCGACCGGTTCGAGGATTTACACAAGCATTTCTGAAGCCGCAACGGAATCGGATCGCCACACAAGGGAGCCGGGCCGCGCGGATGCCACTCCTGTACGCGCACACTGTATGCGCAAGGCACGGTGCACAAGCTCACAAACGACAGTGAATCTTCACACAATCTTCAGGTTGCGGCCTCGACGCTCGCACCGCTTCGCACGTCAATATAGATATGAGCACTCCAAATCGGCAGTCTGCTTGTGTCCCATTCTTTGCTCCGCCAACGGCCGAAAACCCGGCTCTCGCTTTCGAGCCTGCGCCGGGGACGGACAGCCGGTCGATTCCCGGCCTGGACTACTACGGCGCGTGCCGGTCCGCCAACAACTCGACCGGCGACTTCTTCAAATTCATCCCGCTCGATGGCCGCCGGCTGCTCGCTTCCATTGGGGAAACACCTGGGCCCGGTATGTCGCCCCGCGCCATGATGACCGCTGTTCAGGCGCACTTCCCTGGAGTTGCTGCCAGCGGTCCTGATTCACTTGCCGCAGCGGCCTCCCGGCTCAACCGGCCGCTGTGCGACGTCGCTTCGGATGGTTCGCTCACGACGCTCTTCTGTGCCTGCATCGACCCGCTGCGGCGCGTGTTACGCTACCTGAGCGCGGGCCATGAGTCGGCGCTTCTGTTCCGCGCCACCCATTTTAGCGCCCACCGTCTGGAACCTACCGGAACCGTGCTCGGGCTTACCAGCAGGACGGTGTACCGGCAGCGCAGCGTCGGCCTGAGCCCCGGCGACGTGCTGATTGCGTTCACTGGCGGTGTCGCGGACGCCGTGGACCGTGCCGGTCGCGTCCTGGGCGAAGCGGGCGTGATCGAGGCGCTGCGGGACTCCCCGGACAACCCGCCGCGGATTCTGGTGGAACGCATCCTGGACACCGTCGGACGTTACGGCGAAGGCGCCGGCCAGCCCGCCGATCAAACCGTGCTGGCAGTCCGCTTCGCCGGTTCCGAGGGCAGCCTCAACGAGGGCCACGCAGCCAAAGTGGCCTTGGCGGCTGCGTGACACGCGAGGTGTCGGTGACGGAATTGGACAAGTCGTCAATCCGGCGGGAGGACGGCGGATAAGCCGGGGGCCGGCCTGCGCGCGGAAAGTGAGAGCCTCTCTTGGTCGTCTAAACCAGTGACGTAGCTTCGGATTTCAGGATTGAGAGATCTGGTCGTTCGGCGAAGCCGGCAGCCCTATGACGACGGAAGCCAGGCGCGACAGCCTGCGCTGCCGCTTGATGCGGGCGCGCGCGAACGCGCGGACAGTCTGGGCGATCGCCGCGCAGGCCGCCAGCAACACGAGGCCGACGACTACCAGTGACGATGTTTGGGTCATCCGCCTATAAGAGTACGAGTCAGACCGCTGGTATTAAAGTGCCTGGAGTACCCGGCCCGTCCTGGTACCCCCTCTGTAAAGAATTTCGGCCCCCTTTATCGTCTTATCTGGTTGGATCGATGCGGGCGTCGCCAGGGCCGGGCGCGCCGCCGCCCTGTGGCTATGGCGCCGGCGGCCGATACGCCGCCAGGCTGGGCGGCTGCGCATCCGGCTCCAGTACCAGCGCCGTGCGGTCCGCGTAATAGCGCAGCAGTTGCCGGTTCTCCGCATCTCCCAGGTCGCGCGCCCACACGATCCGCGCGTCGTCGATTGCCGCCCGGTTGTACACCCACTCGTCCTGGAAGATGTGCCGCGGCGAGTAGCGCACGAACACCAGCACTTTCCCGGGCACGCCGTCGAGCTGCCGGTTGACGAAAATGCGGCGCTCCGGATTGCCGTGATTGATCGAGTCCCAGGTCTCATAGCGGCGCACCGCCGCCGACCATTCCGCCGTGTCGAAGAACGCGTGCAGGCCGTACCAGAACACGAACTGCGCCGCGCATAACAGTGCCACCAGGCGCGCCGCTTCCGGCCACCGGCGCGCGATGCGCTCCAGGCCAACCACCGAAACCAGCACAAACAGGCAGGTGACCGCGGCCACGTAATGCAGTTGAAACGCGGGAAAGAAATTCGTTCCCAGGGCGAACAACGCCAGCGTCAGCGCCACCCAACGGAAGCGGCGCTCGCCGAGCGCAAACAGAAACGCCCCCAGCGCCAGGTAAAGCGGCGCCAGAAAGAAGAACCGGTAATAGCGCACGCGATATTCCAGGCGCAGCAGAAACGACCCCACCGTTTCCGTGCGTTCGCCCAGAAACGACCGCTGCATCTTGTAATCCATCAGTTGCTGCTCGGTCAGCGGCACGTGCGGCGTAACCTTGGCCTGGAACGTAAGCGCCGCGGGCACGCCGTATTGGTACTGGCTCAGCGCCTCCGGCATGGTGGCGAAACTTCCCGTGACTTGCTTGTTTTGGACCGCTAGCAGCGCCACGGCGGCCAGCAGAACCAGCGCCACTTCCGGCAGGAACCTGGCCGCCGCCTTCAGTTCCGCCGGCCGCCAGGGCACCCAAAACAGCGCCACCGCCAGGAACAGGAAGATGGATTCGTACGGCCGCGTGATCAAGTGCATCGCCAGGCCCAGCCCCAGCAGGAGCGCATCGCGCCGCCGCGGCGCGGCTCGCAACCGCGGCAGCGCGCCGAACACCAGGCAGCCTGAGGCTGCGATCCATTCCCCGCCCCAGTATTCGTTCATCCACTGATTCAGCGGTCCGAATTCGATCACCGCCAGCAGGCCTCCCGCCAGCGCCCACCGCGGGCTCACCCAGCCGCGCAGCATCCAATAGCAAAGGCCGCAGAAGGCCGCCGTGGCCGCCAGCACGCCGGCCCAGGGATGGCCGAACAGCGTCCACCCGATGGCCAGAGCCAGCCCCTGCCCAGGCGGATAAATCGAGGCGTACGTTGGCCGCTGCAAGACGAAAAACGTTTCGAAGAATTGCGGCAGCGCGTGCGGCGGATTGGCCAGCCGGAAATGCCGTAGCGTGTCCGCCGCCAGCAGATGGCTGAATTCGTCGTAGAGGTCGGGCGCCGGCGCCGGATGGTGCGGCAACAGCGCCAGCCGCAGCACCACCGGCAGCGCCGCCAAGAAAACCATCACCCACCCGGTGCGCGTTTCGAACCGCCGCGCCAGCGGCGCCAACCACGGGTGCCAAATCAGCACGCCCAGCAGCAGCAGCGCGACCAGGACCAGTTCGACCAAGTCGGCCGGGCTAAGACCCTGATTGACGATGGTCATCGGCGGCTCCTATCGGCTTAGCGAGAAGGCGCGGCGCAGTACCTCAGAAACCGCATCCCTCACAATCACTCTGCCGACGTGGCGCGGGCAGTCCTGCCTGCTGTGTCGAGAGTCGTCTCGACATTTCTTGTGCGCGCGCGATACGCTGTCGTCGCGAAGAAACGTCGCCACGACTGGCGACGCTGCAGGCAAGACTGCCCGCGCCACGTTCATCTCCGCGCGCCGGCGGCTCGCTTCGCCCGTCGCTTCCCCACCGCGAAGTGCGCGGCGCCAACCGCAAACAGGACCAGCGAAATCCACTGCGACGCGTCGAGCGGCGTGCCCCACAGGTTGCCTTGTTCGTGGTAACGGAAGAACTCTACCAGGAAACGGGCTGCGCCGTAGAGCATCAAATACAAACTGATGATATCGCCGCGCCCGTGCGGCCGGCCGAAGCGCCAGTACAGAATGCCGAAAATGGCGAATTCCGCCGCCGATTCGTAGAGCTGCGTCGGGTGCAGCGGCAACCCCAGCGGCACACCCACAAGCTGGCTGGCGGCCATGCTGGTGAAGGTGACGGCCCACGGCAGGTGGCACTCGGTGCCCCAGCAACAGCCGGCGGCAAAGCAGCCGATCCGTCCGATGGCGTGCCCCAGAGCGATGGCTGGCGCGAACGCATCCGCCACCACCAGCGCGGACAACCGCGTCTTGCGCAAGTACCACGCCGCCACCGCCAGCGCGCCCAGCAATCCGCCGTAAAAAACGCCGCCCGCCTGCAATGTTTCGAGCGAAAGGATGCGGCGCGGGTGCTCCCAGTAGTAGCCCGCATCCACCACCAGCATCATCAGCTTCGCCCCGGCCAGCGCCGCCAGCGCGCAATACAGGCCCAGGTTGGTGATGTGTTCCGCGTTCAGCCCGGCGCGCACGCCTAGCCGTCCGGCCATCCACAATCCGGCCAGAAAGCCGAGCGCCACCAGCACGCCATAGGTGTGCAGAAACGAGATGTGAAACAGTTCAGGGTACATTCGCCGCCTGTCGCTTCGAGAGAAGCATATCCAAGATCAGCAGTCCGCTGCCGATCACTACGCCCGAATCCGCCACGTTGAAGGTGGGCCAATGGTAAGCGCCAAGGTAGAATTCCAGGAAGTCGGTCACGCGTCCCGACACGATGCGGTCGAAGGCATTGCCCGCCGCGCCGCCCAGAATCAGCGCCAGCCCCCACAGCGTCGCCGCGTCGATATGCTGTGCACGCCACATGTAAGCGCCGATGAAGATCACCGCGACCACGGCCACCACAATCAGCGCGAGGCTCCGCCATTCGGAGGCGGAATCGTTGAAGATGCCGAACGCCACGCCGCGGTTTTCCGAATGCACGATGTCGAAGAAGCCCGGGATGACGCGGTAGCTGGCGCTCTCGGAAACCCGCTGCTCGATGATCACCTTGGTCACTCGGTCGAGTCCGAATACTGCCGCAGCCGCCGCGTACGCCTTGAAGCGGGCTTCAGCCATGCAGCATCTCATCGACCGCTAGCGCGCACCGGCCGCACACCGTCGGGTAGCGGCTATCGGCGCCGGTGTCGGTGGTGTACCGCCAGCAGCGCTCGCATTTCTGTCCTGCCGCGCGCTCCACCGTCACGTTCCAAACGCCTTCCGCGTCGGCGCGCTTCACTTCCACTTGGGACACAATGAAGAGAGCCGGCAGTTCCGCCGCGTATCGATCCACGAGCGTTGCGTTTTCCCCGCTCGCAGTCAGCATGATGCGCGCTTCCAGCGGCGCCCCGATCAGCTTTTCGTTGCGCGCCGCCTCCAGGTACTTCAACACATCGCCGCGCACAAACATCAGCCGTTCCCAGTTGTCGTGGCATGCGGATGCCCCTTCGCCTAGCCCCGCCGTCAGTTCGCCCGGCTCGGGGAAGAGCGCCATGTGAACGCTCGCCGACCGTCCCATATGCGTCCACACTTCTTCCGTGGTGAAGCTCATGATCGGCGCCAGCAGCCGCACCAGCGCGTCCAGCAGCCGATAAAGCGCGGTCTGCGCGCTGCGTCGCGCCGGCCAGCCGGGCGCCGAGCAGTACAGCCGATCCTTCAATACATCCAGGTACACCGAGCTCAAATCCACGGTGGCAAAAGCGTAAACGTTGTGGAAGACCTTGTGAAACTCGTAGTTGTTATACCAGTCGCGGCAGTTCTTCACGAGGTCCGCGGCCTTCACCAGGATCCATTGGTCGATCTCCTGGAACTGGTCCGCTGGCGTCGCGTCTTTCCGCGCATCGAAATCGTGCAGGTTCCCGAGCAGGTAGCGGAACGTGTTGCGCAGCTTGCGGTAGGCATCCACAAGCCTTGTGAGAATCGTCTCCGACAGGCGCACGTCTTCGCTGAATTCGACCGATGCCGACCACAGCCGCAGAATTTCCGCCCCGTGGTGCTTAATCACCTCTTCCGGCTCGATCGCGTTGCCCAGCGATTTGTGCATCGCGCGGCCTTCGCCATCGAGCACCCATCCGCTCAGCGCCGAGGCCCGAAACGGCGCCCCGCCTTTCAGCCCCGTCCCCACCAGCAGCGAACTTTGGAACCATCCGCGGTATTGGTCGCCGCCCTCGATGTACATATCGGCGGGCCATTCCAGGCCGAAGCGCTGGTTCAGCACCGCCAGGTGGCTCGAACCGGAATCGAACCACACGTCCAGAATGTCGTTTTCCTTGTTGAACTCCTTTCCGCCGCACTTGCCGCACCGGGTGCCCGCCGGCAGTAGCTCGGCCGCCGTGCGCTCATACCAGATATCGGCCGTGTGCTCGCGAAACAGTAGTACGATGCCGTCCAGAATTTTGCGGTCGGTCAGCGGCTCGCGGCAGCCTTCGCAATAAAATACGATAATCGGCACACCCCATACGCGCTGCCGCGAGATGCACCAGTCGGGCCGCGAGGCGATCATGTTCGAGATGCGTTCCTGGCCCCATTCCGGAATCCAGCGTGTGTGCCGCACCGCCTCCAGCGCGTGCTCGCGGAAATCGTTGCGCTCCATGCCGATGAACCACTGCTCGGTGGCGCGGAAAATCACCGGTCTGTGGCACCGCCAGCAGTGCGGATACGAGTGCGCCAGCTTCTCCATCGCCAGCAGCGCGCCGTGCGCCTTCAGTATTTCGATCACCAGCGGGTTGGCTTCCCACACCGTCTTGCCGATCAGTTCCTCCGGCAGGCGCCCGGCCGCTCCCGTGGCGTGAAAAAACCGTCCCGCCGCGTCCACCGGGCAGTAGACTTCGATGCCGTACTGCCGCGCGCTCACGTAGTCTTCCTGGCCGTGTCCCGGCGCCGTGTGGACCGCGCCGGTGCCTTGTTCGAGCGTCACGTGATCGGCCAGCAGCCCCAGCGAATCGCGTTCCAGAAACGGATGGCGGAATACCGCGCGGTCCAGCTTCGCGCCGGCGAACTTCGCCACCACGCGCGGCTCCGTCCAGCCGCATTTTTCCGCCGTGACCTGCAATAAATCCCCGGCTACGATGTACACCGCGTCGCCCACTTCCGCCGCGACGTATTCGAACTTCGGGTTGAACGCGATCGCCACGTTGGCCGGCATGGTCCACGGCGTGGTGGTCCAGATCAGCCCGTAGACAGCGCGCCCGGCGAGCGCCGGATCGATTGCCGCCGCGTCCGACATCAGCCGGAAGCGCACCCAGATCGACGGGCTGGTGTCGTTCTCGTATTCCACTTCGGCTTCGGCCAGCGCAGTGCGATCCTTGATGCACCAATGAACCGGCTTGAGCCCTTTGTATACGTAGCCCTTCTCCAGAAAATCCACGAACGCGCCTGCGATCACCGATTGATACTGCGCGCTCATCGTCAGGTACGGGTCGTCCCATTGCCCCAGCACGCCCAGCCGTTTGAAATCGGTGCGCTGCAAATCGACGTACTTCTGCGCATACTGGCGGCACGCGCGGCGGATCTCCACCGGCGACATCTGCGCTTTCTTCGCGCCCAGTTCGCTATCCACCTTGATTTCGATGGGCAGCCCGTGGCAATCCCAACCCGGCACGTAAGGCGCGTCGAAGCCCGCCATGGTCTTCGACTTCACGATGAAGTCCTTCAGGATTTTGTTGAACGCCGTGCCCAGGTGAATGCGCCCGTTGGCATACGGCGGCCCGTCGTGCAGAATGTAGCGCGGCCGGCCGGCTGCGATGCCGCGAATCTGGTGATACAGCCGCTCCTTCTCCCACCGCGCCAGCGTCTTCGGCTCGGTCTGCGGCAGGTTGGCCTTCATCGAGAAGGCCGTCTTCGGCAAATTGACGGTTTGCTTGAGGTCTACGCTCTGCGGATCATCCATTGTCGGGAGTAATTTCCATGGTACCAACCGCGAACCAATCGCCGCTGGGCGCTTGTCCGGGCCGGCATTCCTGCCAAGGTGGCTCGCAAGGACACCGGCGGCAAGACCGCCGGCGCTACGTCACCCGCCGGTAATACGTCGCCGTACCTACGAACGGATGCCCGGTAAGTCACCGCGTTGTATCATGAAGAGTAAGTACCAGGTGTCTCATTTATGATGTCCGTCGGCGAGACCTTGCGCCAGCAGCGGCTGCGGCGGAAGGTCCAGTTACAAGAGGTTTCCGAAGAACTGAAGATCTCATCGCGCATGCTGGCGGCGATTGAGGCCGACGAATACGACAAGCTGCCGGGCGGCGTTTTCGCCAAGAATTTCGTGCGCCAATATGCGGGCGTGCTGGGTCTGGACGAGGCGGAAGTGGCCGCCCAGTTCGAACAGGCCGTGCGATCGCCCGAGCTGACGCATTTGGCGGAGCTGCGGCGGCCTCACGCCGCGATTGCGCTGCCCAGGATGGATGAGCGGCGCTTCAGCAGCGGCCGGCCGCGGAATGTCTTGCCATCGCTGATTGCGGTGGTGGTGGTGATGCTGATCTGCTCGGGAGTATACGGGTGGTGGCAGCGGAGCCGTCAACTCGCGGCGACGCGGCCGCGGATTTCGCGGGCAACCGAAGCCCGCCGCGCAGCGCCGCCGCCGGCCGCGAAAGTTCAGCAGCCGCCCGCTCCGGTCCAGCCGCCGCCAGCCGCGGCAACCACCACTGCCGGCAACGTGGCGCCGGCGTCCGCGGCCGCCGCTCCACCCCCCGCACCCCAGCCGGGCGTTCCGCAGCCGCTGGTGCCGGACACTGCGCCCCTCGGGACCGAGGCCGTGCAAGTGGAGCTAGTGGCTAAAGAGCAGGTTTGGGTGAGGGTGCAACGGGACGGCCATTCCATCTTCCAAGGCGAGCTCAAGCCAAACGAAATTCGCACCGTGGCGGCCAACAACGAGATCACTCTGAGGCTGGGCAATGCCGGAGGAGTGACGATTCTTCTGAACGGCAAGCAGATCCCTCCGCCCGGGCCGGAAGGCCAGGTGCGGACCGTTCAGTTGACTTCGGGCGGTTTCCAGATCGTGCCGCCGGAGGCACCCGCTCCGGAACCGGCTCCGCGAGCGCCGGCTCTCCTCGAACCTCTCTGACGCAGCGATTCCCGCTGGCGCTTTCTTTCCAGTAGCAGTAGCTCGCGGCGCCGGCGCAGCTTGACGTGCTCATCCACTTTGCGCCAGAACTTGCGAAAATAGCTGACCGCGGAAAGCAGCGCGAAGAAGATCACGCCCCACATCATCCAGATGCCCGGCTGGTGCAGCGCGGAATGGCGGGTGCTGACCAGCAGGCAGGAAATCGCGATTACCTGCGACAGCATTTTGGTCTTTCCCAGATCGCTCGCCTTGATGGTGTAGCTTTCCGTCGCCGCGATGGCGCGCAAGCCGGAGACGGCGAACTCGCGGCCGATCACCAGAATCGCCATCCAGCCCGGCAGAACCCGCACTTGCACCAGCGAAATCAGCGCCGCCGATACCAGCAGTTTATCGGCGATGGGATCGAGCAAGGTGCCAATCGTGGTCTCCTGTTTCCAGCGGCGGGCCAGATAGCCGTCCAACAGATCGGTGGCGGCGGCCGACAGGAAAATGGCCAGCGCCAGCCATTCGTTGGTGACTTGCCAGGACCCGAGCCGGAAGCCGACGTTTTCCTCCAGCAGCACCGCCACCAGCAACGGCACGAAGAAGATTCGCAGAATGGTCAGCGCGTTTGGAAGATTCATCCGCCCACCCCATTATGCCTCACGCGGACCGCGAGCGGCTCTTAGTTGGCATGCCGCTCAAAGAACTCCGAAGAGAAATTCTGGAGCCACGGATGAACACAGATGAACACCGATAAGCCGAAATAAGCTAATTCTTTCTAATCGGTGTTCATCTGTGTTGATCCGTGGCTCATCATGTTTTGGTGTTTTTCAGCAAGCCGTTAGGGTAACAAGGCCACCAAGGTCGAGTTTGCGGGATTTTGCAAATAAATCTGCTGCGCCCCCGGAACAATCGGGGGTGGTCGCCCGTCTTAACTTTGTGCCCAGGCGCAAGAACCAATGGAGCGCCTCCCTTTGGGAGGCCACCCGCATCGCTCTGGATTCCTTGCGTAAGAACAAGCTGCGCAGTTTTCTCACGCTGCTCGGAATCATTCTGGCCACCACCACCCTGATCGCCGTCACGGCGCTGATTCACGGCATGGACCGGTACATCGCCGACAAGGTTTCCAACATGGGAGCGGACGGTTTTCGCATCGTGCGCATGGCATGGTTCGGAGAGTGGGATCCCAAGAAGTTTTTCGAGATGGACAAGCGCAACCCGCAGATCCGCGTGGACGAATACGAATTCATCCGGTCGAAGGCTACGCTGCTGAAAGATATCGGCATGATGACGCAGCGGCAGGCGCGGGTGGCCTTCAAGGGCAACTCGGTGGAGGGCGTGACCGTCAACGGCATCACCGACAACATTCCGGCCATCAATAACGTGCAGGTGGGAATCGGCCGCGGCATCACCTATGACGAAGTGCGGCGGCACATGGCGGTGGCGTTCATCGGCAACGACATTTTCACGCGCTTCTTCGAGGGGCAGGATCCGCTGGGAAAAACCATCTCGATTGAAGGCGACCCTTACGAAGTAATCGGCGTGGCGCAGGCGCTGGGCAGCGTGTTCGGCCAGTCGCAGGACAACTTCGTGATGATTCCCGTCGAGAGCTATTTCAAAACCTACGGGGCGCGCAACGGGATTCGGCTGGTGGCCAAAGCGATGGACCAGCAGCACCTGGTCCAGGCGCAGGACGAGGTGCGCGTGCTGTTGCGTTCCTATCGCCACCTGGGCCCGGCGCAGGACGACAACTTCGTGATCTTCGCTTCGGAGACCTTCGTGACCCTGTGGGAGCAGCTCACCAAAACCATCGCGGCGATGGCGGTGGGCGTGGTTTCCGTGTTCATGGTGGTGGGCGGGATCGTGATCATGAACATCATGCTGGCGGTGGTGACGGAGCGTACGCGCGAGATCGGCATTCGCAAATCGCTGGGCGCGCGGCGGCGCGACATCCTGAATCAATACCTGGTGGAATCCGCGGTGCTGGCCGGGGCGGGCGGCCTGATCGGCGTCGGAACGGCGTGGCTGATTGCGGTCGCGGTGCGCAGTTTCACCTCGATGCCGATGTCGTTGCCCGCATCGTCGATCGCTATTGGGGTGGGACTATCGTCGGTGGTGGGGTTGTTCTTCGGCATCTATCCGGCGCGCAAAGCGTCCAAGCTGGACCCGATCGAAGCCCTGAGGGCGGAGCGGTGATCGTAAAGAGACTCGCTTTCTTCAACGGATTGAAGCTGGCGCTCGATACCATTCGCGGGCACAAGCTGCGCGCGTTTCTCACCGTGCTGGGCGTGATCATCGGCACCGGCACCATCATCGGCGTCAGCGCCATCCTCACCGGATTCGATACCTCCATTTCCAATGTGCTCCGCAGCTTCGGCCCGAATTCGATTATCGTCTTCAAGTTTCCGGTGGGCCCGCGCGTCGGCAACCTGAGCCCGGAGGAACGCACGCGCAAGGACCTGACCTACGAAAACGCCGTCGATATCAAGGAACGCTGCAAGGCCGTGGAGGACGTTTCGCCCATGATCTTCCCCAACAAGACCGTCAACGTGCGTTTCAAGGGCAACGACATGTACGACGTCAACCTGATGGGCGTGGAGGAAGCCTACGCGCGTGGCGGGCAAGTGGACATTCACCTCGGCCGCTTCTTCGGCGACGAAGAAGGCCGGCGCAGGATGCCGGTGGCCGTGGTGGGTGCCGACATCGAAAAAGGGCTGTACGCCAACATGGACCCGATCGGCAAGACCCTCCTGGTGGACGGCCACGAGTTTCTGGTGGTCGGCACCATGCTGCGCCCGGCCGCTTCCTTTTTTGGCGACACCGATAACCGCGTGCTGGTCCCATACGGCATGATGCGCAAGATGTATCCCAACGCCAAGGAGGTCGCCATTGTGGCGACGGCTTACGATGGCAAGCTGCCGGAAGCGCTGGACCAGGTGCGCACCGTGTTGCGCATCGACCGCCGCGTGCCTTACAGCAAGCCCGATAACTTCGCGCTCTCCACGGCCGAGCAGATGGTCGCCGATTTCCGCCAGATCACCGCGATCACGTTTATCGTGATGGCGGTGCTGAGCTCCATCGGCCTGCTGGTGGGCGGCATCGGCGTGATGAACATCATGCTGGTATCGGTGACGGAGCGCACGCATGAGATCGGCGTCCGCAAGGCGGTTGGCGCGCGGACCACCGACATCCTGATCCAGTTTCTGCTCGAAGCCGCCGTGCTGACCGGTCTGGGCGGCCTCGCCGGCATTCTGTTCGGCTGGATGATTTCGCTCATCAGCCGGCTGGTATTCACCTCCATCCCGGCCAGCGTTCCGCTCTGGGCCGCCGTGACAGGCGTGGTGGTCTCGGTGGCAACCGGCCTCTTCTTTGGCATCTGGCCCGCCAACAAAGCGGCGCGGCTGGACCCGGTAGAAGCACTGAGGTACGAGTAGGGCATAGCTCGGTGGAGCGGTTCACGCCGAATCAACGGGCGATTTGCCTGAAGACTCACACCGCGTCCCAGGGGTTGAAGATCGGGACGCCAAGACCGGCAAAATCCTTCACGTTTCGCGTGACTACCGTGAGGTCATGCTCAAGGGCGGTTGCGGCAATCATGCCGTCTGCCGTGTTGAGGGGCGTTCCCTTCAACTGGCATTGACCGTCCAATACGCCCCATCGATCGGCGACCGAGTGTGTGACGGGCAGGATGCGGTTACGAAACCAACTCAACAGGTCCGTATGAAACCACGTCTCCAACTCGGCGCGACGACGGCCTTGCGGAAGCACCACGAGCCCCTTGCGGATTTCACCGATCGTGACCGCGCTTAGGAAGAGCGTCGTCACGGGTTGTGTCTTGAGCCACTGCACGACGCGAGGTTCCGGACGATCCCGGCTGAACTCCGACGGGATGTTAGTGTCGAGCAGATAACCGTTCACAGGTCTACTGGTCGTCCGGTAGACGGGTTGCGTCCGAAGTCCAGATTGAGGCCCTGCAATGGGGCAAAGAGTTCGACGATGTCTTTCACGGGCGGCGTGTCAGGTAGCGGCCTCGTTGGTGGGGAAGACTGGAGCGCCTGTAGGATCACATCTTCGGCGTTACTGAACGCGCCGCTCTGTAGGCGCTGATTGATCAGCTCCTCAACTTCGGGCCTCGTGATCTGTATGGTCATGGCAGCTCCTTTCCAAACTGGCTCTCTCTCCCTTACTGGGCGCTGGGCATTCACGAATCGCAGTGTTGTCTCAAGGCAGCTCTTCTCGCCGTATCCCATCTCATTCTACGCCGCTCACCGGCCTATTTTGGAATGCTCGACAATCGCGTGCTCACCGCGCCAGCAGCACTATGCCACCCAGCACCAGCAGGGTGCCCGCGGCGCGCCGCGGGCCGACCTGTTCGTGCAGCACAAGTTTGGCGGCGATCGTCTCCAGGATGAAGCTGGCCGCGCTCGCCGGCACGGCGAAGCTCAGCGGCTGCGATTGCACCAGCGCCATGAACGCAAAAAACGAAAACGCCAGGCATACGATGGAGAGGATCAGGTAGCGCCGCTCTACGACCAACCGGGCCAGGCGCGCGATGCCGCGCGCGCCGACGGATTGTTCGCCCGCCCGCTTCAACTCGTAGCTTTGCAGCAGATCGCTCAACGCCGTGGCCACCACCGTGATCGCAACCAGCAGCCACTTCATTCCGTGCGCGCCTCTTTGGTGGTGTTCTGCGGGGTGGATCCCACCACAGCCACGCCGGCGAAGATGAGAAACGCCGCCAGCCAGCGGATGGCCGTCACTTCTTCGTGCAGAAACACTTTGCCCAACACCTCGGCCAGCACGTAGCCCACCGCCGTCACCGGCAGCACGAAACTCAAATCGGCGACGCTGAGCAGCGCCATGCGCGTGAACAACGCGAAGATGAGCATGGCGATGCCGGCCGCTACCGCCGGATCGAGCATTGCTTGCAAGTACGCCGCCGGATGCACCCCGAGCACCGCCGGCAGGTGCTTCGTCCCAAATGCCAGGAGCAGGTTGCCGAATCCTCGGAGGCCGATGAAAAGCAATACCAGCAGGTAGGTGCGCGCGGTTCTTGGCTGATCCACGGTCTGATGATAACAGCCGTGCGCGGCCCGGTAGCGCCGGCGGTCTTTGCCGCCGGTGTCTCCTGCAGAGTGGAGGACAACCCGGTCAAGGAGCGGTCCGGCGGTCCCAAAGAGTGGTCGTGGTCAAGCGTGTACAAGACCAACTCACCGGCGGCAAGACCGCCGGCGCTACGGCACCTCTTACGCCAACTTGAGGCTCGCGTCGGCGGCGGTGTCGAAGCCGGCGAACTCACGGCGCAGCAGCTTGGGAAAGGCCGCGGCGGCGATCATGGCGGCATTATCCGTGGCGAGGCCGGGTGAGGGGAAGTGAACCGGATACGGCAGATGGGCCGCGCGCGCGGCGGCGCGCAAACCGGCGTTGGCGCTGACACCGCCGGAAACGATCATTGCGCGGGCGTGGATCTGTGCGGCCGAAGCGGCGGCGCGCGTCAGCAGTTCATTGATGACGGCGTGCTGGAATGACGCGAGCAGATCCAGCGTCTCCGGCTGCGTGACGGCCAGCCACTGTTCCAGCGAAGCGTGCGGTTCGGCGCGCGCCAGAGCGCGGCGGGCGGCGATGGCGGCGGCCAGATCGCGCGCTTCCACCCAGCGCAGCACTGCGGTTTTGAGGCCGCTGAAACTGAAATCGAGCGCGTTGCCTTTCATCTTGGCGAAGGTGAAACGCACCGCCAGCGGATTGCCGTGAGGCGCCAGGCAGTCGATGATGGGGCCTCCGGGATAGGGGAAGCCGAGCAACTTGGCGACCTTATCGTAGGCTTCGCCGGCGGCATCGTCTCGGGTCTTACCGAGCAAGGCGTACCCGAAGTTCTCATCCACGCGAAACAGGTGGGTGTGGCCGCCGCTCGCCACCAGCGCCAGCGCGGGCAATTCCACCGGCGTGCCGGCGCGGCGCGATTCCAGAATCACGGCGTGGATGTGGCCTTCAATATGGTTGACCGCGATCAGCGGCAGGCCGCGGGCGAAGGCCAGCGATTTGGCATAGGTGAGGCCCACCAGCAGGGATCCCACCAGGCCGGGCCCCGAGGTGGCGGCAATGGCGTCCAGGCCGCTCAACGAAACCGCGGCCCGCTCCAGCGCTTCACGCACCACGGGAACGATGGCGCGCAAGTGCTCGCGCGAAGCCAGTTCCGGCACTACGCCGCCATACTTGCCGTGGGTGTCCATCTGCGACGCCACCACCGATGACAGCACCGTTTCGCCGTTCTCGACCACGGCCGCGGCGGTTTCATCGCAGGAAGATTCGATGCCCAGAATGTACACTACTGAACATAGTAGCGCGGCAATTGGTGATAAGATGGCTGCACCGACACGGAACTCTCATCCGCCTGCACGCGCGGATTACTTGCCGGAGAAAGGTAACACTAGCTTCCGACGTGAAGTTGGAACAGGCAAGTAAATTGCGAATCCTGCTCTATAACCCCGACAACGGTGTCACGCAGAACTTCATGCCCCACCTTTGGATGTTTCTGCTGCAGGCGCTTACGCCCAGCGGGCATGAAGTGGTTCTGATCGATGGCAACACGCAGCCGATGAGCGACGCCGAGCTGGTTCAGTTCGTGCTGGACCGGCGAATCGGACTGGTCGGAATCGGCGCCATGACTCGTATGATCGCCAAGGCGTATCGGGTAGCGGATGCGATCCGCGCGGCCGGCATTCCGGTGGTGATGGGCGGACCACATGTAACGGAAGTTCCGGATGAAGCTCTCGGGCGGGACGGCGGACCGCGTCATGCAGACGCGCTGGCTTTGGGTGAAGCGGATGAAACCTGGCCGCGAATCGTGGAGGATGCGGCGCGCGGCGAGCTCAAGGAGATCTACTCTCCGGTAGACGCGTTCGGGCAGGAACGCAAGCCGAATTTGGCCGATTACCCGATGATTCCCTGGGACTCAATCGACCTGCGGCAATTCAACCGGATTCCGGGCTTCTTCCGTCCCATCATGCGGCACTTCGGGTTCGAGTGGGAGACATTTCACATTATCCCGATTGAATCCGGACGCGGCTGCCCTTATGGATGCGAATTCTGCACGGTCACGGGTTTCTTTGGCGACTCGATCCGGTTCCGGTCCAACCGGAGCATCGTCGAGGAGATGCTGAAGATCAAGGAGCGCGCCAGCAGCAGCAGGGGCAAGGCCGCGGTGTTCTTCGTCGATGATAACTTCGCGATCAACGTCAAGCGGACCAAGTCACTCTTGCGCGATGTGATTGCGGCCGGCGCCCAACTGTCGTGGGTGGGGCAAATCAGCGCGAACTTACTGAAGGACGAAGAGCTGCTCGATTTGATCGGCGCTTCGGGCGGGAAATGGATTTTCATCGGGATGGAGTCACTCGATCCCGCTAATCTGGCCAGCGTGAACAAGAGCTTCAATAAGCCGGCGGATTACGCGCGCGTGCTGGAGGCACTGGCCAAGCGCCACGTCTACGCGATCACTTCGTTTATCTTTGGATTGGATAACGATACTCCCGGCGTGGCCGAGCGCACGCTCGCGGAGATTCGGCAATGGCCGCCGGGGCTGCCGGTCTTTGGACAGATCACTCCATTTCCGGCTACTCCTTTGTATGACCGGCTGCTGAAGGAAGGACGGCTGACACGGCCGAAACACTGGCTCGAGTTCGCGCCATTCCGGATGGCGCACACGCCTCTGAAGATCACGATACCGGAGGTGCAGGAAGAAGTTTCGTACGCCTGGAAGAACTCTTACAGCCCGGCGGCAATCGAAGGCGCCATCGAGTCCATCGCAGACGAGCCGGCTGCCTATAAAATCAGCCACCTGATGTCACGGTTATTCTTCCGCGGAATTTACTTCCCGCAAAAAGGCGCGTGGGGCTGGCTGAAGCTGGCCGCCCGGAACCGAGGCGCGATCTATCGCGTGGTCAAGGACTCGCTGACGCGGTGGCACGGCGCCCATCCCCCGGCGAGCAGGCGGGACTTCAACGGCAAGCTGGAGCCTGCTTCGATCGAGCGCGCGCAGCCGGATAGCGGCGGAGACTGACCGCGAGCGATGGGGCACTGCTCTCCGGTACCGGCAGGACAGAGCCTCGGCACACTACGGGATTGAAGAGTGGGCAAGATAGATAAGTGCGTTGCGGGTGGCCGGGCTGTCGGACTTATCGCCGTGCGTATCGGCCACCCGATGATTTGAGTAGAAACTTCGATGTATTGGCCCGCTTTGATGGCGAGCATATCGATGTCGATTCGTTCCTTACTCTCTGTTATCCGGCGGGCGGCAACGATAGCTATCCGTTTTCCGCCGGCGGTTATAGATTCCGGAATCCAAAGTCTTCCGTCGAGAGTCCTGCCCGTAGGGGACCCCGCATGCCTTTAAGGGGCGCCGGAAGTTCAGTACCACTTGAGTGCAACGCTTGCTGGCCAGCAAGTA
>Ga0224534_1000229_pt1 | contig 37691 bp, 47 predicted proteins | sample 714E12024metaG_FD_172012 | JGI IMG/M metagenome (GOLD analysis project Ga0224534, IMG submission 172012) | Peat soil microbial communities from Stordalen Mire, Sweden - 717 E1 20-24 | ecosystem: Environmental > Terrestrial > Soil > Wetlands > Peat | place: Sweden: Norrbotten County, Stordalen... | reverse complement strand
CCTCGGTTCGTGTTATTTGACTCATTTTATGTTCCATAGCTCGGTAACACCCTTTTTGAGTCAACGTATGGTTTCCTCAAACCATTTCACCCCTCCTTCGGTAACTTTCTTTTTGAGTCAATTCGCCTGCGCCGGGTGGTCCCAAAATCAGCTTGAAGTGACCGACCGTCGCGGGCAACTTACATAGTTTACGCGACCCCGCCGTTCACACGGATATTCTGTCCGGTAACCCAACTTGCCGAACTGCCCGCCAAAAATGCGACCGCCTCGGCAATTTCCATCGGCTGCCCCAACCGTCCAAACGCTGATGCCTGTGCGAGTCGTTGACGTTGTTCTTCCGTCTTGCCCACATTGAACAACTCCGTATCGGTCGGACCGGGCGAAACGACATTAACCGTAATCCCACGCAGCCCCAATTCCTTGGCTAATGAACGCGTAAGTTGTTCCACCGCGCCCTTGGTGGCGACGTAAGCGCCGTAAGTCGGCAGCATCATCACCGTGGTCGTGCTGGAAAAATTGATGATGCGTCCACCCTCTGCCAACCTAGTTGTCGCCTGCTGGCAGGCAAAGAATGTCCCCTTCACATTCACCGCGAAGATGCGGTCAAACTCCGCTTCCGTCACGGCACTAACTGGCTTGTTGAACATAATGGCGGCGTTGTTCACCAAAATGTCGAGCTTGCCGAAATGAGCGATGGCTTCATCAAAAAGCCGGACAATCTCGGATACGCTCCCGACATCGGCCTGAACGGCGAAGGCTTTGCCTCCCGTCGCTTCGATTTCACTCACCAGCTTTTGTGCTTCGTCGGCATTGTGGATAAAATTGATTGCTACCGCCGCGCCATCGCAACTAAGGCGCTCGGCAATGGCCCGGCCGATGCCACGCGATGCGCCGGTAACCAGTGCGACTTTTCCTTTCAATGGGCTGTTCATGGCTGTGATCATATTAAATACTTCCGAACCAGACAAACTCACGAGTCGGAAATCTATCATCCGGCATGGCCGTAAAGAATCAGAAGCAGCGAGGCGACACTGATGAAGACCCAAAGCAGCATTCCCTGGACGGCGGTTTTCCATCCCACTGCATGCAAGGTGCGGGGCGAAAGGCTTGCTCCGATGAGGCAAAGCACCAGCGTCAATCCGCCTTTGGCGACGTGGGAAATTTCAGGCGACCAAGTCGCAATCACCGGCATGTAGTTGCGGGCCAGTGAGGCGAGCAGGAAAAAGGCGATGAACCACGGAATTTCCACTTTCGACTTTCTCGCCGCCGGGTGTGAGGCAACGCCCGCCGATGTCCCGCCCGCCAGCTTCATCCGGTGGCTGCGTCCGGCAGCAATCACCAACCCCAGCGTGAGTGGAACAATCCACAACGTGCGTGACAGCTTAACAGCGGTAGCCGTCTCCAAGGCGTCGCTCCCATAAGGCAGTGCGGCACCGACTACCGAAGATACGTCGTGAATGGCAACTCCCGCCCAAACCCCAAATTGATGCTGGCTCAAGTGCAACGCGTGGCCCAGGAATGGAAACAGGTAAAGCGCGACGGCGTTCAGCAGAAAAACAGTTCCCATCGCCACGGCGATTTCCCCTTCCGTGACGGCCAGCACTGATCCGACGGCGGCGATGGCCGAACCGCCGCAAATTGCAGTTCCGGCCGAAATCAAAATGGACGTGTTCCGATTTATATCTAGTCGCCGGCCGATCCAATAGCCCAGCAGCAAAGTCGTGCCGATGGTCAGGGCGGCGAACAGTGCCCCATTCCAGCCCGCCCGCAGGATGACGGGCAGATTCATTCCGAAACCCAGCATGACAACGCAAATTTGAAGGAGTCGTTTGGCGATTTTGTGTCCCCGATGATGGAATGGATTGCCCAGGCAAAGGGTGAAAATCATCCCCGCAATCAAAGCGACTGGCGGGGTAGCCCACGCGATTAGTCCAGCCGCGATCAGCACAAAAACGACGACCTTCGCCGCGCGACCCGGCGAAGCGATCCACCGTGTGTTTTTATTTTCGGAATGCAACGGATTCATATTTGAACTCCATTTTAGTTTTCGCATGATATAGCACAAAGACATTGTTTATATGTGATACATAGCTTACGGTTATCCAATGAATCGAAATCATCTGGCGCTGTTTCATGCCGTCGCCCAAGCTGGCGGCATCAGTCGAGGTGCCGAACGGTTGCATGTCAGCCAGCCCGCTGTCTCCAAACAAATCAAAGAACTGGAAGACGCCGTGGGGGTGCGCCTGTTGGAACGGTTGCCACGCGGCAGCCGGCTCACCGATGGCGGAAAACTTCTGTCGCAATATGTTCAACGCATGGCCGTGGTCGAGGAGGAAGCGGCGCGGGCAATTGAGGAATTTCGCGGACTCAAACGCGGGCGCTTGGCCGTGGGCGCCAGCACGACTATAGGCGCTTACCTGCTGCCAGAGGTCTTCGGCGAGTTTCACCGGCAACATTCCGACATCGAACTTGAACTGGAAATTGCCAACACTGAAACCATTCAAAATCAACTGATGGCAGGCTCGATTGAAATCGCACTCACCGAAGGCTTGATAGAGGCAGAGCATCTTGATTCCGAAGTCTTCCACGAGGACGAACTGGTTGCCATCGCGCCGCGTGGACATCCGTTGCTGAAGCAGAGACGTGTCACCGCTCGCGAGCTTTGCCGTGAGCCATTCATTTTGCGTGAGGCCGGTTCGGGCACGCGAGCTGTGGTCGAACGAGCGCTCGACAAGCGGGGCATGACGGTGAAACCGGTGCTGTCGCTGGCGAGTCCCGAAGCGATCAAGCGCGCGGTCATCGCCGGGGTGGGCATTGCCATTGTTTCCCGACTGGCGATCTGTTGCGAACTTCAGATTGGCTCGCTCGCCGTTATCCCGGTGAAGGATTTGGTGATTCGCCGCCCGTTGCATTTACAGAAGCTACAGAGCAAAGACCCAAGCCCGGCGGTGATCCAATTTTTGAAACTGCTAAACACCCATAAAGATAAAACCATCCGGTGAGATTTCCGACTGATTCATTTCAAACTTTGCACAGCTTGAAAACAGATGAATCGGTTGTGGAATAAAACACATAAATCCCCTGCTTGCGCCGAGCAAGAATACCGCTGTCGGTTAGAATTTTGAGGTGTTTGGAAACATTCGCCTGGGACAAGCCGGTGACCGCGATCAATTGCGACACATTTTTCTCACCATTGCCGGCGGCCATAATCAATTTGAGACGGCTGACTTCCGACAGGGCGCGAAAACGCGCTGCAATTAAATCCAAATCCGCTTCGGTCAAGTTTTGAAATAAAGTGTTCTTTCGCATGATGGTGCAATGGCAAAGTTCGGCTTGCCGCACTGATATGCAAATACAATCATGTTGTCAAATTGACATGGCCAATCCGTTCCCTCCCGAAACCTCCGATGCCGATTTGGTGCGCCGCGCCAAAGCGGGCGAGTTGGACGCTTTCGAGGCATTGACCAACCGTTACGAGCAGCGGATTTATGGGCTGGCCATGCGGATGCTGCGACAGGAACAAGACGCCGAGGATGTCACACAGCAAACTTTTTTGAGCGTTCTGGAGAATCTTGAAGGTTTTCGCGGTGAGGCGAGCTTTTCCACCTGGGTGCTGCGCATTGCCAGCCATGCGGCGCTCAAAATCATCCGCAAACGAAAAGGGCTGAACACTGTTTCGTTGGAAGAGGTGACGGAACCATCTGATAATTTGAATTCCATTCCGCACCCGGAATTCATCGCGGACTGGCGACAATCGCCGGAACATCTCGTGGAACAGAACGAAGTCCGCCGGTTGCTGGATGAGGCGCTAACGCGATTGGATGAGAAACATCGCCTGGTTTTTTTGCTGCGCGATGTGGAAGGGTTGTCTGTCCGGGAAACGGCTGACGCGCTCGAATTGAGCGAAGCCAACGTGAAGGTGCGGTTGCTCCGCGCCCGGCTGCAATTGCGCGAAGATTTGACCCGTGTGCTGGGCGACCCGGCACGTCAGTTGGTCAAGTCGCATCACCACCATGAATGAAAACTGTTTTGCCAACAAATCTTGTAACTTTCGACCGGCTGACGGCTCGGTCATCAAAGAGATAAACACCATGAAGTGCGAAGAACTGCTGGCGATGTTGAATGAATATGTGGACGGCACGGTTGATCCGGCCGTCTGCGAGGAATTTGAGAAACACATGGCGGGCTGCAATCCCTGCCAGGTGGTCGTGGACAACATCCGTAAGGCCATTACGCTTTACAAAGACGGCCAGCCGTATGCGATGCCGGTGCAGTTCCGCGAGAAGATGCACGACGCCTTGCGCAAAAAGTGGAAGGAAAAATTTCCCGCGAAGTGATTTCGTGCACTAGTCCGCTTGTTTGTGGCTTCGTCTGATTCGCTTCAAATTTCCCCGCCCTCACAAGTTTTGTAACTATTTTCCGATCTGCGGCTCAATACCGGCATGAACAGGTTGTTGAACAGCTCGGTTTGGATCCTGGCCGGCGCATTGATTTTGATCAGTGTCTGGCTGTCGCAAGCGGTCAATCAATGGTGGCTGCTGCTGACATTTCTCGTCAGTGCGTATCTGGTCATCTCCGGCATCACTGGCCATTGTCCGGTAAGGAATATTTTAAGAAAACAGCTTGGCGAAGCAGAAGATGACGCTGACGGAGATTAACACTATGAATTGGACGCCCCCTTTAATCATCGCAGCCATCGTCGCGGTCATTTTTATGATCAAGAAATCTAGTCAAATTTCCCCCAAAGATGCACTGGCCTGTTTGAAAAACGGGGCGCTGGTGATTGATGTCCGCAGTTCTGGCGAATTCAGCTCCGGCCATCTGGCCAAGGCCATCAACATCCCGCTCGACGAAATTGAAACCGCCCTGCCAAAGCGCGTGAAGGACAAAAATCAAGTGCTGCTGCTGCACTGCGCGAGCGGAATGCGCAGCGGCGTGGCGAAGCAGAAATTGAAAGGCATGGGCTGCGCGAATGTTTTCAACCTCGGTTCCTATGGCCGGGCAGCGAAAATTGTGAACAGCCAGAGCTAATCCCGTTTGAATTCAAAGACCGTGCCGACGCCGGCGGGACGGAAAATTTGCGGGAAAGCCTGCCACAATTTTGCCGTCGCTGGCCAACCGGTGCAGTGAACGGGAGCCAGGCAGTTGAGGTTGGTCAGGCGTAGTCGCGCGATGGTTTGTTGAATTCGTTCTTCGTTCGCTGAACCGAGATGCAGGCCGCCAATCAAGGCGCACACGGGTTTTCCACTGTTCAGATGTCGAACGTGATCCAGCGTGTTGACCACGCCGGAATGAGCGCAGCCCAGCAGCAAAACCGCGCTGCCGCCAAGGTCTATCACCAACGCCTGATCATCCACGAGCAGGTCGGATTGCGTGCCTTCCGCATCCAAAAGAATGCACCGCCGGTGTCCTCGTAAGCGGTCACGCGCGGAATTTCGCCGGTGGCAAAGATGCCTTCCGTGATCTTGGTGCAGCCCGGGGTTTCAATCAACCCTCCCGCGCGGCGGCGAATGGCTTGCACCGCGCAATCGCTCATGCCGATGGAGCGCGACTGGCCGGTGGCGCTTCGGCCGAATTTCTTCTCCAAGGCGGCTGGATGCAGATACACCCGCGCACTCGGCGCAGCATCAAGCATTGCAGGCACGCCGCCCGTGTGATCGTAGTGACCGTGGCTCAAGACGATGGCTTCCAGCCGGTCCAGCGGAAGCCGCAAGGTTTCCGCGTTGATCGCCGCCAAGTCGGTCTGGCCGGTGTCGAAAAGCAGGCTGCGCTCCCCGCATTGAACGTGGAAGGACAGCCCGTGTTCGGCGACCAATCCCGGGCGATGGACGCTGTTCTCAACGAGCACCGTGATGCGAATGATTTCGCTCATTTCAGGTCACGTCATCGGCAGGTTCATGAATTTTCCGGTGGCGCTGGCCTTGAGCGCGCCGCCCTGTTTCAGTTCCGCGCGCAATTGAAAAAGCTCATGTGCGTCGTCCTCCAGCCAGGCGCGCAGCCATACTTCTTCGGATGCCGCGACACGCTCGTGATAGCGCACCTTCAATTCCGCCGTGAGGCCGCGAATACCGCGCGCAAAAAGGCAATTGGTCATCGCCCCATCCAGCAGCGTCGCGATCAAGCCGCCGTGCAGCAATCCTGAATAACCTTCCAACGCGCAATGGCCCAGAAATTTCGCGCTCACGCTGCCGTCCGGCTGCGGTTCGTAGCGGAGCGCCAGCCCCATCGGGTTCGAGCCGCTGCACACAAAACAAAATGGATGCGCCTCCGTCTGAGTGTTCAGCAAACGGATTTGGGCGCCATCAGGCGCAACCGGTATCGTCATGCGTCCACTGCCTAGCAGCGGCAATGCCAATCCGCAAAATAGTCGCCGCCCTGCGAAAAACCGGCTATTTCATGGCAGCGGCGATGAATCAAAAGCAAAAGCGTTTGTGGGGGCAGGGACCAACCGTGGCAAAATGCCATTGCGGTTGCCCGATGGAAAGCCGATGATGGCTTGGCGGATTCGGTTCCGCACGCAATGCGGGAAATCCTTCATAACCAGTTGCTGGATTCTGTGCCCGACGGTGTTTTCACCGTGGACGCCGACTGGCGCGTGACCTTTTTCAATCGCGCGGCCGAGCAGATCACCGGAGTCCGCCGGCAAGAGGCGCTGGGGCGGCGTTGTTGCGACGTGTTCCGCGCCTCGATTTGCGAAAGTGCCTGCGCCTTGAAACAGACGCTGGCCACGCACCGGCGCGTGTCGAACAAGGTCGTTTACATTGTCAACGCCCAAGGTGAACGCATTCCTATCAGCATTTCCACCGCGCCGCTGAAAGATGCGCGCGGCAAAGTCATCGGCGGCGTGGAGAGTTTCCGCGACTTGCGGCTCGTGAACGAGCTGCGCCAGCAGGCCGAACAGCAGGATTCGTTTTCCGACATTATCGGTCGGAGCGCGGCCATGCGGCAATTATTTGACCTGCTGCCGCCCGTGGCCGAGAGTGACAGCACCGTGCTGATCGAAGGGCCAAGCGGCACGGGCAAGGAATTGTTCGCCCGCGCCCTGCACCAGCTTTCCCGGCGCAAAACCAAACGCTTCGTGGCCATCAACTGCGGCGCGATGCCGGACACCCTGTTGGAAAGTGAATTGTTCGGCTACAAGGCCGGCGCGTTCACCGATGCGCGAAAGGACAAGCCGGGCCGCTTCGCTTTGGCCGAAGGTGGCACGATCCTGCTCGATGAAATTGGTGACGTTTCGCCGGCCATGCAAACGCGGTTGCTGCGTGTTTTGCAGGAGCGAATTTATGAACCGCTTGGCAGCGTTGAACCCGTCCGTTGCGATGTGCGCGTGCTGGCGGCGACCAATAAGTCGCTCACTGCGCTGGTGAAGGAAGGGAAATTCCGGGAAGACCTGTTTTACCGCGTCCATGTGGTGCGCCTCGAATTACCGGCCCTCCGCGAGCGCCGCGAAGACATTCCACTGCTGGCGGATCACTTCGTCGCCCGGCTCAATCGGCTCAAAGGCCGCGACATTGCCGGACTCTCCGACACAGCGCTGGCGCGGCTGATGGAACACGATTTCCCCGGCAACGTGCGCGAACTGGAAAACATCCTCGAACACGCCTTCGTGCTGTGCCGTGGCGGCTTGATTGAATTGAATCACCTGCCGCCGCCGTTGCGGACGGGCGGCGAGGTTGCTTCCGGGATCCCGGCGGGACTGACACTGGCGGCGATGGAAAAGCTGCTCATTCAGGATGCGTTGCGCAGGAACGACGGCAATCGCGCCGCCGCTGCGCGTGAACTTGGCATGGATACCAGCACGATGTTCCGCAAGATCAAGTCGCTCGGCTTGAAACGCGCGCGGAAAAAATAATGCCGTTTCACGCAGACTGAACAGTGGCGTTTTGCCACGCTGGGATTCTGGAGCCGTGGTGTTTTGCCATGGTAAATCAACTTTTCTGAAAGGCTTGATGAAAACGAATTCCCTGGATTCCTTTGTTTTGCAATCTTTGGGCCACTCCAAACGGGAAATCATGGCTGGCACGAGGCTTGCAATGGTGACGGTGGTGACGATTGCCATTCCCATTTCGCAGGAACGCATCTCGCCGTTGCTCGATGCGGCGGCGTGTCTGCTGCTGGTCACCCGCCAACGCGGGAAAGAGGCCGCACGAAGAAGATTCGTCCTCAATCCGCTGTCGCCCGTAGAACTGGCGCGAAGCGTGGCGGAAATGCGCGTGGATGTGTTGCTCTGTGCTGCGCTTTCCGAAGAGCTGCGGCGGGAACTGGAACGGCGCGGTGTGCAGGTCAAACCGCATCTCTGCGGCGACATTGAAGCCGTGCTGCAAGCCTTTTGCGATGACCGGCTCAACCGGCTTGAATTCCGCATGCCTGGCTGTTGGAAACAAGATTCACCCACTGGCTGTTGCCGTCGCCGGAGCATGACGCGGAACGGCAAGTCCAGCGGAAAAGAAAAACAAACCGGCAACTTGTCAAAAGCACCGCGCAAAAATCACAGAGGCAATCCATGAGCCAGTTGCAAACTGAAACGATCCGCAACCAGCGGGCCATGAGGCAACGTGAGGCATTGTTCCGCCGCTTCGGCTACGACTCGGCGGCGAGCCTCAAGTTTCTTCTCGCGCTGGCTTTGCCGCTGCCCGGTCATGTGCTTGAAATCGGGACCGGCAAAGGTCGTTTCCTCGCCGCGATGGCGAGGCACGCGGAACGCATCACGACGCTGGATGTGGACGCGGAGCAGCAGCGAGCGGCGAAACTGCATGTCCGCCAGACGCGGCCTGGATGCCGGATTCGATTTATTGTCCACGATGCCGGACATCTGGCCTGGCCTGACTCCAGTTTTGACACCGTGGTCAGTGTGAACACCTTTCACCATCTGGAGCGCCCAATGCGGGTGTTCGAGGAAATGCTGCGGGTGCTGAAGCCGGGCGGAAAACTCGTCCTGTGCGATTTCTCGCCGCGCGGTTTTCAGATTTTCGATCGGATTCACCGGTTTGAAGGCGGAACCCATCCCCGCCTGAAGAATGGTCTGGCCGATTTCAGACGCCGATTGCGCTGTCTCGGCTGGAAAACCAGACGATTCAAGGGATGCAATCAGGAAATTCTGGTGGCGAGCACGCCGCCCGTCCCAACGAAAGAAAGACAATACCCATGATTACCATCGCAATTCCAACAATCGAAGGCCGTCTTCACGGACATTTTGGCGGCTGCCGAGAGTTTACGTTTGTGCAGGCAGACCCGGAAAACAAAAAAATCATCAACACCCGGACGGTGACGCCGCCGGAGCGCGTGCCGGGGCTTTTCCCACGCTGGGTCCACGAGCAGGGAGCGAGCGTGGCCATCGTGGGCGGTATTGGCCATCGTGCCATCGCCCTTTTTGCGCAACAGGGCGTTGCCGTCCGCGCCGGCGAGCCTGGCGCACCTGTGGAATCGGTGGTTACAGCATATCTTAAGGGCCGACTGATGAATGAACCGGCGGGATGCACGCATCACCACGATGATGACGAGGGTGGACACCATCACCACGGCGAACACCACCACGGGCACGAATAATTTCCCAGGCACACCCTCCAACCAATCAACCAAGAAAGGATCAAACTTATGTCATGCACAACGCTCGCATTTCTGGAAAAGTTCAAAGGCGACTTCGAGAAGATGAAGCAGTCCGCGCCCGACATGGTCAAGGGCTTTGGCGGCTTGTTTCAATCCATCATGAAGGATGGCGCGCTCAAGAAAAAAGAGAAGGAACTGGTCGCGCTCGGCATTGCCGTCGCGCAGCGCTGCGAACCGTGCATCAACCTGCACGTCCAGAAAAGCCTTGAAGCCGGCAATTCTCCGGCGGAAATTCTCGAAGCGGCCAGCGTGGCCGTGATGATGCAGGGCGGTCCGGCTTACACGCACATTCCGGTCGTCATTGACGCGCTGGAGGCGCTGGCGTCGAAAACTTGAGTCGAAATGTTTGACCGGAAAGCATCTTCATTCGACGGGGCACTGGCCAGGGTCTGCGCAAACTGCCTGGTTTGCCGGCGCGCACGGAAGCGGCAAGGCGGACTCGCATTCTGGCTGGTGAAACGCGTCGAATCCAGATTATGCCCGTTTTGCCGCGCCTACGAACGGGTTTATGGACGTCCGGCGCACGAAACTTCCGCGGGCCACCAATAGTTTCCCCAGCCCGGAACTCCAACACCATGAACGAAAATTCCAAAACCATGCGCCTGAAAATTGCCGTTCCAGTGAATGCCGGCTGGCCGCCTATCTGGAACGACGGATGCCTGAAGGCTGACGCTCTGACGCTTTGCCAAGCATCGTGGCGGCCGGTTTGATCGTCACTTTCGGTTACATCGACAACAAGACCCCAGACTTCACTCCTCGTGGTAAGGCAAAGCCTTCTGACTTTGTAACTTTTTCGACGCTCGCGGCTCAATCCCTGGCAGACGAACGAATTAAATGTTGAAAGCAAAACGCATTGTGATTGTTGGCGGTGTGGCTGCTGGGGGACTGCGCCGCGATGCATTCCCTGTCTGCCCAAACCGTTATTTATGAAAGAACATGCCTTGAAAGCTTTCCGGCAACCGCCCGAACGCCTCAACTGCGCCCAAGCCGTGCTTTATGCCTGGCGCGAAGTTTCTGGCGACACCACCATCGCGCTCGCTGATGTGAAACCTTTTGGCGGTGGCCGGGCACCGGACGGACTTTGCGGTGCATTACACACGGCCTGCCTGGTCGCGCCCGACCGGACGGAAGCGTTGAAGCAGAATTTCGCAGCCCGGCTCGGCTCGCTTTACTGCAAGGAACTGCGCGCGGCCAAAGTGCATCCGTGCGAAACCTGTGTAGGCCAGGCAGCGGAGTTGCTTGAACTCCAAATCGAGCAGGACCGCCGCAAGTCAGAAAGATTCATTCCATAAAACTTGACGTAAAATGACACCGACACTTTTAATTTACCTCCTGATTGGTGGAAGCCTCGGCGCCTTGCTGGGCTATTTCGGCAATTGCAAATCCGGTGCCTGTCCGTTGACGGCAAACTGGCGGCGCGGCGCGATTTACGGCGCGGTTGTCGCATCAGTGTTCTACCTGGCATCTGGGCGGAGCGGCAATTCGTCCGAAATGAACCAGTCCACCGCGAATGTGAAGCACATCACGGACTCGGATTTTGATGCCGAGGTGACACAAGCCGCGCTGCCGGTCGTCGTGGATTTTTACGCGACCTGGTGCGGCCCATGCCGCCAGCTCGCACCGACCATGGACGGTTTGGCGGATCAATACGCGGGCAAAATCAAATTCGTCAAAGTCAATGTGGACGAATCGCCAAAACTGGCACAAAAATTCCAGGTCGAGGGAATTCCCATGCTGCTGTTTTTCAAGGACGGCAAACCGGAAGAAACTTCTGTTGGCCTGCTGACAAAGGCGGATTTGGTCCAGCATCTGGACTCCTTGATTCAATCCCAGACTCAACTAAAATGATTCATCAAGGTTTGCCAATTGACTGGATGAAGTAATCCGCCACGCCGATTATTAGGGCTGGGTCAAGTTGTTGGAGTAGTCCATGGACGCCGAATTTTGGAACAACCGCTACGCCGCGCCGCAATATGTTTACGGCGAAACCCCGAATGCTTTCGTGGCGGAAATGGCGTCACAAATTCCTGCCGGCCCCGTCCTTTGTCTTGCGGAGGGCGAAGGACGCAACGCCGTTCACCTCGCGACTCTCGGCCATCGGGTAACGGCGGTGGATCAATCTGAAGCCGGTTTGGCCAAAGCCCGGCGGCTCGCGGCGGCGCGCGGCGTTGAAATCGAGACGGTGCTTGCTGATCTGGGAAACTTCACCATTGAGCCGGGTGTTTGGTCTGGCATCGTCGCCACGTTTGCCCATTTGCCGCCAGCGACTCGGCGTAATGTTCACGCGCAAACGGTGTGTGGTCTGCGACCGGGCGGAGTATTTGTTCTCGAAGCCTACACCCCGGCGCAATTGGTCTTCGACACCGGCGGTCCAAAATCCCCGGAACTGCTGATGACTCTGGCCGGGCTGCGTGAAGAGCTATCCGGATTGGAATTGCTGATCGGGCGCGAAATCGAGCGCGAGGTCATCGAAGGCGATGGTCATACCGGTCGCGGCGCGGTCGTGCAAATTCTTGCCCGCCGGTATGAGTAACGGCTTTGTCCAACGCGGCGGGTGGTGGGTGGTTGGACAATTACTGCTCCTGTTTGCCATCGCCATTTTGGGCATCACCTCTCGCGCGACACCGAAGTCGTTTACACTATTCCTTTTTGGTTTGGTCTTTCTCGTGGCCTCCGCGATTTGTGGCATTGCCGGTCTGATGAGTTTGGGACGCAACCTGACGCCGTTTCCAAGGCCCGCGAATGAAACAGAGTTGGTTCAGCATGGCATTTATGCTCTGATTCGGCATCCGCTTTACACTTCGGTCTTTTGTGCCGCAGTGGGCTGGTCACTCGTTTGGCAAAGCTGGCCGGCCTCGCTGGTTTCCTTCGTTCTCGCTGTTTTCTTCGATGCCAAAGCCCGGCACGAAGAGCGTTGGCTGCGGCAGAAATTCCCGGATTACGCGGACTATGAGCGACAGGTGCGGCGATTCATTCCATGGATTTACTAGTTCGCTGGGCCAAGCGAGGTGTGAATGAAATGTGCATTGTCGTGAATCAATATCTGACGCAAAATTAAAAAATGAAAAGCAGCCCAATCACCGCCTTGATTTTCGCAACACTGCTGGCTGGAGTGGCCGTGGCGGCGGAAGCCCAGACGCCAGAAATCCCGGCGACGCCCGCCACGCTACAGTCCAATAATACTGAACTAACATGGTCAACCGACCTTCCGAAGGCGCTGGCCCAGGCAAAAGCGGAGGGCAAATCCGTCCTGCTCTTTTTTCATGGTTCTGACTGGTGCCCGCCCTGCGTCGAGATGCAGCACCAGGTATTTGCCTCCCCGGAATTTGCCCAATACGTGCGCCGCGCGCTGGTTCTCGTGGACGTGGATTTTCCGCAAAAGTCCGCGCAAAGCGAAGAGTTAAAGCGAACCAACCTCGCGCTTAAAACTAGGTTCAATCTAAGCCCGGAACCGGGCGAAGGGTTTCCCACCATTGTGCTCTTGAATGACGCGGGCGAAACGGTTTTTCAGGAGACCGGCTATGCAGGCGGGGGACCAGCGGAAATTCTGCCCAAACTCCAGCGTCATCCAGGAGCCAACGCAACGTCTGCGGCCACCGCCGCGTATAAGAACTTGAGCGTCGAGGAATTTGCGCGCATGGCGGACGACAAGAGGAACGTGATTCTGGACGTGCGCACGCCGGCGGAATTTCAAGCCGGCCATATTTCCGGGGCGGTGAACCTGGACGTTAGCGCGCCCGACTTTGAAGCAAAGGCCGCCTTGCTCGACCGGAGTAAAATTTATCTGGTGCATTGCGCCAGCGGCGTGCGCAGCGCCAGAGCGTGTGACAAGCTCAACCATTTTGATTTCCCCAACCTCTATAACCTTCCGGGCGGCTTCAGGGCGTGGACCAAGGCCGGCAAGCCGGTCGAGAAATAAACTATTTGCCAATGCATATCTTCGCACTGGTGCTTGCCGGGTTGGTCGGCGTGTCACTCGGCTTGCTGGGCAGCGGCGGTTCAATTGTCACGCTTCCAATTCTTGTTTACGTCGCAGGAATCCCGGTAGATCAGGCTGTCGGCATGTCGCTGGTCATTGTGGGCGGAACAAGCGCGCTCGGCAGTCTGCTCCATCTGCGACGCGGCGATTTTGATTGGCGGGCGGCCATGTTCTTTTCAGCGAGCGGAATAGTCGGTGCGTTTATTGGCGCAAAATTCACCCATTTGGTTTCCGCGCTCCTGCTGATGTTTCTCTTTGGAACGTTGATGCTCGTCGTCGGAATGCGGATGCTGCGACATGATGGGACAAACCCCAGTTCCCATGAATGCCGTCCGGTGCGCTGTTTGGCGGTTGGCGTTGCCGTGGGCGTGCTGACTGGATTCCTCGGTGTGGGCGGCGGTTTTCTCATTCTGCCGGCCCTCGTTTTATTTGCCGGACTGGAAATGAAGCCGGCCATTGGCACGTCACTGGCGACTCAGCCTCGGTTTTCTGTTGGTGGCAATGGCAGGAATGTTTGTGGGTGCGGCGCTCGCAAAACAACTTTCTGCTCACCATCAGTTCGCCATCGAACGAGATTCACGGCGCGGTATAAATAAGCCACACACCGCCGAGAAGGACCAGGATGCCGCAAATGCTCTTCACCACGGCGACGCCTTTGGACTGCTCATTCCAGTCGAGAAATCTTTGCACCATTTCCGTGGACGTGCCTGCCGCGACAATCACCGCGCAATGCCCCACACCATAAGCCAGCAGGAGCGAAGCGCCGTAAAGCGGGGTGGTTCTCGCCAGCTTGAACGTCACGCCCAGCATCGGGGCCATGTAGGCGAATGTGCATGGGCCAAGCGCAATGCCAAACAACAAGCCGAGCACGAGCGCGGCGACCAGGCCTTTGCGTTTCATGCCCACCTGTCCCGGCCCCGACCACGGCATCGGAATCACGCCCAACAGATGCAGGCCCACGACGAAGAAAATGAGCGCGACGAAATAATTTCCGTAGCGTCCCACGTCGCCCAGCATCCGCCCCGCTGCCGCCGTGATCGCGCCAATCGCCGCGATGGTGATGAGGATGCCCACGGCGAACAGAACCGAAGTCCAAAAAGCCCGTTTTACCGTCACTGCTCCCTGCTCGCTGATGAAGCCCACGATCAGCGGGATGCTCGCCAGATGGCAGGGGCTTAAGACGATGCTCAAAACGCCCCACGCCACAGCCGCTGCCAGCGCAATGAGCGGCGCGCCTTCGACTGCGTGACCGAGGTTCGTGAAGAGCTGTTCCATGACTTGATGGTGATGCCGCAGTGGTTATTGGATGATGCTTAAAAACTTGTTCACTTCGGTTTCGATGTAGGTATTGAACTTCACCGTATCTTCGACCAATTGCCAGGTGTCGCCGAGCAGCGTCCATTGGTCGTCCTTGCCGCCCGTCTGCCGGACCAGCACCAGCGAAGGGCAAGGCAATTTGTAATCCAACAGAAAATGCGCATTCTCCGGCAGGTCGTAATTCACCGGTTTGAATACCAGCCGGTGCGCGTCCAGTTCTGTCTTGAATTTCCGCTCAATCACCGCCTTTGCCTGCTGCTCGATCTTGAGGCAGGTTTCGCAACGGACGGTGCCGTGAAAATAATACGCGATGACTTGCCGGCCTGGCGCGTTGGTCGCGGCGAGCGCAGGCTCGGACGGCTTGAGGTTGGGACTGTCCGACGCCACGGCAGCAACCACCGCCACGACCAGCAACATTCCGAACCAAAGAGAGATTCGTTTCATAAAGTGACCTCACGCGAGAAGTTCAGCACCTCGGTTGGCAACGAGGCGGATATTTTCGCCCGTGGCCGGGCTGGAACCCTTGTGAAGGCCCAGGATGGCCAGCTTCAAGTGTTGGAAGCCGGTGAATCCGGCTTGTTCCATCGTTTTGCGGGCGCATTCCTGCGGGCAGCCGTCAATCACCAGAATTTTCGCGGCGTCCCCGGTCGTCTCCATGATGGTGTTGACGCGTCCGCCGATGCCGGCCAGACAATACATTTTGCCGGTTTGGTCGAGGGTCATTTGCCGGGCGGCGCGGTCGGCAAGGCTGCCCACGTCGGAAGCGCCGGAACATGGGAAGATGAGTTTGGGCGCGGACGAACAGGTGCATTGAGGTTTTGAGTTCATGGTGGTTATGGTTGTTTGTGTAATGGCGTAAGGTTCGTGATGGATGACGGATTGGATGTGCGGTTGGTTGTTATTGCGTTTGTGCCGGAGGGCATCAGCATTGCATTCGGCGCGGATAGGAACGGACAACAAGCTTCACAACTCTGGCCCGCGCCGTCGGAATTCGATCCGCGCCTCGCCGATGACCACGCCATCAAGGCGACTAGCAATGCCCCGGCCAAAATGATTTGGGTGCGTGATTTCATGGGCGTGACAGAGCCTCACTTCCCGTTGTTCGATTTGCCCGCCAAGTCCACACCCAGTTCCTTCCACTTGGCTAGGATGTCTGCCTTGGCAAAGAAGCCTGCGTGTCGGAAGAGTTCCTTGCCACTGGCATCGAAGAAAATCTGCGTGGGAATGACTTCAACGCCGTAGGGTTTGCCGGCATCGGGGTTTACCCATACATCAATGAATTCCACGTTCAACTTGCCGGCGTATTCCTTTTTCAACTCGTCCAGCACCGGGAACATCATTTTGCAGGGAATACATTTGCCCGCGCCGAGGTCGAGGAGCTTCGGCAACTTGGTGTTAGCGACGGGAGTAGCTTGGTCGCCGGTGTTTTCGGCTGACGCATTAGTAGCCACGACCACGGGATTGGTTTCAGCAGGTGCTTTTGATTTGTTCTGTTTAAGGGTTACGGCAGCAACCACGGTCACGACGAGCGCGGCCACAATGGCGAATTTCATGGGTGTTTTCATAATCGGTTTCGTCTTCACGGTTCACACGAGCAGTTTTTTGATTTCATCCACCGACGGCACTTTGCCGCTCGCCTTCACCTTGCCGTCCACGACCAGCGCGGGTGTCGTCATCACGCCGAATGCCATGATTTGTTTCAAGTCGGTGACTTTTTCAAGTTCGTAGGGCAGGCCGAGCGATTGCGCGGCCTTTTCCGTGGCCATCGTCAGGGCATTGCACTTGGCGCAGCCGGTGCCGAGGATTTGGATTTTCATGTTGTTTTCCTTTCTTGTGTTTTGGTGTTCAAACCGTTCGTCGGCGTTGATTTCAACCGCCCGTCTTCCATTTCCACGACGCGGTCGAACACGTCCAGCGCCCGATGATCGTGGGTCACGACGATGACGCCCGCGCCGCGTTCGTGCGCCACTTTGCGAAACAGTTCCATCACCTGGCGCCCGCGATGGCCGTCCAGCGCGGCGGTGGGTTCGTCGGCCAGAATCAAGCTCGGTTCGTTGGCCAGCGCGCGGGCCACGGCGACGCGCTGTTGCTGTCCGCCGGAAAGCGCGTCAGGCAGATGGCTGGCGCGGTCGGCCACGCCCAGATATTCCATCAGTTCCAGCGCGCGCTGCCGCGCCTGCCGGGGACGGACATCATTTATCTCCAGCGCCACCTGCACGTTTTGCCCCGCGTTCAAAAACGGAATCAAGTTCGCCTTTTGAAACACGAAGCCAATATGTTTTCGCCGGAACGCGGCCAGGTTGACCAACGCGCGAGATCCATCCATCACCGGCTCGCCGCCCATCGTGATGCGACCGGCCGTCGGTGGATTGATCAGGCCCAGCGCCGTGAGCAGCGTGGTTTTCCCCGCGCCGCTCGGTCCCAGCAGCGCGATTACCTCCCCACGCTCGACGCGCAGCGACACGTCGTTCATGGCCACGACTTCCGTGTTGCCGCTGCCATAAATCTTGGTCAGGCCGATGGCCTCCAGCGCCGGCGTGGAAGGATTGGCGGCGGTGTTCATGACAGGACGGTGTTGGGCGAAATTCGCATGGCCTTCCAAATCCCCAGCAGGCTGGCGAAAACGGCGATGCCCGCGACGACCACCGCCAGCAGCCAGAAATCCGGCGTGGTGATGACGACGCGGCGCGGGAACAATGGAAACAGCCAGTGGCCGAGCAACGCCGCCAGGCCGTAACCGATGGCGCCGAGCAAAAGCGCCTGCTGCAAGATCAGGCCGACGATGACCCGGTTGCGCGCCCCCATGAGCTTGAGCATCGCGATGTCGTGCGTCTTGTCGAGCGTCAGCGTGTAGAGGATGAGCGTCATAATGATGGTGGAAACGACCACCAGGATGGCCCGGAAAAGTCCCAATTGCCGGCGCGAACGGTCCACGAAGCCATGCACCAGCAGGTCGCGCTGTTGATCGCTCGTATAGACCGTCAAGTCGGGCCAGCCTTGGATGGTGTTGATGACCGCCTGCGCGTCCGCGCCCGGCGACAGCTTCACCAGCACCGCGCTGACCGTCGGCGGCAGGAGGGCGGGCAAGTTCGCCGTGAGGCCGGACACCCGCGTCAGCAGGGCGGGTTGTTGCTGGCCGATGTCTTGCGCCTGCATTTGCGCGACGCGGGTGTTGCGCTGCAATCGGATGGCTTCACCCGGTTCATCGAACTGAATCGCTTGCGCATCGGGCAGCGAGAAGAAAGCCATGCCATCGCCGGAGGCTGAGGTCATGCCGTGGGTAACGCCGACGACCGTGTAAAAATCCTTGCCCAATTTGACCCGCTCGCCGAGTTGGAGGCCAAGGCTGCGGTCGGCGACCATTTCATAATGCGCCTGGCCCAGCGGATGACCCGCCGCTAGCGGCAGCCACGCGCCGTTGTCATAGGGCCAGACCAAACCCTGGATGGCCAGTCGCAATGGCCGGCCCGCGACTTCGCGCTGGAGGGTCCAATACACAAACCGCCGCGACGACGCCACGCCGGGCACGGCCAGCACGCGGTTCTCGACGTTCGCCGGCACGGAGGAGACTTCGGCAAACGGTCCGCGCGTGTTGCGTTGCACCACCCACAGATCGGCGTTCACGCGGTCCACCAGCAGCGTGGCTTCATACACCAGTCCCCGATAAATGCCGCCCATGCCGAGCACGATCATCAGCAGCAAGCCGATGCCGCAGGCGGTCAGGCCGAAGCGGGCGAGGTTGTGACGAATGTCTTGTGCGGCAAGGTTCATGGCGACGCAACTTTGTTTGGCGGCACGGTGGCCCGCACGCGCCGACCTTCCAATGTCAGCGCGTTTTCACCCGCCGCCAGCCCGGCAAGAATTTCAACCGTTTCGCGTCCGCGCAGTCCGAGTTTCACGTCGCGCCAGCGTGCCGTGCCGCGCTCGTTCACCAGCACACCCGGCCGGCCCTCGCGCCACAGCAGGAATTTCGCGGGTAATACCAGTGCATTCGCGGCCCGTCCTGTCTCGATATAGACTTCCGCGCGCTGGCCGATGGTCCAGTTGGCGGGCAACTCCCGCAACGACACGTCCACCACGAATTCGCGCGTCTCCGTGTCCGTCTGCCGCCCCAGCCGCGCCACGCGTCCCGGATACGATTTGGCCGGCTCGGAGCGGAACACCACGCGCGCCGGCTGGTTGGTCGCCAGTGGCGACATTGCTGTTTCGTCCACCCAGGCCGAAACCCAAATTTCGTTCGTGTCCACCAGATCAAGGATGGACGCGCCGGGCGTCACCACGTCGCCGGGGTCGAGATTGCGTTTGATCACCAGGCCGTTGAACGGCGCGGGGATGAGCGTGTCGGCCAGCAGTTCCCGCTGATAGGCGAGTTGTTTGTCGGCGACGACTTGCTGGCGGTCGGCGGCGACGATGGCCGATTGCGCCACGGCCAGTCCCGATTCCGCCACGCGCATTTGCTCCACGTCGGTGTCGTAGTCGGAGGCGGATATAATTTTGTTGGTGAACAGGGCGGCATCACGGTTGAACACAATCTGCGCCAGTTTCAAGACCGCTTGCGCCCGCGCCTCGTCATCGCGCACCTGGCGGTCGGTGGCTTGCGCGGCGTTCAGCGTGGCCTGCGCCACTTCCACCTGACGGCGTTGCTCGCTGTCATCCAGCACCGCGAGCAACTGGCCATTGGTCACAAAGTCGTTTTGGTCCACCAACACTTGAACCAGTCGCCCTTGAAAGGCTTTCGGACTGGCTGCCGCCTTGAAATGCGTGCCGAGCGTGCCGGTGCCCATGACTTCGGCGACGATGGAACCGTTGGTGACTTGTTGGGCAATCACCGGGATCGGCGCAAACCTCACCCGATAAATCACAATGCCCGCAATCAAGACCAGCACGAGCCATTTCGCCGAACGGCGGGTGAACCATCCGACTGGAGTTGCGTTTGATTTCATAATCGTTTCGTTTTCTAGTAGGAGAATGGCCGATTTTTCACATGAGAAAATTGAACAGATAGCCAACCAGTATAATACCCAATGCCACGACCCCGAAAAAAGTCGCGATGAGCCGAGGCTTGAGCACCTTGCGGAGAATAATGGCTTCGGGCAGCGACAGCGCGATGACGGACATCATAAATGCCAGCACCGTGCCGAGCGCCGCGCCTTTTCCGAGCAATGCCTGCACGATCGGGATGATGCCCGCCGCGTTGGAATACATCGGCACGCCAATCAGCACCGCCAGCGGAACCGACCACCACGCGCCTTTGCCCATGATGGACGCCATGAAATTTTCCGGCACATAACCGTGAATGCCAGCGCCCACGGCAATACCGAGTAACACATACAGCCACACGCGCCCAACAATGTCTCTTACCGCATCCAGACCGAGACGGATGCGCGCCGACCAGTCTGGTTCCGGTTCCGGGACGGCGGCGCCGGTTTTGGTCTCGAAGACCCAGTCTTCCACATGCTTTTCCATCCGCAGCCGCCCGATGATCCAGCCGGAAACGATGGCGATAACCAATCCGGTGGTCAGGTAAATTGCCGCCACTTTCCAGCCGAACAAACCAAACAGCAGCACCAGCGCGACCTCATTGACCATCGGCGACGAAACCAGAAACGAAAACGTCACCCCCAGCGGCACACCGGTCGTCACGAAGCCGATGAACAACGGCACCGCCGAGCAGGAACAAAACGGCGTCACAGTGCCCAGCAGCGCGGCCAGCACGTTGCCGGTGGCTTCGCGTCGGCCTGACAAAAGCCGCCGTGTCCGTTCCGGCGTAAAAAATGACCGGATGATACCGACGCCGAACACAACCAGCGTGAGCAGCATCAGCACCTTGGGGGATTCATAGACGAAAAATTCCACCGTTGCGCCCAGATGCGTTCCTGTCGCCAATCCGCACAGCGAATAGGTGAGCCACGCCGCGAGCGGAGCAAGGCTGCCATAGACCAGCCACCAGATCACGAGAGCCGCAACGCCCCACGGCAGGAATTTCTGCCAACTCGGTTTGCTGGCAGCGGGCGGGTTCAATGGGATCGCGCAGCCGCAAGCGGTCGTCTTACTTGGCCCGTCGCTGGATTCAATTTTGGTTTCGCCTTGGGAATTCATAGAAATCGCTTCATTGCGCCGGAGGATTTCCCAGAATGTTCTTGTTGATGATGTCGCCGCGCGTGCCCAGATGTTCGTAGGCATCCGGCTGCCAGATGAAATTTGCCAGCGGCGTGACGGTGAAGGATTCGGTCAACGGATGTTGCAGCAGGTTGCAGGCGTAATCCCATTCCAATTGCTGGCAACGCCGCATATCGGCCACGGAGAATTCACCACGACGAATCTTCGCTTCGAGCCGGGTGACTTCGGCGGGAAACACACCCGGTTTCAACGCGACCTTGACCGCTTGGCGCGTGGAGAAGCGATAGAGAATGAATTCATTGCCCAGGCTGGGATCAATTTTCTGCGTGCCAAACCGGATGCGCCCACCCGTCAGATATTCCACCACATCGCCGTAACAGGGCGAGTTGTTGCAAATGCCGCCCGTGTCCGTGCGGTCAATCACACCGTCGGGATACAGTTCGCGGAGTCCGAGGCTCAACGCGCACGCGGCGGTCACAAGGCCGTCGCACAGATGGCCGTGCATTTTGACGAGATCTTTCAGCGTGATGGTCTTGATCTCGCTCGCATAAGGGCCGAGACTGCTTTCGGTGTCGCGCACGGCAAACACCGGCGCATAAGGCGCGTGAGCCATCCAATCGGGATAATACCATTCGGTGGTTTTATGGGCGGCGGGCGGCGTGGAAACACAGCCGCCCAGGAGCATCGCCGCGGCAATCAGCACGGCCACCCGTTTACCATTGATATTCCGATTAATTTTCATTTAGCAAACCCGCTAAATACGCGGGCAAAAAAATCTCTACGGGCACTTCCCGTTGCGCTGCACCGCCTCGACACATTTGAAAAAATTCAAAACACACGGCACCCGCAGACGGTAAAAAACCTGCAAGCCGCGCTTTTCGTCCTCCAGAATTCCCGCGCTTTTGAGCACCCCCAGATGCCGCGAGACCGTGGGCATCTCCACTCCGATCATGTCCTTGAGTTCGCACACGCAGCGTTCGCCGCGCGACAGTTCATCCACGATGAATAGGCGCGTCGGGTGGGCGAGCGCCTTGATGATGCGGGCCTGATTTTTGTATTGAGCTTGGGCGGCGGCAGTCATATAAACTTCGCCTATATTTAGCACAATAGCTAAATACTGTCAACTGCATTATTTTGGGGGCCGAAGCTTGGGCGATGTCTGCAATTGGTTTGTAACTTTTTGAACACTCGCGGTTCAGTAAGGGTGGAAACGACGGAATCTGATATGAAACACATCATCGAACTGACCGAAACCGGTTTTGAAACCGAAGTCCTGCTCGCCAACGGCCCGGTGCTGGTGGATTTTTATGCGCCATGGTGCGGACCGTGCCTCATGATCGCACCGCTGCTCGAACAATTCGCAGCTGATTTCAAAGGAAGGGTTAAGTTTGCCAAGATCAATGTGGAAAACGCGGCCACGCTCGCCGGCGAATATGAAATCACCGGCGTGCCGACACTGATGCTGTTTCGTGGCGGCGAGCCGGTGGATCAGGTCGTCGGATTTTCCGGCCCGCGTCAGTTGAAAGCGTGGCTGGACAAGGCGGCAAACTCGGTTGTCACCGCTTGAAATTATGATTCTACGCATCATCATTGGAATTATCGTCGGTGGCGGACTCGGGTTTGCCTACTACAAGTTCGTCGGCTGTCCGAGCGGCACCTGTCCGCTTACCAGCAATCCAGTCATCAGCACGATCTACGGCGCAGTTCTCGGCGTGCTGCTCGCGACCAGCTTTCGCTGAAAAACCAAATCACATCAATTCTATGAAAATGCACATGATCATCCGCCGGTTCGCCGGCATATTCATCCTCGCGAGCCTGCTGCTTGCGCACTACCACAGCCCGTATTGGCTTTGGTTCACTGCGTTTGTCGGCTTCAACCTGCTGCAATCGTCGTTCACGAATTTCTGCCCATTGGAAATCGTGTTGAAGAAGTTTGGCGTTGGCGGCTCGTGCTGTTCGTGACAGAGTTGTGTCACTCCATGAAACGACTTCTGCTTTCAACCCTCGTCGCGGCGATTCCGCTTTTCTCCGGCTGTCACAAAGCTTCGGAGCAAACTCAAGCCGAGCTGCCGTCCGCTACCGTCCGCGCCCAGACGGTCGAACGCAAGTCGCGCCCAGCCACCGAGGATGTCGTCGGCACGGTGCGGCCCAAATTGAGTGCGGCCATCGAGGCGAAAGTCAGCGGGCGTATTGAGAAAATGCTCGTTGTGCCTGGCCAACTGGTGACGAATGGCGAACTGCTCGTCCAGCTTGACGGGCACGAAATTCAATCACGGCTGGATCAGGCCGCCGCTTCGCGGCAGCAGGCCGAGAGTGACTTGAAACGCGCCACGGATTTGATGCAGCAGAAAATCCTTTCGCAGTCGGAGTTCGACAATGCGCAGTCGAAGTTCCGCATTGCGGCCGCGGCAGAAGCCGAGGCAAAAACCATGCTCGACTACACCGTGATTGTCGCGCCGTTTGACGGCGTCGTCACGCGCAAGCTTGCCGACGTGGGCGATCTCGCTGCGCCGGGCAAGCCACTGTTGCAAATGGAAAATCCAGACACGCTGCGCCTCGAAGCCGACGTGCCGGAGGCGCTGATTGGCAATGTGAAACTCGGCGACAAACTGGCCGTGCGCATCGCCGCCGTCACCAATGATATTACCGGCACCGTCGCCGAAATGTCGCCCACTGCCGACCCAAATAGCCGCACCTATCTGGTGAAGCTGGATCTGCCTGGCGCGGCAGGTTTGCGTTCCGGCCAATTCGGACGCGTCTCGGTTCCGGTTGGCGAGGCGAGCGCGATTCGTGTTCCGGCTTCCGCCGTGGTTCAACGCGGACAGATGGAATTGGTTTTCGTCCTCGCGAACGGCCATGCGCAACTGCGTCTCATTAAAACCGGAACTCGTGTCGGTAATGAAGTTGAAGTGGTTTCCGGTCTGGATTCCGGCGAACAAGTCCTGACTGAAGGCACGGCGGCTTTAACGGACGGGCAACCCGTGACGATCAAACCGTGAAAGCCAGCCCGGACAATTCATCAGATGCGCATCTGGGCATTGCTGGCCGCATTGCGCAGACTTTCATTGATTCCAAGCTTTCGCTGCTTATCGTCATCGCGTCCCTGCTGCTCGGTGTTTTTGCCGTGGTGATGTTGCCGCGCGAAGAGGAGCCCCAAATCAAGGTTCCGATGGTGGACGTGCTGGTGTCCATGCCGGGTTTTCATGCGAAGGAAGTCGAGCAGCGCGCCACGCGCCCGATGGAAAAGCTGCTTTGGGAGATTCCCGGCGTGGAATACATCTATTCGACTTCAAGCGAAGGCCAGGCGACGGTAATCGTGCGGTTCAAGGTCGGCGAAAACATGGAGAGCAGCCTGGTGAAGCTGAACCAGAAGTTGCAGCAGAATTTTGACAAGATTCCCCATGGTGTTTCCACGCCACTCATCAAGGCGCGGACGATTGATGACGTGCCGATTCTGGCGTTGACGATCCACAGCCCTCATTACGATCACCTCATGTTGCGCCGGCTGGCCGCGCAGGTGGATGACGCGGTGAAACAGGTTCCGCAAGTTGCCGAAACGACCATCATCGGCGGCGCACAGCGGCAGGTGCGCGTGCTGCTTGATCCGGTGAAGCTCGCGTCGCGAAATCTTTCGCCTGCCGGCCTGGTGCCGATGCTGCAACAGGCGAACAAACAATATTCTGCCGGCAACCTGACCAGCGACAACCATGAAGTCATCGTGGAAACCGGCGCGTTTCTAGAAACCGCCAATGACGTTGGCAACGTGGTGGTGGGAGTCTATGCCGGCAAACCGGTTTATCTGCGCGACGTGGCGGACATCGTGGACGGCGCGGAAGAACCGAGCCAGTATGTTTTCTTCGGAACGGGCGCGGCCAAGGGAATTACTATCGATGAACCTGCCGTGACGATCTCCATCGCCAAGCGGCCCGGCGCAAATGCGATTTCCGTTGCCAATCAGGTTTTGAAGAAAGTGGACACGCTCAAGGGCTACATCATTCCGTCCGATGTCCATGTCACCGTCACGCGGAACTATGGTTTGACGGCGGAGAATAAATCCAACGAACTGCTCTGGCACATGCTGCTGGCGGTGGTGAGCGTGTCGTTTTTGATCCTGCTCGTCCTGGGCTGGCGCGAATCGATCATCGTGTTGCTGGCGATTCCCGCGACGCTCGCGCTGACGTTGCTGGTCTTTTATCTCTACGGCTTCACGCTAAACCGCATCACGCTCTTTGCGCTGATTTTTTCCATCGGCATCCTCGTGGATGACGCGATCGTGGTGGTGGAAAACATTGTCCGTCATTTTCATCTGCCGGAAAGCAAGGGACGCAGCCGCGCCATTGTCGCCATCGAAGCGGTGGGCGAAGTGGGCAACCCGACCATACTCGCGACGTTTGCGGTCATCGCCGCCGTGCTGCCGATGGCGTTTGTCGGCGGGCTGATGGGGCCGTATATGCGACCGATCCCGATTGGCGCGAGCGCGGCGATGTTTTTCTCGCTGGCGATTTCGTTCATCGTCACGCCGTGGGCAGCCATCCGAATTTTGCAGTGGCGGAAGAAAATCCAAGCGGCTGACAACCACGCGCCGGATCACGAAGCCGCGAGCGAGAATTTCTTTGGCCGGATGTATCGCGGGCTGATGACGCCGCTGATTGCCAGCGCGAAACGGCGTTATCAATTTCTCGCGGCGCTCGTCGTGCTGCTGCTCGTTTCAATGTCGCTGGTCTATGTCGGCTGGGTGAAAGTGAAAATGTTGCCATTCGACAACAAAAGCGAATTTCAAATCATCTTGAATATGCCCGAAGGCAGCTCGCTCGAACGCACGGCTCAGGCCGCTCGTGAAATCGCGGCCACCGTCCGCACCGAGCCAGAAGTGACGGATTACGAGATTTATGCGGGTGTCGCCTCGCCGTTCAATTTCAACGGTCTCGTGCGCCACTACTTCATGCGGCGCGGGGCGAACGTGGCGGATTTGCAAATCAACCTGGTGCCGAAGGGCCAGCGGAAGGCGCAGAGCCATGACATCGCCAAACGGGTCCGTCCGCGCGTCGCGGAAATCGCCACGAAATTCGGTGCGCGCGTTGCCATGGCCGAAGTGCCGCCGGGACCGCCGGTGCTGCAAACGCTCGTGGCGGAAATTTACGGGCCGACCGAGGAAAACCGTTTAAAGCTGGCGCAAAAGGTGATTGATATTTTCCACAGCACGCCCGGCGTCGTGGACACGGACTGGTATATCGAAGCCGATCAACCGAAAGTCGAATTTGTGATAGACAAGGAAAAGGCGGCGTTGAATGGCATCAGCGCTGAGACGATTTCGCAAACACTCAAAATCGCCGTGGGCGGTGAGTCGGTGGATTTGCTGCACGTTCCACGCGAGAAGGAGGACGTGAACATCGTTCTGCAACTGCCGCTCGCCAGTCGAAGCAATCCGGATGAATTGCTTGCGCTGCGGGTGCGTTCCGGCGACGCCAATGCCTTGCCCGAACCGGCGACCGCCGGTGCCGCCGCGCCACTCGTGCCTTTGCGCGAACTGGTCACGGTCAAGCAGACCATCACCGACAAGAGCATCTATCACAAGAACCTCATGCCAGTCACTTACGTCATCGGCGATGTGGCGGGCGTGGTGGAAAGTCCGGTGTATGCCATTTTGAAAATGAATGACGCGCTTGCGAAGCTCGACACGAAACAATTTGGCGGCGACGGCTCGCCGCTGAAAATTTACAATGCCGTCCTGCCGTTCTCTGACCAACAGCCCGCACTGAAATGGGATGGCGAATGGCACATCACCATCGAGGTGTTTCGTGATTTGGGCCTGGCGTTCGCCGCCGTGCTGGTGCTGATTTACATTTTGATGGTCGGCTGGTTCCGGTCGTTCCTCACGCCGCTGATTGTGATGGTCGTGATTCCGTTTTCACTCATCGGCGTGCTGCCCGCGCATGGTTTGTTGCATGCCTTTTTCACGGCCACTTCGATGATCGGCTTCATGGCGGGCGCGGGCATCGTCGTCCGCAATTCCATCATCCTCGTGGACTTCATAGAAATGCGGCTGGCGCAAGGTCATCCGCTGGCCGAGGCGGTGATTGAGGCGGGCATGGTTCGCTTTCGCCCCATCATGCTCACGGCGCTGGCGGTGGTGGCGGGCGCGACAGTGATTTTGGCCGACCCGATTTTTCAAGGTTTGGCCATTGCGCTGATGGCGGGCAGTTTGATTTCCATGTTCACCGCGCCAGTGCTGGTTCCACTGCTTTACTTCATGGCGAACAACCGTGGATCGAAGGCGGTGAAGGAATCGTTATCAACAACCTCATCTTCAGAAGCTGACAGGGCCAGGCCCAATTGAAGCTTCCGCGGCTTCCTCGATCACCCTTAAGCCAGCAACAGCCAAGCAAGACAACCGAAATGGATTTGTAACTTTTGAGACCTTCGTGGCCCGGTAGCCATTAAAGACTCATTTTATGCGAGCATTTAAATGCATAATCCTGGCGGCGGCTCTTGCAGTCCCGATGATCCTGAACGCGGCGAACAACCAGATTCTTGGCTGGAACAACCTCGGCATGCACTGCATGGACAGCGATTACTCGGTGTTCAGCATCCTGCCGCCTTATAACACCATTGAGGCGCAGCTGATCGTGAACGGCGCGCTGGTCACCAACGGTTCGGGTTACACGATCACCTATCAGGCCGTTGCCGATCCTACCGGCTCTTTCAACTCCACTTCGGCCGGCAAGGGAAATTACTACACTTACGAGCAGGCCATTTACGGCGCGGCGCTCGCGCCGGACATGGGTCTGGCCGGTTGGAACATGCCCGGCACGAATAACACGCCCCAGTCCATGCTGTTTGAGCAGACCAACCAACCCGCCGCCGGGGTGCTGACACCGGTCAACTGGTGGCGTGCGGAAGGCATCCCGCTCTCGCCTTACGACGACGCGCATAATAAAAATCCTTATCCGATGATGCGGCTCATCGCCAAGAATGGCGCAACGCCGATCGCGACGAACGACATCGTTTTGCCGGTCTCGGATGAAATGGACTGCCGCGCGTGTCACGCCTCCGGCACGCAATCGGCGGCCATGCCGGCGGCAGGCTGGGTTTGGGATGGCATTCAAGAACGCGATTTCCGCCTCAACATTTTGCGGCTGCACGATGAAAAACAATTCGGATCGAACGCGGTGCTTTACGTGGCGGCACTGGCAGCGCGCGGTTTTAATCCACAGGGACTTTATCGCGGCGTGGTGGCGGACAACAAACCCGTGCTTTGCGCCGCGTGTCATGCCTCGGAAGCGCTGGGGGCGCCAAGCTACGGCACGATTCCGCCGCTCACGACCTCGATTCATGGATTTCACGCGCATGTTATTGATCCCATTTCCAACATGACGTTGGATAGTTCGGCCAATCGTTCCGCCTGTTATCGCTGCCATCCCGGCTCCACCACGAAATGCTTGCGCGGCGCGATGGGCGGCGCGATTGCGGCGGACGGCTCGATGGAAATGCAATGCCAGAGCTGCCACGGCAATTTGAGCACGGTCGGTTCCCCCAACCGCATTGGCTGGTTTATGGAACCGAATTGCGCGAGCTGTCACACCGGCACGGCGACCAGCAACAACGGGCAGATTCGCTACATCTCCGTCTTCACCGACACGAACTTCACGGTGCGCGTGCCGGTGAATTTGACGTTTTCGACACAGACCAACACACCACCGACTCCAACGAACAATCTCTCGATTTTCCGCTTTTCCGCCGGTCGCGGCGGACTGCAATGCGAAGCCTGCCACGGCTCGACCCACGCCGAGTTTCCCAGCATCCATCCCAACGACAACGTGCGCGACATTGAGTTGCAAGGCCACGCCGGCGTGATGGTGGAATGTTCGTCCTGCCACACGACCACGCCGACCAACTATGTCGGCGGGCCGCACGGCATGCATCCGGTGGGATCAGCCTGGGTTTCCGCCCATCCCGATTTTGCCGACCACAACGGCTCCGCGCAGTGCCAGACCGGTCACGGAACGGATTATCGCGGCACGGTGCTTTCGGAGATGCAGGCTGACCGAACCTTGAGCGCCTTTGGCACAAAGACATTTTTCCGCGGCGCCATGATTGGTTGCTACACCTGCCACAAAGGCCCCGGCAACGATTCCAGCAACACCAATGCGGCCCCGACCGTGAACATCGTTTCCGGCAGCACGCCAAACGACACGCCATTGAACCTGCCCGTCATCCTCACTCCGACGACCGCGACGCTGCGGATTATCTCGCAGCCAGTCAACGGCTCGCTTGGCGTAAGCAACAATGTTCTGACCTATTTCCCCAACCCTGGGTTTACTGGCAGCGACACGTTCACTTATGCCGCATGGGACACCTCAAAGAACTCCACGCTCGCCACCGGCGCGGTCAGCGTGGTGCAAGGACCCTATTCGTTGAGTATTAACTCGCATGTCGCAACCAATGCTCCGTCTGGTTGGCCTGTCGCCTTTGCGGTGGTGCCGACGGTTATGTGCCGCCTCGACAAGTGATGCGCCATCTACCGTTACCAACCGGTGCCCCGTTAGAGCGCATGTGAAAAGGTAGCCATGAACAACGCGGATTCGGAATCTTGCATCCCGGCCTTCTTGCACTTCCTCAACGTAAGTTTCACGGAGAGTTTCTGGCTCGCGAGTATCTGCCACATCCGGTGAAATTCCGAGCGCCTCCCGAAGAACGACCTGCTCACTTTTAGTAAAATACTTTGTCGGCAAAATGTGGCGAGCCGCCTCGCGATTGGGCGACTTGCCTAAGAAATTTAGGAAGTCGGAATCGATTAAGCAAAGTCTGGTCAGTTTTACCTCGGCGGATGGCTTGGCGTCCGCCGTGAGCGCACGCCAAAATCCGTCGCTAGAAAGATAGTGAAATGGAAACTGCGGAATCGGTGGTTGCTTGCTGCGGTGTTGAACAGCAATCCAGCAAGTTTGAAAACGCAGGAAAAGTTCCGGGGTTAAAACAAGTCTCCCGTCTCTCCCTTTGCCCTCTTCGTAAAGATCCAAGAAACAGAGCAAGAACAACGGTTTGTGGGGCGAGGGTGGTTTGACCGCGCGGTTGATTCGCAGTTTCGCGAGCCTTGCCAACCAGTTCTTTGCTTTCACTTTGCTTTTGTTGGTGCCGACTCATTTTGTCTGACTATCTACCAAGTGCAAGCCGCCAGCGTGTTGTCAGCTTTGAACATCACCGGCGATTCATTATGCGCATTGGCGGGGCCGGCGCCTTTACCCTTTCACCGCGCCGGCCATCTTGAAGTAAAGACGTATGAATGTCAGCACATTATGGGAATAGCGGTAGGTGTGAGTGACAAAACATTCGTTGAAGATAATCTCGTCCGGGCTTTCGGCGATGAGCCATGGCGAGGCGTGCGCGTATTTTGAAGACAGCGCGTATATCGAATCGTAGAATTTTTTCACGCGGGCGCTTCTCGCCTGATCCGCGATCGAAATCCTCTGAGGTCGTCGCAGGTTCTGTTCGCTGATGTGTGCCAAAGCCGCATTGCGGCGCGTCTGGATCCATTTCGCCGGGAGCAATCGGTCCAATCGCTCCCACAAATCTACCTCTTCAAACCACTTCGCGGCCTCGAACTCGGCGATTCTCCGCGGTTCCATGGCCATCCGGATCACCAGCACCATGGCCTCGAACGTGATGCGGCATGTGCCGGCAACCACTTCGACCGAGAACACCTTGCACAAGTCTGCGATGAGCAATTGTCGTGCAACGCAATTGAGGATGGCGGGGAACATCCGGGGAGCGGATCCCATTTCGAGGTTGGCGACCTTCCTCGCCTCCCGGAACATCTCCCGGGCCAGCGCTTCAACGTCTTCTGCGGCCCTTGATTTTTGCTCCAGCTGAAAACGTTCAGCCCGATACCATCGCATCCGCTCGGTGAACTCGGTGACCGTGACGACCCGGTTGCCGCGCATGCCCTTGACGGAAACCCGCAGCCCTTTTCTCCGAAAGGCCGTGCGCACGTTCTTGTTCCGGTCCCTCGGCACATCAGACGGGACTGCGGTCAGAAGGCATTGCACACCCACCCCCGCTTCCGGCTCGGACACCTTGGAACCCAGATCGTTGATACGCGCTATTTTGAAGAATGCCGCAGCCTGTCCGATGTTTTTGAATTCACGCAGTTGATTCACCCGCGCAGCATTGAGGAATATTCCTACTTCTTCAATGCAAATGATGTGCGCCGGCCCTCCATTATGATTCGAATGTCATTTGCGCAGCATCCACGGGCGGGGAACCGATGATGCAGGATTTTGGGAGGTGTCGCATTGCTGGCAGTCTGGAGCCGGTCCTGTCGCTTCACTGAGCCCCCGATGAGTCCGGTCTTCATGGATTCGCTGCCAGACTGAAGAGCCTTCCTTCGCGCCGGAATTTTTTTGAGTAGAGCACTGGATCCAATGCGGGCTTTGGCATGCCATAAAACTCGAACTTTTGGGCCAACAGCTTTTCAACAAGTTGGTCCTTGGTCAACGGGCCATCGGCAAGCAGGGCGGTAACGGCTTGGCGCAGACCGGCATTGGAACGCCGTGGTTGCACCGGAGACGGTGGGGCCGCAGATGGCAGCGTGGGTGAGACAGAAGTCGCCGGGAGAACATCAGTTTGTTCGCCGTCGAGCAATCTCTGGATGTGGGCCCTTTCGGCGTCCAGTTCTTTCCCTCGTTGTAAGAGTGCATTGCGTGCAGCAAGAATGCTGGCGACCGCCGGATCGTCATTGAGTGTTGGTTGCTGGGCGTGTCCGTTGGCGGGCAGCGAGTTTGCCGACAGTGTCGTGAGATGAGTTTGTGGTTTCATATTTCGGTTTTGTGTTTGGCGGATTTCACTGACATCGGGTGTTTATTTGGCGAAGCCGGGGAACAAAACGTCGTCCCAAGAGCTATAAGAGGGTGAACAGGCGAAACGCAGAACACTTAACGAAAGGAAACTTGATGGATGACGAGCTTTACAGCAAGGCCAGGCAAATCTTGATGGACAAACCGGAGACGGGGAAGAAGGCGCTCGCCGCCCAACTGGGCATACACCCGCCGATGGCGCGGCGGCTGAAGGAAAGATTCCGCGGCGAACGCGAAGGCCACCGCGCCGATCCCCTCTATCAAGAGTTTCTGGCTCTCAAATCACTACATCCCGCCTGGGGCAGACAGCGGATTTCGCGCGAGCTGAATATCCTGCCGGACATTGCGGCCCTGATGCTGGCCCGCCATGCCGGGGCGACACAAAAGGGCGTGGGCGTAGTAACCACTCCACCGCCTGCCGTTGGAAACAACAAATTGGAGGACGTCGTGAACGAAGATCGGCGGGACATGAGTTATCGCGGCGACCGGATCACGAACCTGGAGGAGTTCCTCGCCTTCGCCCAGGTGGACACGCGCCTCTGGGAAGTCGAACGGCACGTGATCAACAAGTGGGAGGTGGGCAGCGCCGGGCCGGAAGGCGGCATCCTGACCTCGCCGCTGTTCCAGATCAAAGTTTTTCTCCGGCGCCGGCTGGCCGAGGAAAAAATCGGAGATCTGCTCACGGGCATGCTGGAAAGATTCAAGCAGGCGGCCCCCGTGCGACAGCCGGTCGCTTATCCGCAGCGAGGTGAAGGCATGTTTGAGCTGTCCCTCATGGACCTGCATTTGGGCAAACTCAGTTGGGCGCCGGAAACGGGCCGGCATTACGACCCGGAGACGGCGGAGAAAATGTTCTGGGCGGCGCTGGAAGATCTCCTAGGCAAGGCATCGGGCTGCCGGCCTGAAAAAATTCTGTTCGTCGCCGGAAATGACTACTTCAACACCGATGTGATGGGGCGGACCACGACGGCAGGCACGCCGCAGGACGACGGACTGACATGGAAGCAGGGGTTCATTCGCGGACGTGATCTGCTGGTCCGCGCGATTGAACGATTGCGTGAGGTTGCTCCGGTTCATGTGACGTGTGTGAACGGAAATCACGATACTGCCCGTGTCTTTTATCTCGGCGAGGTGCTTTCGGCCTGGTTCGGGCGCACCCCGGATGTGACGGTGGACAACGCGCCGACGCAGCGAAAATATGTCCATTACGGCCGGAACCTGATCGGCTTCACCCACGGCAACAATGAACGCCATCCGAACCTGCCGTTGTTGATGGCCAGCGAGCAGCCACAAGCCTGGGCGAATTCGCAGCATCGCGAGTGGCACCTCGGCCACTGGCATATCAAACGGCACAAAATGTTCCTGCCGGTGGAAGACCAACAAGGCGTGCTCGTCCGCATCGTCCCGTCCTTGTGTCCCGCTGATTCGTGGCACAGCTCGATGGGCTACAGCGGCAGGCTCGCGGCGGAAGCCTATTTCTGGCATCCCAAGGACGGGTGTGTGGCCACGTTCACTCATTCACCGGCATGACCAGCCCGCTCATCCATCTGCCAGTGTATGAACCCGCCGGACGGGATGTCTGCCTGGACGAGTCCGATCTGCTGCAACACCTGATCATCATCGGAGCGACCGGCTGCGGGAAGACCACGTTGTTGCGCCGCATCCTGTCGCAGTTGTGGGCTTTGCATTGGTGATGACGATGCTGGGCTAAGATCCGGCCATAGGGGTGCCAGAAGTTGGTGCAGAAAGTGATGTGGCTGGCGTGACAGCCGCCTGAAGCAATTCCTCGGCGGTTCGCAGGGCCAAGCGGCCAGGGTTTGTTCCATTACCATAATTGCACCCCCTTTTGTGATTTTGTGCCTTTGTGGTTTAAATCCGTTGTGCTATTTTTTGCCTTGACTCGTCGTCGCGTTTATCCGGCGGGGTTTCCAAATTTATGAATTACTCGAAACAGGAATGGTGGCAACGGTTTCAAAAATATTACACCGAGTTTCCCACACTCGGTCTGGCCGTGGATTTAAGCCGGATGAACGTAGACGACGCCTTCTTTGCCAAAATGGAATCGCGAATGCAAAAGCCGTTCGCTGACATGGCTGCGCTGGAACGGGGGGCCATTGCCAATCCGGATGAAAACCGCATGGTGGGTCATTACTGGTTGCGAAACCCTTCACTTGCGCCAACGCCAGAAATCCGGGATGAAATCGAAGAAACTGTCGCCCGAATCAAGGACTTTGCCGCAAAAATCCATGCCGGCGAAATCTGCGGCGCTGGAGGAACTTTTAAAAACTACCTTTTGATCGGCATTGGCGGATCGGCACTGGGACCGCAATTTGTGGCACACGCGTTGGGCAATCCCAAAACCGACAGACTGAAACCGTTCTTTTTTGACAACACTGATCCAGATGGAATGGATCGAGTTTTGGCGACCATCGGCACGGATTTGAATCGAACGCTTTGCATTGTTATTTCCAAATCCGGTGGCACCAAAGAGACGCGCAACGGAATGCTGGTCGCCGAAGATGCGTTCAGACGTGCCGGGCTTAATTTTGGCCAGCACGCTGTTGCCACCACCATGCGAGGCAGTGAACTCGATATATGTGCGGTCGCCAACAATTGGATTGCCCGATTTCCAATGTGGGATTGGGTGGGTGGCCGAACCAGTGTGCTTTCGGCAGTAGGATTGCTTCCGGCGGCGCTGCAGGGAATTGACATAACAAATTTATTATCAGGAGCTTGTGAGTGTGACAAGGCAACTAGGAGGGAAAGTGTTAAAGCGAATCCATCTTTATTACTATCACTTGCATGGTTTGTGTCCGGTAACGGTAAGGGAATGAAAAACATGGTTGTTTTGCCATATAAAGACCGATTAGAGCTGTTTTCAATGTATCTTCAACAGTTGGTAATGGAGTCACTTGGAAAAGAGCATGATTTGGATCGAAAGGTCGTTAATCAAGGGATTGTTGTTCTTGGAAACAAGGGGGCGACGGACCAGCACTCTTACGTCCAGCAATTAAGAGATGGACTAAACAATTTTTTTGTCACCTTCATTGAAGTCTTAATAGACGGCGGTGGCCAAACCTTGATGGTTGAACCCGACGTGAGCAGTGGAGATTACTTGCAAGGATTCTATTTGGGAACTCGGCAGGCTTTGGCCGAAAAAGACCGGGAATCCGTCACTATCACCGTAAATGAAGTGTCGCCATTTATCGTCGGAATCTTGATAGCCCTTTTCGAGCGGGCTGTGGGATTTTATGCTTCACTCATCAACATCAATGCCTACCACCAACCAGGAGTGGAAGGTGGCAAAAAGGCTGCCAGCAAAGTCATTCAAATCCAATGTCAAATCTTGGAATTCCTTGCGAAAAAAACCGGCAAAGCCTTCACGGCTGAAGTAATAGCCAATGGCATAGAGAAAAATGGAGAGAGCGAACATGTCTTTAAGATTTGCGAACACTTAGCCGCCAACAAACGAATCAACACCATCAAGTCTTTTGACAACAGTATGTTAAATAGACAATTTTTTGTGATTTGTGATTAATGTTTGTTTATCCAAAACATTACGATGTCATTGTAGTTGGAGCCGGCCACGCGGGGATTGAGGCGGCTTTGGCAGCAGCTCGAATGGGCTGTCAAACACTGCTCCTTACCATGAATGCCGATTCCATCGGCCAGATGTCATGCAATCCAGCTATCGGTGGACTAGCCAAGGGACACTTGGCGCGCGAGATTGATGCCATGGGCGGAGAGATGGGAAAGACAACGGACATGGCTGGATTGCAATTCCGAATGTTGAATACGAAAAAGGGGCCAGCTGTCTGGGCTCCGCGGGCACAATGTGACAAGAAAGCTTATCAATTCAGAATGAAATGGGTTTGTGAGTCCGAACCCAATTTGGATGTCAAACAAGGGCAAACGTCCAAGATTTTGCACAAAGATGGATTGGCTATCGGGGTTGACACTACAATGGACGTTCAATACATCGCCAAAGCCATAGTCATCACGACCGGAACCTTTTTGCGAGGCTTGATGCATATCGGATCGAACCAGCAATCCGGCGGGCGTGCCGGGGATGCTGCCGCGATGGGGCTTTCCTCATCGCTTAAAGAAATTGGGCTTGAACTTGGACGATTGAAAACAGGCACTCCACCACGCCTTCTGCGCCGGTCAATTAATTTCTTAAAAACAGAAACCCAGCTAGGCGACAACCCGATTCCATATTTTACATTCTGGAAGGACGATTTGTTCCACATGGAACATTCGCACGCCAAATCTGCAAGAGATGGCCATTTTGGCAATAAATATCCTCTTGGATCAATACTTAGTGTAATCAATGGACAACTTCCTTGTTTTATCACATTTACAACAAAAGAAACGGCTAAAATTATTCGCCAAAATCTGCACAAATCACCTCTATATTCAGGAAAAATCGAAGGTGTTGGTCCTCGCTATTGTCCGTCAATCGAGGACAAAATCGTCAAATTTCCAGAGAAGGAACGCCACCAAGTTTTTTTAGAGCCTGAAGGAATCGGAACCGACGAGTTTTATGTGAACGGCTTTTCCACAAGCCTGCCATTTGAAGTCCAAGTTAAACTCGTTCGCACCATCATCGGATGTGAGAACGCCGAGATTATGCGTCCTGCCTACGCGGTCGAATACGACTTTGTTTTTCCGACCCAACTTCATCCTTCACTCGAAACGAAAGTCTGTCGGAACCTCTTCTTGGCCGGACAAATCAATGGCACATCTGGATACGAGGAGGCTGCAGCTCAAGGACTGATGGCTGGAATCAATGCAGCCTGCCGGGTCAATGGCCTTGATTCCATCGTCCTTCGGCGTAACCAAGCATACATCGGAGTTTTAATAGATGACTTGGTTACAAAGGGCACAATCGAACCTTACCGGATGTTCACGTCCCGGGCCGAATATCGTCTCTTGCTTCGCCAAGATAATGCCGACCTGCGTCTTTCTGAAATTGGTCATGAAATCGGCCTCTTACCGGATCGCAAATACAATCAAGTCCGGGCAAAAGAAAAGGCAATAAATAATGAGTTAACTCGCTTATATAAAACATATTATGGAAGCAATTCGTTGGCCAAAATTCTTTCACGTCCCGAGAAAGTCTACAAGAATTTGCCAAATCAAAATGAAACTTTGCCCGACGAAATTATTCAGCAAGTCGAAATTACCGTCAAATACGCCGGTTATGTTGAACGTCAGGAATTGGAGGTGGAGAAATTCAAGACTCTGGAAGACAAAATAATTCCTGAACCCTTTGATTTTTCAACCGTTCCCAGTCTCCGGCTTGAAGCGCGGCAAAAGCTGTGCAAAATCCGGCCGGGCACCCTTGGTCAGGCTGCCCGCATATCCGGCGTTTCTCCTGCGGACATTAGCATCCTCATGGTTAGCCTCAAGCGTTGGGGTGTGAATGGGCAAACAAATCCGACAACAGACACAGAAACCGGCGGCGGCTGCGAAATGGAACTTGGAGATTGAAGCTCTGCAAATGGTGAAACCATTATGAAACTGAAACGACTGGATTACTTGCGCAGGATTTACCGCTGGCTTGGCTAGAGCAAATTAACAGAGTGGCGCGTCCGGCAGGACTTGAACCTGCAACCTTCTGATCCGAAGTTCCAAATTCTGCTGGACAACGCAGTTGAACGCCGTCGTGACACATCGTGCGGAAGTGTTTTATAGCTAACTAGCATAACATTTACACATATTTGAGATTATCAGGGCGGGGTTATGGGAGTCTGGCAGAATGCGGCGCAGGGCCGCTTTGAGCTTGGCCCAGAGATGTTCGATCGGGTTGAGATCGG
>Ga0224534_1000227_pt1 | contig 37984 bp, 34 predicted proteins | sample 714E12024metaG_FD_172012 | JGI IMG/M metagenome (GOLD analysis project Ga0224534, IMG submission 172012) | Peat soil microbial communities from Stordalen Mire, Sweden - 717 E1 20-24 | ecosystem: Environmental > Terrestrial > Soil > Wetlands > Peat | place: Sweden: Norrbotten County, Stordalen... | reverse complement strand
GAACTTGCCTTTTCCTAGCGAGCCTTTGCACGCCAACTTTCCATCCTGCACGGTTGGTGTGATTTCCCAAGCAGGAATAGGACGTTTAACACCATCTTTGTCATACACCTCCACTTTCAACATGTAATTACCCCAGTCTCCGGGACGCGGCCCAACAAATAGCTTTGGACGCTTCTTCTTGTCAGCTATCAGGTGGCCGAAAGGTGTGATGATGAATCTCTCCACAAAAGAATCGAATGTGCCTACGAAATTCGGATCTGCGAGAGCTTTGCCTCTACCTGTTGCAACTGTCGCCTTTTGAAATTCTTTGATTGCAGCGTTGGTGAAAGACAAAAGAGCCACTCCGCCGGCTTGGTGTTCTGACTTCTCCACTAACCACAAAAAGCGCCGGCAGGAAGTCCACGTCTTTCCGCTCCCAGGTGAAGCCCGTAGAAAAAATTCGCTCTCGGAGGCAAAAATCGCTTTCTCCTGTTGATCACTGGGCTTTTCAGCTAAAATCGCCTCCTTAAGCTGTTCTGGCCGCCGCGTATTCATTTTAGATTACCCGCAGAAACTGAAGCGCCTCACGAATGTAACCAGGAACATCCTCTGGTTTTATGGGGTTTGCTTCGATCAATTCCGCCAACTCCTGCGCAAATCTCCCCTTTGATGTATCGCGCTCCTCGAAAACTTGTTTGTAGAAGTAATTAGCTTTTGCATCGGTGCCGTCAATTCCAGCGAGGGCAGCGCCAACTTCGCCCCCGATTTGAGGGTGCAGAATTGTAAGTGCATTCACCATCAGCGCGAGCAACGGAGGATTTCGCGCAAGTTCATGCTCGAACGTTATCTCTGATGTTCTAACGCGAAGATTCGGAATGTCCGCTTCTTTTGCCTTGAGTGCCTTCGCGGTATCTGACATTTCTCCGCCGATGTTCTCGGCGTCGCCATCGGTCAGGATTGCTACCGGAATCTTGAGGGCGTTGTCGCCGAAGAGCGGAAGGAACGCATCAAAATTGATCCCATCTGCGTTTATGACGGTGACTGCGGATTCTTTTAGGTTCCCACCCACCGCCTTTGCGAGCAGAGGAAGCAAAAGGGCTTCTGCTATCCCTTCGACCATGAGAATACGCCGGGCGAAAAAAAGCTCTCCCCTCGTTGCGTCAAGAAAACGTCTTAGCTTCTTCTTCTTGACCTCATCAAATTCCAAATTACATAGAGAGATTGAAGTCACATTTTGAGCTTCCAATTCATGAATAGCCACAATTGCGTCCACGGGGCACTGGCTGGCCAAAATCGGGGAATGGCTGCTGGCAATCACTTGAACCAGGTTGCCGCCTTTTTCACTTGCGACAGCGTTCAGATAGCGAAGGAGCAACACTTGAAGATGCGGGTGTAAGTGGGCCTCGGGTTCTTCGATTAGGATTGATCGATAGGAAAATTGAGCGTTCTGACGCAATGTTCCAAGTGTTGCGGCAATGAAAACAAGATTATTATATCCTAATCCGTTAAGAGAAAACGGAAGCCCTTCGATTTCTGGTTGTATGCCGCCGATGATTCGGGCGAAAGTGGGGTCGTTAAACACCAACTTTGTATTTTGCATTAACTCCTTCCCTGCAATTCCCCGCATTTGCATGTTGATAGCCTTTCGTGCCGCTTCAACTGGTTTGAGCTTTCCAATTCTTTCATTTGATTCTTTGGCAATCTGAATGAACTCCTGCTCTTTCGCATCAGATGTCAGCTTGCGAATCAGGCGTGAAACTTGTGAGTGTTGTCCCGGTCGGAGACCGCTATCCGGGTCACGCAATGGCTGGAGATAAACAGATGAAATATTGTCGTAAAGATTGCCGGGGAACGTGCCACCCTCAGTTTCGCCTCCCCACCACTTGAAATTTGGACGACCCGACATGGTATTAAACTCGGCGCGAACATTTAACTTCGCTTCGAACTTACCTTCTCCAACCTTAACCAGACATTCAACGAACCGCGCCTCGTCTGTTTGGGTCAGATCACAAAACGAACAACTGATTTCAATTGGTGCATTGTCTGAATTCTGCCGGAAATCATCTTCATTAATTCGCAGGGCATCAAAATCACGTCCGGGGATTAGCATCAGGCGTAATGAATCAATTATTGTCGTTTTCCCCGTGTTGTTCTGTCCAACGATGACAGTAAGTCCCGGTGGGAAAATGATTTTCAACTCTCGGATTTTCCGAAAGTTGCGAATTGTAAGTTCCTTTATTCGCATGTTCTGTTCCCTTCCACGATTTTGATTTCGTCGGCGGTCAGGCCGTAAAGCTCATACACCAGCGCGTCTATCTGGCGATCCAGCGCGGCGCATTTGTTTTTCATAATTATTCCAATGGCCAGCCGCCGTGGTCGCTGATGAGGGAATCAATTTGCGCCATGAGCGTGCGCGTCTCGGCCAGCGCGCTGACGGTGCGCTGGTAATGCTCAATCTCGTCGTGCGTGAGCGCGCGGCCTTTGCGGTCTTTGAGCCACTTCTCGCAAACTTGATAAGCCAGCGTTTGCGCGAACATATCGGCGAATTCGGCTTCCTTGCCTTCATCGGCCAATTCCGGCAGAAGTGTTTGGGCAAAAACCGCGCGCCAATCTTTGAGCACTTCCGATGCGTTGCCGGTTTGAAACGCCAGAGCGATGCTGTCGCGGATGAGATGCGCGAGTCGCGCGAGGCGGCGGGCCAAGTCCTCCGCACCTTCAATGCGGACGGGATCACGCGAAAGAAATTCATTGAGAACTTTTTCAGCATGGGCAAATGCGGAAGGGTCGTGGACAAATTCTCCGTTGCGTTTCACTTCGGCGAGACAAAATCGTTCGCGTTCCGCTCCGTTCACGAACCAGCGAAAATCGAGATAGTCCGTGAGCAGGAGATTGGGCATCGCGGGCAAATAGCGTTTGAGTTGATCGGATTTTTTTGCCTCGCTCAATGAAACGCCGATGTCCTTGGCTTCAACATTGCCGATCAAAAGGGCGCCTTTTTTGCGGTTGATGGCCAAGTCCGGCGCGCCGCATTCAATGCGCTTCGGTTCGTTCGTCGCGGCAATGCGCGAATCAAGGGCTTCCAACAACGCCTTCAACGCCGGGCGATGCGTGTGTTCGGTGTCATTGCCCTGTGCGTGCGCGGCTTCAACTTTGCGAAGATAAGTGAGAATGGGCGATGGCCTGGACGCAGCGCCGTAAGCGGGCGGTTCTTCACGCAAAAAATCGTTTTCCGAATTCACAGGTGGAGTTTGTTGAAATTACTTTGCAAAGGCAATTGCAGGGTTCACGTCCCAGCCGGTCGCAATCAGAAATTTATCAATGAATTCTTTGCGGACTTCCGCCTCCTGATACTTGGGCGAGAGGTGGAAATCTTTTTGCGCGTCAAAATCCTTTGCCAGGGATTGCACCGCGGCAAATGCTTCATCGAAGTTGGACGGCATGGCGGATGAGTTTGCGCGGGAAATCCGGCAGCGTCAATGTTTGGAAAAGCGGAAGGCGGAAATTGATCAAAAGCCCTCGTCACCCGCCTTCACTTGGTTGCGGCGCGGCAAGCCCCGGCTACTACCGGGCTTCGCGGCTTTGCGCCTTTGCGTTAAACTTCCCCGGCGGTGTGCCGTGATTATTTTGAATCGGCGGGCTTGTCGTGAAGGGCCATTTCCGGTTTCCCCGGAGATTCAACGAAGCGGTATTGGCCGGTGGCACGGGCTTTGCGTTCCAATTCCATGTAATGCCGGCCCAACCGGCGCACGTCGTGGCCGACGCGCCCGGATATTTCGTGGCGCACCCGGCGGATTTCGCTGATGATCGGATCGTCTCTCATGACGTTTTATTCTCGCCCAACAACTCCAAGGGTGTCAAGAGCGACGGCGAAGGCAGGCCCAGCAGGGTGTTGACCCGGCGAATGTGATCAAATTTCCGGTAATTCGCCAGATGATTGCAATTCCACGTCAGCAGGATGTCGCAATGGTTGAAAGAGGCGAGGGCCAGATGAAAGGCGTCGGAGGGGTCGCTCCTGGGCATGACGAAGCGTTCGACATAGACCTCGGCAATTTCGATGACTTCGGGCGTGACGGCGAACAAGGGCAGGGGTTTCAGGAGAGCGAGTTTTTCGGCCTTTTTCGGGTGGCTTCCATTTTCCAGTTCCTCAATCACCAGATAGCTGGTGGCGGCTTCAAAGTCGCCGATTTGAGCATCCCACCATTGGCGCGTCCAGTTGCCGCGCGCAACCATCTCCGGCTCCGGTCTCTGGTTGTAGTAGAAACTTGGGATCGTGGTTTCAATGTAGAGCTTCAACACACGCGGAAATTATCAGGACAATCAATCCAGTCCAGTCAAAGCTGGCTTGGTTGGCGACAAATTTCAAGCAGCGCTTTTATCGGGCGGTGCAGCCGTGAGAATGTTGTAAAATTGCAGCAGCCGACGTAAGGAGGCTCTGATCAATTTCGGAATTCCGATTTCCGATTTGGAAGTCAGAGCCTCATTACCTCGGCTGCTACCGGGCTTCGCGGCACAATGTCACTGGAAGTTTTGCAAATTTGATGCTGGAAGTTTTTCGCAACGTTCCCATAATCGGTTTCAAATGAAAACCATTTCTAAACAACCAATGATCGGGCGCAAGGCTGCGGCGGCTTTGACCCTGTTGGTTCTCCTGCTGGGCGCGGCCCCGGCGCTGGCCGACGTGAAACTGGCCAGCCCGTTCACCGACCACATGGTTTTGCAGCGCGATAAAAAAGTGCCCGTCTGGGGCACGGCAGACCCCGGCGAAAGCGTGACGGTTGAATTCGCTGGCCAGAAAAAATACGTCAAGGCCGGCGCGGACGGCAAATGGCGCGTGAATCTGGATTCCATGCGCGCTTCGGATGAAAGCCGGACGCTGACCGTTACCGGTTCCGCCACCAAGTCGGCGATCAAATGCGACGATGTCCTCGTGGGCGAAGTCTGGCTTTGCTCCGGGCAGTCAAACATGGATTTCACCCTCGCCACGACCACGAGACATTATTTTGCCGGCGTGCTCAACGAGACCCAGGAGGTTGCGGCCGCCAATTATCCCAACATCCGCATGTTCACCGGCGGCTGGCGGAGCAGTTACGAGCCGCAGTCGAGCGTTTCGGGAACATGGCTGGTCTGCACGCCGGAAAGCGTCCGAGAATTTTCCGCCATCGGCTATCTTTTTGCGCGCGACATGCAGAAGGAATTGAACGTGCCTTTCGGCATCATCACCGAGAGCTTCGGCGCGAGCACCGCCGATATATGTTTTGGACGCGTTTAATTGCGTCGGCGCAGCCATAGGCGCTGGATTTGCGGCTGATGTATTTGGACTTCCTTGGGATATGACGCCACAAAACTTTGGAGTTACCCTTATAGAAATGTATCCTGCCCCCGGTCAGATTATCGGTCCATTTATTGACACTGCCGATATATTTTATTCCTCTGCGCCATATTAACGCCATTTCTGTGTATGAATACCATAAAACCTAATTCCAGACTCAAAGAGTTTTTTCTCATTGTCAAAAGTGGCATTGTTGGCGCGCTTGCGCTGAATGGCATTTGCATTATTTTATTTCTCATTGGCTTTGCATACAGGCAGCCTTTCATTTCCCATCTTTATGAAAAAACACTCGCCAAATGTTCATTTGAGGGTCTTTTTATTGGTGCCAGTGGCTTTGGATTTATTTTTGGCATTATTGCCAGACGCCGTTTAACCCTGAAAAGTGAAATTATTTTAACAGCCGCTTTTTCAGTTCCATTGATCCTTGGCGCATGGTTTCTTTATACTTTTGCCAGTTATTCTGAATATGTTGGAAGGATGAAGCTTGCCGATTGCACTAACAGCGTGACAAACATTCATCTGAAAGCCCCAAGAGGACACAACTTTCATTTTACGCTTGCTATGCCATCAGGGACAACAAACACGTTTTCAGGTCACATAGAAATTTTAGATGGAAAATACACGGTTACAAATTTTCCGATTGGAATTCAACAGGCAGAGCAACAATGCGATTTCCTTCGCGGCCAGACAAATTACGACATAAACATTTTCTTTGACCAAATGCCCCCACAGTCAACATCAATCTGGCTATATTGGCGAGAAGGATATATGGATCGACACAGATGAAATCTAATTCCAAGTCCAACGAGATGTTTTCGATTATAAAGAGTGGTATCACAGGCGCGCTTGCGCTGACCGGCATCTGCATTTTGTTAATTATTTTTGCCAACGCAATCAGAGTGGAGTTTATCTCCCATCTTTACGCACAGTCCGTGGCCAAATGTTCCCCGAAGAACCTTCTTATTGGCTCCAGCGCTATCGGTTTCCTTCTTGGTTTGGTAGTGAGACGGCGATTTCCGGCAATTCAAAAAGGAATTGCCCCAATAGCTATCGCAGCAATTCCAGTGATTGTCGGCGCTTGGTTGATTGACTCTTGCGCTGCTCATGTTTCATCCCCTTACTCAATGAAATTGGCTGATTGCACCAATCGCGTGGTTGATATTCAGCTAAAGGCTCCAAAAGGGCATGGGTATCAATTTCAGTTACATACACCCGAAGCACGGACAACAACGCCAAATGGCCTTATGGTTTCATCCTACAAGTTTTCGGGCCGAATTCGCATTTCGAATGGGACTGCTTTGATTGCCGATTTGCCTATAGATCCTGACAAGGTGGAAATGATCGAATCCGGTTTCGTTTTGGCAGGCGTTGACTCGCAAAGCACCACAGTTCCATTAGGCCAATTCCTTCAACCACAGAAGGATTACGATATTAAAATTACGTTTGATCCGCCGCCTCCGCCTTCATCATCAATCTGGTTGTATTGGCTGCAATCGCGAAGAGACACGGAAAGATAAATCAAACAACGGCCCTGCCTCGATTTGGCGGAAAGGCCGAGTGATAGTGTGAGTTAAAGGCTGCTTGCCCTTAACCCTTCAGAATCCAGTCGTAACCTTTTGCCTCGAGTTCGAGCGCAAGCTCCTTGCCGCCGGTGTGGACGATTTTGCCGTCCACCAGCACGTGGACGAAATCCGGCACGATGTAATTCAGCAGCCGCTGGTAGTGCGTGATGACGAGCTGGGCGTTGTCGGCGCGCTTCAATTTGTTGACGCCGTTCGAGACGACCTTCAGCGCGTCAATGTCCAGGCCTGAATCCGTTTCGTCCAGAATCGCCAGCCTCGGTTCGAGCACGGCCATCTGGAAAATTTCGTTTCGCTTCTTTTCGCCGCCGGAAAAACCCTCGTTCACCGAGCGCTTGAGCAAATCCTCGTTCAGTTCCAGCAGCTTGATTTTGTCTTTTACGAGGCTCAAAAACTCGATGGCGTCGAGTTCGGATTCGCCCTTCGATTTGCGGATCTCGTTCAGCGCCGCCTTGAGAAAATAGGTGCTGTTGACGCCGGGAATCTCGACCGGATACTGGAACGCAAGGAACAGTCCTTTGCGGGCGCGCTCATCGGGGTCGAGTTCGAGCAGGTCATGGCCGAGGTAATTGACCGAGCCGCCGGTCACGTCGTAGCCGTCGCGCCCGGCCAGCACCGCGGCGAGCGTGCTTTTGCCGGAGCCGTTCGGGCCCATGACGGCATGGACTTCGCCCGCGCCGATGGTGAGGCTGACGCCCTTGAGAATTTGTTTGCCCTCCACGCCAGCGTGGAGGTTTTTGATTTCAAGTATTGGTTTGTTCATTTCTAGATTTTCTGCGATTAAAATTATTTTGTCGTTCCATCTGCCTCTTTTTGCATGTCAGGAATCATCTTTATCAAGTCAACAATGCCTGTTACCTGTTCCCAGTCTAAAACGAGAAAGCTTGATTCTTTGACCAAGTAACCTTGCGTTTTTTCGAGAATTAAGAGAGATTTACCTTCCGACGAAACGTAAATAGTGGCATCTAGCCCAATCGCTAATTTTAAGTCGTCGCTTACAGGCGGAATACTTCCAAGATGCTTTGAGAAAGTTTTTACATCATTGTTTTCAAGCGCGATTGATAAATCTACATACTTTTCCAACAGCTGCATTATATCGAACCACTGCGTCTCGTTGAAACCAATTATCTCATGCTGGATACCCTTCGACTTGTAATCGGGAAAAGAAATCCAAACCACACCGCCAGCCTTTTCGGCAGCCTTTCCATAAGTTATCGAGTAGTTAGTCGAGAGCAGCAGGGTTCTTGTTACAACATTTGTATTTGCTTTTGCGGCCGTGCAACACAGCATTGCCATAAACATTATCAGTATTGTTGTTTTCATAAAATCATGTGCATCATCTAAAATTCACTTATTTCCCGAGTTTGAGAAACGAGCAATGCTCCAATTCCAAGTTTGCTCATTGCTGGTTTAACAGCGTTAAGATACTTTCTAAATAAAATCGTATCTGGAACTGCCAGCACGATTTTGTTGTTTGCATTTTCATTCTGACTCAACATTTGACAGACAGTATAAAAGCCTTTTGCTACGCGGTCAAAAACTTGCGAAGAAGTATATGGTTTTCCGAAGCGACGGCTTCCGATTCTGGAACTCGTTCCTCCTTTTGCTTCAATATGAATTACCTCATTCGAAATGCGATTTTTAGCAACAATATCAATTCCATGTTCGGTCGTATGTAATTTCTTAGAAATTTCATATCCCTTTTTCTGGAGATAATCACAGACTGCTTCTACAATTTCATTCTCATCCATAGAAGAATCTTGTTGTCAGCCCACGCTTCCTTCCAAGCTCACGCCCAAAAGTTTCTGCGCTTCCACGGCGAATTCCATCGGCAGTTCCTTGAAGACCTCCTTGCAGAAGCCGTTCACGATCAGGTTCACGGCGTCCTGCGTCGAAAGCCCGCGCTGGTTGCAGTAAAAAATCTGGTCCTCGCCGATCTTGGACGTCGAAGCTTCATGCTCGACGCTGGCCGTGGTGTTTTTCACCTCGATGTAAGGAAACGTGTGCGCGCCGCATTTCGAGCCGATCAACATCGAGTCGCATTGCGAAAAATTGCGCGCGTTGGCGGCGCTCTTCTGGACCTTCACGAGGCCGCGATAGCTGTTCTGGCCGTGTCCGGCGGAAATGCCCTTCGACACAATCGTGCTGCGCGTGTTCTTGCCGATGTGCGTCATTTTCGTGCCGGTGTCCGCCTGCTGATAATTGTTCGTCACCGCGACGGAATAAAATTCGCCCACGGAATTGTCGCCGAGCAAAACGCAGCTTGGATATTTCCAGGTGATGGCCGAGCCGGTCTCGACCTGCGTCCAGGAAATCTTCGAGTTCTTCCCCTTGCACAGGCCGCGCTTGGTCACAAAATTGTAGATGCCGCCCCTGCCGTTCTCGTCGCCGGGATACCAGTTCTGGACGGTCGAGTATTTGATTTCCGCGTTGTCGAGCGCGATGAGTTCAACCACCGCGGCGTGGAGCTGGTTTTCATCGCGCATCGGCGCCGTGCAGCCTTCGAGATAGCTGACGTGGGCGCCCTCGTCGGCGACGATGAGCGTGCGCTCGAACTGGCCGGTGTTGGCGGCGTTGATGCGGAAATACGTCGAAAGCTCCATCGGACAGCGCACGCCCTTGGGGATGTAGCAGAACGAGCCGTCGGTGAAGACGGCGGAGTTCAGCGCGCCAAAGAAATTGTCGGTGTAAGGCACGACCATGCCGAGGTATTTTTTCACAAGGTCGGGATGTTCCTGCACCGCCTCGCTGAACGAGCAGAAAATGACGCCCTTCTCGGCGAGCTGTTTTTTGAACGTGGTGCCGACGGAGACGGAATCAAACACCGCGTCCACGGCCACGCCTGCGAGCCGCTCGCGTTCGCGGAGCGGGATGCCGAGCTTCTCATAGGTCTCCAGCAATTTCGGGTCAACCTCATCGAGGCTTTTCGGCCCGTCGCCCTTTTTCCCGGGCGCGGAGTAGTAAATGATGTCCTGATAATTGATTTTTTCGTGGTGGACCTTCGGCCAGGCCGGCTCCTCCAGCGTGAGCCAGTGCCGTAACGCCTTGAGCCGCCAGTCGGTCAGCCAGGCCGGCTCGTTTTTCCGGCGCGAAATCAGCCGGATGGTGTCCTCGCTCAAGCCTGGCGGGGCGGAGTCGGTTTCCACGTCGGTGTAGAAACCGTATTTGTATTCCTGTTTGACCAGGCCCTCAATGGTTTCGGTGGCGGTGCTCATGGATTGCGTTGAATCGTTAAATTGTTGAACCGTGAATCGTCATTTCTTCTTCGCACAATTGGCGCAGGTGCCGTGAATCGCGAGTTCGTAGTGCTCGGCCTTGAACCCGCGCGGCAGGGCGACCCCGGGCTGCGGTGTCTCCGGCAAATCCACGTCAAAAACCGTGTCGCACGCGTCGCAGTAAAAATGGCAGTGCTCGTGCATGTTCGGGCAGAACCGGGTCGCGCCGCGGTCCAGCGTCACCTGCCGCGCCAGGCCGCATTTTACCAGCGCGTCGAGGCAGTTGTAAACCGTCGCGTGTGAAATCTCCGGCATCTGCCGCTTGGCGCGGATGAAGACCTCCTCGGCGGTCGGGTGATCGCGCTTCTGGAGCAGCACGTCATAGACCTGCTGCCGCTGCGGCGTGAACCGGAACCCGCCCGTGTTCAGCCGTTCGGCCAGACCGTTATCCAGTTTTTTCTCGACCACGCTCATGGCAGGAGCAAAATAGACATGAACCCGGAATGTGTCAAGATTTAGAACAATTCCAAATAGCCTGCGTGGCGGCTTTCGGCAGAAAGCCGCATTTAAATCTGGAGAATGCGCGGCGCCCTGCCGGGACGCCGTTACGATTATTTTTGAAATATTTCATACAAATCCGGTAGGCCTTGGTGTCTATTGGGTGAACAGAAACCGACCGGACAGTCTGTCAACCATTTTATACGCCATGAAAACTGCAATCATTGCCATCGCATCGCTCGTTCTTTGTCTCGGCCTGACCGCGGGTTGCGCCAAGAAGAAAACCACGAGCTGGGAATCCATCAAAAACCCGGAAGTCGTCGCGCAGTTGAAATCGTTCGTGGCGGAAAAGGAGGCGCAGGCAAACGCGGCGACCAACGAGGCGGCACCCGGATTTGCGCCGTTTTTTGCGGCGGCGGAACGGGGCGATTGGCTGACGGTCAGCAACCTGGAAGCGGATTTCCACAATCACGCCGGGCAATACGAGCATTCCGGCAAGACCGACGAGCGGCTCCGCGGTCCCAAGTGGCAGGCCATCATCGAAATCTGGGGCGCACTTTACTATTTCGGGGCGGGCGATGAAATATATTCTGCGGCGTATGCCAACGACATCATCGCCTCGATTCCGCCGGGGAGCATTTATTTTGGCGGCACCGATCCGGGCCGGTTTTTGATCACTGGAATGATGAAATCGCAGGTCAATGCCGATCCCTTCTTTCTGCTCACGCAGAATGCGCTGGCGGACGGCACCTATCTCGATTACCTGCGTTCGATGTATGGAGGGAAAATTTACACGCCCACAGCTGACGATGCGGCGAAATGCTTTCAGGAATACACGGAGGATGCACAGAAGCGGCTGCAAAATCACCAGCTCAAGCCGGGGGAAAACGTGTTTACCGATCAAAACGGCCACGTTCAGGTCAGCGGGCAGGTTGCGGTCATGGAAATCAACGGGCTGCTGGCCAAAATCGTTTTTGACCAAAACTCCAACCGCGAATTTTACGTCGAGGAGAGTTTTCCGCTCGACTGGATGTATCCGTATTTGGAACCGCACGGCTTGATCATGAAAATCAACCGGCAGCCGCTGGCTGAAATGCCTGATGAAATCGTCCAGCGCGACCATGATTACTGGACGAAATACATTGCTCCGATGGTTGGCGACTGGCTGAACGCCGGCACATCGGTTAAAGAAGCTGCTGCATTCGCGGAAAAGGTTTATGTCAAAAGGGATTTGAGCGGATTCAAGGGCGATGATCGATTCATCCAAAATTCGGACGCGCAAAAAATGTTTTCCAAGGAGCGCAGTTCCATCGGCGGGCTTTATGCGTGGCGCGCGCAACACGCCGCTGACGCTTCCGAAAAGAAACGCATGAACGATGAAGCTGACTTTGCCTTTCGCCAGGCGTTTGCGCTGTGTCCGTATTCGCCAGAAGTCGTGTTTCGCTACACCAAGCTTTTGATGGAGGGAAATCGCAGGGCGGATGCGCTTCTGGTTGCGGAGACAGCGGCGAAGATGCCCTCAATGAAAGGCCGCGATGGCGATCAGGTTCGTGCGTTGGTCAAACAATTGTAACAATTGCAGAAGTCGAAGTAATTTTTGCCCCATTTCCGAAAAACACTGACACGAGTGGAAGATTCAGCCGGGTGATTTTGCAAAACCGTGACAACTGAATCTTGCGGTTGCCGCAGGCTGTGGGTAATGAAACTCATGCACTCAAGTTTTCACGCACACTGAAACCATGCCTGTCGGAATTATCATCATGCTGCTGCTGGCGTTGTTCGTGATGGTCTGCCTGGCGGCATACCTGTTTGGCCGCCGGTTCCGGGCGCGCGTCGAGCTTGACTGGAGGGCGCGCTACATCTGGGCGCGCGGCATGTGCATTCTTTACGGAATTATTGTTCCATTGATGACGGTCTTCGCATTTCAACAGCATGACCAGCCCCTGTTCAAAAAATGCCTGGCACCGGGTTGCATCGCCTTGTGTTTCGGAATCTTCTTTTTCCAATTCCTTCAAGCCCGGCGAAAAATGCGGGGGCAGCCGGAACTGGTGCGACAAAAACGGAAATCCCCGCCGTTGTTTTTCTGGCAGGCGGTGTTGATTTTGCTGCCGGTGGCGCTGATGGCCGGCTTTGGTTTCTGGGCGATTCTCCGGGAGCGCAGCGCGGTTGAGCAACAGGCGCAGCAACGCGCCAGGGAAATTCTTTCGTCGCTTCCCGGCGAGTTTGGCCGGATTGCCGCCAACCGGCTGACACAATTGGATGGCCCAAAAGGTGGCTGGTATAGTTATTTGCAATGGGGCTTGTCTCCCTGGCCGGAGGGTAAAATGCGCAAAGAATGGCTGGCCGACACCAACGAATCACAAATCATCTCAAACAATCTGGCGGCCTTGCATTCGGCGTTTCCTGATTGGCAGACCGGGCCGGTTCCGCTGGTGGATTTCTGGCTCAACACCAACGGCGATCTCTCGTTTGGACCTCCAATTCCACCCCGCCCGCCCGCGTGGCTGGCAACCATGACTGCCAAGCAACAGCAGGCGTGGTCGGTTCTACAGACAGCGGCTTACACATCCGAGTCCTTGTCCAATCTGGTGACGGCTTTTCGGCAAACCCAACCACCGGCATCCGCTCTCGCCTGTGCGGACTTCATGCAACTCCGCGCCGGGCTGTCGTCAACATCCGCAACCAACGCCATCAATCAACTGCTTCGGTTTGCCGACCGCCATTACGGCGACGTCTCGGAAAGCGGAGTGCCATTGAAAACTGTGGTTCTGGCCGAATCTTTGAAACGGGCGCGGAAATGTGGGCCGACCGAGCGGCTTTGGGAACACCTGCAAGGGGAAATCTCATCGCCCAGCCCGTTGACGCCGATCCTGCTGGAAGAAGCCGGGAAGCTGGCGGCCAACAACCCACAATTGTCGGAAGCCGTCAAAGCGATGCGAATTTTGCTGACCGACAAACAGGCGCAATCCGAACTGGCCGAGGCCCTGAAACAAACAGGCAAGCTTAATGGCATAACGACCACCAATCTTTGGCTGGATGCGATGGGCCGGCGCTGGTTTTGTGTTTTAAGCCCGACGGAATCGCAGCTCCACACTTCGGCTTCCAACCAGCCGGTGGTCATTGTCACGCCCTTGACGGAAGTGCGGTGTTATCCCAAATCCGTCGTCGCGCGTGGATTTGCGGACGCGCTCGCCGACGCAAAAATTTCATTGCCGAAGTATTTCAGCGTTTCACTGGAGCTGGAAGGCGAGCCGGTTGCGCTGCCGTCGCCGTGGAGCAGTCTGGGCGACGCCAAGCCATCTGGCGATATTCTGGCGGAGGAAAAATTTCAAATGCGCGAGCCAGCCATGATGCAGAAATACAATCCGAACGGCGAACGCCAAGGCGAAGTTATGTTTGAAGCCATGCCAAGCCATCCACAATTCTCCATGCAAATCCGGCTGACCGACCGCAGCCTGCTTTATGCCAGACAGCGCCAGCTTCAAATGATATTTGGAGCGCTCATCGCGGCGTCGGCTCTGGCCGCCTTGATTGGTTTTATTGCCGCCTACCGTGCTTTCCGCCGCGAACAGCAACTTGGTGAAATGAAATCCAACTTTGTCTCCAGCGTCTCGCACGAGCTGCGCGCGCCCATCGCATCGGTGCGGCTGATGGCGGAAAATCTGGAGGGCGGCAAAGTCCCGGAATCGCAAAAGCAAAACGAGTATTTCCGCTTCATCGTGCAGGAATGCCGCCGGCTGTCGTCGCTGATCGAAAATGTTTTGGATTTTTCACGCATTGAGCAGGGCCGCAAACAATATGAGTTCGAGCCGGCTGACGTTGTGGCGCTGGTCCAGACCACGGTGAAACTCATGGAACCATACGCGGCGGAAAAAGGGGTGCGGCTGGAATTGGAAACATCGAACAGTGAACATCCAACATCGAACATCGAATTGAACGTGGACGGCCGCGCGATCCAGCAGGCGCTGGTTAATCTGATAGACAACGCGGTTAAACATTCGCCCAAAGGGGAAACGGTGGCGGTGGGGATTGAATGCGTTCCAGAGAGCCGGGCAGGCGTCCCGCCCGCCCAGCGAGCGCGAGAGCGCGAGCGAATTTCTTCTGCCGATTCGCCCCGCTTCGCCCGGCGGACAGGCGAGACGCCGGTCCTACTTTACGTCAGCGACCACGGCCCCGGCATCCCGCGCGAGGAGCACGAAAAGATTTTCGAGCGGTTTTACCGGTGCGGTTCCGAATTGCGCCGCGAAACGCAAGGCGTTGGAATTGGTTTGAGCGTCGTGAAGCACATCGTGGAAGCGCACGGCGGACGCGTGACCGTGCAAAGCGAACCCGGCCAGGGCAGCCGGTTCACGATTGAACTGCCGGTGAAAAAATAATCATGCAACGCATTTTGATCATCGAAGACGAAACGCCCATGCGCACGGCGCTGGCGGACTTGCTGTCGTCGGAAGGCTATCGCGTGCTGACGGCGGCGGACGGCGAAAGCGGCCTCCAACGCGCGCTTGACGAAAAACCCGGCCTCATCCTGCTCGACATCATGCTGCCCAAGCTCGACGGCTTCGCGTTGTGCGCCGAATTGCGCCGCTTGTCCCACGCCATGCCCGTGCTCATGCTCACCGCGAAGGGACAAATTGAAGACCGCGTGACGGGTCTGGACGCGGGCGCGGACGATTATCTGGTGAAGCCATTCAGCACCGAGGAGTTGCTTGCCCGCGTGCGCGCACTCCTGCGGCGCGTGGAGCGCAAAACCAAATCGCCCGTGAAATTAAAACTCGGCGAAATGGATGTTGACCTGGCGCGGCAAACGGCGTTTCGCGGCAAAAAACAGATTCACCTGACGGCGAAGGAATTTTCCATGCTGCGGCTGCTGGCGGAAGCCGACGGCGAACCGGTGACGCGCGAGCGGTTTCTGGACGCAGTCTGGGGTTACACCGCGTTTCCGACAACGCGCACGGTGGACAACCACATCGCCAGCCTGCGCGCCAAGCTGGAGAAAAATCCAGACGAACCGCGCTGGGTCAAGACCGTGCATGGCGTGGGATACAGACTGGATTTATGATCCAAATTAACGCAGAGACGCAGAGGGCGCGGAGAAACGCGGAGTATTTGAATCCGTCTTCTTTGCGAAACTCTGCGTTCTCCGCGTCTCTGCGTTTGGTCTGCCGATTTTGCAAAAGTGTGACAATTGGCCGGACAAAATTTGGCAGGCTGAAATCGTTCAAGCTATGAAAACAAAACTGTGCATCGGAATTTTTCTTCTGGCGGCGGCGCTGGCGCGCGCGCAGACCAACAACCTCACCGTGCTTTTGCAACAGGGCCTGTTCGAGGAGCAGGCCAACCGCAACCTCGACGCGGCCATCGCGGACTACCAGGCGCTCGCCCTGCAATTCGACAAGGACCGGCAACTGGCGGCCACGGCGGTTTTCCGGCTGGGCGAATGTTACCGGATGCAGGGCAAGACCAACGAGGCCGCTCTCGAATACAAACGCATCGTGAACGAGTTTTCGGACCAGACTACGCTGGTCACTTTGAGCCGGCAAAACTTGACCGGATTGGGGCCGGTTCCCGCTGAAATGGCGCCGTCCAAAAATTCAGACGCGAAACTTTGGGACAAAGTGAAAGATCTTCCGCAGGCCGAACTGGAAAAGGTCCTCCCAACGCTCGTTCCGGACGCGACGCTGATGCAGCTTTTGCAACAACGCGGCGCGGCGGAAACGAAGCTGTCGGAACTTCGCGTGGATTATTCCACCAACTACCCGGATTACCAGCGTCAGGAGGCGGTGTTGAAAACCGTCAACCGGCAGATTTCCGAAAAAATTGACGGGATGATGCAGGCGTTGAAAATGCGCGCGGAGCTTCCCCAGACCGTAGTGGCAGCCGTCACTCCGTCCACCGACGAAGACCAGGAAATCCAGCGCATCCAGCAGATGATTCAGAACAGCCCGGACTTGATCAATCGCGCTTCGAGCGACGAAGGCACGCCACTTTTCAGCGCGGCGAGCAAAGATCAAATGCGCGTCGCCGGTTTTCTGCTGGATCATGGGGCGGATGTCAACGCGCCTGCGGGCACTCATGGCAAAATTTGGGATACTTGGACTCCGCTCATGGCCGCCGCAGACTACGGCCACAAGACGATGGTGGATTTGCTCTTAAGCCGCGGCGCGGATGTTAACTGGAAAAACAAAGGTGGTGAAACGGCACTTTATCGAGCGGTTTTGCGCGGTTTTCAAGCCGTGACTGAAGTGCTCTTGGCGAACCACGCCGATGTCAAGGCCCGGAATATTTCCGGGGCGACACCGTTATTTTCCGCCGTTCAAAGCGGTCAGGCAAAAATCGTCCGGATGCTGCTGGCCGCCGGCGCCGATGCGAATCTAAATGACGACAAAGGGCGGACGGTGTTGAACTATGCCATCGGAATTTCGCCGGAGATTTTTCAGGTGCTTTTGGAAGCCGGGACAAATCCCAACACAGAAGATTCAGATGGACGAAGTCCGTTGAGTTATGCAGTGGAAAGAGACGACCCAAAAGTCGTAAAGCTGTTGCTGGCTGCCAAGGCTGATCCCAACGGCGGCAAGCTGGATGCGCCGCTGCTCTGCGCCATTCACAAAAACGACACCGTATCGGCGGAGCTGCTGCTCCAAGCCGGCGCGAAGCCGAACTCAATCGGAGAGTTTGATTTGTCGGGTCAACCTGGTCGCCGCGGTCCATTTGGTGGTGGTGGAAATTCGCAGCGATTAATCGCGCCGTTATTCACCCCATTGCAGCTCGCAATTTCGGAAAATCACATGCCAATGGTGCAACTGCTCTTGAAATTCAAAGCCGACCCGAATCTTCCGCAACCAGATGGATTTCCATTGATTTTTGCCGCCCTGCCGCATCCCGACATTTTGGCAGCCTTGTTGGATGCCGGCGCGGATCCGAACCAACCGGACAAGAACGTTCCAAACACTCCTGTCTGGCAGGGCGAATCACTATTGATGTCGGCGGTGGGGAACAGTTTTTATGAAACGCCAGAAGGCAACCTGGCTGCGGCCAAGTTGTTGCTCGCGCACGGTGCAAATCCCAATACCAAGGATCGAGAAGGTAATACGGCATTACATTGGGCTGTGGGCCTTGGCGGGCTGGAGGATTGGACAATAAGCCTGCCTAAACGGGAGTTGGTGGAACTGCTCTTGGAACACCACACCAATCCAAACGTAAGGGACAATGACGGCAAAACGCCGCTGGATTTGCTCAAGGATAAAATCGCGCAACAGAGCTTCAGGTCATTTTCGCCCGAAACGGTTGCCAAACAAAAAGCATTCGCCGGCGAACTGGCCGATTTGCTGCGCCAGCACGGCGCGCTGGATATTCTGCCGGATTGGGACCGCATCACCGTCAGCCGCCCGTCGGCAAATTTTTCTGATGTCGTTTTCCACAAAGGCACAAATGATTACAACCGGTTCACCCTTTTTGAAGCAATCGCCGTGCACTACGGATTGGTTTCAGCAAACCCTCGGCTGCATCTTCCGGAACAGAAGTTCGATCCGATTAGTTTCATGCTGGACGGGTCTCTCCAGTTTCCAAATTTGGAAAATGTGACTATTCATCGCCCCAGTTTAACTGACGGAACATGGCGGGAGATCAAGGTTGACGTGAGCGCAAAACTCAAGTCCGGTGATTGTTCTCAAGATGCCGGTCTCGAGTGGGGCGACCAGGTTGAACTCCAGGAAACCGACCACCCGATCAGTTCGAAATGGGCTGGCTTGTCGAATGACGATCGGGCTGCGCTGCGCAATTGTCTGAAAAGGCGGGTGCAACTGACCGTCAAAGGCGAAACCACCAACATTGTTCTGGAAGCCAACACCTTCGGACCGACAATAACTTACGGTGCCTACGGAAAAATTGTGGCGACTTTGCCGCAGTTCAGTTTGGAGCCGGTGCTGGACAATTCAGGCCTGATTCGAGCCTCGTCGGATCTGTCCCGCGTCAAAGTCACACGCGAACACGATCCAATCACCGGAAAAAAGCGCGAGTGGATTCTGGATTGCAGCGGAAATAATTCGCCTGATTTCTGGCTGCGCGACGGTGACATGATTGAAGTGCCCGGAAAGCCGTAAATTATTTGTGGCAGCCGAGGTGACGAGGCTCAAATTGAAGAATCGGAAATTGATCAGAGCCTCCTCACGTCGGCGGCTACATTTTACTTCCGAAAAACACTCACGCGGGCGGGCGGGAGGTTGAACCAGACGATTTTGGAGGCGTGCAGCCGGAAACTGGCCGCGCCGCGCGGGCGCAATTTGTCAATCCGGTAGCTGAATTGCACCCAGTTGCCCTGCGGCTCCAGCACGGCGCGGATTTTTTGCGCCAGCGCCTCGGCCTGTTCCTCGGAGAAATTCAACAGCGGCAGGCTGGAGATGACCGCGCCGACGGATTTGATCGGCTGGGGGCGGTTGCGCAGCAAATCGTCCAGCTGTCCGGCGTCGCCGACAATGACGTGGGCGCGGGGAAAGCGTTCGTGAAGCAGACCCGCCAGCTTCGGGTTGTTTTCGATGGCCACGAGTTTTTCCTCGCGCAGGCCGCGTTTGAGGAGCGCCTCGGTGATGATGCCGGTGCCGGGGCCGAGTTCGAGCACAAAACTTTCCGGGTTGGCCGGCAGCCAGCGCGCCATGGCCGCGGCAAGCCGCCGGGAACTCGGCACAACCGACCCGGTCCGCCTGGGATTGACAAGCCATTCCTGCAGGAACAGCGTCGTGTCGCTCAAGGTTGCCAGCAATCGTTTGGCCATGGTGTCTGCAATTGGTTGTCCGAGTTGTTATTCAAGCCGCAGGGTAGTTCACCGGCGCGGCGGCGGCCAAGTTAATTTCGGGTTAATTCAGCGGCCGCCTTTCGGCGGTTTCACCGGCGTGGGAATTTGCTCCAAACGTTTGCGCGCGGCGTCACGGCGCGCGGCCCAGTCACCCCAGCTTCGCTCCCACGCCTCGCCGGTGAGGTTTGTTTGCGCCTTTGGCCAGAGCGCGTCGAGCGTGTTTAATTCGACTTTCGCGCTGTCGCCTTCATGCCATTGCAAAAACGACTCGGCAAGGTTCAGGTGATTTTCGGGATCCTCCGGCGCGAGTTTCGCGGCCTGCTCCAGCCATTCGCGGGCCTTGCGGCGGCTGCCGATGCTGAAGGGCCAGTCGGGCGCGTCGCGATACAGCAAACCGAGGCAGCGCTCCGGGCCGGCATAATCAAAGGACTTGTCCAAATCCGCCGACGTCTTGAATTCATGTTCCATCTGCTTGACGAGCCGGTAGGCGGCGAGGGACGGCGCCTCGGCCTGGGCGAGCTGCCCGAAATTCATGGCCAGATAATAATGCCCCGGCGCGGAGTTGGTTTCGCGCGCCAGCAGTTCCCGGCAGGCGGCGATGCCTTGCCGGGCGATCGTGGCGCGTCCGGTGTTGTTGGTGGCGAAGTCGGCATAATCAAAACAGGCGCGGGCAAACTGCCAGGCGGCGGTGGAATCGTTCGTGGCTGACTGCCACTGAATCCGGGCGCGCTGGAATTCGGCGGCGGCGCGCGCGGCGAAAATTTTGCCGCGCGATTCGCCGGCCAGGGCCAGTCCGGCGGCGGCCAGCAGAAAAACCGCGGCCATTCCTCCGCGCCTCGTCGCGCACCGCGTCTGGCGGTTAATATGTGCCATGATTGGAATTAACAGTTGCCATCGTGCCGGACTGCTTTATACTGGGCAAGTGAGATTAAATTGGAGATTTTCATGGCTGGCAATCCCGGTGGCGCTCGCGCTCCTTGGCGCGGGCTGCAGCGGCATCAATACCAGCCAGAGTGTTTCGCCGGCGAGCTTCTTCCTGCCGGGCCTGATGAGAAACGACGCGCCGGCGCAAACCAACGCGCCCGTGGCGTTGATGGAACCCGCCGCGGAACTTGTCCTGGCCGAATAAATTTATGCGATTCCCCTTTGCGCTGACGAAAAAAATCGCCAGTCACATCATCAAGCACAAGCTGCGCAAGACGCCGAAATTCGCGATGGTCTTGCAGCTCGAACCGCTGCACACCTGCAACCTCACCTGCACCGGCTGCGGCCGCATCCGCGAGTATTCCACCAACCTCAAGGACATGGTGCCGCTGGAAAAATGCCTCGAAGTGGCAAGGGAATGTGATGCGCCGATGGTTTCCATTTGCGGTGGCGAACCGCTGATTTATCCGAAAATCGAGGAGCTGGTGAACGGCCTGCTGGCACAGGGGCGCGTCATTTACGTCTGCACGAACGGCGTGTTCATGCGGAAAAAAATGAAGGACTACCTCGCCGCGATTTATTCGCCTGCCGTCGAGCCGAAGCTGAAAAAATTGCTCGGCCAGAAATTGATTTCCGAAAAGGACGCCGAAACGATCCGCAAATCCGATGTTGCGGCGAAAAAGAAAGTCGTCATTCGTCCCACAAAATGGATGTATTGGAACGTCCACGTGGATGGACTGGAATTCACGCACGACCTCATCGTCGAGCGCGAGGGCGTGTTCAAGGAGTGCATCGAGGCGATCAAAATGGCGAAAATCCTTGGCTTTCAAGTCGCCACGAACACGACGGTCTATAAAGAGGCCGACATGGGCGAAATTGAGGAGATGTTCAAGTTCCTCTCCTCGCTCGAAGTGGACGGCCACACGATTTCGCCCGGCTACGATTACGATGCCGCCAAGAAAGACATGGCCAAGCGCCTTGGCAAGGATCCGAAGGATTTCTTCCTTACGCGTGACATGACGCGGCAGAAATTTGCGAAAATTCAGGACTGGGGCAAGGCATTCACCATTTTCGGCACGCCGGTGTATCAGGAATTTCTCGCCGGCAAACGCGAATTGACCTGCACCGCGTGGGCGATTCCCACCTACAACATCAAGGGATGGAAAGCGCCGTGCTACCTGATGACCGACGGCCATTACGGCGGCTATCAGGAAATGCTCGCGAAGGTGCAATGGGAAAAATACGGCGTCGTGAACGGCGTCGCGCGCGACCCGCGCTGCGAACATTGCATGGTCCATTGCGGCTACGACCCCAGCGGCGCGCTCGGCACGAATTACCAGCGCGGCGACAACTGGAAGAATTTCAAATACAACTTCGGCGCGAAACCGAAACCATTTCCGTTCTCGCCGGAACTGGAAAAGCGCGTCTATAACGGCGTTTCCATCGGCAAGGGCCATCTGGCCGAGGCGAAGGCCGCCATCAATCCCGCCGCCGGCGCGAAAGGCGCATTCTCGCGCAAGGAAAATGAACCCGCGCACGTTGGCAGCCATTGTGGCACGAATGAGACAGATGCAAAAAACGACGGCGTGCGTGCGGAATAGATTTTCATGGGCAGAACCCTTTACCTTTCTCCGCCAAGCTTTGACGGTTTTGACGGTGGCGCGGGAGCGCGTTACCAGGCGCGGCGCGAAGTCACCAGCTATTGGTATCCGACGTGGCTCGCGCAGCCCGCCGCGCTCACGCCGAATTCCAAGCTGCTCGACTGCCCGCCGCACAATATCGGCATGGCCGAGACGCTCGCCATCGCGAAGGATTTCGGCCACGTCATCATCAACACCTCGACGCCGTCGCTGAAAAACGATTGCAAAGTCGCCGAGGCCATCAAGTTGCAGAAGCCCGACACGAAAATCGGTTTCGTCGGCGCGCACACGATGGTGTTGCCAACGGAAACGCTCAAGGCGTCGCCCGCGATTGACTGGGTTGGCCGCAAGGAATTTGATTTCACCTGCAAGGAAGTCGCCGAGGATCGCGACCTCGCGACCGTCGCCGGGCTTTCCTATCGGGACAAGGACGGCAAAATCAAACACAACCCCGAGCGCGAGATGATCCAGGATATGGACACGCTGCCATGGGTGGCGGATGTCTATAAACGCGATTTGCAGATTGAAAAGTATTTCATCGGCTACCTGCTGCATCCTTACATTTCGATGTATACCGGCCGCGGCTGCCCGGCGCAATGCACCTTCTGTCTCTGGCCGCAGACCATCGGCGGACACAAATACCGCGTCCGCTCGCCGCAAAACGTCGCCGACGAAATGACCTACATGAAGAAAATCTTCCCGCAGGTGCGCGAATTTTTCTTCGACGACGACACCTTCACCGCGAACCTGCCGCGCGCCCGCGAGATCGCCAAGAAACTCGGCCCGCTCGGCGTTCATTGGAGCTGCAACAGCCGCGCGAACCTGGATTACGACACGATCAAAAGTTTCAAGGACAACGGCCTGCGCCTGTTCCTCGTCGGCTACGAAAGCGGCAACGACGACATCCTCACGCGCATCAAAAAGGGCGTGACAATGGACGAAATGCGACGGTTCACCAAGTCGTGCCACCAGGCCGGCGTGGTGATTCACGGCACGTTCATCCTCGGCCTGCCGGTCGAGACGCAAAAGAGCATCGAGAACACCATCAACTTTGCCAAGGAACTCGATGTGTTCAGCCTGCAAGTCTCGCTCGCCGCGCCGTATCCGGGCACGGAACTGTTCGAGATGGCCAAGCAAAACGGCTGGTTCGTGAAGAAGGACAAGACTGATTTGGTCGAGACCGACGGCCTGCAACAAAGCACGCTGGAATATCCCGGCTTGAACAAGGACAGGATTTTCGAGGAAGTGGATCGGTTCTACCGCGCTTATTACCTGCGCCCGAAGCCGATCCTGCGCATCATCAAGACGATGCTGGAGGACAAGGACATTTTTGTGCGCCGCTGCCGCGAAGGCTATGAATTTTTCAAGAGCCTGCGCGAGCGCAAGGCCGACTTGGCGGCGTCGAAGGCTGCGGCGGTGTAATTTTTCAATTATTAATCGCGACGACGCGCCAGTTAAATTTTACTGGCGTGTCTTTTTTTGTTTCAGGCACGGATGAATCGTAGATGAATGCAGCCTGTCGCGTCGAAAGAAGCAAAGGCGGAATTGACGCTGGCAAATTTCCCGCGCACACTCACCCACCATGCCGGTTTGCTTAAACTATCCAAAGGCATTTCCTCCGCCATGCCTGTCGTCATCGTTGACTCTGACGCCAATCATGCCAATCGCCGGGTTGCGTCCACCTCTCTGAAAAACCATGCTGCGATTCGTCAAACAACTGGAAAACCGTTCACGCGCCGCTTTCATTTCGGCGGCGTTGCTGATTGTTGTGGTCATCGGGGCGGTGGATTACTTCACCGGATTCGAGACTTCTTTTTCGATTTTTTATCTGCTGGCCATCGCGTTGGTGGCATGGTTTGTGGGCCGGGGCCTTGCCGTTTTTATTTCGATGTTGAGCGTTGCAGTGTCGCTGGCCGGCGACTTGGCGAGAGGCGCGCATTTTTCAAGCCCGCTTGTGCCGGCTTGGAACGCGGTCATTCTCCTGACATTTTATCTCGTGGTCGTCTGGCTGCTGGCAATTCTGCGGTCACTTTATGGCAATCTGGAAGGCCAGGTGCGTCAGCGAACCAGCGCGCTGACCGAGGAAATCGCCGAGCGCGAACGGCTGGAGCGAGAACTGCTCGAAATCAGCGAACGCGAGCAGCGCCGTATCGGCCAGGATTTGCATGACAGCCTGTGCCAGCATCTCACCGGCGCGACATTGGCAGGACAGGTGCTGGAGGAAAAATTGGCGGCGCTCAATCTGCCGCTGGCGGCGGACGCCGGCAACATGGTCGAACTGGTGGAGCAAGGAATTGACCTTTCGCGCAAACTTGCCAAAGGTTTGTATCCGGTGGAAATGGCCGCCGATGGCCTGATGCTGGCGCTGGAGGAATACACCGCCACCACCAGAGAATTGTTCAAGGTCGCCTGCCGTTTCGAATGTGACTCGCCTGTGCTCATTCACGACACGGCCACCGCCGGGCATCTTTATCGGATTGCCCAGGAAGCCGTCGGCAACGCCATCAAGCACGGCAAGGCCAAAAACATTTTGATCCGGCTTGAGGTCGGCGAAGAAGGCATCGTTTTATCCATCAAGGACGACGGCACTGGCCTACCGGAAATGCTGCCGAAAAACCGTGGCATCGGGCTGCGGATCATGGCGCACCGCTCCACCATGATTGGCGGCGTATTCAACGCGCGTCGTGACGAAACAGGCGGCACGCTGGTCACTTGCGAACTGCGCGCCAAACCGAATTCTGAAAAACTCTGCCGTGGATAAACCGAAAATAAAAATCTATCTCGTGGACGACCATCCGCTGGTGCGCGAATGGCTGACCAACCTTATTCACCAGCAGCCTGACCTAATTGTCTGCGGCGAATCCGAAGATGCGCCCCATGCGTTGCGGGAAATTTCCGCAACGAAGCCCGACGTGGCGATTGTGGACATTTCCCTCAAACAAGGTTCGGGGATTGAGTTGATCAAAAACCTCAAGACACAGCTTCCCGGCGTCGCCGTCATTGTCCTCTCAATGCACGACGAACGGCTTTACGCGGAACGCGCGCTGCGGGCCGGGGCGCGCGGTTACATCATGAAGCGCGAGACCGCCAAGAAAGTCATCACGGCGATCCGGCAGGTGTTGGACGGGAAAATTTACATGAGCGAAAGCCTGGCGGCGATTTTCGCGGAAAAATTCGTGGATGGCCGGTTGCCGGCGGGCGGTTCGCTGGTGGAACAATTGAGCGACCGCGAACTCGAAACGTTTCAACTGCTGGGCAAGGGCTACGAGACGCGCCAGGTTGCCGAAATGATGAACGTCAGCATGAAAACCGTTCAAGCCCACTGCGCCCACATCAAGGAAAAACTCAAGCTGACCAACGCCGCCGAATTGCTGCGCGAAGCCGTCCGTTGGCAGGAAAATAATCCGACAAGTTGACCTCCGCGACATATAGGGCAATGCCCTATGCGAGATTTATCCCGCGCCTAATATGCGGAATCACACCATCCATGCTCCAATGAGGCGTGCCGATTCGACTATTGTTCCATCACGCCCGGTTCGCGCGGCTGCTGCTCGCGGCGGGCTTCGGTGTTTTCCCGACGCCGGGGTTGGCGCAGGGCGAGTTGGCGGCGACGAATACGCTTTCGCTCGCGGAGGCAAAACGCCTCGCGTTTGAGCGCAACTGGGACTTGCTCGCGGCAAAAAGCGGCATTGATGCGGCGCAGGCGCAACTCATCGTTACCAAGGAATTTCCGAATCCGACCGCTTCTGTTTCCACCGCCAAAATCGGCAATCGGGAAAGCGGCACGACGCTGGGCAATGGTCTTTGGGAGCGCAATTACGATTCCATCGCCGCCGTCAGCCAGTTGATTGAGATCGGCGGCAAACGCCGCGACCGTCAGACTTCCGCAAGAGCCGGTGTTACTGGTGCATGCGCCCGTTTTTTTGACGCACGCCGCTCACTGGAACAAGGTGTCACGAAAGCCTACGTCGCGGCACTGCTGGCGGATGAAAACGCGCGCGTCTTGAACGAGTCCGCCCGGATGCTGCGCCATGAAACCGAAATTGCCCAGGCTCGGTTGAAAGCCGGGGACATTTCCGATTCGGACGAAAAGCAGATTGAAAACAATGCGGACACTTTTGAACTTCAGGCCAAATCCGCCGAGGCGGCTGCGGTGCAGGCCCGGATTGCCGTGGAAATTTTGCTGGGCGTCGGGCAACCAAAAGGGAATTGGACGCCGACGGACACGCTGGAGCAAATGGCCGTCGCCGCGCCGCAATTCAATGAATCAAAAACCAACGGCGCGCGGCCCGACGTGTTGGCCGCCGAAGCCGATTTGAACCAGTCGAAATCCGATCTCAAGCTGCAAAAGGCCATGCGGATTCCCGACCCGACTTTTACCGTCGGAGCGGAACACAACCCGCCCGGTGGCGGTCCGCCGGTGGACACATTTCTCGTCGGCGTTTCATTTCCGCTGCCGCTTTGGAACCGCAACGGCGGCGAAATCAAAGCCGCGCAGGCGACGGTGAATCAAAATGCCTACGCGCTCGAAAAAGCAAAGGCGCAGGCGGCTTCGGACATTGCCAATGCCCAAGTCGAATATGACGAAGCTGCCGAACGATTGGCACGTTATCAGAATCAAATTCTCCCCAAATCGCAAAAAGTGCGCGAGTCGGTCGCCTTCGCCTACGAAAAGGGCGGCGCATCTTTGACGGACTTGCTGGAGGCCGAACGCGCCGACAACGACGCGCGTCTGGCCGCCGCCCAAGCCATGTCGGACACGGCCAGCGCGGTCGCCGATTTGAAGTCGGCGCGAAATGTTTTATCGGAAGCGGAATTGAACTCGCAGCAACAATGACGAAAGGAAAAATTATGAACACTGGAGGCGGAAGAAAATTTTTGCTGCAGGCGTTCAGTTTGCTAATCGCAATCAGTTTGACTGACTGTAAAGAGAGACAAAATTCGTCGGACGCGCCCGCGCCAAAAATTGAAGGTGACAAAATTACGTTTTCCACAAACGCGCCGCAACTCGGCTACCTCACCATCGAGCCAGCGCAGGAACGCAAGGCGGCGGCGGTCGGTTTATATGGACGACTGGCGTGGGACGATGACGTGACCGTCCGCGTGTATTCTCCGGTGGCGGGCCGTGTCATCGCCATTCCCGTGGAAGTCAACCAGCGCGTGGCTGCGGGCGACGCATTGGCCGCGCTCGATTCGCCGGATTTTGGCCAGGCGTTGGCGAACGCACGCACTGCCGTCGGCAATCTCGCGGCAGCGGACAAGGCATTTGCTCGCGCCAAAGAATTGTTCACGCATGGAGCCGCCGCGCAAAAAGATGTTGAGGCCGCGGAAGCCGCTTATGTCGCCGCCAAAGCTGAAAGAGACCGCGCCGAGGCGACCCTGGCGAATTATGGCGGCAGCGATACCAGCACGAATGAAATATATTTCCTGCGTTCGCCGCTGGCCGGCGTGGTCGTTGAAAAAAACATCAGTCCCGGACAGGAAATTCGTTCCGACCTGATGCTGGCCAACGCGCCGCAGTTTATCAATCCGCAGTTTGTGGTGACGGATCCGGCGCGGCTGTGGCTTTTTCTGGACGTGGACGAACTAATTGTGACTTCATTGGCTTCGGGACGGGAAGTTTTCATTCATACCCCCGCGTATCCAGACAAAATTTTTCACGGGCGGCTTGAAATTATCGGTCACGAACTTGACCCGACCACGCGAACCATCAAGGCGCGCTGTCTGGTGGACAACGGCGACAATCTCCTGCGCGCGGAAATGTATGTGACGGCTGATGTCGCTTCCAGCGGGACGGCAGGCGTGGATGTTCCGACCAAGGCGCTTTTCATGAAAGGTGAACAGCATTGCGTATTTGTCGAAATCGCGCCGGGACAATTCGAGCGGCGAACAGTGAAATTGGGCGTCGAGAGCAATGGCCGAACCACCGTCCTGGATGGTATTTCGGCCGGCCAGCGCGTGGTCAGTGAAGGAAGCCTCCTGCTCGAATCCATTCTCGAAGGAGACAACTCGTGATTGGCACAACGACATTTTACGCGCTGCGTCACCGCGCGATTGTGCTGGCGTTGCTGGTGTTGTTTACCATTGCCGGGATTGTTTCATTCCGCGAGCTGCCGGTGGAGGCTTACCCGGATGTCACGAACGTTTCGTTTCAAATCATCACCCTGTTTCCCGGCCATGCCGCCGAGGAGGTCGAGCGGCTGGTCACGATTCCGATTGAAAACGTGATGAACGGAATTCCGCACCGCACCTCGATAAGGTCGGTGTCCGAATTCGGCCTGTCGCAAATCACGCTGACATTTGAAGACGGCACGGATGACGAGTTCGTGCGCAATCAGGCGGCGCAATTCCTCACGCAAGTGAATCTGCCTTCCGGCGCGCAGGCCAGTCTCTCGCCGGATGCGACGCCCGTCGGTGAAATTTACCGCTACACGCTGGAAGCGCCGAAGGGATTTCCCAAGGTCGAACTGAAGGCGCTCGAAGACTGGGTCGTGGAACGGCAGTTTCGCACCGTGCCCGGCATTGTGGATGTGAACGGTTTCGGCGGGCCGACCAAGCAATATCAGGTGTTGATTGATCCCGCCAAACTTCGTTCCTACGGCATCACGTTGAGCCAGATTTTTACCGCGCTTGCCAATGGAAATCAAAACGCGGGCGGCTCCTATATTGAACACGGCTCGGAATTATACATCGTCCGCGGTTTGGGTTTCATTCAAAACCTGGACGACATCCGCAACATCACCGTGGACACGCGCAACGGCACGCCGATCAAAATCAGCGACCTCGGCGTGGTGCAAATCGGCGAACAATTGCGCCTCGGCCGCGTCGGCAAACTGATTCCCGGCGGTGCCGACGAAGATGACGCCGTGGAAGGCATCGTGATTTTGCGCCGGGGCGAAAATGCCCTCGAAGTGCTCCAGCGCGTCCGCGCCAAGGTCGCAGACATCAATGAGCACTATCTGCCCGCCGGTGTGAAGCTAGTAACTTATTACGACCGCACCGACTTGATTGAACGGACGCTGCACACAGTGCGGCACAACATGATTGAAGGCATCAGCCTGGTGCTGCTGGTGCTGATTCTTTTTCTCGGACTGGGCAATTATCGCTCCGCGCTCGTCGTGGCGGCGGTTGTGCCGCTTTCATTGCTCGGCGCCTTTCTGCTGCTCGACTTGCGCGGTGTTCCGGCCAACCTGATTTCACTCGGCGCGATTGATTTTGGCATCATCGTGGACTCGGCGGTCATCATCATCGAGGACGTGTTGCACAAGCTCGAACAAGACCGCGAACGGATTCACCGCCTGCGGGAAACGATTGTTGACGCCGTGAAACAAATGGGCCGTCCGATTTTATTTTCAAAGGCCATTTTACTGACGGCGTTCATTCCACTTTACACCTTGCAGCGGGTCGAAGGGAAAATCTTCAAGCCGATGGCGCTGACGCTGACGTTCGCGCTGGTCGTTGGCACAGTTCTCGCGCTCACCGTCGTGCCGGTGCTGGCCAGCTTCGCATTCAAGAAAAACTTTTTCACGAGGGAATCCTGGATCGTTCACCAGTTGCATCGCCTTTATCACACCTTGCTGAATCGTGCGCTGCAAAGCCGCGCCCTGTTTCTGGGCGGCGCAATGCTGTTGCTGGTGCTGGCTGGCGTGGTGCTGACACGCATCGGTTCTGAATTTCTGCCCAAGCTGGATGAGGGCACGCTCTGGGTGCGCGCGTTCATGCCCGAAACCATTTCGCCGAGTCAGGCCGGACGTCTCGCGCAAGACATCCGGCGGATTCTGGTTTCATTTCCCGAAGTGCAATTCGTGGTCTCGCAACTGGCGCGACCCGACGACGGCACGGACATCAACGGATTTGATATTTTGGAATGCAATGTGGCGTTGAATCCAGACCGTTCCCAATGGAAAACAGCCCGGACGCGCGATGCGCTGGACAAGGCGCTGAATCAAAAACTTTCGCAGATTCCCGGCGTCCAATTCCAGTTCAGCCAATACATCGAGGACAACGTCAACGAAGCCGTTTCCGGCGTGAAAAGCGAATTGAGCATAAAAATCTACGGCGAAGACCCGAACAAATTGCAGGCGCTGTCGGATCAAATCGTGGACCTCCTCAAACGCATTCCCGGGGCGGTGGATGTCAGCGCGGACGAATTGCTCGGCCAGCCGCAGGTGCAAATCACGGTGGATCGCGCCGCCATCGCGCGTTATGGCCTGGCCGTGGCGGACGTGCAGCAGGTGATCGCCACCGCGCTCGGCGGCGCAACCGCCACGCAAGTGCTCGAAGGCGAACGCACGTTTGATCTGGTGGTAAAGGTTGCGCCAAAAGCCGTTTCGGATTTGGAAGCCATCCGCCAGATTCCCGTATTTGGTTCCAACGGCGAACGGCTGACGCTGGGACAACTGGCGTCGGTGGACGTCCGCCAGGGATTTTCGCAGGTCTGGCGCGAAGAAAATGCGCGGCGCACAGCGGTGAAATTTTCCGTGCGCGGACGCGACCTCGGCTCGCTGATTGCCGAAGCAAAGCAGAAGGTCGGCGCGCAGGTAAAATTGCCGCCCGGCTACCATCTGGAATGGACCGGCGCATTCGAGAACCAGCAACGTGCCGTGCGACGGCTGGAGGTGATTGTGCCGATTACCCTGACCGCCATTTTCTTCCTGTTGTTCGTGGCATTTGATTCAGGCTGGATGGCCTTTTTGATTTTGCTGAACGTTCCGTTCGCCGCCGTCGGCGGCATTTTTGCGCTGCCATTGGCCGGACTGAATTTGTCAGTGTCTGCGTTGGTCGGCTTCATGGCGTTATTCGGCATCGCCATGTTGAACGGTGTCATTTTGATCGAACGCATCCGCGAATTGCGCGGGAGAGGCCAATCGCTTGGAGACGCGGTCCACAACGGCGCGATGTCCCGCGTCCGCCCCGTGGGGATGACCGCGCTGATGGCGGCGCTGGGATTGCTGCCGATGGCCTTGTCCACCGCCGTCGGCGCGGAAACTTCCCGTCCCTTCGCGGTGGTCATCATCGGTGGCTTGGTTACGGCAACCCTGGTCACGCTGTTCATTTTGCCGCTGCTCTATCCGTGGTTTGAGCCGCAGAAAAATGCCTCCAGTCAAAATAACAATTCATCCGAACCACCGTCCATATAACTTGGTGCCCTATGACGCTGTTTTTCAAGGCGCGACCAACCCGTCTGCGCACGGTGCTGATGACGGCGCTGCTGGCCATCCTCGGTTTGTTGCCGATGGCGCTGTCTCATGGCATCGGTTCGGAAACGCAGCGTCCGCTCGCCATCGTCATCATCGGCGGCCTCGTCTCCGCTACGCTGTTGACGCTGATGCTTCTGCCAACGCTCTATTTGATGATGGAGCAAAAAATCAATCAGTTGACGCAAAATATTTGCCTGAATCGCCGTCTATTTAGCGTTCAGCCTTCAGCCTTTCCCTACACCCCGGCCGTTTCCCGGCCCAAGTATTTCTTTTCGGCGGTGTCCACGCGGATGATTTCGCCTTTGGCAATGAACAGCGGCACCATGATTGAGAGTCCTGTTTCGAGCCTCGCTTCCTTCCATGACGATCCCAAGTCGCTTCGAACGGGCGGAGCGGTGTCCACCACTTTGAGCGGTATTTGCGCCGGCAGGACGATGTCGAGGAGCCGGCCATCGAGCCGCAGGGCCTTGTATTCCTCGTTCTCCTTGAGAAACCCGCGGCGTTCACCGAGCTGTTCGTTGCTGAACTCGAACTCCTCGAACGTTTCGATATCAATGAACACCTGACCGTCGGCCTGCGCGTAGCTGTAAGTCACGCGGCGGGTTTCCAGCGGGGCCACGGTCACGCGCTCATTTTCGGCAAAAACGCGGTCAATGAGGCGGCCGGTCGTGAGGTGGCGCAGGCGGGTGTGGAGTTTGTGCCGGGTCTGGGCGGTGCCGCTGGTGTGCAAATCCTCGATGACGTGGGGAGCGCCATCCAGCAGCAGAACCATCTGGCGTTTGAACTCGGCTGGCAGAATCGTTTCCATATTATTGTCCTCCGCAAATGCCGGGATGTTTTGGCGGCTACGAAGCTTTAGCGTGAACCCTGCGCGGCGTCAACTACTTCAGGCCCGTGCCCGTGCCGACCCAATCCGGCGAGCTGGCCCCCGGTGCATTTCCATCGCACGAGCGAGGGCGGCGTCAATTGTTCGATGCGCATCTGAAAAACGGTCGTAAGCTCAAAGAAACTGAAAACCGCCATGCCGCCGACCTCGTCCTCGCAAACTGCTTTTGAGGCTCGATCCGGTGCCAACCGGATTTAATTCCCAGCCAGTAACGGCTGCCCTGCCGGGAACGAGGTTAATTCATTGATTTTGAGCCAGTTCGTCCAAATTCACAATTAGCCGGCTGTTTTGAGCAAAAAGTTCCCAAATTTGGCAACTTGTTCACCTCAATTGGCAACCGGTTCACTCTATTTGACAACTTGTTCACCTCAATTGGCAACCGGTTCACTCTATTTGACAACTGGTTGACCTCAATTGGCAACTGGTTCACCTCCGGCTCGAACCAGTTGACCCTTTTTATGAACCAGTTCGTCGGGAACACGAACCAGTTCGTTCCCGGAGGCAACCGGTTCATCATTTGGGTGAACTTGTTCGTGTGCGGGGTGAACCGGTTCACATTTTTTGCCAACCAGTTCATTTTTGGGACGAACCGGTTCGCTTCCGGCTTGAACCGGTTTGAGGGCGGGAAATATCCCCAAGGAATCAGGTGAAACAAGGATTCTTCACGCCACGCCCGGTGGTGAGGGCGCGATAAATCGTTTCCGCCGGCGCGGCGATGCCGATGCGATGGATGAGGTCGGTGGGCATGATGAATTATTGCGACACCTTAAGATCAACCGTGCGACTTTTCTTTTTGAGCTGGTTTCGCTTTTTTATTGCCATCGCTAACGCAATAATAAAGAGCGAAAGAAAAATGAGGGCATTAACCCCAAGTAACCAATCCGTTTTTATTTCGATTGACTGTATAAATGGAACGGCGAATCCCGTTACAACGCCAAACAACAACGATGCGATAAAAAACCAAATTTCGTAGTCGGAAAGAGCGGACGCATCCACCATTTTTATTTCGATTGTGTCTGGGACTGACAACGTAATGTTAAGATTTGAAGCCAACGGATTGCTAACTGCATTCCGATTAACTTCAGGAGGTGTTGTGTTTTCAGGCATGATCATAACCTCCTATTGAGTGAGTATGTTGATCTGCTGCCATGCAGGTTGAGGCATCCATCCATCATATCTGCCACCTTGCATTAACGGTGTCATAATGAAATTCAAAGGGACTGGACTGGTTTTTGCAATTGCTTCAAGCGCGCCCTTAATTGTTTCCCAGTCTGCTTGTGAATTAACGCGGATAACATAAGTGCTCGCTAACGCCAAAAAATGTTGATAGGGCTTAATTGCTGCATTGAGCGAATTCAACACAACTACCTGTTGTTCTCGAGTGCCGCCAATTCCCCATGTTAAAAGAAAGTGCATTAGTTATTTTCCTTTCATGTGAATCTTCGCCGCGACTTTCAGGCGCAGGGCGTTCAACCGGATGAAGCCGGTGGCGTCGTCCTGGTTGTAGGCCTTGGTCGGGTCGGCTTCCATCGTGGCGATGTGCGGGTTGTAGAGGCTCACCGGGGATTTGCGGCCGGCGACCGTGATGTTGCCCTTATACAACTTCACGCGCACGGTGCCGGTCACGTTCCGCTGGCTCTCGGTCACGTAGGCCTGGAGCGCGAGCCGTTCTGGCGCGAACCAGAAGCCGTTGTAAACGAGTTCGGCATATTTCGGGATGAGGGCGTCGCGCTGGTGCATTACCTCCCGATCCATCGTGAGCGTCTCCATCTGCCGGTGCGCAAAATGCAGGATGGCGCCGCCGGGCGTCTCATACACGCCGCGCGATTTCATGCCCACATAGCGGTTCTCCACCATGTCCACCCGCCCGACGCCGTGCTTGCCGCCGAGCTTGTTGAGCGCCTGCATCACGCCGAGCGGATTGAGCTTCTTGCCGTTCACCGCGACGCAGTTGCCCTTCACAAAATCGAGCAGGACGAACTCCGGTTTGTTGGGCGCGTCTTCGGGAAACACCGAGAGCGTGGTGAACGAGCCGCGATATTTTTTGTCGCTGGCATCCATCCACGGGTCTTCGAGAATGCCGGCCTCGTAGGAAATGTGCAGGAGGTTCCGGTCGCTCGAAAACGGTTTCTTGGCGCTGGCCTGCACGGGAATCCTGTGTTTGGCGCAGTAATCAATCATTTCCTGCCGTCCGGGAAACTGGCTGCGATAGGAAGCATCCCGCCACGGAGCAATGACCTGCAAATCCGGCGCGAGCGCGGCGGCGGTCAGCTCGAACCGCACCTGGTCGTTCCCCTTGCCGGTGGCGCCGTGGGCAATGGCGTCGGCCTTCTCTTTCTTGGCGATTTCCACCATCCGCTTGGCGATGAGCGGCCGGGCGATGCTGGTGCCGAGAAAGTATTGCCCCTCGTAAATCGCGCCGGCGTGGATGATCGGATAAATGAAGTCGCGGGCGAATTCCTCCTGCAAATCGTCAATGTAGATTTTTGACGCGCCGGTCTTCTTGGCCTTGACCTCCAGGCCGCGCAATTCGTCCTCCTGCCCGATGTTCGCGCAGAAGGCGATCATCTCGGCGTTGTATTTTTCCTTGATCCACGAAAGCAGCACCGAGGTGTCGAGGCCGCCCGAATATGCCAGAATAATTTTCATATGGGCACATTAAACCGCCAAGACGCCAAGAACGCAAAGTGGAAATAAATTTGAAAATGCAGTGACGGCGCGCGCGGTTTTCAAGGCGTTTCGCCGTTATTGTTCTTTGGCCACAGGGCGGCCGTGTTGGTTCTGGACAGGTCGTAGCCGATGGCGCTGTTGCGCAGCAACGTCGCGTGGCCGTCGAAAAACGCGGCGTTCACCCGTTTGCCATGCCTTGGCATCGAACGGCTGAAATCATTTCCCGGATAATCATGCGTGTCGCTTGGCACGCGAAAATAGGTGCAGCCAGTGGCTGCTTCTTCCACCCAACTGTCATAGTCGGCGTCAGGATTGGTAATCTGTGCCGCGTCCGCGAACACGATGGACTGGCTGGGGTTGCCCACCTGGCCTTCATTGGCGGAGGCATAGACCGGGTCCGGGTTTCCCGACGCCGGCACGACAGCTCCGTATTCGGGATAATTCATGCCGATGCCCAGGGTGTAATTGGAGCTGAAGGACTGGCCGTGGGCGGCGGTGGCGGGCTGGGTCAGGACGGGACAACTAAAAGTCGGCTGCGTCGGAATGAAGTTGTCCAGCCGGAGTTTGTCCGGCCACCAGAGGTAGGTCGGTTTTGAGACGATGAAGGTTGCGGCATCGAAAGTCCAGCCTGGCCAGCCGGAAGCGCCTTGTTCCACCCACAGCGGAACCATGGCCGCGCGGTTGTCATCCAGATATAATTTCGTCGCCAGGATGATCTGCTTCATGTTGTTGAGGCAGCCGGCGGCCTTGGCCTTTCGTTTGGCCGCTGCCAGCACCGGCAGCAGCAGCGCCGCCAGAATCGCGATGATGGAGATGACGACGAGCAGTTCGAGCAAGGTGAATGCCCGCTTTTTTTTTGCCGGCGCCGGAAAGTTCATGGTGTTGGTTTCAATGACGTGGTGAATAACATAATTTGTCCAGATTAATTTTTCCAATCAAGGGCTGTCGCCGTTGTTGTTCTTTGCCCAGAGAACGGCGGTGTTGGTCCTGGGCAGGTCGTAACGAATGGCGCTGTTGCGCAGTTTCAGAACATGGCCGTCGAAAAACGCGGCGTTCACCTGTCCGGCGTGTCTGGGAACCGACCGCGAGTCGCCACTCGGATAACCTTGACCGTCGCTCGGCACCCGGAAATAGACGCAGCCCGTGGCCGGGACTTCCTGCCAGCGGTCCGCATCGGTTTCGTCGGGATTCGAAATGGCGCCGGCATCCGCAAACACGATGGACTGGCTGGGACTGGCTACCTGGCCTTCCTGGGCGGAGGCATAAACCGGAAAGGGAAACCCCTCTCTTGGCGACAACCATCCGTATTCGGGATAATTCATGCCGATGCCCAGGGTGTAATTGGCGCTGACAGACCCGCCGCCGCCATCCGTGGCCGGCTGGATCAGGGCGGGACAATTAAATGTTTTTTGCGTCGGAATGAATCCGTCCAGCCGGAGCTTGTCCGGCCACCAGAGAAAATCTGCGCCTGGCGTGTATTGGATGGCAAAGGTTGATGGATCGTAGTTCCAAGCAGGCCAGCCGGGAGCGCCCTGTTCCACCCACAACGGAATCATCACTTCCCGGTTATCGTCCAGATATAATTTCGTCGCCAGCACGATCTGCCTCATGTTGTTGACGCATTCAACAGCTCTGGCTCTCTTCTTGGCGGCGGAAAGCACCGGCAATAGCAGCGCCGCCAAAATCGCGATGATGGCAATGACAACCAGCAGCTCAATCAAGGTGAATGCCCGGTTATTTTTGCGCCGCATAAAATTTATGTCATTGTTACGTTGCCGGCTCATTTTTCAAGAATGTTCAAAACATTGTCCAATTCTTCCGGCGTGCCAAAAACCGAGCCGCCGGGCGCGGCGGTCGATTGCATCGCGTCAACCGCGTCGAAAGCATCCGGGCTGAAGACAAATTGCGCGCCACCGTCGGTGTAGAGCACGCTGTAACCTTGGTCGTTAAGATGGGCGGTGTAATCGGGTCTGATTGGGGTAATCACGTCGCAGCCGAAAAGTTTGTGGCCGTCAAACTGGCTGGTCTTCTGGTAGCGGCGCAGGTAATTCCCGTTGGGCGCGTCCGCGCAGCGCGGATTGTAAAAATAACTGGAGCGCACAACGCCCTTGATGTTTTCCGTGGTCAGCAGCGGTTCGTAATTCTCGGCGGAAAAATCCCCCGATTGCAGGCAGGGACAGAAATAAATCTTCCCATCGCCGACGTATCGGGTCGGGTAAAGAAATCCGGCGTTCTGAAAGTGGCAGCCGTCGGGCTGGCCCAGGGTGGAAGCAATTTTCCATTTCAAGTGGTTGTGATTTTCGTCCAGCCAGACGTAGCGGCTGAAATGCGTTTCGCTCATCAGATTCATTTTGCCGTTGTCGCTGTAAGGCGGATAGCCGCGCCACGGCGGCAAAATGTCCGTGTAATCGTTGGCATACACCATCGAGCCGAGACCCATCTGGCGGAGATTGTTGACGCAGCCAAGGCGCTTGGACTTCGCCTTCGCCTTCGATAACACCGGCATCAACAACGCCGCCAGAATGCCGATGATGGCAATGACGACGAGCAGTTCAATCAAGGTGAAGGCACGACGTTTCATAAATCATTCCCAGCCGTGCATGGAATCGTAACGGAAGGTCATTTCGTTCGTGTTGTAACCCTTATAAAACTTCACGTGGCCCTCCTCGAAAAGGATGTTCTGGCCCTTGCTGTGAACCTGCCATTCCTCGGATGGCACCCCGTTGTCATCGCCGCCGACGCAATTGTAGGTGTAATCGTCTTTGTCGGCGTTGTCCAAGGTGAACGTGGACCCGATGGTGTCGCCGGACAGGACGAAAGCGTCCGGAAATTGAATCGCCCTGCCGTTGACCGGGGCGAAGTCGTTGGCAACCACATACGCGGCGCGCACGCCGTTGAAATAATTGAAGAAACCGACCTGCGCCGGCGAATCCGCCGGGCAGTGATAGACATTTGTGTTTTGGACGAAAGAAAAAATCTGCTGCAGCCAGCTGTAACTCCCGGTTCCGTCCGGTGGGGCCTTGTCCTTGGCATCCCAAGCGATGGTGCCGCCGGATTCGGGATACATTTCATTGTTTTCATCCGCAAACATTTTCATGCCCAGGCCGATCTGGTGGAGGTTGGACTGGCATTGCGTCGTCCACGCGTGTTTTTTGGCGGCGGCCAACGCTGGTAGCAGCAGCGCCGCCAGAATCGCGATGATGGCGATGACTACCAGCAGTTCAATGAGCGTAAATGCTTTTTTAGTGTGCATCGTTAACCAGATGTAACAATGC
>Ga0224534_1000226_pt1 | contig 38208 bp, 39 predicted proteins | sample 714E12024metaG_FD_172012 | JGI IMG/M metagenome (GOLD analysis project Ga0224534, IMG submission 172012) | Peat soil microbial communities from Stordalen Mire, Sweden - 717 E1 20-24 | ecosystem: Environmental > Terrestrial > Soil > Wetlands > Peat | place: Sweden: Norrbotten County, Stordalen... | reverse complement strand
TGATCCGCTCGGAGAACAGTCGCTGACTCGAAGAGGCTCACAGTGCCTCTGTTCAGCCCACGTGCCTCACGTGCCTCATGTCAGAAGCACCTCACGACCTGGGCTTCCCTCAACTCACTACAGATAACCTGCGCCACCGAGCTCCTTACCGCGGGCATCGACCTTCGCACGGTCGCGAATCGGCTCGGGCATGCCCGCACCTCGACGACGCTCGACATCTACTGGGGCTTCGTGCCGGCGCGGGATCGGGACGCTGCCGATCATCTCGATGCTCTGCTCGGGCCCGCGCCGCTCGACTCGACGATGTCGGGATAGGAGCTGTCACGCTCTGCTTGGACGTCGTAGTGGGCGACGCAGTCGGTTGGGGCGAGGCGCAAGGAACAGACGACGGTGTCCTTGAACGCCTGTTCCAACTAGCCCGACCCGGGAGAGTCGTCCCGGGCGTGGTGTGGCTACCGTCGCGCCCCGAGTGTGACGGTTCACCGGGTCCGTTCGTACCTATCCCACGGCTATCCCTCGGGCGCCTTGGTCAGTGGCAGGCGGAAAGTGCCGGTATCAACGTTCTTCCCGGACCTCCTCGAGAGAAGCGTGATCCGGCGTAGCGCTCCAGCTGGCGAGCAGGTTCAGCGCCTCTTGTGAGGGCGACGCCGGTTCCGCGGTGTACACGAGGATCCTCTGCCCGCCATCTCCGGGAAGCTCGAGCGCTTCGTAGCTGAGGGTGAGGTCGCCCACGAGCGGGTGGTGCAACGTCTTGACGCCGGTGCGGTGGAACTTGACGTTGTGGGCGGCCCAGCGGACACGGAACTCCTCGCTGCGAGTCGAGAGCTCGCCGATGAGGTCGGACAGGCTGCGGTCGTAGGGGTCGCGTCCGGCCGCGGCACGCAGAATGGCCACCGCGTCGTTGGCGATGCTCTCCCAGTCGCCGAAGAAGTCACCGGCGCGTCGGTTAAGGAAGATGAACCGGGCCATGTTCGCGGGGCGGACTGGGTCGGTGAACAGCTCGGAATAGAGCGCGTACCCGAGCCGGTTCGCCGACAGGATGTCGAGGCGCGCGTTGCGGATGTAGGCGGGGACCTCGGTCATCGCGTCGAGGATCCGCTGGACGCTCGGGCGGACGCGCTCTTGTGTCGGACGGCGAGCCGGACGCGTCATGTTGGCAGTTCGGACGAGATCGAACAGGTGCGCATGCTCGGCCTCGTCGAGTTGCAGCGATCGGGCGATTCCCTCCAGCACCTCTTCGGACACCCCGCTGGCGTTCCCGCGTTCGAGCCGTGTGTAGTACTCCACGCTGATGCCGGCAAGCATCGCTGCCTCTTCGCGTCGCAGGCCGGGGACACGACGCTTGTTGCCGTAAGCCGGTAGTCCCGCCTGTTCCGGGGTGATCTTCGCTCGTCTCGAGATCAGGAACTCGCGGATGTCATTCCTTGTGTCCACGCCCTCAACGCTACGGGAGCGCGCGGACAGGAAGGAGGCCCTGTTGGTACCCCTATCAACACGGTCTCCCTGACCGGGATGGATCATGGTTTCATTCACTCAGCAGCGGACAGTTCGTCCAGATGAAGGAGTCACCACCCATGCGTGCTGCCATCTTTTGCGGACCACGGTCGATCGAGGTCGGCGACCGGCCCGACCCGGTCATCCACGAGCCGACAGACGCGATCGTTCGCGTCGTGCTCGGCTGCGTATGCGGTTCGGACCTGTGGTACTACCGAGGCGAGTCACCGCACTCCGTCGGCCCAATAGGCCACGAGTTCATCGGCGTCGTCGAGGAGCTCGGCGCCGACGTGGACGGCATCGCCAAGGGTGAGCTCGTGATCGCCCCGTTCCTCTACGGCGACGGCACCTGCCCGAACTGCCGGAACGGGTCGATCATCACTTGCGTCGCCGGCGGCTCTTTCGGCAACGGCGAGATCGACGGCGGCCAAGGAGAGGCAGTGCGCGTCCCGCTCGCCGGCAGCACACTCGTGCGCGTTCCCGGCTCCGGCCACTCGGAGGAAATGCTGCGGTCACTGCTCACGCTCTCCGACGTGATGTGCACCGGCCACCACGCCGCCGTCAGCGCCGGCGTGGCTACGGGCGATGTTGTCGCCGTGGTCGGCGACGGCGCCGTCGGCCTCTCCGCGGTGTTGGCGTCGGCCCGCTTGGGCGCCGGACGGATCATCGCTCTCAGCCGCAACCCCAAGCGCGAGAAGATGGCACAGCAGTTCGGTGCCACCGACATCGTCGAAGAACGCGGCGAGGCGGCCAACGAAGCGGTCCTCGAGGTCACCGGCGGCGTCGGCGTCGATGCCGCGCTCGAATGCGTCGGCACCGGACAGTCCATGGCGACGGCCTTCGCCATCGCTCGACCGGGTTCGACACTCGGCGTGGTCGGCGTGCCCCACGGCGTCGAGGTGCCCTTTGGCGACATGTTCTTCCGCAACGTCGGCTGGCGTGGCGGACCCGCCTCGGCGCGGATGTACATCCCCGAGCTCTTAGACGATGTCCTCGACGGGACGATCAACCCCGGCCGCGTCTTCGACTACGAGACCGACCTCGACGGCATCCCCGACGCCTACGCGGCGATGGACGAACGACGTGCAATCAAGTCACTCGTGCGCGTCGGGTCGATCTGATGACCAGATGGACCGCGGCCGAGCTTGACCGCATCGGCGACGCCGATGAGCTGCAGCTGGCCTCCGAACGCACCGACGGCAGCCTGCGCCCGTACGTGACAATGTGGGTCGTCCGAGCTGGCGATGACCTCTACGTTCGCTCTGCCTACGGGGTGGACAACCCCTGGTACCGGAAAGCCAAGGCCAGTGGCGTCGGCCGTATCTGGGCAGGTGGCGTCGAGCGCGACGTCACCTTCGCCGACGCTACGCCGGGAATGCACGCGGCCATCGATCACGCCTACCAGACAAAGTACGACCGGTACGGGCCGAAGATCGTCGGCACCGTCACAGGACCCGGCGCCGAAGCTGTCACAATCCGCCTCGTGCCGCGAACCGGTGAGAACTGACCGGAACCGACAAGAACCACCTGGAGCTCGCACGCCCCAACGGGCAATGAGAAGACAGAAGCCTAAGGAGACTGGCAATGGCGATTAGTGAAGCAGCGAGGAAGAACCATGAGGAGCTGTTCCCCGGTCATGTCTCGACGCTGAAGGTGACCGACCCCGAGCTCATCGAGTACTTCGACAACTTCGCCTTCGACGAGGTGCTCCAGTACGGTCACTTGGACACCAAGACCCGTCTCATGGTGCAGCTCGCGTCGATGATCGCGTGCCAAGCCCTAAGCGAGTACCGGGTCATGCTTGGCGCGGCGCTAACTGCCGGCGTCACGCCAGTCGAGCTCAAAGAGATCGTCTATCAGGCTGTCGCCTACGTGGGCATGGCGAAGGTCTTCGATTTCATCCCCGCCACCAACGACGTCCTCACCGAGCGCGGGATCCAGCTGCCGATCGAAGGACAGTCGACAACGACACCGGAGACAAGGGCCGAGCGGGGCCTCGCTGTACAAGAGGAGATCATCGGGGCCGACGTCATCGACCAGATGTACGCGTCCGCGTCCGACGACGAGATCCACTTCCAACGCCTGCTGTCTGCGAACTGCTTCGGCGACAACTACACCCGGACCGGAATAGATCTCAGGACACGTGAGCTCTTGACCTTTGCCATGCTCATTTCGCTCGGTGGCTGCGAACCACAGGCCAAGGGTCACGTCGCCGCCAACCTCAACCTAGGCAACGACCGTCAGCTCCTGCTCGCTGTCATCACCCAGCTGCTGCCCTTCATCGGATATCCCCGCACACTCAACGCTCTTCGCGTGATCAACGAGGTAGCACCAGCGTGATCACGATCAGCACGTCCAACGGGGGATCCCGATCAGCCCATCAGTCGCGGCGGCCTCGCACGGTGATTCGCCGCACTCACAACCAAGGAGTTGGCCATGACCGAAGTAATTGCCGTCATCGGAGCGGGATCGATCGGTCAGGCCATCGCTCGCCGCGTTAGCGCCGGCAAGCACGTTGTGTTGGCCGACCTGCACGACGAGAACGCCGATGCCGCGGCGGAGGTGATGCGCAACGCCGGATTCGAAGTGACGACAGCAGCCACCGACGTGTCCTCGCGCGAATCGGTTCACGCGATGGTCGAGACAGCCGCCAGCTTCGGCGACATCACCGGCGTCATTCACGCCGCAGGTGTCTCTCCAAGCTAGGCCTCCCCGGCGACCGTCCTCTTAGTCGACCTGTACGGGACCGCGCTCGTGCTCGAGGAGTTCGGGAATGTCATCGCCCGCGGTGGCGCCGGGGTGGTCATCGCGTCACAGTCCGGCCACCGGCTCGGCGCCCTCACCGCGGAGCAGAACGCCGCGCTGGCGACCACTCCCACCGAGGAGCTGCTGAAGCTCCCCATGCTCCGGCTCGAGCTGGTGACTGACTCCCTCCACGCCTACCAACTCGCCAAGCGTGGGAACTCCCTGCGGGTGATGGCCGAGGCGGTTCGGTGGGGCAAGCGGGGCGCCCGGATCAACACGATCAGTCCCGGCATCATTTTCACTCCGCTGGCCAGGGACGAGTTGACCGGCCCGCGCGGTGAGGGATACCGACGCATGATCGAACTGTGCCCCGCCGGGCGCGGCGGCACCCCTGACGAAGTCGGAACCCTCGGCGCGCTTCTCATGGTGTAGGGCGCCAGAAACTCGATCGCGCCGCTCGGAGCCGCATGGACAGGCGTTTTGGCTCGGTGACCCGGGTCCTTCGGTCTTGGAGTCGGGCGCAGGACGCAGCGGCGATCGCTGCGTGGTCGGCCGACGCTCCGATCGAGACGAACGACACGAGGCGACTGCAACAGGAGTTGTCAGGAAGTGGGCACCCCGGCCGCAGTCACGCCGGATTAGGCCGCGGCGCGGTACTCGCGGATGAGCCCACCGAGCACGTCGTGGCGAGCAATGTCGCTGAGTGCCGGGAGAGCAGGGATCACTTCGCTGACAGGTGCAGGCACTCGGAGTCGAAGGCCACCGTGAGGCCGGTGCTCGTTATAGTGCCGGACGTAGTCACGAAGGACTGCTTCAAGGTGGTTGCGACCGAGAACGAGCGTCCAGTCGAGACACTCTTCCCGCACGGTCCGTACCCAGCGCTCCGCGATCGCGTTCGCGCGCGGCGATCGGATGGGCGTCCTGATCACCTCGATGCCTTCGGAGACGAACACCTCGTCGAAGCTGGCGGTGAACTTCGCGTCGCGATCTCGGATCAAGAACCGGAACGACCGACCGTTCTCGGTGAGATCTCCTGCGACGTTGCGGGCGACCTGGGTGACAAACGAGCCGGTCGGATGAGCGCCAACACCGAGGATGTGGACTATGCGGCTCTGGAGCTCGATCACGAACAGCACATAGAGCTGGTTGAGACCGATCGTGTCCACGACGAAGAAGTCGGTGGCCAAGATGCCCTTGGCTTGGGCGGTGATGAACTGTTTCCAGGTCGGTCCACCGCGCGGAGCTGGTCCGAAACCGTGGCTTCTAAGGACCCGGCGGATCGAGCTCGCTGAGACGCGGATCCCGAGCCCGCGAAGCTCGCCCTGGATGCGAACACATCCCCAGCGGCGGTTCTCCCGTCCGAGTCTGACGATGAGCTCGACGACCTCATCACGAAGTGGCGGACGTCCAGGACCTCGCTGGGCTCGCCAACGTTTCCACTTGCGTCTCGAGAGCTCCCGGTGCCAGCGGAGCAGAGTCTCGGGCGTGACGAGAAAGCAACCCCAGCGCCACCTTGGAAGTACTCGGCTGAGCACAGCCAGGATCGCTCGGTCCGTGGTCCGGTAGCGGACGCGGCCATGGAGCTGCCGCTTGAGCACGCGGACCTCATGGCGCAGCACCATCAGCTCGACGTCCTTGTCCAAAGCTGTCCGTCGGCGAGGTCCCAGCATCTCAAGAACGCGGCACGCGACGAGACAGCAGAGACAGAGGCCCATGGCAGATGATGGTTGACGGAGCTGAAGAGCGCCAGCTCAAGGGCCCGGTCGACGTTTTGGCGCCCTACAGCTGCGAGCCGCGCTCTTCTACACGAAGGTCCACGACCGAATCCTCAGTCCGCTGCTCAGCCCCGACCGACCACCCGCACCTCAGGAGCTCCGCCGCGCCATCGCGACCATCGACCACGTCATCGAGGACTACGTCGCCGGCGCGCGCCTGAAGCGTGCGGCCTAGAACTTGTCACGATGTCAAGAGTTGGGGCCCCTCAGTAGTACTAGGGGTCTCGATGGCCACGCTCTATCGCTGGGTCCCTGCCGCCGATCGTAGGTGGCGTCCTTTCCACGCGCTTCCGTTGCTCACTGAGCGGTAGGAGGAGCTGCCGCTGGCACGGGGTCGGTTTGCGTCAGAATCGCTTTGAAAGTTCGCCCGGTCCTGCGGCGATACACAATCTCGAACAAGAAGCTCCCCGCCAGCGCGACTCCAAGAGCGATCGCTGATGTCGGCGCTGTGGCGATCATGTGGTACACGAGGACGACGAAGAGGGAGAGGCACGTGACCGCCGACGCCACGACCGGCCACGCCTTCGCCCCCGTCTGCTTTCGAATCCTCATGTGACCGATGTTGACAGCCGAGTACACGAGGAGGAACCCTGCGCTACCCATGGAGGCGACGGCACTCAAGGGAAAGAGCAGAACGAAGACGAGAACCAACCCAGAGGTGATGAAGAGCCCTTCAACATCACGACCCCAGAGCTTGCGATCGAACGCTGGGGGAAGACCGCCGTTCTTGGCGATCTGATAGGCGATGTTCATAGACCCGAACAAGGTGGCGTTGACTGCGGATGCAGTCGAAAGCAAGGCCGCGATGGCGATCAGCCTGAATCCCGCCTGTCCCAGGGACGGTTTGGCTGCGACGGCCAAGGCGGAATTCCCTAGTCCCTTCAGGACGTCGAGCTGCACATTGGTCACGACACCGCTCGCGACCAGCAGGTAGATCACGAACGCAATGGCGACGCTGCCGTAGATCGCACGTGGCAACTCGCGCTTCGGCTTGGCCATGTTGGCTGCAGCATTCGTGATCAGGCCAAAGCCCTCGTAGCCAACGAACAGGACGCCTGCCCCGGTGAAGATCGCCAGAGGACCGGGCCAGGAAGCTGGCGACAGCCGAACAACCCCCTTCCCGGTGAGCGCCATGAAGGCTGCCACGATGAAGACGATGAGGATGGCCACCTTGATGACCACGATGACGGACTCTGCTCGACCCATGAGTCGGTTGCCGAGAAAGTTGATCGCCGTGAAGGTGAGCACGACAACAACTGCCCACACTTTGGACGGCAGATGAATGAAGGTCACGGCGTACGCAGCAAACCCTGTGGCGTACAGCGCAATGGTGATGATGTAGCTGAAGTACTGGAAGAGGTTGAGTGAACCAGAAGCCACGCCTTCGCCGTACCCACGAACCAAGAACGTGACAGCGCCACCGACACTTGGGAACGTCTTCCCGAGTGCGACGTAGCTGTAGGCAGCGAGCCCTGCAACCACCCCTCCGATCGCGAAGGAAAGGGGCATGGCGGAACCTGCAACACGTGCCACGACTCCGAGGATGGAGAAAATCCCGGCACCGATCATGCCGCCGACCCCGATGCTGAGGGCAGCAAGCAATCCAATATCGGCCTTCCGTGTCGCGTTTGCCGTTGGCTCGCTATGGTGCACGGATTTGCCGTTGGTGCTGCTCATAAGCTCGCTTTGGCGATCTGCGTTGCCACATCAGACGGTGTCTTGGTCCTGGTGGGATCGAGAATCCCATACGCGAACAGTTTCACACGGTCAGTCGCAAGGAACCACAACAACGCATAGCCCCACACGAAAAGTGCCCGACCCCACCCGATCGGTGTGATGAATACCTCATATACGGCAAGGAGAGTCGCCAGCGCCTCTGAGCCGGTCACGGCCAGCAACAAGATGCACGCTGGGCGTATGGACCAGAACGGTCCGCGGGTGCGGGTGAGGAAGATCGTTAGCGAACCAGCCACCGACAGCACCGTCGGCATCGCCACCGGGATCGCCGCCACGGTGAGCACCAGGACGAACTGCAGCGTCGTGAGGATCGGCTCGCCGCGGATGATCGACACGACGGTGATGACGGCCACCATGCCCAGCGCGAGCAGGATCAGGAACTTGCCGATCTTCAGCACCGCTTGTTGGAAGTGGCTGACGGTCTGCACGTCCTGGACCAGCTCCGCCATCTTGCCGAAGTAGGTGTTCGCACCCGTGGCATACACGAGGGCGCCGATCTCGCCCTGGCGGATGACAGAGCCGGAGAACACCGCGTCGCCCGGCCCGCGCATCCTGGCGGGTCTACCCGGTGGGGTGATCGATGTCCACGGGCGGTAAGTCCTGCACCTGCTGTTTGGTGATGTTGAGCCCGATACCGTCGTCGACCCCAGTCACCGCGCGGATCGGGATCGCCACATCCCTGCTGCCCCACAAGTGCCCTTCTTGGAGGAGCACATGGGTCACGTGGTGATTGCGAGGGTCGATGACGATCCCCTGGACTCGCCCGATGTCGCCGTCGGTCGCATGGACTTGGTCGCCGCGGCGTACGGACACCTCGCCTAAGGGGACGGTGTCGTAGGTGGTGGTCTGGGAAGCGTTCCCCATCAGGCTGTAGAAGGGCCAGGCGAGCACCTGTCCCGGGCTGTAGCCCGCGTAGCGGCTTCCAGGCACGAACTGCGTCTCTTCGGCGGCGCCAAGCTTGTCGAACTCCGCCACGGTGCAGCCGAGCCGGACCTCGCCCTTCGTGGCGTCGACAAGATCGAGAGGAACGAGTCTGCCGAGCCCTTGCCGGTGCTTCGGTTCGACGACGAGATGGGTGACCGCCCGAGCGACGGGGTCAATGACCACGCGGCTCACCTCGCCACAGACCCCATCGCTACAGCTGACGTCGGCCCCGATCGTGAACTGTGTCGTCTCTGCCATAACCACCTTCCTCTGATGCTTGGACTCCACTTGCGAACCCCCGCCAGCGCCAATGCCTTTGGGCTTCACACCTCGGCGCCGGTGGGTTTGCCACATGCCCCGTATCTGTCGATGTCTGTCGATCCACCCTCCTCCTGGCACAAGAAGGCAGCGACATCAGTCTAGTTTTCACAGGCCTCGTCGATCCCGAACCAGAAAGGAAGCTCGTCAAGGAACTTGTGACGTATTGAGCCAGAGCCGCTCGACTGGTCGCGAGGTGCCTGTCACGTGCTTCGACTGTCCGAGGTGATCGACCTGCTGATGCCTGCTTCCATGATGGGGCCCGTGTCGTCTACTTGGTCGTTCGTCTGGTTCGCTCAGGACCTCTTGGACGTCTTGCCGTGCTTCTCGAGGTTCTTCACACCTGGGTCCTTGAGGGTTGCCGATACCGGGCTTCCCCGAAAGGGATCGGCGGCGGCGCCCGCTGGTGCCTGGGCGAGGAGTTCCGCCTTGGCCTCCAGTTCCTCGCGCTGTTGCTCGGGAGTCACTTTCGGGTACTGCGGGTCGAGCTCGATCAGGGTATGGGCGAGCACGTGTGACACGCAGATCCTGGCGAACCACTTGTGGTCGGCCGGGATGACGTACCACGGGGCCCACTCGGTGCTGGTGTTCGACAGCATCTCGGAGAAGGCTCGCTGATAGTCGTCCCAGTACCGGCGCTCCCTCACATCGCTGGCTGTGAACTTCCAGTTGTGGTCGGGGAGGTCGAGCCGTCGCAGGAAGCGGACCCGCTGTTGTTCCTTCGAGAGGTTCAAGAAGATCTTCACGACCTTGATGCCATTGTCGGTGAGGTAGCGCTCCCAGTCGTTGATCTCCCGGTAGCGGCGCTCCCACACACCCTTTCCTTTCGCCTTCTTCGGGAGCATCTGGCGCTCCAACAGCTCGGGGTGCACCCGCACCACCAGTACTTCTTCATAGTGCGACCGGTTGAAGATGCCGATGACACCACGGGCAGGAAGGCGCTGCGCGTAGCGCCACAGGAAGTCGTGGCTCAGCTCCTCCGCAGACGGCACCTTGAAGCTGTTGACCTGCACGCCCTGGGGGTTCACACCGCTCATGACATGACGGATGGTCCCGTCCTTGCCGGCGGCGTCGAGGGCCTGCAGGCAGACGAGAACGGCGTGGGTGTCCTGGGCGGCGAGCCGGGTCTGGTAATCAGCGAGCAGCTTCACACCTTGCTTAAGGAGGGACTTGCCGGCTTTCTTCTTCACGAGGTCGGCCGTGTAGCCGGGGTCGAAGTCCTTGGCAAGCCTTACCGCTGAGCCGGGTCTCACGCGCAGTGGCTTGATGAACTCGGCAATCTGCTCCGCACTCGTGTCGGTCACGGATCCGTCCTTTCTCGAGATGCCGCGCAACAGAGCTCACCACTCGCCTCCGAGCGCGGCACGTCTGGATCCACAGTCGTGCGAGTCGGTGCCCACAAGGAGCGGTACCGACCACGTGACGACTGCTGCGGTGCGAAGCGGGTGACCGTTCCGTCTCCCCGGACGCTGCCGGGATCAGGACTAGGCATGCTGGGAGCACCAGTCGCACCGGCGGCGACCGTTCTTGCCCGGCTTGTCGTTGTCGTTGCGCTTGATCTCCTGGCCATAGGGACAGTCGCTGTTGTCGTGATACACGGGATTGTCCTCATCGCTGTCGGTGTGGAACGGGGCCACCCTCAAGCTGGGAGCACCTTTCTCAGGCAGATCAGCGGGCGAACTGTGCTCTAGCGTGGGTGTCTCCGCGGACGCAACGCCCTCGGCCTTGACCGGATCGAGAATCCGGTACGCGAGCAATTTCACACGGTCTGTCACGAGGAACCACGCCAGTGCATAGCCCCACACGACGGCTGCGTAACCCCAGCCCAGGGGAGTCATGAAGACCCCATAGACCGCGATGAGGGTCGCAAATATCTGAGTACCGACCACCGCCATCAAGAGAATCCGGGCGGGGCGGATCGACCAGAACGGGCGGCGCGTGCGGGCAAGGAAGATCGTGAGATGTCCGGCAACAGACAGCGTCAGGTACATCAGCGTCTGGAGATGCGGATGGTCGAGGTGAAACACCTTGTCGCCAAGGTAGAAGAGGCCAAACGCGGCAATTGGGCCGACGACGCCCAGTACGGTGGCCATCCCGAGCACGAGGCGCATGTTCCAGGCCTCGGGCTGATCCTTGTAGTGAACGTTGTCGTAGGCGATGGACAGGATTGCGCCGTCGTTTAGCAACGCCAGCATCACGATCTGAATCGCCGTCACAGGAAAGAAGTTGAAGATCAGGATCACCAGCGTGATGAACACCAGCACTCGGAGCGTCTCGGCGATGCGGTAGATCGCATAGCTGTTCATCCGCTGAAAGATCTTCCGGCTCTCTTTGATCGCATCGATGATCACCGCGAGGCCGGGAGTGGTCAGCACGATGGAAGCCGCCGCCCGCGCCGCGTCGGTCGCACCCGAGACGGCGATGCCGCAGTCGGCCTTCTTCAGCGCTGGGGCGTCGTTCACCCCGTCACCGGTCATGCCGACGATGTGTCCCCGCTTCTGCAGGACATCGACGATATGGAACTTGTGTTCGGGGAATACCTGGGCGAAGCCATCGGCCGCTTCGATGGACTTGGCCGTCGCCGCTGTCTCCTTGCGCTTGACGTCGCCGAGACCCGCGGCATCGAGGATGTCGCTGCCCATCCCGAGTGTCTTGGCGGTCTCCTGGGCGATGGCCAGCGCATCGCCCGTGACCATCTTGACCTCCACGCCCATCTGCCGCGCCGTGGCGATGGTTGCCTTGGCGTCCTTCCGCGGCGGGTCGAAAAGGGGCAGCACGCCAAGAAACTGCCAAGAGCCATCTCCCTCGGCTCGGGCCACGCCCAAGGAGCGAAAGCCCCGTGCGGCGAACTCGTTGACGGCCTTGTCGACGTCCGCCTTCACCTTCGTGGCATCGCTCGACAGCTCCAGGATCACCTGTGGCGCACCCTTGGTCACCTTGAACGAAGATCCGTGCGCGGGTTTGACGGTCGCCTCAGTACATTTGCCCACCGGGTCGAACGGCTGGAAGTGGGTCACCTGAAGCCCGTGCAGCGCCTTGTCGTCTTTCAAGCCGCCGAGAACCGCCAGATCGATGGTGTCATTGTCATCCGCGCGCGACGCCAGTGCGGCGCTCACGATGACCTGCTCAGGTGCAACGCCGCTCAGAGCGAAGGGTTCGCCGAGCGTCAGTTTGTTCTCGGTCAAGGTGCCGGTCTTGTCCGTGCAGAGCACGTCCACGCCGGCCAACTCCTCGATGGCCACCAACCGGCTCACGATGGCCTTTTTCTTCGCGAGGAGACGCGCGCCGACCGCCATCGTGACCGACAGCACCGTGGGCATTGCCACGGGGATCGCGGCCACGGTGAGGACCAGGGCGAACTGCAACGTGGTGAGGATCGGGTTGCCGCGGACGATCGAGACGATGGTGATCACGCTCACCAGCAACACAGCGAGGATGATCAGGAACGTGCCGATCCTCAACACCGCGCGTTGGAAGTGGCTGACGGTTTGCGCTTCCTGCACCAGTTCCGCCGTCTTGCCGAAGTAGGTGTTCGCACCCGTGGCGTACACGAGGGCGCCGATCTCACCCTGTCGAATGATCGAAGCGGAGAACACTGCGTCGCCGGACTTGCGCGTGGCGGGCAACGACTCCCCGGTGAGCGCGGACTGATCCACCTCGACGGGATCTCCGTCCAGCAAACGCGCATCTGCCGGAACGATGTCCCCAAGACGGAGGCGAATGACGTCGCCCGGCACCAACTCACGCGATGGTGGCATGATCCACTTGCCGTCCCGTATCGTCCGAGCCTTGATCGCGAGCTCTGCCTTCAGGGCGTCGATGGCCTTACCAGCCTGGTGTTCTTCCCAGAATCCGACCACGCCGTTCGCAACAAGCAGAACAAGGATGATGAAGAAGTCCGGCCAATGCCGCAGCACGCCCGACAGGATCACCGCGGCTTCGATCATCCAGGGGATCGGACCCCAGAAGTACGTAAGGAACTTCAGGAGCGGATTGGCCTTCTTCTCTTCGATCTCATTGGGTCCGTACTGGGTCAGCCGCTTTTGCGCCTCGACTTGGCTGAGACCGTCCGGCGAGTAGCCGAGCCGCTTTTCCACCTCCGCCAGGGGAAGGGACTTCAGATCGTCCTCCTCATCGGGCTTCGATCCCGGCTTCGAGTCGGGAACCTTGGGCCGGGCGCCATCAGATCCCATGATGGGTATTTTGCAGCCTCTCGTGTGACACACGCGTATTGAGTGCCTGGATGGTTGTCGTCATGGCCTCTCACCGCGGCATCGTCCTGGTCTTCGAGCGCGACTCGATTGAAGCTGGACGGCGACCGGAGAGAACACCACAGCGTTAGTATATGCAATGATTAGTGTATGAGTGATAGTGGCTCAGGTCCGTCTGAGGCGCCCGACTCGGTGGTCGATGCCGTGCTGTCGGCGAGCCGGGTACTCGTGGCGGTGGCGGCACGGTCTCTCGCCGATGTCGCCGAGGAGGTCACTCTCACCCAGTACCGGACCCTCGTAGTCCTCGCGTCCCGAGGACCGCAGAACCTTGCAGGACTCGCCGACGCAGTGGGGGTCACCCCAGCGACTGCGACCCGGATGTGCGACCGGCTGGTGCGAAAGGACCTCATTCGCCGCAGGACAGAGCGAGACGATCGGCGCCAGCTCCGGGTGGCATTGACCGTCAAGGGTCGGTCTCTGGTCGATGCCGTCACCGTTCGTCGCCGTCAAGAGATCGGACGCATCATGAGCGAGATCCCCGTAGAGCAACAGGCCGTCCTCGTGCAGGCGCTCGGTCGGCTCGCCTCGGCCGCCGGTGAGGTGCCAGAACAGGACTGGACTACAGGCTGGGACCTGTAAGTGGGCCGTGGCGTCCTCGCATTGCCATCCCGATGGCGATCGCCGCTGCGGTCGCTCCAAGCTCGGGCGGCCCGCTGGCTCGCGTCGGCGTCCTACGGTCGCAAATGGCTCGCGCTCGGCGCCATCATCGGCGTCACCGCCGGCCTCGGCGCCGTCGTCTTCTACGAGGCACTACGGGCGGCAATCCATCTGTTCTTGGGCGTGATCGCCGGTTACACGGTTCCTACGCCTGTCGGCGAGGGAAGTAGGGCTGCCTCGGCGCATTTCACCCGACCCTGGGCGATCCCGCTGATGGTCAGATTTAGCAGTAAGATCTGATCCCGCGAATATCCCGCGGACGCCGCCGTCCGTGGTCGTTCCTCAACGTGCGGCTAACGCGATGACCTGCCCTAATAGGTCGCCGTGATTCGTCGTCGTACGCCTGACCGCCCTTCCCAAGCTGAGACCCACCGGTCGGGTGCTGGGCCGGGGCGCTCGGCGTTCGCGTGACTTCGCTGCGCGAGCAGGCTACGTCGGCGTCACGATAAGTGGAACCGAGGGTTTGCCCATCGAGATCGCGTACGTCAACCGCCGTTGTCACCAACGTGCCGGGACCCGTACGTCGAGTGGCGACTGGGGTGTTACATCTACTCCACGGGACTGTGCTGCCGCGAGCACGTCGGCCAGATCGCCGGTTGCCCACGTCGTGACAGCGCACACGGGGCACTCACCAGTCGTGCTGCAGTCGGCCGCAGTGCCCAGCTGTGCGAGATTGCGCACGTGCACGAAGGCGTCCGACGGGTAGTCGGCACAGATGAGGTGCCAAAGGTCGCCCGGCTCATGCCCCATGGCCGCGGCGACCCGCGGGCGTCGGGGGAGATCGACTCGATCAGCGCGGACCCGAACTAAGTACGGGCGGTCCAGATACTGGATCTCGTCGCCCGTCGGCTGCGCGTCCTTGAGCCAACTCACGGCTTCGGACAAACTGCCAGGACCCCACAGAAGGTCGCAAGGAAGGCTTGTTGCTTCGAAGCGGGTGTCGAACTGATGCACGTCCCACCACGGGTTCATCTCAGCAGCCGGCACGAGGAGGATTAGATACGTCAGGTCTCGGCCGTCCGGCACGCGGTCGAGAATGTTCGCGGGCGCATGAATGGACGTACGTTCATCCCATCCAACGGCGCGGACTTCTCGCTTGATCGGTCCACCATAGAGGCGGCCTCCGGGGGTGGGGTTTCCCCAGAGCTGGTTGACGATCTCACTGAGCTCTGCGATGGACCGCTGCGACTCATTCGGCATGTTGACATGGAATCCGTGGGGATGAGCCACAGAGTGACGCATCTTCACGAGCAGCTGGTGCAAGTAGCGGCTTCGCTGTCCCGGCAGCAGCCCCTCGGCTCGTGCCCAGGTGAAGAGCTGGTCGAGCGTTCCTGTCAAGGGCATCGTCGCACCCGATCGCAACCGGACTTGCCAACCGCCTTTCGCGTGGCTACCTCGGCGGTTCAACGCTCCGTAAATCTCGTCGAAGCCGCGGACCACGAGGACGTCCTCGGTTCCGTCCTTCGCTGCTAGCGGGATCCGACCGTCATAAAGGGCCACGAACCGTTCGCCCAGCGCCTGCTCGAAGACGAGGAGGGAAAGGTCGGCGGCGACGGTGAACAGCTCGTAGCAAAGAACCCCGTAGGTATGGACCGCCCGAAGTCGCTCGAAGGCGAGGCGCGTTTGCTCTGGGACGTTCTCGCGGAGATCGCACCATCCGATCGCCTCTTGCTGAAGCTCGGTAGCGAGTTCAGACGTCACGGTGCCCGGGAGGAAGCCGAGTGGGGAAAAGCGCAGCGTCCGAGGGTCGGGGGTGATCAGCTGGTCGAATGTCTTCGTCTCCACTCTGTCAATCATGTCGTCGGGGTGCGCGGCGAGAGGAGCTACTGGACCGAGCGCACCGCGTCTTCACGATCGTCCAGCCAAGTGTTGGGCAGACGCAGAAAGACGGGTCCCTCGGGCGTGTGCATTCAGCCATCGGGGCGGAACACAAAGGTCGAAGCAGAAGAAGCTCATCCCTACTTCTGCCCTACTCTTGTCCGGCGGCCCGCTGATCGATCGGCCCTGGCCAGCGTGCGTGCTTTCACAAACACCGATGTAGAGCGATAATTTAGGCCCACTGGAGCCGACACCAACAGACCCCAGAGAAGGCTCGGAGAGGACTCATAGACCAGAGGTCGAAGACCGAGAACTCGGTCACCAGCAGTGCAACAGCCGGAGAGCCACGTCGAACGCGACCTCAACAGTTGGATCGGTACAGACGCTGAGCACCAGTTCGGCCCGTGTGGTGTCCGCTAGCTCCCGCCCCGCCGAAGGACGATCCGGGTCGTTGCTGTGAGGCTCGTTCAATGTCAGAACTACTGGTGGCGTCCGGCTCGTGAGTCTCTGTATAACCACGCTTCTTAGCCGAGCACGGCGAGATGCGCCGCTGCCACGATCCAGGAGAACGCACGATGAACACGACATCGGTCCGCAGGAGGATCACCCGGATAGCGGCCGCGGCCGGAACGCTGGGAGCTCTCTGGTTCGCAGCGGCTGCTCCGTTCTTCCAGGGGCCTCACGTTCACTGGTAAGTCGCAGTGCTCGCCGGCGAGCGCGCAGTCTTCCTCGCCGGCGCAGATGCAAGCTCCTAGCGAGCACCGGGTCGTCGATGTACCCCCGACATGCTGATCCTTCCACTCGCCGTCGCTGTGGGGTTGCTCGCCGGATGGGTGACGGGCGGTAGTTGGCGCGCTCTCTCAGAGCTGAGATTCAAAGATTCCTCGTTAGTTCTTGGGGCGATCGCGGCACAAGCAGCGCTGGAGCTTCCAGGAATCCGTGGCTGGCCATCAGGACTGCGGTTCGCCATCGTCGTGGTCACCTACCTCGTCGCAGGTTGGTGGGTCTTCGAGAACGCTCGAGCCTCGTCAGGCGGAGCGCGCTTCGGATTGGGCCTTGTTGAGGTCGGATGGACTCTCAACCTTCTTGCAATCATCCCGAACAGAGGCATGCCGGTCTCCGAGTCCGCACTTGAGCGCGCCGGCATCGCGCCGTCCGCGTCGGTGACCGTAGGTCACTTGTCCAAGCACGTCCCAGTGAACCACGGCACTGTCCTGCGCGCGCTCGGGGATGTCATTCCGCTGTCCTGGTTCCGGAGCGTTATCAGTATTGGTGACATCGTGATGGCCGTCGGAATCGGACTTCTAGTCGCGGCAGCAATGAGAGCCCCGGCTCCTAGCGAGAGTCCGGGTGCAACGCCCGAACCTCTTGCGGCCACTCGTACTGGCGGCCGTGGGTGACCCAGGACCAGCGACTTCCGAAGGCGGCCCAGTCTTCGGAGGTGGATGACCCATTGCTTGGCATCGAGCTGCACGCCAGCACGCTCGATCTGATCCGTACGCTGCTCACTGCGCTCGCCAAGATGAGTGAGGGCACAGCGCCCGCGCTCACGGCTGAACAACGGAGGTACCTCGCACAGGCCATGGACATCGCAGCCGACCTCGACATTGTCCTCGAGCTGCTGGCAGAAGCCTTGGATCTCTTGCCACCTGCGACGCAACCTGGCGGCCAGCACCGGACCTAGCCCCTACGAAGGCCAGCCGCGCCTCCACCGGCTTTCGCTCCACAGTCACGGAGAGCCAACAATCGAATCAGCAAACCCGTCCCGCGGTGTGGCAAGCAGTCAACCGCCGTAGCGGACGTTCCACTTGAGGGCCGCCCAGACAGGCCAAGACGCGACAATGCGAGACGATTCGACACGAACTGCGACAGCCTTGAGCTACCTACGGATCAAAAGGTTGGGAATTCGAGCTCCGCCGAGCGCACTACATGGGTCGACGTGAGTGGTTAGGTGGGCGCGCCCGACCAAGGAGCGCTTACTACCCCACCGTTGGCGACAGTTGAGGCGTTGCAATCATCGACCGGAGAGCTGCGCCCAAGTCGAGGACCGGCGGGCAACGTCAAAGATCTGCTCTACCGAAGTCGTCTCCAGCAGCACAGGCTGCTTTTCCAACCATCTACGCAGCTGCCTCCGGTACAGGACATCTACGCCCACCGGTTGCTCTTTGATGGTAAGCGAGTCTGCGTTCACGACGACGATCACGCCCCGTGTTCCGATGGGCATCTTGCAGGCTGCAGACAGGAGCTTTCCGACTCGATGAGCCTCGTGCCGGCTGTTTCGCAGGGACGGCTGCCGTCGGCCGTTCACCATGAAGACGTTGCCAGCCACCCAAATCGAGGAATCGAAGTGGTGCTTCGCGTTCAACGAGAAGACGCCGGCAGGTCCTATGACAAGATGGTCGATATCCGAACCGTTGTCGCCGACGGGAATCGAGTGCAACACGTGCCAGCCCTCACCGAGCCGCGCAAGCTCGTTCCCGACCAGCTTCTCGCCCTTCTCACCCATTCGCCAGGCCCGCTCATCTGTGTGCACCCGGAGAACGCGAGCAAACCATGTAAGAACTGGTTGGTCCCGCTGACAAGCAATCGCTTGTGCCCTGACTGATTGACCGGGAAGGTTCTTCGCGAGATCAGTCCCCGGCTCATCACTATCGCTCGGAGTGCCAGCCGTTCCCGTTTGGTCGATGGCGACGGCTCTGCCGGGTGACGCGGGTGGTTCTCGGCTCACTGGGGGCTCCTCGGCGCCCGAGCTTTCGGACACCGGCACGACCGTCGATGACCTTGTCACTTCTGGATGGCTATTCAGCCACTCGGCAACGGCCTTTTCAAAGAGTACCGTCTGGGCTGGCAAGTTGATCACCTGCGCGCCGGTCCGAAGATCGAACGATCCGATCGCACCACCGTCCCCGTCGTTTACGTACAGGCGGTCCACAGCAAACCGCCGCCATCGTTTCACCGACACTTGAGCAGTCGAGTCCTCGTGGGTCGTGTCGCTCATGCCCACCTCCGAGGCTCGAAAAGTTCCATCGGCGGATTGTGAGCCGTGCTTGAACGAGCCCAGGAGAACCGTCCGATCCGTGCGCGATTCGTGCGCGAACGGCCGGACGAGGGTCCGGTGAGGCTAAAGGCGAACGTGTCAACCGTCGATAATCCAACTGCCATGACAGCAGGTGATTCTGCCCGCGAGCAAGCCAGGCAGCTCTCCGAGGTATCAGAGATTCTGCGGCGAAAGTCAGAGTGGGCTTCACAGCGCTCCGCAAACTTCGCGGCAGGCGCGACGGGGGAGGAAGCTCTGGCAGAAGCGTTCGCGCCGTTGACCGCGAAAGGCTGGTACCCGCTTTACGACAGAGCATCGCCCAATGGAGGCAACATCGACCTCCTGGCTGTCGGCCCGTCTGGTGTCGCCGTCGTCGACGCGAAGTCGTAGACCGGCGCAGTAACGATCGACGGCACGAAACTCCTCCTGGGCGATCGGAGCCGCACTAAGGACCTGAACGGATTGCGCCGCCAAGTTGCCGAGGTCGAGGCCGCGTTGCGAGATGCTCAGCCCGAGGTCACGGTCCGTGGATTCCTCGCTTTGGCTGGAGAACAGGACCGAAGCCGACACTCGGAAACGATCGACGGCCTGAGGGTGCTCGGCATTGACCAGCTTGTGGTGCAGTTCTGTCGATTCGAGCGGCCTTTGAGCGCTGTCGAGGTCGAGACGGTACTCAGGGACATCAGTCTTGCCTTTCCGCCTGCTGGCGTAGCGGGTCGTGGCAAGGTTCCGGCATCAGGGACCGCGGATCGAGTCGAACCAACGAACCCACGAACAGAGGCGCTCATTGCCGGCTTCATGCGGTTTTACTACCTTCGGCCGTGGCATCAGGGAGGCAAACGAAGGCTCTACCTGAAGGACGCCCATGGAACGGACCTTGGCTGGAAGGACACCATCGGGGGCGAGGTAACGCTCACTTGCTCAGAAGACAGCGCCAAGCTCGTTGGAGCAGTGTTGAACGCGGCAACCGAAACCGGGGTCCCGCTCGCCGCCGAGAGCCTGCCCCGAGTACCGGTGACGCTGCTCGGGGGACAGCTTCTCGGACGGGTTGCACGAAAGTACGTGGCAGTGCTTCTCGGCCAGGAGTGGCGCAAAGGTGGGACAAGACGGCTCTACGGAAGGCTCATCGATCCCGTCGAGGGACATTTTGAGCTGGGATACGTCGACCTAGTTACTGGTGATCTGCATCCGGCGATCGAGGGAGGGCTCAACAAGAACCTCGGAACGGGGAAGGGCTACCTGGGGCGATTGGCCGAACGCGATCCAGCTCGAAACGGCGTCAGGAAGTCCGGAGCGCGGTAGCTCGACCTGTTGCCGCCGAAGCGCCAGGTGCTTCCTTCGACCGCCAAGAGACCACGATTGCCTGAGCCAGTCAAGGAATCCATTGGGCCGTGATTCAACCGCTTCGGCCGCTTGACTAGGCAGTCCATGTCGGCTTGCTCCTCAGGATGGTCACCTGGACCAAGGTCGGTAAGGCAAGATCACAGTGTGCCCGACCCGATAGCTCTCGGCCGATCTGTGGTGGTTGGACTTGGGGACGCTGCCCCCGGTGAATGGTCGTCGTGCAAGCGGATTCGCGTCGCCGCCGTGAACCGGGAGATCGCCGATGAGCTCGGGGCGGCCTGGCGGGAGCGGCGCTCGGTCACCATCGAGCTCACGCCGGGCCTCGGTCTCGATGATCCCGAAGTGCCGCCTCCCGAGGCCATTACGGATCGACAGCCCTGGGAGTGGTCGGCCGACCTGGATCTCGTGGCCGAGCGGCTTCACCACAGCGTGTGGGCCAACTCGATAGACACACGCGCCGGTTCGTCGCAGCAACGGTGGTACTGGGCTGAGCTCGCATGCAGTCTCGGCGCCACCCGCACCGACGCGGGAGGCGACGTCGTACTCCCCGACGGCACGCTCGCCGTCTGTGACGGTGGGCCTCTCGACGTCGCTCTCTCAGATCGCGTCGGCGTGCCTGTGCTTCACCGGATCTCGCTCGAGCACGGGGTGCTTCAGCCGCTCGGCGCGAACGATCCTGTCGGTGTTCGGCTGGCGTCCGACCAGCTCGAAGCCGTGGCCGAGCCCGGAGCCATGGCCCGGGTCATCGCCCCCGCGGGCTCGGGCAAGACGAGAGTGCTCACTGAACGGGCCCGCCTCCTGCTCCAAGGTTGGGGGCTCCCGCCTGCCGCCGTCGCCTTGGTCGCGTACAACACGAGGGCGGCGAACGAGATGAAGACGCGCCTCGCCGATGTCGCCGGCGTGCAGGTGCGCACGCTGAACGCCCTTGGACTGAGGTTGTGCGGGCGCCGCTCGACCATCGAAGAGGTCGAGGTACGCAGACTGCTCGGCAACCTCGTCAGGTTCCCGAAACGCTCGGAGACCGACCCCCTGGCACCGTGGCTCAAGGCGCTCGGGCGAGTCCGCCTCGGGCTCGCCGACCCGGCGACCGTCGAGGATGAACTACCCGACGTGTCCGATCTCGAGCGTGTCGCCCGTGTCTACCGTGCTCAGCTGGCCGAACAGGAAGTCGTCGACTTCGACGAGCAGGTGACCGGCGCTATCGAGCGGCTGTTGCGTGATCCCGCCTTCCGCCTACGGGCCCAACGCTCAGCTCGCGTGCTCCTCGTGGACGAGTTCCAGGATCTCACGCCCGCGCACCTGCTCCTCATCAGACTGCTCAGCGGACCGGCGGGCGCAGTGTTCGCGGTGGGCGACGACGACCAGACAATCTATGGATATGCCGGTGCCACACCGCGCTGGCTGGTTGACTTCGGCCATTGGTTTCACGGCGCCGCCCTGCACTCGCTGGAGGTCAATTACCGGTGCCCCGCCCCGGTGGTGGCCGCGGCATCGAACCTGTTGACGCGGAATGCCGTTCGCGTCGCGAAAGTGATCCACGCTGGCCCCTCGGAGGATGCGCAGGCCAGTGACCGCGAGTGCCTGTTGATACTTCCGGGTGACGACGGCCCGGCTACCCGGGCTGCCCATCGGGTGCGGGACCTCCTCGATGGGGGCGCACTACCCACCGATGTGGCCGTCCTGGCGCGGGTAAACGCGTCGCTGGCCCCCGTGCAGGTCCTCCTTCGCAACGACGGGGTGCCCGTGAACGGAGGAGTGAGCAGACAATTCCTTCAACGAGGCGGCGTCCGGACCGCTCTGGCGTGGCTGACAGTTGCGACCGCTCCCGATTGGGCGCTCCCTGGTCCAGTGTTGCGAGACGTCGCGCGGCGCCCCAAGCGCGGCATGAGCAGATCGCTTCTCGACCTTGTCGGCAAGCAGCGTTCCATCGACGGCCTGGCCAGCCTGGCGGGCTGGCTCGATGCCAAGGGCAGCGATCGGGAGGCGGGCAAGGTGCGAGATCTTGCTGACGACCTCAAGCAGGTCCGCAAGGCGGCTGAAAACGGGACGACTGCCGAGGTCCTGGCTGTGCTGCGATCCGAGATCGGCGAGGGCGGGCTGGACGCGAGCGCGACGGCGCTCGACCAATGGAGCCACGGTGCCATCTCCGCTCACGGTGACGATCTCGACGCGCTGGGCGAGCTGGCCGATCTCGAAAGCGACGCAAGCCGGTTTCCTGACTGGCTTTCGGAGCAGCTGAACGCGCCAGACGACCTTGACGGGGTCACCCTGGCATCGATCCATGCCGTGAAGGGCCGGGAGTGGCCACACGTCGTGGTGCATCACGCCACCTTGGGGCTCATGCCCCATCGGCTAGCCGAGGACATCGAGGAGGAGCGGCGGGTGTTCCACGTCGCCTTGACTCGCTGCCGGTCGAGCACGTCGATCATCCCCGGGTCGCCGCCGTCCCCGTTCCTCGTCGAGCTAGCACGACCCGGCCGACCGGTGGCTCGTGCCGGGACGATGAATGTCACGGCGAGGTCGGTCCGCGAGGCCAACTCTCGGCCGGCATCGCTGACCCGTCAGGCAGCAGCTAAGGCTGAAATGCTGGCGGCGGTAGTCGGATCGCGCTTTACTCACCGCGGCCACGATTACGAGATCGCCGCGCTGAGCACGGATGGAGTTCGAGCACTCCTCGGAGGTGGCCCAGCAATCACGGCCGTCGCGTTCGGCACGCCTGTGACTGTCGAAGGCCGTCCGGCCGTGCTAGCCCATCCCCGCTTTGCAGAGGCGTGGGACGGCCTGCGAACCTGGCGAGCAGAGCGGGCGAAGGCGGCGGGCAAGCCTGCGTTCGTTGTGTTCGATGACAAGACCCTGCGCCTCGTCGCCGCCGTATTGCCGACCAACGAGGCAGGCCTGTTGGCGATCAACGGAATCGGTCCCGCGAAACTGGAGAGTTACGGCGACGAGCTCATCGCGATCGCCGAGCAGTTTCGTACAAGCTAAGGGCTCGGTCACACGAGTCTGCGGATGATCCAGTGGACGCACAGCCATCTCGACCAAACGGATGCGTACGACGCCGTGCTCGAAATACTGTCCAGAGGGGCTAGTGCGCGCTAAGATTCACTACCAGATAGTTTCATTAGAAAATGAATATGTCTGACAGTGAATACTCTGGCTACGATCGAACTCCCTGAGGATACCCCGGAGCGCATCCGGGAGATCCTGGCCTCACGCCCGGAGATCGATGTCCGGAAAGGTCCCGAGGCCAGGCTACGGGTCGACGATCGGACATACCCGCTCGTCATCGCTCCAGGTGTACTCCCCTGGGCTCAAACGACCACCAAGCTTCTCGCCGAGCTGGTCGGCCCGGACAAGGTTCTCTTGGTGGTGTCGGAACGGCTGCTGCCGAATGTGCGCCGTGAATTGGAATCTGCGGGATTTTCCTACGCCGATGGAACCGGTGGAGTGCACTTGCGAGCACCCGGTCTGATCGTCCACCTGGAGCCGCACCGTGTGCTAGGCGAGAGTACGGCGGTTGCCCCACCCGGACTTGGGGCCGTGGCGGTGCGGGCGATTCAAGAGATCTTGGAGGACCCGGAACGCGAGTGGGCTGTCACCGAGCTTGCGAAGGCGGCGGCCGTCTCCGCTGGGCAGGCGCACAACGTGCTCAGTCGCCTTCAACGCGAAGGCTTGATGGGGACGATTGGTAAGGGCCAGGGAGTGCGCCGAAAGGTCCAGAACCCGACAGAACTTCTCGACTGGTTGGCTCGTGTGCCGGCTGCTCGCAAGATCCATGAGCGGCGCGCGGCATATCTGTACGCGCCCGATCCGGACGCTCTGACCACGAGGCTCTCATTTCATGGTGTCCAGTCTGGGCAGCGTTACGCATTGACCGGCACGGCGGCGGCGCGGGTTATGGGAGTCACTGTCGTAACGGCACTTCCCGTTGCGATGGTCCGGGTGCCCCGGAAGCCCGGTCTCGTCGAGGCGGCGAAACTGCTTGGAGCTGAGCCAGTGGACACCGGACCGAATCTGAACCTCATCGCGGACGTCGGCGAGGTCGGAACGCGCAAGATCAACTTCAATGGACCGGTGGCCATGGCGCCACCTGTTCGCATCTGGCTCGACATGCTTGGTGAGCAACGTGGCGAGGACGCGGCAGCGCTCTTCCGGGAGGCGGCAATTGGCTACTGATGGTGAGAGCTACCGCGAATACGACCCGGTTCTGGTCGGGACCATCCTGGGCGAGGCCGCCCACCTGCTACGCCATCTGGGCTTTGCCGCCGAGCACATCGTTCTCATCGGAGGAGTCGTCCCGAGTCTCCTGATTTTGGATCCCGGTGGCGGGCATCCTCACCGCGGTACTGGAGACCTCGACCTGTGTTTGAGCGTTGCGATCGTCGAAGGTGACACTGGGGAATACGAAAGGATCGAGATCGCGCTCAAGAAGGCCGGATACGGGCCGACGGACGAGTCGTTCCGGTGGAAGCAGACGGGGCGGCAAGGTCTGCAGGTGGAATTCTTTTGTCCCGCGGGTGAGGGCCGACCGGCGGCCAGGATGTTCCGCCCGCGGGCGGATGAATCCCCTATGGCAAAGCTGAATTTCGGTCCGAAACTGTCTGCGTTCGCTATCGATGCCGGCGAGGTCATCGGACTGGACGTGGTGATAGTCGAGCGCGAGGTCACGCTGCCGGAGGACGGCGGACGTACCAATTTCTCGTTCCGGGTGACCGGCCTTGTCGCTTTTCTGGTCGCCAAGACGGCAGCGCTCGTCGGTCGTGACAAGCCGAAGGATGCCTACGACATCGTGTGGATCATCGAGAACTGGGATGGTGGTCCCGTCGGCGCCGCGAGCGCGGTCAGGGCGAGCGCTGTGCTCGGACGCGAAGATGTTCGGGCAGCGTTGAGTCTCCTTTCGGAGAAGTTCTCGCGGCCCGACGAGCTTGGACCAAGCGCCTATAGCCGGTTCATGGCTGAGCCGGGCGCCGGCATCGACGAACGCGCGCGCTTGTCCAGGGGCGCGGTCGGCGCGGTGCAGGAGTTCTTCCAAGCGTTGCAAGACCTGTTTGGCTAACCGCTAACGCTGACGATCAAAGTCGGCGAGCGCCGGCGCAGTTCAAGCGATTACTCCCCGGCCTTGATTTGGCGATGGATCCCCTCACGGCTGGCCGAAGCAAGCAGAGCATCCAGAGCCGCGACCGGGACGAGGGTGGCGTTACTCGATGCATCCCGGCCCGTCTCCCGCGCCGGGGCCATGACCTTGTGTAATAATGCGGACAACGAGCGTTTCGAGCGAAACGCCAAGCACTTTGGCCGCGTTCTCGAGCGCCCCGACGACGGCGCTCGGCAAGGTCACCTTCACCTCTCGCCATGGGCCAAATTTGGCACATTCGCCTTCATCCGCCGGAGTTCGCAGTTGTCCGGACAACTCGTCTGAGCTGCTCGACTCGTCCGCCGCAGTTCGCTGAAACCCGCCAAATATAAGGGGAAACTCGTTCCCAAGCTGAGAACGCGAGTTCGATTCTCGTCGCCCGCTCGAAGAACTCCCTGGTAGTAGCCCTAGAACGGCGAGTGGTTGACTGTCTTAAGTGGCTTCATCCCGCGGAACGTCCGCGATGACGTCGACTTGACACGTCGACTTGACTGGTGTGCGATCGTTTTCCAAGGCCTCAAATCTCACCGGGTTGATCACGACCTTCACTGTTCCCGTGCTGGCGATGCGGCGTCCTACCCAAGGTCGCCTCGTCATCTCTGCCGCGGCGCTGCTCGCGACGTCGGCCTGCTCGTAGCACCCGTGGCTGGCGCGCTCATCTGGATGGTCCTGTCTTGTCTCGGACAGGGCGCGGCGTTCAGCCTGGGACAGATCCGCGGCCCAGGGCTGAAGACCACGCCGACTAGTGAACATCATCCTAATCACTAACTGGTATAGTGATCAGTATATTGACCACGAGGAGAGAGAATTGTGTCCGCCTCGACCACGCCCACTGCCGTCTCGAGAGCCTTGCGCCAGCTGGGTGAACACGTCGCGACCTGGCGCAAACTGCAGGGGCTCACCACGACGATTCTCGCCGAGCGGGCTGGCATCGCGCGCGGCACGCTTCGCTCGATCGAGCAGGGTGTGGGGACGGCAAGCAGCGAGAGCCTCTGTCGCGTGCTGCGCGTGCTTGGTGTGATGGACCGAGTGGTTGAGGCGGCCGATCCATACACCACTGACGTCGGAAAGCTGAGGGCCGACGAGGTGCTTCCCAACCGTGTAAGGAGATAGCGATGGCACCCGAACGTGTCGAGGTGCTCGTTGGGATCGACGGCGACGATGTGCTGGCCGGGACTCTTCGCATCTATGAGCGAAGGGGCCAGAGCACTACCTTCGAGTACGACCGCGCCTACCTCGCCGATGCGCGCTCATATGCCCTCGACCCGGCGCTTCCGTTGGGCGCCGGCGTGTTCCAACCGCCGGCGGGAAAGGCGCTCTTCAATGCGTTCACTGACTGCGCGCCCGATCGATGGGGGCAGAACCTCATGCGCCGAAGCGAGCAGGAGCGCGCGAGGGCCGCCCACACCACGCCGCGCTCGCTCGGGCCAGTCGACTTCCTCCTCGGCACGAGGGACGAGTTGCGACAAGGCTCGACGAGGCTCCGCGATCCGACCACGAACTCGTACCTCGCCGAGGACGCCGTCGGCGTTCCCGAGCTTGTGCAGCTCGGGCGGCTCCTCACCGCGAGCGATCGAGTCGGTTCTGCGCAGCATACTGACCGGGCCATTCGAGACCTCATCGCGGCCGGCAGTTCCCTCGGCGGCGCGAGGCCTAAGGCCGCTATCCGCAAGCCCGACGGGACTCTCGCCATCGCCAAGTTACCGCGCGCTGAAGCGGACGAGTGGGACGTCGCAATGTGGGAGATGGTCGAGAACGAGCTCGCACAGCGCGCAGGGATCGATGTCGCGCGCGCCGAGCTGGTCCGGGTTGCCAATCGCAACGTCCTCCTCGTCGACCGTTTCGATCGAGTTGGCCCTAGACGGGCCGGCTTCGTCAGCGCGCTCACGATGCTCGAGGCGTCAGACGGCGATCACCGGAGCTACCTCGAGATCGCTGAGGTGCTAGAGACGATCTCGGACGCGCCAGGCCACGAGCTAGAGCAGCTGTTCCGCCGCGTAGTCTTCTCGGTGCTCACCGCCAATATCGACGATCATCTGCGTAACCACGGGTTCCTCCGTGAGGGGAGGGCGTGGATCCTCTCGCCCGCCTACGACCTCAACCCAAACCCGTACTCGACCGGCGTGCAGTCGACCTCCCCCGGTATCGACGACGCGACCGCAAGCGTGGAACTCGCGTGCTCGGTGGCGGGTTACTACCGTCTGACACTCGATCGGGCCAAGGAAATTGTCGCAGAGATCGAGTCGAGCACTGCGCAATGGCGGACCGTCGCCGCATCACTCCGGGCGAGTAGCACCGAGATTGAGCTCATGGCGCAGGCCTACGAGGGTGAACCGACTATCGAGGCTCGTCGTCTCATCTCGACCTGGCAATCCTGAAGTGCGTTGGCGGCACAGGAGTTCGGCCATTCCGATTGGTTCCCGCGAATATCCCGCGGACGCCGCCGATCATGGCCGTTCGCCAACGGGTGGATAACCTCGTGACCTGCCCTGATGGTTCGCCCCAGTACGCAAACGTTCGGCAGACCGCCCTTCCCAGCTGAGAACGCGAGTGCGAGTTCGATTCTCGTCGCCCGCTCGAAGAACGCCCTGGTAGTGGCCCCAAAAATGGCGAGTAGTCGACCGTCTTGAATGGCTTCATCCCGCGGAACGTCAGCGACGGACAAACCCCGCAGGGTGTTTTCGTGGGCAGAGCGGTCACGCTGTGCTGGTTGGAGGGAAATCCTGGGCGTCGTCACGTTGACTAGCAGCAAGGCGTTCGCCCCACTGTCGGGAGCGTCGACCGTACGCGCGGTTCCAGACGAGGTTAGGACCAGGTTGCAATCGGCAGCACATCTGAGGTCAGTTTGGCGATGTCTATTGAATTCGTCTCTTACGAGCGGTCTGGATGCCGGACTCGGCCAAGAACACGAAGAATGATCTGAAATGTGCGACGAAACCCGGGGTATCTCCCTGTGGTACGCGGTGCTCTCCCGCGATTGAGGGACTTCTGATCCACATCCAAGAGGCCTCGTTCGGGCGCGCCCGCCTCACCCAGACTGGCCGCTATTCCGTACGTCGTCATGTTCGGAGCCCGGCGACGGACCCTGACGTATCGTGCTGGCATGGGCGACGTAAGTGACGACCTCGAACGACGAGTCGAGGCTGCCGCGCGCGCCGGCGGGGTCGTGGCCGACCTCGATCAGGCAGAGATGGCTGCCCAAGCGCTTCTGGCCGTCGAGCTTGCGGAGCGTTTTCTTGGGCACCCCGAGGAGTTCGAGCTGTTCGCTGCCGAGCGGGACTACGAGTTCGACGACTGGCTGGTCAACTTGCCGAACGGCCTGGCCCGAGCAGGATTGGTCGACGAGGCGGTGAGGGTGGCCGACGCCCTGGTGACCCTGAACAGCGGCTTCGAGAGCGACTTTGCGTGCGGCGCGGCGACGATCCTTGCCCGAGCGGGACGCAAGGAGGAAGCCCGAGCCCGGATCAAGGTGAACGTCGGCCGCTTTGATGAGAACCCGTGGGCCTGGCTGGAGGCCGGTGAGGCCTTGGCGATCGTCGGCGACATCGAGGCTGCCGCGGCCGCGTACGGAAGGGCCGTGGACGTCGCCGAGCAACGCGATGACCCGACAGAGGTCTCCGACGTCCACGAGCACGTGTCCGGCTTCCTCGCCAGCCACCCTGAAGTGCCTACGACGCTTCGCGGACCCCGGACACGGGTCCGGGTCAGCCGTGACCCGGACGGGAGCGTGGTGGTTCGTGCAACCACGTCCCTGACCGGGTCGATGACGAAGGTCCCGCGCAACGCAACCTGTCCGTGCGGGAGCGGGCGCAAGTTCAAGCGTTGCTGCGGCGGCGCCGGATGAGCCCTGGGCGACCCCGGCGGGATCCGCAGGCGAAGACGAGCCGTCGTCCGGGATATCCCGCTCGGGAGCTCGACGAGCTCATCGCCGAGATCACCGTCGACGCGTACGGCGAGGACGAGGCCCTGACCGGCTTCGAGGTGGCATTCGACGACCTGGCGAGCTTCCCCGTGGCGGGAACGGTCGTCGGGGAGGAGGTCGAGGTGCTGTCGGTAGCGGTGGCCCACGGTCGACGCGAGCTCGTCGCCAGCTGTTCGCGCGGTGGCCGTCGCTACGACGTGGCGCTGCTCGATGTGGAGTGCTCCGGGGATTCCGACTTCGAGCGGATCCTCGCAGCGTACCGCCGATGGCTCGGATGCGAGTGACGGTCACCCGGCAGAGACCGCAAGGCCCGGGCACCCCTCCCATTGCCGAACGGGCGCCTCAGTTGGGCGCCGCTCGCTGTGGTGCGCATAACTCTCCTACTGTGGTAGTAGTGCTGTGCCATGCCCCGAGGAAGACCGTCGCCCAAGCTCGCAATCACAGTTGACTCTGAGGTCCACGAACGGGTCGTTGCGGCAGCGGCCGACGAGGGCGTGAGCGTGTCGGCTTGGCTGACCGCCGCGGCGCGACGGTCCCTTCGCGTCCGAGACGGGCTGCGCTCCGTCTCGGAGTGGGAGGAGGAGCACGGCGCGTTCAGCGACGCCGAGATCGAAGCAGCCCGGCGACGCGTCGCGAACGAGGTCGTCGCTACCGCCCACACTCGCTCGGCGTGAGCATCGTCTACGACGCGGGCGTGCTCGTCGCTGCCGAGCGTGACGATCGCAACGTTTGGGCCGATCACCGTATCCGCCTCGAGGTCGGGGCTGTGCCGACGACGACGGCGCCCGTGGTCGCCCAGGTGAGCCGCTCGGCTCGGCAGGTACAGCTGCGGCGGTTCTTACGGGGCTGTGAAATCGCGGCGTTCTCGCCACAGCAGGCCGATGAGGTGGGAGAGCTGCTTGCCAAGGCAGGAGCTTTTGATGTTGTCGACGCGCATGTCGTCGTCATCGCGGCCACGACAGGCTCGCCCGTGCTCACCTCGGACCCTGATGACCTCCGTCGGTTGTCGAACGACCTGCCCGCCCCGGTCGTGATCCGGCGGATCTGAACCTGCACCCGTCTAGGACGGCGAACTTGCGGTCCGCGAACTCGTCGTCCTCAGAGATCTGACGCCCAACGCCTCCGGCGCGTCGTGGTTCGAGTTTGCACGGACGGATCTATCGGCGGCGACCTCCGTCGTCCGACGCCGCGCCAGAATGGAGTTCGATGGGCTCGGAGGAGCTGAGTGAACGGGTGGCGCGCTCGGCCGCGGAGGTGCTGGCCGAAAAGGGCTATGTCGCCCCGCTCGACGTCCTCGTCCGGATGGGCTGGCTCGCCCCCGCCCGCGTCCAGGAGTGGCGCCAGGGTCGGGTGCCGTGCCTCGAGCGCGTGGTGCAGGCCAATCTCAGCAAGATCTCCGACGCGATGCGCCTGCTCCGGCGATGGGCGGTGGACAATGGGTTGCACCCGAGCGAGACGGCCTACGTTGCACGCACCCGCGACCGGCGGCGCCTGCAGTTCTCTGTGACCGGGAAGGCGGAGATCGAGCTCGCCTACCGCACCCACTGGGTCTCCCCGGCCCTGTCGGAGGCCAAACGGAGTCGCCTCGCCGAGGCGCAGTCTCGCCCGCCCGAGCTGGTGGTCGTCTCCGCCGTCGGCGACTTCACCTGCCCGCAGTGCTCGGGGAGCGACGACCTTCTCATCATGGAGGGTGAGGGGCCGCTCTGCATGGACTGCGCCGACCTCGGCCACCTCGTCTTCCTGCCACGCGGCGATGCCGCGCTCACCCGCCGGGCGAAGAGAGCGAGCGGCCTGTCCGCCGTGGTCGTACGCTTCAGCCGAGCCCGCAAGCGCTATGAGCGCCAGGGCCTCCTCGTCGAGCCCGAGGCGCTCGAGCAGGCGGAGCTCGAATGCCTGGAGGACAACGACGTACGGCTCCGCCGTCGCGTGCGCGACGAGCAACGGCGGGGTGGCGAAGACCGGGACCTGCATGTCCGCTTCGCCGCGTCGATCGCGGAGCTCTTCCCGGGCTGTCCCCCCGAGCGGGCCGAGGCCATCGCCGCGCACGCAGCGTCAAGGGGTAGCGGCCGTGTCGGTCGCAGCGCCGCCGGTCGTGCCCTCGACCCCGAAGCGGTCACCCTCGCCGTCGTCTCCTCTGTGCGTCATCGTGACACCAGGTACGACCTGCTGTTGATGTCGGGGGTCGAACGCGCCGAGGCCCGGGCCCAGGTACGCTCCGACGTCGAGCGCGTCCTCGATGAGTGGCGCTCGGTCGTATCGAACACGGGCGGCTGATCGCTCGCGTCAGCCTTCCTGCGTCGTTGTCGGCCCGGCCACGACCCGCTGGTAATGACCGATCCGGAGCTCGGTCGGCGGCGTTTTGCCCCCGCCCACTCACCCACATGCCGGTCCGTAGTCGTCGTTCCGCGCTGGCTCAGCTGGTCCGTGGGCGGTGCTCGGCGCCGCTGTTCTGGCTCGAGTGGGCTCGTCTACGAGCGTTTCATCCGGCGGCTTGGCCGGGATCTTCGAGCCCGACAGCTCGTTTCATGGCGTCTCGAAGTTGGCCTGCATCGAGTTGCTGGAGAGCATTTGCGAGGCCTTCGTCGGCGATGAGGGTTGTGGTCTCACCAATCGTGATCGCAACGCTTTGCGGGGTGGGGCTGGCGTCGCTGGTGTCGGACAGGTTTGTCGCATCCAGCGCCGCGGTGACCGCTTCTAGGGCTATCCCCAGGCTGGTGAGGGCACGGGCGGCCTGGCTGTCGGTGTCGGCCAGCATCGAAGTGAGGAGGTGACCGGTGGTCATCGGGGTCTGGCCGGTCTGACGGCGAGCCCGGTCAAGGGCTGACTGGAGGCCTGAGGAGCGCATGGGAGGTCCTGAGGTGGCTCCAGCGAGCATTTCTGTGAGCCGGTTGTGGACCTCGGCGGTGCTGACGCCGAGCAGGTCGTCAAGAGACTGGCTTCGTGTCTCGGCTTCCTGTTGCACGCCGAAGAAGAGGTGCTCGGTCCCGATGTAGTTATGACCAAGGGCCAAGGCCGCGCGCAGCGAGAGTTCGAGACACTTCTTGGCCTCGACGCTGAAGGGCACCCTGTCCACTTTCTTGGCCGATGCCTTGCTCTGGGTTCGGGACGAGACGATCTGGCGCAGTGTGGCACCGTCAACACCTGCCTGGGCCATGGCGTTGGCGGCCATACCCTCGCCTTGTTGCAACCCGAGCAGAAGGTGGTCGGGGTTGATCTGGGGGTGGCCCATTTCTCGGGCGGCGTCCTGTGCCAGGACGATGACTCGGCGGGCTCGGGGAGTGAATCTCTCGAACATGCTGCTACTGTAGGAGCCATGTCAAGTCCCTATCAGATGATAGGGCGGCCCGGAGTGGTCCGGCAAGGGTGGTGATGACAGGGTGGACCAGGCCGCAGACGAGACGACCGGCGACGAGTGGGATCGCCTCCTAAGTGACTTGGCCAACCAACCCGTTGAGGAAGGCTGGGTCACCTTGGAAGAGGCGGTGGCCGCCACCGGGGTGTCACGCTCGACCCTCCGGTCGTGGTATCGCTCCGGGCGCATCCCGGCGCGGATGGTTGCCGGCGTACATGGACCGCAGCGCATCGTTCCGCTCGCCGCGGTCATCGATCGGGCGCTGGGGTCAACGCGGTCGCGCCGCCAACTCGAACAGGCACGGTCCCTCCAGGCCGAAGTGGAGGAACTGCGCGATCGCCTTGACCGAGTCGAGCGGCACTTAGGACTGACCTAGCGGCACACACCGTCGGTCCGCCTAGTTCCCCGCCAAGCCAAGACGAGGCAGGGATAGGCCTTTGACGAAGTTCAGGGCGCACATATCGACGCCGGCAGGTCTTGCTGTGCACCGACTCGCAACGGCGTTAGGAGCGCCTGCCGGGCGGATCACCCGAACAGTCGATCGGGCGCGCCGTCCTGGTTCGCCATTGCTTCTCCGCGCCAATACCGATGGATCTGGGCTGCGGAATAGTTCAACCATCTTCGAACAGCTGGCGGGCCCCGTGGCTCGCGCGATGTCGGAAGGCGAGCCCGACCGGTCGACAGGGCGCGCTGCGCACCTCTTCGCCGACCAGATCGATGCCCGCCTCGACGGCCCGCAATATGGTGCTGTCCGTGACCGATCCCGACATCGGCTTCCCTGAGGCCAACCCCGACGATCGAGAGCTGCTCCTGGCCTGGCTTGGTTACCTGCGAGGCGCTGTACTGCGGAAGGCCGCGGGCATAAGCGAAGATCAGGCCGATTGGACGCCCGACGGGAGGCTGATCTCGATCAAGGGAGTCCTGAACCACCTGACCAGAGTCGAATGGCGCTGGATCGATGGCGGCATGTTCGGCGAGGAGGTGACCAGGGAGGAGGCCGAGTTCAGGCCCGGCCCGGAGCTGAGCATCGAAGCCGCCCTGACCGTCTACCGCAAGCGGGGCGAGGCCACCGACGCTGCAGTCCGGGCGATGTCACTCACGGAGCCTTGCCGCGGATGGGGAGGCCAAGGCAAGGATCTGCGTTGGGTGCTGCTCCACCTGATCAACGAGACTGCTCGGCACGCGGGACACGCCGACGCGACGCGAGAGCTGCTCGACGGCACCACGGGGGAGTGACGTTCTGGGCCGCCCGGTCAACACGCCGACCCGTCGATTCGTGGTCTTGGTGCCTCTGCGTTTCCAGGTGTCGGGGCGACATTCTGCTCTCGCGCGTAAGCGCAAGCCTTCGCAAACGCCGCGCGTAACCTTCCTTTCGTGACAAGTCCAGAGGTTTTCACCGTCACGGGTTCGATCGCGATCGCCGGTACGGCCTCATGTCTGCTGACACTCGTCGTTCTCCACGTGCTTCCGACCGGACTCTCGCCCCTCACGAATCCAGTGAGCCAATACGGGATCACGTCCTACCGGCTCGGTTATCGGGTTCAGACAATCGCGATGGGAATCGCCGCCATCGCTGCAGCAATCGGAATCTCCAAGCTCAGTATCCGTGGTGGTCCGCTCGTTGTTGTCCTCCTCGTGATCTTCGGTGCCGCGCGTCTCGCCATCAGTTGGTTCCCAATGGACGTTCCCGGCGCAGCACGCACCGAGCCCGGCCGCCGGCACGGAGTGCTCGCGCTCGCGGCGTTCGGAGGCGCCACTCTCGCTGCACTGCGGCTCGGGACCGATCTCAGTGGATCGAACGTATGGGTGCAGGCGCGCTGGCCGATCGCCGGGCTCGGGATTGCGATGCTCGTAAGCCTGCTCTCGATGGGTGCAACCCGGCGAAGCGAATCGATGCGCCACTATTTCGGCCTCGTGGAGAGAGCCTTCTACGCAGGAACGATTGGCTTCTTGTTCGTCGTGGCGATCGAGCTGGTCAGGACGCGTTGAGTGCGCGTCGCCGAAAGGTCTCAATCTGAGTCTGCCAGCAATCGACGTTCCGAGACGTCGATCTGGGCGGGTCAGGAGCTCGGCTCAGAGCGTGATTCGGGGCGTCGTTATGCGCTTGTTTCCGCGTGAATTCCGATCGGGTGATGGCTTCGCGAGTCCCACAGTGTTCGCGATTGTTAGCCGACCTACTCCGGCACGTGCAGTGCGGCTGGGCGCAAGCAGCGCGTTGCCCGGGCCTCCGGATGAACAGGATGGACGCTGATGCGCCGACCGCTATCTGCCGGTGCGCTCGCGGTGCCTGCACCCCGGCCAGCAGCAGGGCCGACGCCGGCCTTCCTCCAGTTCCTCCTGGGTCCGGCGAATGCGCCGTTCTCGGGTCATCTCCTGCTTGGCATCCTCGACCCAGCAGATGAACTCGTTGCGGGCCAGAGGCGTGATGTCCTTCCAAGCATCGAGTGCCGTGGGGTTGGCGATCAGCGCCTTGAGCAGGTCCGCGGGAAGCTTGTGCACCACCCCACCGGGCACTCGGTGGCTGCTCACAGGGGCAGGGTAGCGGTCCAGGGGCGAGCCTGTTGTCGCGGGCACACTCGGTGGCTCGACGATCCGGCGTGGTTCACGCGGACGCTGGTGGTCTTCCTTGGCTGATCGCTTCGAGCAGCAGCTTCGCGGCCACCGTCGCTCCGTCGGTGCGGATCGTGCCGGCCACGGCGGTTGCTCGTTGGCGGGTCTCGGGGGCCAGGGCCGTCCTGAGCGCATCCGACAGGGACTCGGTGGTCGGAGCCGGGCCGTCGTGTGCCGCGCCGATGCCCAGGTCGGCCACCCGGCCAGCCCAGTATGGCTGGTCCGCCATCTGGGGTATCACCACCTGCGGCGCGCCGGCCCGGGCGGCTGTCGTCGTCGTCCCCGCGCCGCCGTGGTGTACGACGGCGGCCACCCGGGCAAACAGTGCCTGCTGGTTGACCTCGCCGACACCGAAGCAGTCGTCCCGGTCGTCCGTCAGGGCCAGGTCGGCCCAGCCGCGGGCAACGAGCGCGCGACGGCCCTGCGCCCGGATCGCCTCGATGGCCACCCGGGCGATGTCCGTCGGGGCGCGCATGCTGCCGAAGCCCACGTACACCGGTGGTGTGCCGGCGTCCAGGAACGCCACCAACTCGGCCGGGAGCGGGCGCTTGTCCGGAAGGATCCACGTTCCCGTTTGCACGACCTCGAGATCCGCCGGCTCCTGCCACGGACCCAGGGTTGGGTCCGCCGCCAGCCAGGGGTGGTCGGTGAAGCCGAAGTTGTAGACGTTGTCCACCGGCGGCAGGCCGATCGACGCCCGGCGGGTGTTGAGCGCCTCGCCGAACAGCTCGTTCGCGACCTGGGCGTTCAGGTCCCACAGCACCCGGTTGTCGGTCACCTCCGGTGGGAACGGCCGACCGGGAAACGGCGTCGGAGGGTGATGCGGCGATGGCAGAAAGATCGGACAGTAGGCCGCGTAGACGTGGCGGATGCCGAGCTTCTCGGTCACCGACCGCGCGCTCGCCGCGGCCGGCAGCAGGCCGGACGCCACCAGCGCATCGCATCCCTCTGCTGCTGCGGCGAGCCTGTCGAACTGCACGGCCATCAACTCGGCCGCGAGCCGGGGCAGGTCGGGCGGCGGCGGCGGCGTCCCGTGCACCAGCGGGCGCACCGGGGGGCCGGCCGGCACCAGGGGCACGCCGACCTCGGCCAGCCGCTCCGCGCACCGGTCTAAGCCGGAGAAGTCCGGCGGCGCGCAAATCCGCACCTCCGCGCCAAGTTCGCGCAACCTCACCGCGAGTCCCACCAGCGGTTCGACGTCCCCGCGCCCCCCATACGTTGACAACAACACACGCATTTCTCGACCCCCATCTCCGTAGGCCCGGCCTCGACCGTAGATTGTGCAGCACGGCCCTGGGTCTTGCCGCAAGCTACCGGTGCGCTAGAGCTGAAGTTGGCAGGGAGTGGGTCCTTTGGGTCCTGTCCTTGCCTTTCCCTCTGCCCACGTTTCCGCTGTGGGCGCAGAAGCCCTTGTGAAGCGGTGGTGCGGCGGTGGCACCGTGGGCCCAGGAGGTTCTTTCCCATTGGGCCGCACGCCGTCTTGAGACGCGGGGCGAGTTCGGTCGCGGCTGGACATTCAGGACCGCTCGGGAATGCCGGGACTGGGGCGGTGTCTCCACGTAGCGGCAGCGCAGCTCGGCCCTCGTGCGGACGTCACAGAGTCGGGCGAGGATCCAAAACGTGCTCTCCGACTACAGGCGGGTCACATCTCCGCAGCAGCGTGTGAGCGGAGGTACTCGCGCAGGTAGGGCAGCGCGAAGTCGACGTAGCCGCGACGAACGGGCTCGATGAGCTCGGCGGCAATGAGACGGAGGCGATACTGACTCGCATAATTCACGTCGACGTCGAGGCGTCGCTGGATGTCCGCCATCTTCGAGGGTCCGTCATCCCTCGCCATCGCTAACAGGAAGGACTTGTCGATGTCAGACGCGTCGGCGAGCGCCGGCTCGTGCACAAGCGAGCCGAGCCGTCGGAGCGCGTCCGTGACGCCGAGGCGAGCGTCGTCCATCGAGACCTCGGGCGCCGACGGATGACGGCGCCACACCCTCGCGCCGACGAGCTGGATGAGGAACGGGTAGCCGCGAGTTCCCTCGACCATCTCAGCGAGCACGTCATCGGCGAGCTGACGCCCGTTCGCCTCGACCGGTTCCCGGATCGCGCGGGCCACGTCCTCGCGACCGACCGAACCCAGGTGGTGGCGCTCCGCCCGCCGGAGGAAGGTGAGCACCTCGTCGTTCACGACGTCGCTAACGGCCAAGGCCAAGCCGGCACCCACGAAGGCGAGCTCGCGCTCTTCCCTGAAGGCGTGCTGCACCGTCGTGGCGAGCTCGCGGAGCTCGCCGATCTGGTTCCGATGAATCTCGTCGAGGGTGATGAGGAGCCCGGCACCGTTCTCGGCGAGCAGGTCGGTGAGGAGTGCCGCTTGGTTGCGCAAGCCGGCGTCGGCCAGATGCGCTTCGACGGCACTCCAGGTCGCTCCGCCCGCGCCGAGCGGTCCGGTGATGCCAGTCAGCCGACGTCGCACGGCGCCGGGATCGAAGTCCCTGAGCAGGCCGGGAAGATGCTGCCGGACGATCCGATCGACGAACCCCGGCGAGGCCGTCTCGCTGATGACCACCCACCCTTGCTCACGGGCACGGTCCTCCACGGCGTTCAGCATCACCGTCTTTCCGGAGCCCCTCGCCCCCGTGTAGATCGTCGCTCGCGCCGCAGAGCCTGGGCCGTCTTCGAGCGCCTCGGCGAATTCATCGAGCAGGTCGTCGCGTCCGACCAACAGCGGCGGGCTGACACCGAAGCTCGGCTTGAAGGGGTTGGGCACGAGCCCATCATACCGGCTCCTTTAGAGTCCTTTAGAGTCTTTAGAGATCGTTAGAGATGTGGCACCCAGTCCACCTCGGTCAGGCCGCCGCCAGCCTGGTGCCGTGCGTGATCCGTGCGCGAACGTGTGGACAATCGGGCGCAATCCCGGTCATCGACGGTCACTTGTGGGGCGCCAGAAAGGCCGCCTACGCTGCGCTCATGCCCCCTGACGTGCATGTCGACGACGCCGGCCGGAGGGCTTCCCGCTGAGAACGCGAGTTCGGTTCTCGTTGTCCGCTCCGTCTGAGCAAAGACTCATGCTCACTAGCAC
>Ga0224534_1000219_pt1 | contig 39172 bp, 45 predicted proteins | sample 714E12024metaG_FD_172012 | JGI IMG/M metagenome (GOLD analysis project Ga0224534, IMG submission 172012) | Peat soil microbial communities from Stordalen Mire, Sweden - 717 E1 20-24 | ecosystem: Environmental > Terrestrial > Soil > Wetlands > Peat | place: Sweden: Norrbotten County, Stordalen... | reverse complement strand
GCTGAGCGATCTCAGCGACCAACTCCTTGTAGGAGTTGGGTTCTCCGCCCGAAGATGTGATGCGCGCCGGAATTCCCAACAATACGTTCAGGGTCTGCTCAGGTGGTGGACCCCGCTATCCAAGTACCCAGCGAGCACACCCACGCCGATCCCGATCACGACTAGCACGGCCACGATAAACATGGTTATCGGGTACGTAACCGTGCGCATCACGCCGCCCGCAGCGAGTACAAGATGGTCCGTGCGACCATGCCGTTTCCCGCCAACCCGATGGAGACGTACACCGGCTGCTTGTGCCCCGGCACCGTGACCTTGAGGACCAGGATGGAGTACGCGGGTAAGGTTGCCGGACATGCGGCCAGGCCGTGGAGGTCAAGGCAATGCTTCGAGAACGCCAGGTGCAGGCCCTCCGCGGCGAGTTCGCTGAGTGTCTTAGACCCGGCGTCAACTTCGACACCGTCTCCTGGGTAGACGGGTCCGGGGTTTCTCCGCGCCGAACACGAGAAGCCAGCCAGGAACCGGTCGGTGCTCAGAACCACCTCTCCTCCGCCCACTCCTTCGTTGAAGAAGTCCACACCCGGTGTGTTGCAGGGATCGCCGACTCCGTAGTTGTAAGAGGTCCGGGTTACCGGCCACCGCGCGGGCGCTGCGAACGAAAGCCCGTGGTATGTAAGTGTCTTCCAGTCCGGTGGGACTGCTGGCGTGGAACCGGACGCAAGGGCCATGGCGCGGGGTGAACGCGTGAGCGTGGCGAGGATGCGTTTTGCCAGCGGACCCTGCGCGATGACTTCCACCCCGAGCGACGCAGCGTAGTAACCGGCATAGGTGACTGCGGTCAGGAGACGGTAGACGCGTACTCCGTTGAGCATCGTGGACTTCCGTACGAACGCAACCGACAGTCGTTTACGGATCGAGACCAAGAAGACCATGGTGGGATGACGCTCGACAAGACAGTGGAGCGTGAAACCTGGGGGCGCGTCGACCAGAAGCCCGCCCCGCCCAGAAGCCAAAGCCCCTTTGCAAGGAAAGCCCTGGCCCGGATAGGCGATGGGGAAGTCTGGCGGCACCGAAACTTGCGCATCTCCGTAGGCCACCGGTATCCACCCGACTGGTGTGGCAGAGAGGTCTACGGCGGGGAGCGGTTTGGACGGGACCGGAACCCTCGTGGTCGTTGGCACAAGGGCCTCGGGGCTGGTGCACGCGGCGAGGACTAACGCCACAACTACCACTGCGACCGCGCCGAGCTTGCGCACCGCGCTCATGGTCTCACGAAGCGTCTCATCGCTCACCCCCAGCCTCTACACGGGCACAGCACTTGCGGAGACACCATCTACGAGGACCCGGCTTCCGATTGGCTTGGTAAGCCTGACGGACAAGTGGTCCAGGTATCCCGGCAGTAAACAAAGAACACCTGAGGGTATGACTCGCGTCTCGGCGACGAACACGACGACGATGGCCGTCTCCTGAACGACACGCGCCTGGTAAGTATCGTCACAGCCCCTCGTCCCAACGGGACCGCCGACGAATCCAACGGTTATGGTGCGACCCCCATCCCCGAGAACCGCCGAGCCAACTGACACGTTCCGTCCAGGTCGAGGCTCGGAGACATGACGCGGCTGGAACAGGTCCGATGGCGAGAGCGCGAGCACCGACGCGGTTCCGTTCAGCCCCGAGACGGTGAATAGCCACGCCGGAAAGCGCATGGTCCCGTGCGCGGTCTCCCAGATGTCCGTGCCGAGATGCACACGGAGAACCTTGTCAGACGGTCCCGCATACATCCCCTGCGCCGGCGGCGTTGGCGTCGCTAGAAAATGGAACGCCTGCCGCGCGGAGATGATGACCCAGCGTCCCTCTCGTGCCGGAGACGAAGGGAACCTAAAAGGAGGTTTGACGCGCCCGAAGCCGAAGGCGATCTTCGCGTCGCCACTTACGAAGCCAGCGCCGCTCAACTGGACTGTTGGAGCTACCAGACTGGGAGGGCTGGAACCCCCAACGCCAGCCCACGCTGTGTTTGCTGCGGCCAGCTCTTGCCTTTCCAGAAAAGAAAGGTTGGCGGTTCCGGTTACGACACCGGTGCCCTTGGTGGTCGTTGGGGCAACCGTCTGGGTGCTGGTGCACGCGGCGAGCATCAGTGTCATGACCACCGGCACGAGGGCGCGGAACTTCACCGTGGTCATGTTCCCACGAAGCCCGCACATGATGGTTCCGCGTACCGTTGCACGTCCTAAATGCAGGGGTTCCAGAAGTTGACAGTGACGATGTGACCGGCCTGTACTGTCACACCCTTGGAACCCCACCAACCCGTCAGGCGGTACGTCCCAGGACTGACTGAGAACCGGTACTTGGTACCCCAGACCACCGTCTCCGAGGCAACGCGCTTTGACCCTGAGTAGAGGCTCACCTTCACCTTCACATGGAGAATCTCCACTTGAACTCCCTCGCAGACTTCGGCAACCCCGGTCACGATGCCGGTGGGCTTGGGGGTTGTCCGGGTTGGAGACGCCGGTCGCAACGAATCCAGGATGGTCCTGGCTGTCATGCCGTTGCCTACCAAGCCGATGGAGACGAAGACGGGCTTCGAGCGCCCTGGTACGTTTACTCGAACGACGAGGATGGAGTACGCGGGCGAGGTCGCCGGGCACGCCGTCAAACCGTGGAGGACGAGGCAGTGAGCCGAAAAGGACAGCGTGACCAACGGCTCGGTGCGCAACCCAAGATCGACCTGGATGCCGTTTCTCCCTGGCTTAGCATTCGGTGCGGGCAGCGCGCAGGGGTAGTGCAATGGGCGCACGTCGGTGCTCAAGGTCACCGCGGTGTTGACAAACTCGACACCGGACATGGGGCCACAGATGCCAAGTCCCGGCGTGAGCTGGGTCTGGTAAATGGGCCAGTTTGCCGGGACGGAGAACTGCAGCCCGGCGAAGCTCACCGAACGCCATGACGACGGGACTGCCGGTGAAGACCCCGGTGCGAGTACGACCGAGCGCGGTGACCAGGCGAGCGTGTGCAGGACTCGTTGGCCGAGCGGCCCGTCAACGGTGATTTCAACGCCGAGCGATGGAACCAAGTAACTGCTCTGCGGTCCCGTGGGGTAGGGGTAAACGAGGATGCCGTTGATGACCTCTGGGTGACCGAGGACGCTGCTGAGTGGAGACGTTGGCGGTCCGAACCTGACCGTGGTGCTCGGACCGGGAGCGGTCTCCACCGGACAGTGGAAGACACCGGGGAGTGGATTGACGAATACCTCTCCCGGCGACGAGCCAGTAGGGCACGAGTTGTAGAGAACCCACCAGGTGGCAGGTACCGATATTTGCACGTTGCCGAAGACAACCGGCACCCACCCGGCTGGTGTGGCCAAGAGGTCAACCGCCGGGAGCACCTTGGCCGTGGTCGGCACTGTTGTTGTAGCGAAGGTCTGCGAGCTAGTGAACACGGTGAGCGCTACGGCTATGACCACCATCGCGAGCGCGCGCAACTTCATTGTCGTCATGCTCCCATGAAGCCCTGACAGGATGGGTTCGCGTACGACGGTGGCACCCCCCATCAAGACGGCGCGGTCATCACGAGAGTTGACAGATCACTTCGACACCACCCAGAGCCTTCTTCCCAGCCTTGACACGCACAGGTTGGTCCGCCGCGCATGTCCCCTCCACTCCGTTGACCGAGAACATCGGACTGCGTCCGGTCAGTCGGTACAACCCTGCTGGCAGCCAGAGCACGAACTTGCCGCCCTTACCGACCGTTACCGTGAACTTGTGCCCGGCTGAGTTCTGAGCCGTCACCTGACCCGGCAGCGGTCTGGGTGAACCGGGGGCTGGGCCTCCTACTGCGACGAAGCTGCCCGTGACCGAACCCAGAGTCTCGCTCGAAGACACTGCTCGCAACGAGTACAGGATGGTCCGGGCGGTCATGCCGTTCCCTGTCAACCCGATAGAGACGAAGACCGGCTGCCGATGCCCCGGCGCTGTCACCCTGAGGACAAGGATGGAGTACGCGGGTGAGCTTGCCGGACATGCGGTCAAACCGTGCAGGTCAAGGCAATGCTTCGAGAACGCCAGGTGCAGGCCCTCCGTGGCGAGTTCGCTGAGCGTATTGGACCCGGCGTCAACTTCGACTCCGTCTCCTGGGTAGACGGGTTCCTGGTTCCCTGATTCGAACGGGCACGGGAAGGCGGCCAAGCCAATGTCGGTGCTCAGAACTACCTCTCCCCCGCCCACTCCTCCATCGACAAAGGCCACACCCGGCGACGAGGCGCAGGGCATTTCGACGCCGTAGTTGAGCAAGGTCCGAGTTACCGGCCACCACGCGGGCGCTGTGAACGAAAGCCCGTGGAAGCTCAAGGTGTGCCAGCCGTACTGGACCGCAGGTCCTGGGCCAGAAGCCAGAGCGATGACACGAGGCGAGCGGGTCAGGGTGTGCAGGACCCGTTGCGCAAGCGGCCCGCTAGCGCCGAACTGAAGGCGAAGCGATGGAACGAAGTAGGTTCCGAGGTCGTCGTAAACCGAGAACCCGCTGATGACCGTCCGATGCTTGTAGCCGCTCCCTAGTTTGGTAAGCAGATTCAGCCAAACCATCGTCTTCGGGCCTTGGCTACCAGCCCCCTCGTTGCGACAGATTGCAAGTTGTGGATTAACGAGAACCTCTCCCTGCGGCGAACCAGTTGGGCACTCCGAGGAGTTGTAGAGAACCCTCCAGGTCGAGGGAACCGAAATCTGCGCATCGCCGAAGGCCACGGGCATCCATCCGCCTGGTGTGGCTGACACGTCAACGGCAGGGAGCGGCTTGGTTGTGGCCACCGTCGTGGTGGTCGTGGTGGTTAGGACGACGGTCTGGGAACTTGTGCACGCGGCGAGGGCCAGTGTCAGGACCACCGGCACAAGGACGCGCAACCTCACTGTGGTCATCGTCCCATGAAGTCGCGAGAGGACGGGTTCGCGTACCGTCGCCAGCCTCTAGTCACAGGCGTCGAAGAAGTCGGCAGTGACCCTGTGGCCAGCCCGTACCGTCACACCCTTGGTACCCCACCAGCCTGTCACGCGGTACGACCCAGGAGAGACTGAGAAACGGTACTTGGCACCTGAGCGGACCGTCTCCGAAGCGGCAAGGCTCGGTCCTGAATAGAGGCTCACCCTCACATGGAGAACCTCACCAGGCGGGAGTGCGAGTCCCTGACAGGCGTAAGCGACTCCGGTCACGACGCCAGTCGGTCCAGCGGCGCTCGTTGTGCAACCGGCCAGTGCCACCGTCATGGCCACTGTCGCGATAGCGCCAAGCCTGCGCATTCTCCTCGTCGTGGCACGAAGTGTCTCAGTCAAGTGAGCTTGATCCAGGTTGTCCCGTTGGTCGTGCGGTACAGGCCGTAGCCAGGAAGCGGTAGCCAGGCATCGGTCAATCCGGCCGTGACGAGTCGGGTGCCGTAGCCGCCTGTTGCAATACCCGCGACCGTCGTCCAGTCGCTACCTCCGTCGCTACTGCTCTCGATCCCGCCCACTGCGCCCAGCAGCCAGAGCACATGACCGTTGCCGCTGATAGTGAGGTCAAAGGCCATCTCGGGCTCTAAGGCTCCTCGGTTGGGTCCCTCCGGGCTGCCCTCGGCGACAAGCGTCCAGTTGGTTCCCTGGTCAGCGGTCGTATAGAGGACTGTCCGACCCTGGTTCATCCCGCCGTCAAGCTGGCAGTAGAGGAACCAGTGAGTTGTACTGGCCACGAGGCCAGTGGGCACGAGTCCTTCACAAGGATCGTCGAGGACCTTCCATTGCTTGCCGCTGTCAGCGGTAAGAAGGAGGCTCGATGGCGAGCCTTCGCCACCTTCCTCGGCGACAGCAGAGGCGGGTCCGAGACGGTCGAACAGCGTGGCGGCTCGGGTGCTTGCGGAGATTCCTTGCGAGGCACGAATACCTTTTGTCGGGATGGGTGTCTCGCTCTCAGGTGTCAGGTGTCCGAGCGGGTAAGTGAGGAGCCTGCTCGGGCACAGCCCATCTGGCGGCAACAGTGGCGCTGGGCAGAACTCCGAGACGAGCCATAAGGACGAGCCTGCGAGCGAGAGGGCCGTCGGCCAGCCGGAGGTATGCAGTGACGACCACGTTCGCCCGGCATCGTCAGTGAACAAAGTTTCGGGCGGGTCAGTGCTCTGCACGTAGCCCTCGTTCGAGTTCCCGAACGCCAGTTGCAGTGCGTAAGTCGCTCCGGGGTGGAAGTTGGCGGGAAGCTTGCCCGTGGTCCGCCAGGTCTGTCCGCCGTCGCTCGTAGCAGCCAGGTAGTCACGGAATCGGGCAGGAACGCCCGCTGTGCAGTTGTGCTTGCACACCGGAGGTAAGGGCGAGAACACAACCGCAACCCCTGAGCGGGCGTTGAACATCTCCAGATTGAGCACGTATGTCGCCGGGATGGCCGAACCACTACGTCCTGAAGCTGCGGCGGTCGAACTGGTACAAGCGGTAGAGATCAGCGCCATGACCACTGTCGCGATAGCGCCAAGTCTGCGAACCATAGCCGTCCTCTTATCTAGACGCTCGGGGCTTTCACCGGCTGCCAGGAGCGTCCGCTGTTCGTAGTGCGCCACATCAGGTTGGGTGGGTTTGGCCCGACTGACGATGCCTGATAGTTCCAAGGCAACGGTTTGACGGGCGGGAGGAACGCGTTAGCCGATACGTGGGGCGAGTACGACGTGAGCGTCACCGTGACGGGCCAGGCGGGACCCGAGCCTGAGTAGTAGCCAATAAGGCCGTCGGAGAAAAAGCACGCCGTTGCCGTGTGACCGAACAACAGGCAGGGAAGGCGCTCGCCATCAATGACCTTGTAACCGTCGTCAGCAGCGCGACCGATGAGAGGTAGGCCGAGCACCTGGACAAGCAGTGAAGGCCAGTCGTCATCGTTGAACATCAACTGAGGGCCGTTGCCCTCGGGCGGCACAAACTGACATGTCCATCTGCTGCGGTCGTCTTGCCGCTGGCACTGAGTCCAGTGGTCATACCTGGCTGGAGGAGCGAAGTACTCAGATGTCGCCGAGCTTGCTTGCGCTGGGTGACGATAGGCGAGGTCAGGAAACTGCGAAGGTTGCGCTGGCGTCAGGTCGTTCTCCCGCTGGGCTACAAAGACCGTGGAGTGCCGCGAGCGCGCAGTCGGCCAGCCTACGGCTTGATAGGTCACCGTCATGGTGGTCAGGGACATCCGTTGCGCGTTCTGTAGCAGCGCGGCGACGGCCTTGGGCGAAGTCGGCAACGGCGGAGTTGAAGTCGTCGAGATGGTGCAGGCGGCGAGCGTCAGCATCATGGCCAAGACGGAAAGGACGCGGCGAAAGGACCTCATCATCTCAGGAGGCGGGTGCAACGTCCACGCCGACCATGCCCAGCACCACTGAGCGGGTCACGACAGGCGATACATCCACAGGCGGCGGCGAGTCGCAAGCGTTCATGCCGTCTGGCTCAAGGGGCACCTTGAAGACGGCGTCGGACAGCCCCGGTAGCGTGACTTGTAGGAGGGTCACCACTTGGCATGTCTCATGACCGGCTGGAAAGTCCCTGCTCGTGATCACGATTCCTGCACTAAAGGCGGGGTAGGTGCGACCAAGTACGTCGCTGACCGACTTTCCCTTGTGCAGAAGGACCACAGGGGAACTAGCGGGAAAAGCTTCTGGGGGTCCTCCGTACCCCAGCTCCACCGACAGCCGCATGTACTTACCCGACTTGCCGGTCGTAAAGAAGCTGATCTTCGGACGACCGCTCAGCCAGCAGGGCGTGGCGGACTTGTTATCGATCCCGATGCCGGTGATCGCGGTTCCCGCCGCTCCGGAACCTCCGAACAAGACGACGAGAAGTTGAGATACCGAGCACCGCAGCACACCCGGCGCTCTGGTCGTTCCCATTGTCACGAGTCTCCAGCGAGTCCCGGCATCAACCGACCACCAGAGATTCGATCCCCCACCCGTGGCAAAGGCCATACCTGCTGGACCGACCCCCACCGGTTCGCCCAGAAACTGCCTGTTGCCGACGATGACCCTTGCAAACAAGGCTCCGCCGTTGGTACTTCGAAGGAGATATTCGGGTCCTGTGCCCTGGCACAGGCCGATCACGACCTTTGACGACAAGGCGGCAAAGCTTCCCTCGGGACAGCCGTCCAGTTGCACGGTGTCGAGACCCTCAGGTGTCGGGACGAAGCTACGGCCTGCGTTGTCGGAGCGACTGAGAAAGAAGAACATGCCGCTTCGGCAATAGGCGTAGATCGTGGTACTGCTGCCGAAGGAGAAGTCGCAGTAAAGGCCCGGACCACGTCCGCGGGTGTGAGTGAAACTGGTCCCGTCGTCATGCGAGAGGTAGACGACATCGGAGACCGGTCCGCTCTGTTCATCAACGTTGTAGATGACCGAGTCACCGTAAGCGGCGATGGTGTTGCCGACCGAGGCGACCCCGGACGCCACTACTTGCCAGTTCTGTGTGTCTCGTGCCGCTCGATAGAGCCTTGACGGCAGGCAGTGGCCTGTACCGGGACAAGTACCTTGCACTGCGGCGAAAACGAAACGCCTGCCGACGACAAGGCTGGTTACCGCTCCGCCGAGGCTCACGGTCTGCCAGGACATGCCGCCGTCGTCTGTCGCGTACAGCGCTGGCCTGTAGGAAAAGCCGTGCTGCGCATCCACGAAGGTGACTTGGGAGAAGTCCCATGAGGCAGCTACCACGTCTTTGACGACCGGGACAGGCATTTGCTCGAAGCTGCTGCCACCGTCTTCAGTCCGAACGAGCGAGTTGTCCCAGCAGTTGGTTCCCGGACAGGGCACGCTACCGAGTACCCACCATCTCATAGCCGAGACGGCACTCACCGACTGAGGCAGGAAGCCAGCAGGCACTCCCGGTCGAGTGGTTGTCGCTCGGGCAGTTGCGGTGGCGCAGAGTGCCAGCGTCACGGTCAACGTCAGGACTAGGCCGATCCTTCGCATCGCGTCCTACGGTTCTGGCCCCGGCGACGGGCAGTAGACGGAGCCGTCACAGATGGCCGGAGGTCCACCTTCCTTCAGCGTCTGCGGCTTTGCGGCCAGGACGAATATTCGCCTTGAGTACTTCAGCGATAGGGACACCGCCTCCATTCGATTGCTCTGGCCGTTCGCCGGTGGGTCTTGGCTGTAGACGAACTGGCCGCTGCGAGCTAGGCACCAAACGGCCCCATCGTCGAGGCTCAGGCACCACAATCGTTGTCCGTGCACAACCCGGTAGAAGAGTCTGAGCGGCTGGGCGAAGCCGTCGCTGACGATCTGTTCCCCGACGAACATCGGGAGTCGGTAGGACTCGACCTGCATGATTTGGTCGTTGGAGTCGGGCACGTAGGGACCGACGCACCTCCACTTGGCCTTGACCGTCGCTTGCACGCACTCGTAGTCGGTACCGTGCGTGCGGACGAAGCGGAAGGTGCCGCGGTGTAGCCGCGTCTGGTAGACGAAGTCGCCCTGGGTCTTGTTCGGTATCTCCGGCTCGGACCAGACGTTGAATCGCAGCGGTGCGTCGCCGTCGCCGTAGCTAAGCACATAGGACGCAGCGAAGGGGACGCTCAAACCGTGGCGTGCCAGGGCGGCGAATCGTTTGTACGCGGTACCGGCGGACGTGGCCGCATACGACTGAGGCGAACAGGTGAGAAGCGTCAGCGTCACCAAGACACCCAACCTGGGCACCCTTGTCCTCTCAGACATTGCTAGCCGTCCAATGCTCCCCACCATCGGTAGTCGTCCAGAGCTTGTTCCCAAACCCGATCCAGTGGCCAACAGTTGGCGATACGAAGCCCAGGTAGCTCTCCCCAGGCGTGGAGCTTGTCAGCGTCTCGGGGTCACGGACAACAGTCCGCCAGGACAGCCCGCCGTTGGTCGATCTCTCCAAGGTGTAGGTGAAAGGACCGCTCCCGCCTGCCTCTCCGGTCGCTGCCACGATGGTGTTCGCACTGGCGACAGCGACCATGTTCGCGAACAGTGGAGGTATGGGTCGTCTCGGCCCAAAGGTCTTTCCCCCGTTGTGCGAGACCATGACGAACGCCTGGTTCGAAATCCCCTTGGCCAAGCACTCCACGACGACTGTGCCCTCCGGAATGGCGCTGGCGTCATAAGCGTCGACCTCGTTGGTTCTGTTCCACCCGCAAGGGTCGACTCGTTTGCTCCAGCTACGCCCCAGATTCGCCGCGACGAAGAATGTTGCATGGCTCGACACGCCGCCAGCAATGTTCCCGTAGAAAGCGATAAGGACCCGAGCACTGTCTGTACTGACAATCTGCGGAACTAATCCGGTCCCGCTGCCATCGAAGGGTGCGCGCACCGTCACCCAGCTCGTTGTCCCGGTCCGCTGTTGTTGCAGTGTCAGACCACATGGTCCCGGACAGCCATCTTCATCGTAGGTGAGTCGCCAGACCACCCCTGGCGCGACTGTCGCCAGAGCAACGGTCGGCTTTCCCCGCTGGCGATTCCAGGTTCGCCCGCCATTGGTGGTGGTGAACAGGTCCGGGCCGAAAAGGTAGCCGTCGTCGCGATTGACGAACACAAGGTGAGTGACGCAGCCGCCCGAGTTCTGGCAGGTATATGTGCTCCCGCCCGATAGCAATGTTCTACCTGCCGGGGTCGGGACCATAGTCCAGGTGCGACCACCATCATCGGTGTACTTGATGATCACGCAAGTCGAGCAACCAGCTTTACCCTCGCCGAGGACCCAGCCTGCGAGGGGGGATATCCAGGTCGAATCCACCCACCAGGTCGTCGTGTTGCTGGCGGCTGCTGTCGTCGTCGGAGGGCTGGCCGAACTTGTCCCAGCGACGACCGTCAGAGTCATGACCACTGCCGCGACCGCCACGAGCTTGCGCATCATGGACCTAGAGCATGCCCGGTGACGGACACTGGAGCTTCCCGCACAGGTTTGGAAGAACTGCCTGCCTCCATCGCGTTGGCTTCGCTGGCAGAAGGAAGGCCGACTTGGATTCAGTCAGCGCCAACGAGACCAGCTCTAGCTGGCTGGAGCCGACGAACCACTTGGCGTCGAAGGCCAGTTGCCCTGTCTTCGTGAGACAGAGGACGCCGTTGGGTTGGACGTTCAGGCACCAGAGGCGACGCCCGAGGATCGTTCTGTGGGACAAGCGACCAGTGAGGTTCGTACTGAGGTTCTCAGTGACGAACATGGGCATCCGGTATCCCTCAACCCACATGCTTTCCCCGACGCTCAGCGAACCGAATGGGCCGACACATCTCCAAGGTTTTCGAGATGCCGCGCGGAGGCACTCGTAGTACTTGCCACGACCGTCCTTGATGAACCGGAACGTCGCCGAACCAAACGGGGCCTCGTAGACGAAGTTCCCCTCGGGGTCCGAACCCACCATTGGCTCAGACCAGACCGCAAAGCTGGGAATCGGACCTGTCGGGCTGTCCAGCGGAGGGACGAATCGGTAGGTGGCTTCGAACGGTTCACGCAGCCCCTTGTGGGCCAGGGCCACGAATCGGGACAGGTCTGCAGTGCTCACGGTCGTGGTGGCGGTGACAAGCGTTGCAGGGGAACCCAGCGGCGAGGAAGACGACTTGGGCGGGGGCACCGTCGAACTGGTACAGGCAGCCGACACCAGCGCCAGGGTTATCACCGCGGTCATGCCGAGATTGCGCGCTGCGTTCATGGCGCACATCGAGGGTCGAGCGGAAAGATGGCGACGCCGGACCCGCCGTCGGTACCCACCCTGGCAAACGTGACGAGGTAGCCGCCCCCGAGGGCAAGCAGGATGGACGGAAGTGACGAGCCACCCGGAATGGGAAAGTCGCTTGGTAGTTGCAGCCGGGCCACCGTCGACACTCTGGGACCCCCGATGCAGTCAAGCAGCAAGGACCCATGCCGACCGTGTGTACCGCCGATGTGCTCGAAGGCGAAAATCCCATCCTCAACGCTCCCGTCGACAGCGCCGTTGAAGCCTGCCAGTGCGCAGATGACAGCCCTCGTGCAGGAAACGGGAGCCAGTGACGCGGTGGAGAACGGAGCGAAATGCGTCATCATGCCCCCGCCTTGAATGACCCAGAGGATGTCTCCGGCAACGCCGAGCACGCGGGTGAGTTCGTACGGTGGCGTCGGGACGATGAAGAAGGAACCGGTCGTGGGGTCGAAGCGCTCGGTCACTTGGGAATGGGCGACGTTCTGGTTGACGACCGAGATGTAGAGCAAGCCCGACTTTGGGTCAGATGCGAACCAGGCGACGTTCGAGTCGGGTGCCATCTCGGGCAAAAGAACCGTGCTGAAGCGCCCGGTGTGGGGGTTCAGACGCGCAAGTCGAGCAGAGCTTGCGCCCAAGAACCAGAGCGCTCCGTCGTCCGCTGCCAAAGAGGGAGGGCTGAAGGTCGGGGGAATCGGCGTCCTCATCGTGACGGCAAGCGTCTCTTGGCTGAGTCGGATGATCCGGTACGGACAGCCCGTCCCGGCCACTACCCAGATCGAACCGAACGCCGCAACGGGAGGCGAGCTGTAGCCGAGGAACCACTGTGACCGAGCGAGGACACCGGTCTTCGGGTCGATGCGCTCCACCCGAAAGCCACTCTCTGGTCCCGAGGGCGAGTAGGAGACGTAGAGGTCACCGCCCGCGAATATCGCGGCCTGCGGATTGTCCAGAGGCATTACCCGAATGGGATGGAATCGCTGGTGCGTTCCGACATCGACCTCGACAAGCCCGCTCGATGGGACGTGCGTTGCCGGGATGGTGACCGGACCCGACCCGCAGGGCGAAGTGGCCGAGACGGTCCTCGGGATCGCGACCGTCGACGAGGCCATACTCGGGCTGGCGGCGAACAGCATCGAGAAGGCCATCATCACCACAGCGCCGAGCTTGGGAACCGCGCTCGTCATCATGTGGGTAAAACCTCATGCACCCACATGCGACCCTCGTCTGTCGTGTGCCAGACCCGACCTTCGACCACGGCCCAGCCGTCAACGGTGTTGACGAAATCGAGTGTGTTCGACGCCTGGACACCGCCGACGTTGAGCGAACCGCGAACGGTGGACCAACTGGTACTGCCGTCGGTGGTGCGGTAGAGGGTTCTGTCGATAGCTGCGAACCAGGTGGACGGCGAGACGAGAGCTAACAGCGCGGGATTGGCTGCGGGCGACCGGTGTTCGACCCAGGTCTTGCCGCCGTTCGTCGTCGAATAGATAGCCGTGACCGCACCGTGCTCTGTTCCGTACCAGGCAGCAAGAGCGCCGTTCGAGCCTGACGAAAAGACCGGAGGCCACGCTTCACCGCCCGAAGCAGCGGAAGTGCCAGGAAGACGAGCGTGGCCCCAACGCCTACCCCCGTCAGTCGACTCCATGACGCAAGGTCCACTTGCGAAATACCCGGTGAGCCAGAGAACGGGCGCACGCAAGGTCCCCTGGGCTACGAGGCCGGTGTCGCCACAACCGCTTGAGTTGTCAGGTGTTCCAGGCTTCCCACCAAGGGACATGCTGCGCGACACCATAACCCAGTGCGCTCCCCCGTTTGTGGTCTCGTAGATGGTCACGGTGAAGGTTCCACCAGCCGCGCCGTTGCCGATGGCATCCCAGCCCTGCTGATCGTTCTGGAAGCTCACCCACGCCGTGCCAACGCCTTCTGGGAAAGAGCCGACCTCTGTCCACTTGCGTCCACTGTCTGTGGTGTGAAGCAAGAACACCGGTCGGAATCCCTCAGGTTCTGATGATTCGTACAGGCTGACGAAGAAGTCGGAGGGACTGAGAAACGCGGCTCCCGCCAGCCCGTCCGACAAAGCAAGACCTTTCCGTTTCAACATCGGAGGCGAGACATCGCGCCAGTGCGCTCCCGCGTCGGTCGTCATGAGCAGCGGGGTGGGGTTGTCCTCACTCGCCCATCCGACACTCGGGGTGAGGAAGTAAACGTCGTCAACATCTTGCGGCTGCCGGGTGTTCATGGCTGTGCTCGCCTGTGTCCTAGTGGAGCTACCTGCTGGTGACGTAGACGGCGTTGAGGATGAAGCCACACTCGGGCTGGCGGCGAGCATCAGCGTCATGGCCACTGCCGCGACCATCACGAGCTTGCGCACCGTGGGTATCATCGCACCGCCCGTCAGCTCTGCGGGGTCGCGTACGACGCCTGGTGGAGATGACAACAGCTACGTTCCGATGGCCGCAGAGGTCGGGATGCGCACGCTCGCTGACGGCGGGGTCGACTAGGTGCCAGCCTCGACGCGCAGGCGACCACAATGACCATCGGTGCCGCCATCCCTGCGAACAGGCGCAGGCCGGGTGGGTCTCCCATGCGTACTCCTACGGCGTGGTCACCCTCGTCTCATGAAGCGTTCGCATCGGGGGAACGCTTAGAAAAGTGATGTCTGACGCGCGACCCGCGTTCGTGCCAGCTCGCGGGTCAACCATTCAGTTTTGTCCAACTGCTCCGGCTGATGTTCGCCTCAGTTGCCACAGGCGACCACCGCGATCACGCGAGACAAGACGGGAGGCGTGGCGTCTACCGTGGCCACTCCCGTGATCAAAAAGGCCCCCGAACTCGGGCGGTACAAGCCCCTTTGCGGGTTCGCGTGCATGCAGCCTGCCGTCAGCAGCCGATTGCGGGTCAAGGTGTCGACGATGCGGCGCGCCAGGGGGCCAATGGCCATGATCGCCACGCCCAGGGACGGCACGTAGTAGTCGCCGTTCGGGCCGAGGTAGACCGTCACGCCGTCGAGGATGGCGGGCTTCTCACTTGCGTAGGCCGAAGGAACCTGGCGCAGAGGGAGAAGGCACACATATGTGCCTCTAGTACCAGCAGACCCCAAGCAGACGCCGCCGGAGGTTTCTGGTGTGGCGACAAGCATCATTGAACCGATGCCACCCGCCTCTGTACTGATGAATACAGCTGACGGCGGAACCGACACCTGTGCAGCGCGGTAGGCGACCGGGACCCATCCGGTTGGCGTCACTCTCGGACTGGACGGTCCGCCAAGCCCGAAGCCGTTCGTCGCCAGGAAGGCGGCCACCACGACAACGACGAGAGCCGCACTGCCTGACAGCACTGCCATGGAACGACCCCTGCGCAACGAGCGGACCCGCTCAGCGAGCACGGAAGCTACCAGCTCCAGCGCGAGGCGCAGTCGGGTCGTCTCTCCGGCTTCCAGGAGTTCTGCCGACAGGTCCCCCACCTCTTTGCTGTAGCGGTCCCGCCAAGCCTTTTGGTAGAGCACCACCAGTGAGCGAAACGGCCAACTGTTCATGACATGGCTCCTGCAACTCTGCCCAAGCCGAGTTCGGCGATGCGCGCGGACTCGGTGAGCCTTTCCCTCACCGCTTGCAGACCTGATGCCGTGATGCGATAGGGATGGCGACGGTCCTCTGCGGGCAGAGCTTCAACAAGTCCAGCTTGTTCCAGCTTGGCGAGGCACCCGTACAACGTCCCCGGACCGAGCTTCACGCCTGCAAAGGCTTCGATGTCCTTGATGAGGGCATAGCCATGCTTTGGACCACCGGCCAGGCTGGTGAGAACAAGGACGCTGCGATCTGACGACCCACGAATCCCTTCAACCGTCATTGTGGACCTGCCCTTCGACGTTGCTCTCCAATCACGATATATCGGAGAATGGAGTATTGCAACTAGCAGCTCAGACGGAAGCTTCCCCTCTGGCCGTGAACGCGGCGAGCATCATCGTCATGGCCACTGCCGCGACCACACCGAGCTTGCGCATCATCGGCATCATGACACCGACGGTCGTCGCCGGGGGGTCGCGGAACGGCATCTTGGACGACGACTTGACGCCGGACTGCGTGAGCGTATAGTCACAGTGTGAGTAGCACCAACCCGAAGGTGGAAATCGACCCCGACAGCCCTGTGCCCTTGCACGAACAGGTTGCCGCTGCCATCCGCAGAGCCATCGCGGACGGCGAGGCGAAACCGGGCGAGCGGCTGCCTCCCGCTCGGGACCTCGCCGCGGTACTGGGAGTCAACTCGAACACGGTCTTCCGGTCGCTGCACACGCTCCGCGATGAGGGCATCTTGGAGTTCTCCCGTGGCCGTGGGGTGTCGGTCACTGGTGCGGCCCCCCAGCGCAGCCTCGTGGTGGACAAGGCGCGGGAACTGGTCAAGCTGGCCCGCAAGTTCGGCTACCGCCCTGACGAGCTGGTTCGGATAATCGAGCAGGTGTCGTAGGAGGCGTCGTGAAGGTCATCGAGGAACCCCGGCAGGCTATGACAGACGTTCCTGACGCCGAAGCGCTTATCAAGGAGGCGCGTAGTCACCAACGAAAGCGGTGGCTGACTGTCACGACTGTCGTATTTGCCATCGCATTGGGCATCACACTCGCTGTAAGCGCCTCAAGCGGCGGGACGGGAAGCAAGCCCACAACCAAGCCGACTCCGTCGCTACCGCCCTTGTCGCCTACGGGGATTCTGCGCCTCGACGAGAAAGGAATGAGCGGCAACTTCGAGGCGACCTACAAGCTCGCCGGCAACCTCGCTATGTTCGCGCAGGAGTGGACCGTGGTCGTCGCCCACCGAGGACCCAACGTGATGACGAAAATCTGGACGCTGGGCGAGTGGTCGTATCTGCTGAAAGCAGGTGCTCACGAGTTGCAATGGATAGAGCACGCGAACCGCTACGAGGCATGTTGGCGGCAAGGTGGGTCCAAGAAGTGGAGCTGTGGGAAGGGCACGGCCCTCAATGCATCGGGTGACTTCCTACTGTTCATCTTGCCCTACGTTCCCGACGGCGTAGCTGGTGGCGTCGAGACAGCGGTGACGCGCAGCTATCCCATGGGGCACGGTGAACACCAGCGTCTCACCGTCGCGACGAAACCCAGCGCCAAGTTCGGCAAACTCGACTGCCTCACGACTACGACGTGGTTTACTTCGAAGCGAACGGGTACGGCGCGGACCGACATCTCGGCGGTGACCTGGTGCCTGACCGCGCAAGGCTTGCCCGCAAGCGAGTACCAGCGAGGGAATCCGCAAGTGGTGCCACCGTGGCTCAATCTGACCCTTGTCAGTGCGCGCCGAGTGGCACCGCAGTCCGACTTCCAGCCGATGTCATCTATCGCGGTGCGCAACGGTTTACCGGGACTGGGGTAGGCCCTGCGTTGACTATCCCCATTACGCGCTCCATCGGTACGCTGCCGCTCTGTAAGGACGGTCCGACCGCCCCAGGCGACAGCATCGCCGTCTCGCCAGTCGAGGCAACGCTCGGCGCAACCTTGCCTGGCCCCCAACGCTCATGATTGTCCTCGAACCCCGACAAACAACGACAGACATCACAGGCGCCGAGGCGCTCATCAACTGACGCCGAGCTTTCGAAGTTCCCCGACGATGGGGAGGTAGCTGCAGCGGAGGTTCTCACGGGCGAGCCGCAGGATCAGCTCGACGGTCTCGTCAGGGAGCGAGGGTTTTCCGACTCGATGGGGATAAGTCCAGTGTCGCCGGACAAGGGCCCGGTGCCACCGGAGGATCGTCTCGGGTGTGACGAGGAACGACGCCCACTTTTCGCGCGGCACCAGTCTTGCCAATCAAGCAATGAGTGCTCGGTCCGACCAAGACAAGCGGGGCCGGGCGATCTGACGGCGAAGCACAGCCAGCTGCTGACGGAGAACGAGGATCTCGGCGTCCTTGTCGATGGCGTCCATCCGGTGGACCCGAGCGAGCTCGATCAGGCCACGGAGCAGACGGTACAGGAACGAGAGCGCCACGGGGCAGGATCCTCACCCGATCGATCGTGCCTGGTCAAGCCCAGGGTCACGTTTTTGGACCCTACAACCCATTACTGAAGCCATAGATACGTCCGACATCAGAATAGTTTGTCACTCGTAGTATTTCGAGTACAGTGGCCTCATGAGAGACGCGACCTACTACACGCTGGCAGTGCTCCTCGATGGACCTTCCCACGGCTACGCCGTACTTCAGCGTGTGAAGGAGATGACCGGAGGCAAGGTTTCGCTCACAACAGGAACGCTTTACGGCACTATCGACCGACTCGTCGACGAGGGGCTCATCCGGCGGGCCGGGAGTGACATCGTCCGGGGCCGGGCGCGCCAGTACTTCGAGATCACCGACAAAGGCTCGGGCGCCGTGCAGCTAGAAGCTGAAAGGCTCGCCCAGGCAGCCAAGGCGGTCCAGAAGGCAATGCGAGCTCGTACGGAAGGGCAAAGGGTCGGCGCGGGGCGTTCAGCCCGTGGGCGTACGCCCGCGCCAGGTCTGCCCTACCTGAGGCCAACAATCGCATGAAGACCCTGGGCAGGAAGGAGTCCGCGAACTCCCTCTCTCGAACGTACCGCTGTTGCCTGAGGGCCTACCCGTCTTGGTATCGGGTGGCCTTTGGCGAAGATCTGGTCACAGTGCTTGAGGAGTCTCATGCCGGCGAACGGCGTCCCTCAGCGCGAGAGTGCACCTCACTCGTCGTTGCAGGCCTCAGGCGCCGGGTTGCCGCTGCGCGGTCTGACAAGGCCGGCGCTGTCTACGCATTCGCCTTGACCTTGGAGTGCGCCGCGACGCTCACGCTGTTCGCGACCGGAATCAACCTGACGATAGAGCTGTGGTCCAGTCCTCCCTATCAAATCTCGGAATTACAGAACCTTGCGTTCCGGATTGGCAGTTACCAGCATCATCTCTTGGACCTGGCGGCCTACCTGGTGCTGCTCGGGCTACTGGCGAGCTTGCTTGGTCTGGCGGCGACTAGGGCCTGGGGCAGGGTGGGAACGCCGGAGTCAGACGCGGTCAATTCAGATGACCGGGATCTGAGGTCTGCCGTCGGCGAACGCTGGTCGGCGCTCGACGCCGGTGTTCTTTTCGCTCAACCGGTGATCGGTTTCATGTGTGCCTTGGCGCTCAGCGTGAGGGTCGACAACGTACCTCCAATCGTCGGCACCCTGTCCAGGTACGACGGTGATGTTTCGACGGCGCTCCTAGTCATCGGATTCGTGACAGGTTGTGTCCTCACCGGCCTTCTGTGGAGACGCATGCGTGTTGGCGCAACGCCAATGAGTCGTGCAGCTGTGGTGGCAATGTCGCTCTTGGCTCTGCCCTGGATCGCCTTTTTCGTCGCCGGCGGTCAGTTCGGGGCGCCGGCGACGAACCTGGCTTGGGCACCGGTGATCTTGTACGGTCCAACGACTCCGGGGGGAAGCGATCTCGGGACCGGTTTCACGACCGTACGACTCGCCGCGACAGGCCAGACCACCCCGCTTTCCATCGCCTGCTCGAACTCCGGACACTGCCTGGCCCTTGGGGTGCCCTGGGACATCCCCACCACCACCTCCTATGGGGCGATCTACTCGACGTCGAGCGGCCCGTGGCACGTCGCACCATTCCGGATCACGAGGGCGCAGTCCTTAACGGTGCCGTTCGCTCAGAACCGATTGGTTTGCCCCGGTTCGCGTACTTGCTACGAACTCAGCACGAACGCCGCGGAGCTGCCAGAACTCGCAAGCTCTACAGACGGCGGCCTTCACTGGCAAGCGGTTGATCTCCCCTTCAAACAAACTGAACCGCCGAACGCCTACAGCGTCATAGGCCTGCAAGCAGCTTGCATGACAGAGAAAGCGTGCGTTTTCGCCGTCCCGCAAGGGTTCGCGGTGACGTTGGATGGCGGCTTCTCCTGGGTGAACACGACTTCCTACTCCTCGCTGCCCGCACCCGGAGGTCTGCGCGCCCAAGGCGAATTGAATAGTTATCTCGACGGAGTGGCTTGCCCCTCTGCTCGGGTGTGCTTTGTCGCGGTCGTGATCGTGGAAAGGTCGCGGGGGTACGCGTCATCCGTTACATGGCTGTTCTCGACTCGCGATGCAGGTCGAACGTGGACACGGAGTCGAATTGGCCCGCTCACGGTCCGGGCGACCGACCTTCCCACGTCTACGGCCGGCAGCTTCGCCTGTGCGGACGTGATGCACTGTGTGCTCGTCGTTCCTGCAGATAGCCACGCACCCGCCCGAGTATTGGCCACAACCGACGGTGGAGCGACCTTCGCCGTGGCGAGCGCGCCAACGGCCTGGGGCGAGGACCAGATCAGCGTGACATGCATTGCCGGTTCCGTTTGTTGGGCTCTTCCTGCATCCGAAGGGCAGCAGGAGATCTGGCGGAGCACGGACGCTGGACTCCGTTGGTCCGGAGCCGCTCCACTTCCCGACGGGATCGCTTTCGGCGCGCCTATATTCCGCTACGGCGGTGCAGCTCCCGAAAGCGGGATGGTCGCGTGTGCAAGTGCTGAGCGGTGTTCTGCCATTGGTTACCGTCCGAACCTGGGAGCCGTGCAGCCGAGCGTCTTCGTGTCGACGAGTGATGGCGGGCGGACCTGGGATGTTGAGAGCATTCCCGCGCTGCCAAAGCCCTACCGCCCAAATCTGCCAGTTGTTGACTGATCGAATTCCACAGGAGCGCGAGGCTTCTGTATACCGGATGTAGGCATGGACGTTCGTCACAACAAGGGGCGTCCAGGCAGCACACCACCTCGAACGATTCGCCAGTGCGACCTACGTCTTCCCGAGCCGCAACGGCGGACCACTCCACGCAGCGGGTTGGCGAACGACGTTCTGGCATCGAGCCGTTCGCAGAGCCGGGCTGTCGCCGCTACGACTTCATGATCGCAAGCACATCGGGGTGGCCTTCTTGGCCGCTGCAGGAGTGGACCCTTCCGAGATCGCTCGACGAGCGAGCGTCGCGTTCACCTACGACACTACGGGCACCTCTTCCCCGAGACCGATCGCGACGCCGCGGCCAAGCTCGACGGGATCCGCACCAGCGGGCTCGATGGACGAGGGGCGGTGGGGTCAATCTCGGTCGGTTGACAAACACCCGACGTCCCGGACGACCTATCCAAGGTCGAGCTGACGAGCAATGCGCTCTGCCGATTACGTGCGCGTCGGCGTGAACTGATTGCCATTATTCCTATGTTGTTCTGTGCCTGTTTCGGGCCCAGCAATTATCGAGGATCGTAGACCTCCGCATTTTGCGGGTGCTGACTCGTTGGCTCGGGCTATATGACGAGGTCGAGTAGACAATGCAGCTTGACGGTGCCGTGTTGCAGGGCACGTACCCTCCCGCATCCAGCCCGTAGGGGGAGGATCCCTCTCCGCTACGAACCACTCGCCGACTCTGAAGCGGCGCCTTCCTCCAGCACCACCAGTTGGCCGCCTAAGAGGGGGGACGACGAGGGCGCGCCTGCCAAGGCCATACACTCGTTCACCGATGGACAGGACATCGACCAGACAGGGCCGACTGGGGTGCCGTCGACCAAGGGGAGCTGCTCAGCGGACCACGTCTGGCCGCCATCGGACGTTGCATAGACGACTTCCGGCGAACTGGGCGCAGCTCCAGTATCTCTGATCGTGAGTGCCCAGAGCCAACAGTCCTCAGTCGTCGCGCAAACCAGGTGATCGCCAGGAGAACTACTGATCGAGGGAGCCGCCGACCAAGTGCGCCCTCCGTCCGCCGTGATCAGGACCCTGGTGCCCCCTACGGGCGGCCCAGTATCAGGGGTATTGGTCGTGTTTTCGATCGCATCACAGTGAAGCGAATCCGAGCAGGAAAGCTCGATGATCCCCTCGCCGATGATCCCGTCGCCACCGGCTGGAACGACGCCTGCCGACCACGTGGCGCCTCCGTCACCGGAGTAGATCACGGCCGAATCGTTGATCATTTGAGTCGCCGGGTCCGTTACTTGATACGCACTGGGTGCGTAGCCCACTGCCAGACACGATCCGTTCGACAAGCAGTCGAGCGCGGAGGGCCTGAAAGTTCCGGGGACGTTCGACTTCGACCAGCTCTGTCCGCCGTTGGTCGTCGAATAAGACACGTATCCGATGCCCAAGCCACCGGGCCCCGGCCCTTCTTCGAGCTCGACACACGAGCTCTGGTTCCAGCACGAGAACGGTGAGGTTGCGAAGCCTTGGCTCGGCGGCACGGCCAACGGTGAGGTGGTCCAGGTTCGCCCACCGTCGGCCGTCGTGAATATGGAAGTCCCGATCCCGGTGCTCGAACTACCGGTAACCATGCAGGTGCTCGAAGATGAACAGCTGATCGCCGCGACGCTCTCCCCGTTGGTAGGCACCAAAGACTGTTGCCAGGTAGAACCACCGTCGTTGCTCACCTCGACCACGGTCTGGGTCGACGCATCCGGACCTGAGCTACTCGGTGCTGAAACCGTGTCGATCACGTAGCAGGTGGTCGCCGTGGGGCACACGAGGTCCAAGGTGTCAGGGTTCGAGGAACCAGGGCCGGTACTCGAGTGCACGGTCCACGAAGGTTGTGAGATGTAGCCGGCCAGCCTCCAGGTCGCGGCCTTGACCGGGTGTTGGCCGACGCCGGTCGACTGGTGTCGTGCAGGCGATTGTCCGGGAACGATCGCCAACACGGCCGCGGCCACCATGACCACAGCAGCCACGCCGATCACGAGGGCAACTGTCCGGCTCCTCGCGCTTCCCCATTCCACACGCCCGGCTAGGGGCTTCCCGTTCCGGTCAGAAGATGCCAGCCTCTCGATTCCAGCGGCTGCGCCGTTGACGACGGTCCGGTCAACAGCCAGCAAGCTCACGAGCATCTCCACTGCGGCTGGGCCGTCCGACGAGGACCACCCGGCACCGGCTTCAGGGCGAGCGCTCCTCAGCGCAATCAACAACTCGTCACGAAGCACGAACTCATCCATCGGTCACCTCCGGAACGGGACACACATCGCCCTTGCTCTGCAATATCTGTCGAGCCATCGACGAACGTTGCACCCCGCGTTCGAATCCCAGGCGCTTCGCCAGCCGGTTGCGGGCGCGGTGGAGGCGCGTGCGGGCAGCTAGTGGGCTACAACCGAGAACAACGGCGGCCTGCGACGGACTGAGACCGTCCCACGCGACCAGCTTGAGAATCTCCTGATCGTCTGGACGAAGGCTTGCCAGCGCACCTAAGAGAACCGCTTCCTGGGACGTGGCCGACTCACCTGCGTGAGCGTCCGCCCTCTCGCCTGCAAGCCGGGCAAGAAGGAGCGCCCGCCTCCCCTCGGACCGTCGTTTGTTGCGCAACAGATTGCGGGCGACGGCAAACAACCACGGCAAGGGATCGTCCTCTGGCACTTGATCGAGCCGCCTCCAGGCGATCTCAAGAGTCTCGGCGACGAGGTCGTCAGCATCAGCCCCCCAAAACCCACGATTATGGACGTAGCGGCCGAGCGCTGGGTACGCCACATGGAAGATGGCGCGGAACCTGCCTCGGAGTCCATCACCATCACTCTGTCCCGGGGCGGCTGATCGTTGCACTTCTTCTCAAGATCTCCGGCCTAAGAATCCCGTGCACCAGACTCCATCGGGCAAACGGACTCTTGCTAACTCGCTGAGATCACCTCAGGGCTGCAGGACCTTCGTGGAGGCGATCATCGCCTGGATCTCGGAGGCTTCTCGGCCTAGCTCCGGCCCGCGCAAGCACGCGTCCATCTCGTAGTAGTTGTCCGGGAAAGTCCGGGCGACGACGAGGATGACGCCCTCTTCGGTGCCACTGGCACAATACCGGCTCGCTGGGACGAACGATTCCTTGCCGGGCCGCCCATCAACCAAGACGGGCTGCCCGGGCTCTCTGGCGAGGGTCCAGCCGGGAAAGCCATCGAAGCTCCATTCGACGAGCACGCCATCAGGTCCGAGGCCGCACCGCGGAATTGAGACGGTGATTCCATAAACTGCGGCGCATCTCGGATCCGCCTCGTGCGAGAGGAACACGAGACCGGTACTGAAGGTGGTGTCCGCAGCAAGAACAGCGGCCCTCCAACTCGACGGATAGTCGAAACGGAGAGCAGAGTCCGTGAACTGGGAGAGCTTTACGAGGCGACCTGACGGGCTCGGCCCCGTGAAGGGCCTCTGATTCCAGCTCGGCGCGCTTGCTCCTACGCCGATCGCAATCACGGCCAGCACGACTGCCGTGAGGTACGCGAACGCCTTCACGATCCCTAGCGTACGTGTGCAGGACGGCGTGTCCCGTGCGTTAATCGGCATTTGGTACCCACTCCGAAGCGCAGCTCAAGACCAATCGCAGATCCGCGCCGTCGGTCCTCCGACGCGAACCCCCACCTCACTCTCACCACGGCGAGCGACACTTCGCCAATCACCGCAGAAGGACCTGACGGCTCATCTGCGTGGTCGTCCACAGGTGTTGACGGGACCCGCCGCCACAGGCTTCATTGCGGATTGAACCATTTGCTCGCTCCCAAGTATCAATGGTATGAAGCGTATGAGTACCCCTCTGCTGCTGGTAGGCCGAGGGTCTGACAAGTCTCCTTGTTTCCGGGGAAGACCGCGGCCACGCCACTGGGGAGAACACAGACAACCAGGTGCGGAACGGGGTGGTCAGGGTTGAGGTGCGCCCGCTCGCTGGGTGTCATTTTCGCTCCCGCGCCGGGAGCCATGAGCCCGTCTTGCCAGATGAGCGTGCAGGCTGAGAGGGCGTTGGTGACCTGTGCGTGCGAGCCAATGGGGCCGGCAGCGGCCACGGAGGTGCCACGGAAGTCATTGCCTCCAGCGAGGCTGTCGACTGCGTAGCAGCGGGCCAGATCGGTTTCGGTGACGGGAGCGGAGGTCAGATGGACGATGGTGGCTGCTGCGGCGGTGCCGGTCAGGCCGAGGCCTACAGCGATGCCGACCATTGCCACTTTGCGGCGCACGGTCCTTCGCCTCGGCCTGCTACGGGGGGCCAGTCCATGAGGGGTCGCGAAAGGTGGCACGATCCGGCCCACTGGCAGTTCCTCGACGCCAGCTTTCAGTACCCGAGTGAGCCGAGCTTCGAAATCTTCGGCGGGGTTAGTCATGGTCCTACCTCCTGTCGCAGTTGGGTGAGCGCTCGTGAAGCGAGGGACTTAACGGTCCCAGGCCGGCACCCGAGAACATGGGCGATCTCCGCCTCCGACCAGCCGCCCCAGTAACGGGCGACGATCACAACGCGCTGGCGATAGGGCAGGGTCCCGACGAGGTCGAAGAGATCGGCGTCGGCCGGCGTGAGCGCGCCGTACTCCCGGCTCAGGCGGACCGCCTTGAGCGCGCGCCGGCGCTCGTTGCGCTGCCACGCTCGGGCTTGGTTGACGATGGCTCGATGCACGAACCCTCTGGGGTTGTCGATCTGTTCAAATCCCCGGTACAGAGACACGAAGGCTTCCTGTGCAAGGTCTTCGGCCACCGCCGACGTGCGGACAAGCAACCAGGCGAATCGGGCCGCCTGGGTGAACTCGTGCTCGTAGAAGGCGACGAAGTCCGAGCCAGTGGACCGAGGTGGATCACTCCCCGGCACGATCGTTGCCCTTTCGCTCACAGTCATACGTATCCCGAGAGCCTCCTTCGGTTCCAAGCAATCCCGATTCGTTGTCCCGCTCGCCTGGGCGCGACCGCGCAGCCGCCGTCGAGCCCGGCCGCGCCTCGCCGCCAAATCCGGACCCATAAGTGCCCGCTCTCCGGTCGGCACGTTGGTGGCAAGCTGGGGTCGTGTCTGACCACGATGCAGCGGGCGACCGGCCGAGGATCCCTGTACCGGTTCCGGAAAGCACGATCGACGTTCCCGACCTCATCGTGTCGGTCGAGCTCGACGACGACACCGTCAGCGCCGGCGACAACCTGCATGGAGTGGCCAAACTCAGCAATCACGGGCGGGAAAGGATCGCGTTCGTGACCGGCCCCGTGCTCGGCGGGATACGCACTGAGCACGGCACTTGCCTCGCCGGGGACTTTGCCGGCCCGATCGCGCCCGTCGGCATTGTGGTCGATCTTGGGGCAGGGGAAACTCGCGGGCTCCACGTCCTCGTAGGCACAAGGTCCTGCGGTCCCGACACCGTTGTTCCTCCCGGACGCTACGAGACCGTCATCCGGATCCCGGTCACCTTTCACGACCAGGACGGGCCTCCCTCAGCCCACCACCTCCTCGTACGGCCAGGACCCTTGATCACGATCCGCGCGCCGCGTCTACCGAGCACGAAAGGGCGTGCTCCCAGCACATAACGGCTCATCTGTGTGGCCATGAGAGGTGACGAACAGACGCCTGGGAAGCACCGATCAGACAGTTCGTTCATGGGACGGCTCTACCATCTGGAGCCCGGGTTGCACACTCCTAAAGACGATCATGCCGACGATATCGATGGCTCAGGCCCGCCACCGGCGGATGGCGACCACAGTCACCACGGCCAGGATGAGCGTCAGCCCGACGTAAATGGCTGCCTCCACCCCCTGGAGCATCCAGAAGTGACTCTCGGGCTGGTACTCCACGACGTAGTGGAGGTGAGCGACTGCTGCGCATCGGTCCACTCCGGCCTGTGACTGTGCCTGGTCGAAGCAGGAACCGACTCGGTCCCACGAGCTGGCCCACGTCTGGCCGGGAGCCGGGGTGGTGCGTCCTATCGGGAGGTAGGCGCTGTTGAGCACCCAACCGTTTGGCTGGGGGCCACTAAACGGTTGGGCTGGACTGACCGCGAACGCCGGGGACACGAGCGTCGATCGCAGGCCATCGACCAGCAGCCGGACGCCCGCAAAGATCGGGACTCCCGCGGCAAATGCCCAACCTGGGCGTCGGATCAAGGTTCCGAGGGTGACTCCGAGCAGGAACGCGAACAACACGTAGCCCACGGCGACAAAGCCCGTGATGCCGAAGAGCTTCGGCACGATGTTCGACACGATGCCGGGGCCCGAGCGCATGGCACCCGTCCACCAGTCGAGCAGTGGAATGAGCACCGCGACAAGACCAGCGCTCACCGTGGCACCGACGAGCAGCTTGCGGCCGAGCCAGCGGGCCCGTGTGATGCTCTGGGTCCAAGCGACGCGATTCGTGCCGCGGTCGACCTCGAAGGCGATCAGCGAGGCGCCGAGAGCCAATCCGAGCAGGCCTGGGAGAGCGTAGAGGACATAGACGTCGGCGCTGTTCCAGTACTGCGACCAGCCGGCGTGGCCGTCCAGCCCGCTCGCGACGAGCCACAGCAGAAGAACGACCACCACTCCTGCGGCAACGAGAAACTGCAGGCGCTGCACCCGCCAGGCGACCCATGTCATGGTGCGGGGGCCTCCGTGTCGCCACGGTTCTTGCTCGCGTACGGACGCATCACGCCGTCCATCTGCGCACCGCGATCACTGTCACCCCGAGCAGCAGCAATGCCATCCCGAGGAAGATGGCCATCTCTGCTCCCTGGAGCGCCCAGTAGTGGCTCTCCGGCTGGTACTGGTAGACGTAGTGAATGTGAGCCACGACCGCGCAGTGCGCCTGTCCGGCATTCGTCTGGGCCTGACTACTGCAGGATCGATAGAGCGCCGACAGGCCAGTCCACCACGTCTGCCCGGGGGCCGGGCTGGTTCGCCCGGCCGGCACTAAACCAGAGTTCAGGACCCAACCGTTCTCGACCGCCTTCGATAGAACTCCTGTGAGGGACGCGTAGGTTGTCGGCGCCACGAGGTGGGGTCGGAGCCAGTCCTGCACCACGACCCGACAGAACACGAAGACCGGAACTCCAGAAGCGAACGCCCATCCCGGATGGCGGATGACCGCTCCGAGCGCTGAGCCCAGCATGAAAGCGAACACGGTGTAGCCGACAACGACGAGGCTCGTCAGGTCGAAGCCACTCGGCTGGATGCGAATACCCGAGAACCCGCCCGAGTCCGTGCTGGCGGCGAGGGACACCGCCCCCGTCCACCACTCGAGGAGGACAGTGAGAGCGGTGACCATGCCGGCGGCGACGATGCCGGCGACTAGGAGCTTGAATGCCAGCCAACGAGTCCGGGTGACGCTCTGGGTCCAGGCGAGCCGATGCGTGCAGTGATCCATCTCACCGGCGAGGAGGGACGCCCCGAGGACCAACCCGAGCACGCCCGGAAGGGCATAGAGGACATAGACGTCGCCGTCGGTCCAGTACTTCCAGGTCTGGTCATGGCCCATGGTGAGGCCAGTGGCCGACAGCCAGATCGCGAGAATGACCACCGCACCAATGGCGGCCAGGAGCTGTGGGCGTTGCACTCGCCAGGCGACCCAGGTCATCGGGGCTTCGCCTCCGACTCGACAAGCCTGTGTCCTTTGTCCGGACGTTGTTCGGCCAGACCTGGCGCGGATCGTGAACGATCGCGAAGGTAGGCGAGAACGATCTCCTCGAGCGTGGGCTCGACCACCTCCCATGCCGGATCGATGATTGGCTCCTCGGCGCGGACGAGGACGGTTCTCTGGCGACCGGCGGTGACCGATGAGATGACCGTCGCCCCGTCGAGCGCGGTCAAGTCCGAATCGGCCGGGCCGACGAGCAGCTGATGGCCGGCAAGGACGTGGTCGAGCTCGTCGGCGAGCTGGACGCGCGACGCCGAGAGGATGATGACGTAGTCACAGATCGTCACGAGGTCTGCGACGGCGTGGGACGACAGCAATACCGTGGTGCCGTCGTCGACGACCGATTCGAGGAGGATGTGCATCAGGTCCTCGCGAGCCAACGGGTCGAGCGCGGCAACCGGCTCGTCCAACAGCAGCAGCTCGGGTCGCTTGGCAAGGCACATCGTGAGGGCAACCTGGGCCTGTTGGCCGCCTGAAAGCTTGCCGATCCGGCAGTCTGGCGAAATGTCGAGCTCGTCGAGGTGACGGCTTGCCCTCGCGTCGTCCCAGCGCGGGTTCAGCTCTCGCCCGAAACGCAGCATCTCAGACACACGAAAGCCCCTGTACAAGGGCCGTTCCTGATCGAGATAAGCGATGCGTTCGAGCAGCTCGACGTTCTGCGTCCTTGGCGATTGGCCGAGCACGCTGACCTCTCCGGTGCTCGGGGTACTGATCCCGGCGAGCATCCGCAGCAGGGTGGACTTCCCGGCACCGTTCGGACCGACGAGAGCCGCGACCCGGCCCAGGGGCAAGCGGAACGAGCAGTCCTGTAGGCCCCAGGTACGCCGGTACCGTTTTCCGAGGCCGGATGTCTCCACAGCGGCAACGGGCGTGCTCATGACGCCACCTCCTCCATCTGAATGGCCTTAGTTCGCATAGAGAGCGCGACGAGGGCGAGAATCCCTTCGTCGTCCATCCCCGCCGTGCGGGCCTTGTCGAGCCAGGCGACGAGCTCCTTGTGCAGCTCGGCCTGGCGCTCGGGCGTCGTTGCTGGAACAGGCACCTCCAAGACGAAGGTCCCGCGTCCCTGTTGTCCCTCGACGAGCCCCTCGGCCTCCAGGTCCCGGTAGGCGCGATGCACCGTGTTCGGGTTGATCGCGATCTGGGTCACGACCTCGCGCACAGGCGGAAGCTGGTCGCCGGGTCGCAGCAGCCCTAGGCGTACGGCTTGTCGGACCTGGTCGACGAGCTGGCGATAGGCCGGGACCCCGGAACGGGGATCCAGCCGAAAGTGGATCATCGCCCCCTGCGTGGTCATGTCCATAACTACTAACATATTAATACATTTTGCGCAAGCCTTGCCTGAGCGTCGTCGCCACCTCGGGCCGGGTGCTCAGATCCGAGAGACTCGCCCGATCAAAGCGAGCGGCACAGCTCTTGGCAGAAAGCGACACCAGGTGCCGCCGATCATTCCGGTCGCTGCCCGGCAGCGATCGAGCTAGGTTCGCCATCTCCTTACGGCTACCACCGTGATGCCGAGGAGCACCAAGGCCGCCCCGATGAAGATCGCGCTCTCGACGCCTTGCAAGGCCCAGAAGTGGCTCGTCGGCTGGTACTGGACGACGTAGTGGAGCTTGTTCTGCGCGATGCAACGATTCACGTCTGTTTGGCTAATGGCGCTGATCTTTGGCTCGCAGTTTTGGACCAGTTGGAAGCCGCTCAGCCACGTTTGCCCAGGAGCGGGGCTGGAACGACCAAGGGGCACGTATCCCGACTGCAGAACCCACACGTTCGCGGGAAAGCCAGCAGCTGTCGAGGGTGAGACGAGAGCTGGCCGAGCGAAGTTCTGCACTCCGAGTCTGGCGAGCGCATAAAGGGGAACTCCCACCGCGAATGCCCATCCGGTTCGGCGGATGAGCGCGCCCAGCGCTGCTCCGAGCATGAAAGCGAAGAGCACATAGGAGACGGCGACGAACCCGGAGACATCGAACAGCGACGGCACTATACGAGCGCCCCGGTGTATGGCGCCGGTCCACCATTCGAGCAAGGGTGTCGTTGCACCCACGACGACACAGCACGCAAGCGCACCCACGCCCAGCTTCACGACGAGCCACCGTGTCCTCGTGATGGACTGAGTCCACGCGAGACGGTTCGTCCCCTGCTCGATCTCCCGAGCGACGAGCGGTGCGCCGAACACGAGGCCGAGGAGCGCAGGCATCGCCACGGTTAACCCGAGGTTCACCCGAGCCAAGCGGTCCAGATTCTGGTAGTTCTGCCCGAGGGCGAAGCAGTTGTTTCTGGTCGCGATCACATCTACGCAGTGATGGGTCACGTTGTAGGTCGTCCAGGCAGCCGCTTGTAGTGACCCCGTGACGGCGAGCCAGATCGCGAAGGCAACGACGACCACGAGCGCGACGAGAAACACGAGTCGCTGCAAATGCCAGGCAGGTTCGATCATCGCTGCTGTCCTTCGACGCTCTCGCCAACGCGGGCGTCGGTGACAGCGCTCTGTTCACGCAGGTAGGCGAGCACGATCTCCTCGAGCGTCGGCTCGACAACTTGCCAGGACGGATCGGTCACGGGCTGTTCGACGCGGACGAGCAGCTCGATCTGGCGTTCGCTAGAAGTCCTCGCCACGACAACGACCCCGGACGGTACCTCGAGGGCGCCTTCGCTCGATCCGACGAGCAGCCGGTGGCTGGCGAGCACGTAATCGAGGTCGTCGGCGACGAGCACACGCGACGCGGAGAGGATGATGATGTAGTCGCAGACCGTCGCGAGGTCGGCGATGGCATGGGATGACAGCAGCACCGTCGTGTGGCCGTCGGCGACCGAGCCGAGCAGGAGGTGCATGAGCCCTTCGCGCGCGACGGGATCAAGCGCGGCGAGCGGCTCGTCGAGCAGCAACAGAGCCGGTCGTTTCGCGAGGCACATTGCCATCGCGACCTGGGCCTGCTGTCCGATCGAGAGCTTGCCGACCTTCGCGTCGCCCGGGATTCCGAGCTCGCTGAGATAGCCGTGGGCTGCCACTGCGTCCCAGTTCGGATTGAGCCGTTTCCCGAATCGCAGCATCTCCTCGACGCGAAAGGCGCGATATAGCGGTCTTTCCTGGTCGAGGTACCCGAGCTCGCGAAGTACCTCCGCGGTCTGGCGTTGGGGCGAGCGACCGAACACCGTGACCTCGCCGGCGCTAGGCCTTGTGATCCCTGCCGCCATCCGCAAGAGGGTCGACTTTCCGGCGCCGTTCGGTCCGACGAGCGCGGCAATTCGTCCCGCGGGCAGGCGGACCGAGCAGTCCCGGAGCCCCCACTTGCGGCCGTAGCGCTTGCCGAGACCGATCGTCTCGAGCGCGGCGACGATTTCGCTCATCGGGCGACGATGTCCTCGGGAAGCACGGCAACGGCAACGAGCGCCGCGATGGCGTCTCCGTCGAGGCCGGCTCTGCGTGCTCGTCCGACCCACCCCCGGAGCTCCTCGAGCAGCACGGCGCGGTCTTCCGCAGTGACCCGGGAGGTCGCGGAGGCCGCCACGAAGGTGCCGAGACCTGCACGGCCTTCGACCACGCCCTCGTGCTCGAGGTCTCGATAGGCGCGATGCACCGTGTTCGGGTTGATGGTGACCTGGGTCACGACCTCTCGTACCGAGGGCAGGCGGTCACCGGGGCGCAGCAGGCCGAGGCTCACGGCCTGGCGGACCTGGTCGACCAGCTGACGGTAGGGCGCTAGGCCGGTACGAGGGTCCAATCTGAAGTTGATGAGCGGTCGTCTCGATTCCACGACCGCTGTATTAATACGTTAGTACGGCCCGAGTCAAGTGAATCTCTTCGGTCGTCGCCGACATCGATGCCGATACTGCCCACCATCTTGCTGGAACGGTCGAAAATGGCGTACTGGAACCCCTTACCGGCATCGAAGCGAGATGAGCAGAGCAGCACCCACCGCTCCATCGCCGCTTTCGGTCCGGCGGCGAACGACATCCAGGGTCGGAGATGGTCGAGGCTCTCGTTGGCGGCCTGCGCGAGGGGTCGCCCGTCGCCAGGCCGGAGGCGACGGAGCGTCACTGAGCCCGCAACTATCTCGGCTGGTGGTGTCTGTTGGTGCATTCCTCACTATCCCTCTTTTCAGGACAGCCGCCAAAACAACCCTGCCGAGTCTGGCGCGGCCACCGGTTCCTCGGAAGGCGAGAGGTGGAACGCTTCGTACGCCTCCGTCCTGGCGGTCTGGAACAGGTGGTGCCCGGTCGTTCTAGGAGTGGGTAAAGACGGCATACTTGAAGCACGTCAAGAGGTCATGAAAGTAAGGCCGACACGTGAAAATGAGGCTGAGGACCTATACGGCATACAGCCTCGGATGTGCTGTTGCCTGGGCCGTCCTGTTAGCTGTTGTGGCTGCCCGGAAAGGCAAACGCGACATGCGCAACGTGCTCTTGGTGTTCTATGGATGGGTAATCGCGTGGGTCTCCAATACCATCGCCAGGGCCGTTTACCCGCCGCCCGGACAGCGCAAGGCGATTACCCAACACCTTGAGGGGTAAGAGTGAAGGCGGACTTGACTCGCCTGTCGGCTTCAAGAGGCCAACCCCAAAGTGCCGTTCCCAGGGCAGGCCGGAAGAAGCTCCAGACCTCTCCAACGTGCGCAGCAAGTGACGGGGTCGCGAGGAAGCTAGCGCGAACAATGCGAGCGGCCAGATGGCCATCATTTGACATTCGTTCAATCCGACAACTCCTCGTCGTGTTCGCGCTGGCCGTGTCGGTCACGCAAGGGTCGGTCGCGCACGCCGTGGCCTTTGCGCAGACGACGACTCCTGCCTGGGTGCGGGTGTCGGTAGCGACGGTGTGGCACCTCCCGTCGAGCCCGCGACCGGTTGACGCGCCGGCGCTCGGTGACCCGGCAGGGATCGAGCACTGGCTCACTCGGCTGAGCGTGACCCAGCGGCTCGGCCTCGACAGCCGCATCAACACCCAGGTCCTGTTAGGCCAAGAGGTCCTCGTCCTCGCGCGCCGGGGGCGATGGAGTGAGGTCGAGGTCCCCGACCAACGTGGCTCGCGCTTCCCCGACGGCATCATCGGCTGGGTGCCGAATGTTCAGCTGTCCGCCGTCGCACCACCGGCAAGCTCTCGCGAGGTGATCGTCAGCGTGGCGCGCACGTGGCTCTACGCCGTGGCCAAGGGCACGGCCGTCCGTCGCCGCTTCCTCGTCAGCTACGACACCGTCCTGCCCGTCGTCAGGACAGTGCCGGGCTACCTCGTCCTCGGACTCCCAGGAGGACAAGAGGGGGCGATCGCCGACAATGCGCTCAGCCCAGTGCACGTCGGCACCGTGTCGGGGACGACCGTCGCCAACCAGGCGCGTCGGTTCCTCGGGCTCCCCTATCTCTGGGGCGGGACGAGCGGCTTCGGCTACGACTGCTCTGGTTTGGTGTACTCGCTCTATGCCCGCTACGGCATGTACCTACCCCGCGACGCGGCCGACCAGCAGCACGCCGGCATCCCGGTCCCGCTTGCCAAGCTCGAGCCGGGTGACTTGCTCTTCTTCGCCGGACCTGGTGGAAAAGGACTCGTCCACCACGTCGCGATCTACGTGGGCGGCGGGCACGTGATCGATTCGCCGTACACAGGGGCATCTGTTGAGATTGTTCCGATGACGTCCCTCCCCGTCTGGGGCGAGTTCGCCGGCGCGATCCGCGTGGCCCTGGCGAACGCACCCGCCTTCCAGATCCGTTCGGCGTGGTCTCTGGCCTTGCCAGTAGTTCGACTGGATCACACGAGAACGGCAGTTGTCTCGGATCACCTGCCTGTCGGGCCATCTGCCACGTGAACCACGACAGCGGGCGGGCGACCCCGCCCTGTGAGTTCGTGTAACGCTGCACCCGGTGCGGACATTACGGTCAGTGAGGTTGTTTCCGGAGGAGCACACGTCCTGGACTGCTGCGCTTCGGGGCGATAGCGACGGTTTCGCCGCGGTCTTCGATTGCCACCGGGACCGCGTGTATCGTCACGCGCTCCGGTTGACCGGAAGTGTGCACGACGCGGAGGACGTCACGGCCGGCGCATTCCTCGAGCTCTGGCGTCGACGGAAGTCGGTACGAGTCGTCGACGGAACCGTGCTGCCGTGGCTCCTGGTCACGACGACCAACCTTGCGCGTAATCATGCCCGCGGCCTGCGACGCTATCGAGCGCTGATCGACGCGCTGCCGCGCTCCAACGACGCCCGTGGTGCTGGAGATGTGGCGATCGAGCACATCGAGGAGGTCTTCGTCGCCGAGCAGTTGAGACAAGCGCTCAACTCCCTCGCGAAATCGGACGCCGCGCTCATCGCGCTCACCGCGTTCGAACACTACTCACCCGCCCAAGCGGCAACTGCTCTTGGCATCTCCGAGGGCGCAGCGCGCACGCGACTTCATCGTGCCCGAGCTCGAATGGCCTCGGCACTGGAAGCCTCGCAGGCCGGAGAGCAAGACGACGTGACGAAGGAGATGCTCCGATGACCACCCGGGAGATGGACCCGGTTTTCGCCTCGGCACTGCGCGAGGCCCTGATCGCGAATGTCGAGCGCACCCCTCGCCTGCGCCGTCGCTGGCGGTGGCGTCTGGGTATCGGCGTGTGCGCCGGTTCCGTTTTCGTCGGAGGTGGGGTCGCGCTGGCAGCAGGAGTCTTTTCCCCACCAGGCGCGCCGTTGGACACGCAACTCGGCAATATCATCGTGGTCACCCGCACGGGGTCCGCGACTATCGATATCGGACCCGCGCCGGCCACCGCGACGAATGTTTCGCTCACTCTGACCTGCTTATCGGTGGGCACCTTCGACTTTCCGGACGGGTCGAGCATGACCTGCTCTCCCCCTTGTCGACCGCCGCTGGTTCCGGACAAAGTACGGAGGTCATTCCGCTCCAACCCGGCCAACACACGGTGACCATCGACACCAGCGCGAACGCGTCGTGGACGCTTCAGGCCACGTACGTGAACCGGGTCACGACCTCGTGGGGCACCAACGCAAGCGGTCAAACCTATGGCGTGACGAACCAGAACGGCACCCCCGACCTTGTCGCCGTGTCAATCGATCAAGGCAAGGTCCAGGGCTACGTCAAGGCCAGCGACATCAACTGCGCGTCAGGCAACTACGTGGTGCATTCACCTGCCCAAGCCCTGGCTTGGGACGCAGCCTCGAAGAACCGGAACATCTCCATCCCGGTCTACGAGAGCGACGGCAGGACTGTCATAGGCGTCTTCGTCATCGACGGCGGCGGCTCTGATGCCACAACCGTCCCGCTCTCCAGCCTCTCGCTCGGCTGCCCAACGACAGGGAACAATCGATAGCCGGCAGTTATGCATCGACAGCGGCGGTAGCCCATCACTCGAGTCCCGAATACGCGTGTTCGACAACGACATGCCTGTGACAACACAGTCGAGGGACTCCATCGCTCCGACCGCAGGACCCCATTGCCAGTCGCAGATCCGAGACGTCGGCCCGCCGACGCGAACCCCCACTCCCTCCAAGAAGGTCCTGGTTCGGTGCCTCGCTGGGCGGCGCCCCGCCAAGGCGGGACCGCACGGACGAACGGACGGCGAGGAGGGAGGAAGAGGACTTCGGCCCGATGGGCGCGGTACCCCACGACGTCTGCGAGGAGTACAACTCCAACTGATGCGCAGTTCGCGGCTCAACGGGGTGGCGCTCGTCGGCGCTGCGGCGCTGTTGACAGCCTGCATGTCGACAGGCGGCTCGATAGGCAAAGGCAGGCCGCCGCGAGTGGCGGCGGCACTCCGTCCCGTCCTCACGGCGACGTTCCGCCCGGCAGGTGGCGTCTATGGCGTCACCACCGGTGACGGGTCCGCCTGGGCAACCTCAGGAGGATCCCTCTACCGCATCGACCCCGCCACCGACAGGAGCGAACCGATCCTGTCACTTACCACCGCCTCGCTATCGACCCTTGCCTACGGAGCCGGCAGCTTGTGGGTCACGGACAACTCCGGGATTCTCCGGGTCGACCCGGCAACGGGCAAGGTAACGGGCACGATCCCGCTCGTCTCATCGACCCTCTCCTTCGGCGACGGGGCCCTCTGGACACTCGATCGTGCAGGGATGGTCCGCATCGACCCCCACACCCTGGCCGTGCGGACCCTGCCGCTGCCGTTGGAGAAGAGGCCCGGGTTCGCTGTGGGCGAGGGCGCAGCCTGGATGTCGGTCGTGAACGCGCAATGCCTCTCCGGTTGCCTGTTGCGGCTCTCCCCCTCGAGCGGACGCGTCGTGGCTCGTGTCCGTGGCGCCAATCTGTTCGGGCTCGTCGCGACCGGCGATGGGGCCGTGTGGGTCTCCGACGGGTCCGCTGTCATGAGGATCAACCCCCGCACCAACCGGGTGGTCAAGACGATCAAACTGCTTTCGTTCCCCGGTTCGGGTGAGCTGCCCGTCATCTACGGGTCGGGCCTGATGGCGACAGCCCCTGGCACGCTCTGGGTGACGGCCACTCTCAACGGGGCCAACGCCCACCTCGTGCGGATCAATACGGTCAACGACGCTGTCGTCGGTCGTCCCATCGCCGTCGGTTCGGAGCCGGGCGCGATGACGGCCGCGGGGCATACGGTCTGGCTGGTGAGCGGGCAGGACACCTTGACGAGGATGGATCTAGTGGCCTGCCGGCAGGACGTCTGCCACCCGCCGGCACCGCCCGCCTCCCAACCCCCGACCGTGACGCCGCTGTGGCTCGACTCGCTGAAGATGGTCTCGTCCCGGATCGGATGGGCCCTTCGCTGGACTTCGAACCCCGGGTCGCTTGCACCGTCCTTGCTGGTGCCGGCGCGCACGACCGACGGAGGGGTCACATGGACCGACGTCACCCCGTCGACGGCTCGGGTTGCTCCCAATTCAGCTAGCGACCTGTTCGTCCTTGATGCCGAAAGGGCGTGGCTGGACATCGGGACGACGCTCTACTCGACCTCCGACGGCGGAGCGAGCTGGACCCGCCTGGCCACATTTGACCACCTCGGGTCGCTCGATTTCGTCAACGCGCAGGACGGTTGGGACATGGAGAACCTGGGGGCCGCCATGGGTCAGGACGCCGTGGCGATCTACCGCAGCACCGACGGGGGCAGGAGATGGTCCCTAGTTGCTCGCACACCGAGTCTTGTCGGCTCGGGCGTGAGCCTCGGAGGACTGACTACGGACTGCGACAAGAACGGCATCGTGTTCGCCACTCCTAGCGACGGCTGGATCACGGAGTACTGCAACGCGGGTTCCCTGGGATTCTTCACAACCCATGACGGAGGGTCGAGCTGGACGCAGCAGCATCTCCCGGTCCCGTCCGCGTGCTCGGACGGTTGTGGCGTGTCACCGCCGACGTTCTTCGGCTCGACGGGGTTCCTCACCGTCGGTCGCGCATCGATGCTCTTTGTGACCCATGACACCGGCGCGACATGGGCCCGGGTGTCCCTGCCGGTCACCCGGAGCAGGTCCTGGATCGTCCAGTTCGTGGACGCACACCACGGATTCGTCGTGCCCGGGAGTCTTGAGGGCGGGGCCACCGGTCATGTCCTGTACACCACGTCCGATGCAGGCGCGACATGGGCGCCCGTTCACTCCGACATCGGATTCAACCAATACGAGACGTTTGACTTCGTCAGCTCGGAAGCGGGGATCATCTGGATCCAAGCCGGTGACGTCCTGGGACTGTCTCCCACCTACCGGACCTCAGACGGCGGTCGGATCTGGGCTCGCTTAACGCCGACATTGGCGCTGGCGGCGCGGCGGGCCTGACGACTGGGCGGCGCTCCGCGAAGGCCGAACGCACGGACGACGAGGGAGGGGGCTGAGACTATGACTTGAAAAGAGCCTTGGCGCTACCAGATGGAGTCAGCTCCACGTTGCAGTAGAAGGCCAAGAAGGGGAACGGGCTTGCGTCCGCGTAGATCACCCCGCTCGGGCTCTCTGCGATTCCGTCGCCGCCAAAGAAGCTCTGACCATAATGCGAGGCGGCTTGGGTGACCAGCCGCCGAGCTTCTTGGACAGAACCGAGGACTTCGGCGTGGCGGAAAACATGTGCGGAACCAGCCGAAGCTGGTCGGTGCCGTTCGCGATCGTGTACAGACCCGACCGAATCTTGCCAGGCGCCGACTTCGTGGCGCATGTTTCTCCGAAAAGATCCGTCGTACTTCTATCGGAGGTACGAGTGGTTCCACCCATGGCTTAGCTGCCTTTCCACCACGTGCCCGAGGTGAGCCGATAGCTGACCGCCCTCTACGGCATCGGCAGTATGAACGGCTCCCTCGGGATCCCCGAGAGGTCGAAGTCGCTCGCCGGAGCGGTCGCTTGCTCGCTGACGAGTCGATATCTGCCCCAGAGGAAGGCGATGTAGCCGACGCCAGTGAAACTGGCGAGGCGCCCGTCGCGCATCAGACACCAGGTGTCCTGTCCATTGCTGACCGTGACACAGGTCAATGGGCCAAAGCCGGACTGTTCCGTGCGGACCGCCAGGCGGTGGTGCGGAGGCATGCCTTGGACCGCGTAGCTGATCGAGTTGAACGCCGTCTCCGGGAGGAACGGGGTGGTAGCAATTATGTAACCGTTGCTGCCATAGGCCTCGTCGTAGCTTGCGGGGCCGGTGCATCGCAATAACCCCGACGAGCGCCAGCGCATGCAGTCCTCCAGGGAGCTCCCGCGCACAACCCATTCCACGACCAGGCTGTCCGCGGTCGTCAGCCGGTACGACCACTCCCCCAGCCCGCGGCTAAACGAGGGGGAGGTTCCTGCTGGCGATCGCTGCGCGACAGTGACCGTCGCGATTTCGTTCTTGGTGTTCGACGGCCCACCGCTGAGCTGATAGACGGCGGAGAAGGTCCCTTCGGTACCGAGCTTTGCCAGGGCGAGTATGGACGCAGGGGTCTGAAGCGTCGCCGCAGGCTGCAAGCGGGTACCGCTCAAAGCGAGCACCCCAACGCCAATGCCGATCACGACCAGCACGGCCACGAAAAACATGGCTATGGGGTGCCTGAGAGTGCGCATGGTGGCACGTTATCGTCAGCTACGGCGTCGGGTTGGAGACCCGGCAAAAGAGCGTGGCCTTGAGCGCCGCGTGCGCGTTCACGAGGGCTGGGGGGCTGGGAAGATCCTGCTCAACATCACTTCTCGGTGGTGCTTGGAGAAGCGGTTGGAGAAGTCAGGCCTGCGGAGTTGTCGTCGTGCTCACTGTCGGACTCGAGGCACCCGTCCCCTGGGACGGGGCCG